>Ga0207832_100181_pt1 | contig 40304 bp, 38 predicted proteins | sample TtanPargueraPR_3_FD_187743 | JGI IMG/M metagenome (GOLD analysis project Ga0207832, IMG submission 187743) | Aerobic enrichment media microbial communities from Bioluminiscent Bay, La Parguera, Puerto Rico - Tt and P1 (4) (SPAdes) | ecosystem: Environmental > Aquatic > Marine > Unclassified ...
CCGGGGGTAGATACCGAAGAGGATCTGGCCCGTCTGCGGGCGCTGATGGAAAAAGGGGGTGCCCGTGGCTGATCGTGTAAGCGTGCTGTTTGTCTGCCTGGGCAATATCTGTCGTTCTCCCAGTGCCGAGGGCGTTTTTCGCCACCTCGCCCGGGAACAAGGCCTGTTCGGCAGACTGCATATTGATTCCTGCGGCACCGGCAACTGGCATATCGGTAAATCTCCGGACGAGCGGGCAACTGCCGCCGCGGCGCGCCGTGGTATCGACATCAGCGACCTTCGTGCCCGCCAGTTCCGTGCAGAAGATCTGGATCAATTTGACTATGTGCTGGTGATGGATCGGTCTAATCTCGCGGATGTTCGAGAGGTCTGGCACCAGAATGGGGGCACGGAGCCGCGCTTGTTTCTGGATTACGGTGACTCCCGGTTGGCCGAGGTGCCCGATCCTTACTACGGCGGAGAGGATGGATTTGAGCACGTGCTTGATCTGATTCATGACGCCAGTTCCGGCCTCCTGGACGAAATCCGGGGGCGGCTGGCTTGAGTCAGGATCTGCAGATTCAGGAGTGGGCCAGCCTTCAGGGATTGAATACCCTGGCTGTGCCGGTAACGGCCCGATACCTGGTGGAAGTCGAAAATTCGGATCAGCTCAAACAGGCGCTTTCCTGGGCCTGTAACCACGAACAGTCCATTCTGGTACTGGGCGGTGGCAGTAATCTGGTGTTTGCCGGCGATTATCCCGGCCTGGTCATCCGGATGGCACTGCGTGGCCGAAGCTGGGAGCAGGTAGACGATCACGGCGCGGTACTGGTGTTGAAAGCCGGTGAGAACTGGCACGAGGCTGTGCTTTACGCCGCCCGTTCCGGTTATCGCGGGATCGAGAACCTGGCGTTGATCCCGGGCACCGCCGGTGCCGCCCCGGTACAGAACATCGGGGCTTATGGCACCGAATTGGGTGACTGTCTTGACAGTGTCACGGTACTGAACCGCCAGACTCTGAAGGTTGAAACCCTGCCTGCAAGCGCCTGCGAATTCGGTTATCGCGACAGCCTGTTCAAGCACCGGCCGGGCCTCTACATCATCCTTGAAATCCGGCTCCGGTTGTCCCGTAATGCGCCTTTGAAGATTGGTTATCGGGATCTTCAGGATTACTTTGGCGACGTTAACGAGGCTGAGTTAACACCCCTGGCGGTGGCCGAGGGCGTGATGGCTGTCCGTCATCGCAAACTGCCGGATCCTGCGGTATTGCCGAATGTGGGCAGTTTCTTCAAGAACCCGGTAATCGGATTGCCTCAGTTCCGGGAGCTTCAGGCCCGGTTTCCGGACGTTGTGTTCTATCCTGCTGATAGTCAGATCAAACTGGCGGCAGCCTGGCTTATTGATCAGGCCGGATGGAAAGGGTTTCGCAACAGTCGGGTGGGGGTTCACAACCGCCAGGCGCTGGTGCTGATCAATCATTCCGGTGGAACTGGCCAGGATGTGCTGTCTCTGGCTGATGACGTGCGCCAGTCTGTGCTTGAGAAATTCGGCGTTGAGCTGGAGATGGAGCCGGGGATCGTGGGCAACGCCTGATCTGCGGAGACGTCGTTAACTCACCGGGAGACTGAAGGCAGTCTCCCGGTGAGTTTGATCAGGGTTACAAGCCGCCTTTGGGCGACGCCTTCACCAGGAACGACAGAGCCTCATCCACAGGAATATCCTGTTTTTCCTCGTCCCGCCGACCCTTGTATTCCAGGGTTCCTGCGCTCAGGCCGCGTTCTGAGACCACGAAGCGGTGGGGGATGCCAATCAGCTCCATATCTGCGAATTTCACACCCGGGCGTTCGTTGCGGTCGTCCAGCAGAACATCGTAGCCAGCCTGGCGAAGCTGTTCGTACAGTTTGTCGCCAGCCTCGGCCACCACCGGAGATTTGTGGCCATTCAGGGTAACAATGGCCACCTCGAACGGTGCGATGGCATCCGGCCAGATGATGCCCTTCTCGTCGTGGTTCTGCTCGATGGACGCCGCGACGATGCGGGAAACGCCAATACCATAGCAGCCCATTTCCATTATCGAAGTCTTGCCGTGTTCATCCAGAACCGAGGCGTTCATGGCCTTGCTGTACTTGTTGCCCAGCTTGAAAATGTGGCCAACTTCAATACCGCGACGGATCTCCAGTGTGCCGTTCCCGTCCGGGCTGGCATCGCCCTCGACCACATTGCGAAGATCTTCCACACGGCTGATTTCGGCATCACGTTCCCAGTTTACGCCAGTCAGGTGATAATCATCCTTGTTGGCGCCGCAGACAAAATCTGCCAGGTGTGCTGCGCTGCGATCCACGATAACCGGCACCGGCAGCTTGACCGGGCCGATGGAGCCTGGTTTGCAGCCGATGGCTTTTTCGATTTCCTCGTCGGTTGCCATGGTCAGCGGCTCGGCAATGCCGGGGAGGTTCTCAGCCTTGATCTCATTCAGGGTGTGATCGCCGCGCAGAATCAGGGCCACCAGGCCGGATTCACCATTCTCATCCGCCTCTGCCTTTACCAGCAGTGTTTTCACACTGCGCTCAGCCGGCATGCCCAGGAACTGGGAAACAGCGTCGATGGTGCGTTGACCCGGGGTATGAACCTCTTTCAGTTCCTCGCCGGGGGCAGGGCGCTCGCCGGCAGGTGCTACCGCTTCGGCTTTTTCGATGTTGGCGGCGTAGTCACCGCTGGTGCTGAATACGATGGCGTCTTCGCCCGAGGAGGCTAGCACGTGGAATTCATGGGAGGAGCTGCCACCAATGGAACCGGAGTCCGCCTGTACCGGGCGGTAGTCGAGCCCCAGCCGGTCGAAAATGTTGCAGTAGGTCTGGTGCATCACCTTATAGGTTTCATCCAGGGATTCCGCGTTCAGATGGAACGAGTAGGCATCCTTCATGATGAACTCGCGGGCGCGCATCACGCCAAACCGCGGCCGGCGCTCATCGCGGAACTTGGTCTGGATCTGGTAGAAGTTGGCCGGCAGCTCTTTGTAGCTTTTCAGTTCGTTCCGGATCAGATCGGTGATAACTTCTTCATGAGTAGGGCCGAAGCAGAAATCGCGGCCATGGCGGTCGTTCAGGCGCAGCAGTTCTCCACCGTACTGTTCCCAGCGGCCGGATTCCTGCCACAGTTCGGCGGGTTGTACCGCCGGCATCAGAACTTCCTGGGCGCCGCTCTTGTCCATTTCTTCACGGACGATTCGCTCCACCTTACGCAGGGTGCGCAACCCTAACGGCAACCAGGTGTAAAGGCCGGCGGCCAGTTTACGGATCATGCCCGCCCGCAGCATCAGCTGATGGCTGATAATTTCGGCGTCGGAAGGGGTCTCTTTCTGGGTAGCTATCAGGTAACGGCTCGCTCGCATCGTGTCTTCCGCTGTCATCAGAAAAGTGGGAGTCAGACTAATTGGCAAGGCGGGATGCCCGCCACAGCCTTTCATTGTCGTAGAGTGGGCGTTATTGTACGGAGCCTGAATCACAAGGTACAGATAATGACTGACGAATCCATCGATGTGTCACCCCGCCGGCGCCCAGTTCAGGCCCGCAGCCGGGAACGGGTGAACACCATACTGCAGCATGCTGCCGGGATCTTTCACGAGCAGGGCGTCGACAGCACCAGTATGTCGGCCATCGCCCGGCAGTCCGGCATGTCTCTGGCATCGCTTTACCGCTATTTCCCGAATAAAGCGGCGATTGTCAACGCTATTGCGGAGCGACATGTTGAGAAGATGGAGCAGGCGCTGAGGGTCAAGCTCCCGCAGCTGAGCCTGAGCGACGCGGTGGATGTCCTGATTGATCTGTTTTACGACTTCTACCGCACCGAGCCCGCCTATTCCGCGATCTGGAGCGGTGTGGAAGCCATGCCGGAACTGAGGCAGCTGGATCTTCGCGAACTCTACAGCAACGCCCGGGACCTGGATGCCCGTCTGCAGGAGGAGTATCCCGATTTGCCGGCAGATCGCCGCTGGACAGCCAGTTTGCTGTTACCCCGTTCTGCGGGCACGATTCTTCGGCTGGCGGCCACCCTGCCGGATGAGCAGGGCGTATTGTTGGTACAGGAAATGAAAACCATGGCCCGCGCTTATCTGGACAACCTGGTGGCTCAGGACAAATAGCCCAGCGGCAGTGCGGTGCTGTCGATGACGCGCCGGAGAACAAAGCTGGAGTGAACACCGCTAACACCGGGAATACGGGTTATCCTGTTCAACAGGAAGTGGTGGTAGTGGTCCATATCCGGCACGACCACTTTGAGCATGTAATCCGCACTCTGACCAGTGATCAGATAACACTCCTGAACCTCCGGGTATTCCCCCACCTGTTCCTCAAACGCGGCAAAGCGCTCTGGTGTATGCCGGTCCATGCCAATGAGAATAATGGCGGTGAGCGACAGCCCCAGTTTTTTGTGATCCAGAATGGTGACCGTTCGCACGATAATGCCCGCCTCCTCGAGGGCGCGAACTCGCCGAAGGCAGGGGGAAGGGGATAGGCCGACCTTCTCGGCCAGTTGCTGATTGGTCAGTGAGCCGTCTTTTTGCAATTGTTCGAGGATTTTTCGGTCGAGCTTGTCAATTTTGACAAGCGTTTTCTCGGTATCGGGCATTTTCTGTCTCTTATTAAAGATTTTATGAAATTATATGGCATTATCTGGTTGTGCGGCCAGAAAATGGCAACCAAATAGCTCGCTCCAGCCTTTACACTGTGTGTGTTCCAATCACTGTTTGATATCGGAAGGAATTTTCATCATGGCTTTTGACCATCGCAAATACGTTGCTTTCCAGCCGGTCGCCAAGAAAGACCGTCGCTGGCCCGATCAGGTTATCCAGAAAGCCCCGGCCTGGTGCGCTGTAGATCTTCGGGACGGCAACCAGGCCCTGGTCAAACCCATGTCTGTTGCCCAGAAGCAGCGCTTATTCGATTTGCTGGTCAAGCTGGGTTTCAAAGAGATCGAAATCGGTTTCCCGGCAGCCAGCCAGCCGGACTTTGATTTCTGTCGCAAGCTGATCGAAGAAAACAGGATTCCGGATGATGTAAAGATCCAGGTGCTGACCCAGGCTCGCCCTGAATTGATCGAGCGGACTTACCAGGCCCTTGAGGGTGCCAAACGGGCGATTGTTCACGTTTACAATTCCACCTCGACCGTGCAGCGTGAGCAGGTGTTCGGGCTGGACCGGGACGGTATCCGCGATATCGCGGTCCACGGCGCCACCATCGTGCGGGATATCGCCGCCCGCTATCCGGACACGGAGTGGACCTTCCAGTATTCGCCGGAGAGTTTTACCGGTACGGAGCTGGACTTTGCGGCCAGTGTGATTGATGCCGTCAACGATGTCTGGCGCCCGGACCAGGGGCAACCGGTTATCATTAACCTGCCGGCGACTGTTGAAATGGCAACGCCCAATGTCTTCGCAGATCAGGTGGAGTGGATCTGTGACAACATTCGCTATCGGGAGCACATCAGCATCAGCCTGCATACCCACAATGACCGGGGCTGCGCGGTGGCCGCTGCCGAACTCGGCGTGATGGCCGGGGCAGACCGGGTGGAAGGCACCCTGATGGGCAACGGCGAGCGCACCGGTAACATGGACCTGGTCACCATGGCTATGAACCTGTATTCCAAGGGGATTGACCCTACCCTGGATCTGTCCGGCATGGCCGAAATCACCGAAGTGGTGGAGGCGTGCACCGAAATTTCCACTCATCCGCGTCATCCCTATGCCGGTGAGCTGGTCTTTACCGCTTTCTCCGGCAGCCATCAGGACGCCATTCGCAAGTGTCTCTCCCGTCGGAAAGAGGGCGATGCCTGGAACGTGGCTTACCTGCCCATCGATCCGTTCGATGTCGGTCGCCGATACGAGGAAGTGGTTCGTATCAACAGTCAGTCCGGCAAAGGCGGCGTCGCTTACGTACTCGAGCGCGACTACGACATTACCTTGCCGCGGTGGCTGCAGATCGAGTTCAGCAAGGTGGTTCAGCGCGAGGCTGAAACCAATGGGGGCGAGATCGACTCACACACCATTCACCGTTTGTTTGAAGAGCGATATCTGAAGGTGCACAGCGATTGGGCTCTTCGCTCCTATGACCTGCATCGGGATGACAATGGGGTGCGGGCCGAGGTGGTTGTTGGGGGTGATGCCTCGCCGGTTACCCTTGAAGGTCGTGGGTTGGGAGCCGTTGAGGCCGTTTCCGATGCACTGTCCCGGCAGTTTGGGGTCTCGGTGGCGGTTGAAGCCTATGATGAGTTTGCGCTGGGCGAGGGTACCAATGCCAATGCTCTGGCATGCATACGGCTCACAGCCAATGGCAAGCACTGCAGTGCGGCAGCCCTGGCAGAGGATACCACCTCGGCAACGTTGCAAGCTCTGTTCTCGGCTGTAGCCCAGGTGCTCGATGATAGTCGGTCCGAGTCTATTTCTGCAGAAGCAGCCGAGACTGCCTGAACGAATAATCCCTTAAACAAACAGAAAGGCCGGTAATCCCAGGATTACCGGCCTTTCTTGTTTCTGCCCGTGAGGGGCATCAGGACGTTAACATAACGGCTTAGAGCGGCGTTACGTTTTCGGCCTGCGGGCCTTTCGGGCCCTGGGTTACGGTGAACTGTACCTGCTGACCTTCGGCCAGAGTACGGAAACCGTTTGCGTTGATTGCACTGTAGTGAACGAAAACGTCACTGCCGCCTTCCTGGGCGATGAAGCCAAAGCCCTTGGATTCGTTGAACCACTTTACGTGGCCGGTTTTGGTATCGGACATCGATCTTTCCTGTCTTACTGATAATTTTCCCTCACGGGACCTTCTTTCGAGCTGGGACATCCGGAGCGCACTGAGGAAGGGGCAACGAAAAGCCAAGGGCAGGACGTTGTAACGCATTCGCCAAATAACGCTGCAGAAGTACACAGCAATTTTCAGTATAGACCGACTTTGAAAGGCGTCAATTGTTTTTTTTATGATCAGCAAGTGTTTTTTAATTGATAAAAAACAATAAGTTGTAATCAAAGTGAAACCCGGGGCTGCTCTTGATCAAGAGCGCCCCGGGTGTTCTGTGGCTCAGCGGATGGAGGTTTGATCAGCGACCGAATTTCTCGCTGATTTCTTCCAGAATGGCCGGGTCATCGATGGTGCTGGGTACCGTGTACTCCTCCCCATCGGCAATCTGGCGAATAATACGTCGCAGGATCTTGCCGGAGCGGGTTTTGGGTAAACGGTCAACAACGATAGCCCGGCGGAAACAGGCAATAGCCCCGATCTTCTCGCGAACCATCTCTACCAGCTCCTCCTCCAGTTCATCCTGGTCAATGGTGGCGCCATCTTTGATCAGCACCAGGCCAACCGGAATCTGACCCTTCATATCGTCATGAGCGCCCACTACGCAGCATTCCGCGATCGCCGGATGGGATGCAACGACTTCTTCCATCTCGCCGGTAGAGAGCCGGTGCCCGGCGACGTTAATTACATCATCCGTCCGCCCCATGATGAAGATATAGCCGTCATCATCGATAAAACCACCGTCGCCGGAGCTGTAGAAGCCAGGGATTGGCTTGAGGTAGCTGTTCTGGAAGCGCTGGTCGTCGCCCCATACGGTCATCAGGCAGCCCGGGGGTAATGGCAGTTTGACTGCAACCTGGCCCTGTTCGCCCGCGGGTACCTGGCTGCCTTCCATGTCCACTACCTGAACGTTGAAGCCGGGTGAGGGTACGGTTGCAGAGCCGGGGTTCGTAGTCATCATTTCAATGCCGACCGGGTTGCAGCAAATGGCCCAGCCGGTTTCAGTCTGCCACCAGTGATCAAGGATTGGCAGCCCGGTGTGCTCCTTCAGCCACTCATAGGTGGGCGGATCCAGGCGCTCGCCGGCCAGGAAAATCCGTTTGAGGGAGGAAACATCGTAGCGGCTCAACTGATCTGCTTCCGGGTCTTCCTTGCGCACTGCACGGAATGCGGTGGGCGCGGTAAACAGCATATTGACCTTGTGGTCCTGAACCACGCGCCAGAATGCGCCGGCATCCGGGGTTTTTACCGGTTTGCCCTCGTAAAAAATGGTGGTGCAGCCGGTAAAGAGTGGTGCATAAACAATGTAGCTGTGGCCGACAACCCAGCCAACATCTGAGGCCGCCCAGTAAACGTCTCCGGGTTTGGCGTCGTAGACCAGCTTCATGCTGTAAGTGAGGGCAACGGCGTGGCCCCCGTTGTCACGGACTACGCCTTTGGGTTTCCCGGTGGTACCGGAGGTGTAGAGAATATAAAGCGGGTCGTTGGCCTTGACGGGTACCGGTTCGGCCGGGGTGGCGTTGGCCACGATCTCGTTCCAGTCAAAGTCTCGGCCTTCCTGCATGGTTGCCTTGACCTGTGGCCGCTGGAATACCACGCACGCGTCCGGTTTGTGGCTGGATTGCTCTATGGCCTTGTCTACCAGCGGTTTGTATTCGATCACCTTGGTAACTTCGATGCCGCAGGAGGCGGTAATCAGTGCCTTGGGTTTGGCATCTTCAATGCGAACGGCCAGTTCGTGTGCTGCAAAACCGCCGAAGACCACCGAATGGACTGCGCCCAGCCTGGCGCAGGCCAGCATGGCGATGGCTGCCTGAGGAATCATCGGCATATAGATGATTACGCGGTCACCTTTTTCTACTCCGCGGGCACGCAGGGCGCCGGCGAACAGGGCAACTTCATCACGCAGTTCGTTGTAGGTAAATGACTGTTTGGTGTTGGTGACCGGGGAGTCATAAATCAGGGCTTTCTGGTCGCCGCGGCCGGCACGGATATTGGCGTCCAGGGCTACGTCGCTGGTGTTCAGCTCACCGTCCGGAAACCATTCGCCATGGCCGTTATCGAGGGCGCGCCAGATCGTATTCGGGGCTTTGATCCAGTCGATGTGCTGCGCCTGCTCACGCCAGAAATCATCCCGCTGGTCAATGGACCGGCGAAATTCGGAGTTGTAGCTCATTGTGCTCCACCTCGGTTGTCCGTGTTGTTGTTTTATCGTTGTTATCGACAACTTTAGGAGCTTTGAAATCCGGGGCTAGTAGACCATAGGCGTAGTTGCCAGGCTCTGCGGCTCTATTCGCTCGAAGAATTGATCTCTGTCACCCGGGCGGACACCGAGCCATGACCAAGTCTTGCGGTAATCTGACTGCCAGTTTCCAGATCACCAGCCTTGCGAACGATCCGGTCATTGTCGTCTTTGACGATGGCGTAGCCTCTTCCGAGGGTGGCCAGGGGGCTGACAACATGAAGGGTTTGTGCAATGTGCTGTAATCTCTCGTCTTTTTGGCGCAGCTGGTGACGGGTCGTGAGTGTCAGGCGTTCCTCGAGACGTTGGGTCTGTTCTCTTACCGTTTTTAGGGTTCGGCGTGGGGATTGTGCGCTCATCCTTTGAAGCAGGTAATCGGTTTTCTGCTTCTGCTGGTCCAGTCTGTCACGGATGGCCTTGTTCAGTCGCAGCTCAAGCTCATCCATGCGTTGCGCCTTTTCCAGTAGTTCCCGTCGAGGATCCCGGAGCCGGGCAGACAGGTGCCCCAACTGGTTATCCAGCCTTTGCAATAAGCGGCGTGCAGACTGGCCAAGACGCCCCTGCTGCTCGGTCAGTCGACGGAGCCAGTCCTGCTGGTCGGGCGAGATCTTCTCAGCGGCGGCCGACGGCGTGGGGGCTCTCAAGTCCGCGACAAAATCAGCAATGGTAACGTCGACCTCATGGCCAACGGCGCTGACGGTCGGGATGGGGCAGGCGGCAATGGCCCGCGCGACGGCTTCTTCGTTGAAGCACCACAAGTCTTCCAGGGAGCCGCCGCCCCGGCCGATGATCAGGACATCGGCCAGACCATGCTGCTGCGCCCGGGCAATGGCCTGGACAATATCTGCGGTGGCCGGCTGGCCCTGGACGGCGGTGGGATAGAGCGTGACCGGAATAGCCGGGCAGCGCCGCTTGAGTACCGTCAGAATATCGTGGATGGCGGCGCCAGTTGGCGAGGTAACCACGCCAATATGTCTGGGCGTGGCGGGAATCGGTTTCTTTCGGGCCCGGTCAAACAGGCCTTCGCCCTGGAGTCTTGCTTTGAGGGCCTCGAAAGCCTGCTGCAGGGCGCCCAGCCCGGCGGGTTCGAGGTGTTCCACGATGATCTGGAAATCCCCGCGGTTCTCGTACAGGGTCACCTTGCCGCGAATCCGGATCTGGTCACCTTCCCGGGGCAGGGTGCGTATGCGCTGGTTAGCGCCACGGAACATGGCACAGCGGATCTGGCATTTCTGATCCTTGAGTGAGAAATACCAGTGCCCTGACGAGGGTCTGGAAAAGCCTGAGAGTTCTCCCTCCACCCAGACCTGCATAAAGCTTGATTCCAGCAGGTGGCGCGCCTGGTGGTTGAGCTCACTGACTGTGAGTGCTCGTGGGCGGGTGTCCGGGTAGGGGGTGCTCACAGGGCGGGCTCCAGGATTATTCATAAGCAATAGCCGAAAGAGATGGCCAAAAATAACGGAAATTCAAAAAGATGCAACCAAATGGCAAAAACCGCGCGGTTTACTGTCTTTACGCACCACTTTATAATAGATCGATTAAGGATTTTGCTTTGTCGCACCGCCGCGGGTGCGGCACGGAAATTCCCAACTTAGCATGTTCAAAAGGCGGATCCCAATGCTGCGTATTGCCGAAGAAGCCCTCACGTTTGACGACGTTCTGCTCGTGCCCGGATATTCTGAAGTTCTCCCTCACCAGGTCGACCTGAAAACCCAGCTGACCAAGGGTATTACCCTGAATATTCCGCTGGTCTCGGCGGCCATGGATACGGTAACCGAGGCGGAGCTGGCCATCGCCATGGCCCAGGAAGGCGGTATCGGTATCATGCACAAGAACATGACGGTGGAGCAGCAGGCGGCTGCGGTCCGCAAGGTCAAGAAGTTCGAAAGTGGTGTGGTCAAGGATCCGATCACCGTATCTCCGGGTACCACCGTGCGTGAGCTGGTCGATATCACCATGGCCAACAATATCTCCGGCCTCCCGGTTGTCGATGGCAATGACCTTGTCGGTATCGTGACTGGCCGTGATATCCGTTTTGAAAGCCGCATGGATACCCCCGTCCGGGACATTATGACGCCCAAGGACAAGCTTGTTACCGTCAAGGAAGGCGCCGATCTGGAAGAAGTAAAAGAGCTTCTGCATCGTCACCGCATTGAAAAAGTTCTGGTGGTAAACGATGAGTTCCAGCTTCGTGGCCTGATCACGGTAAAAGACATTCAGAAAGCCAAGGACTATCCGCTGGCGTGCAAGGACGAGCAGGGGCGCCTGCGAGTTGGTGCCGCGGTCAGCACTGGCGGCGACACCGAAGCTCGCGTTGCCGCACTGGCAGAAGCCGGCGTGGATGTGATCGTGGTGGATACCGCCCATGGCCATTCCAGGGGCGTGATCGATCGGGTTCGCTGGGTGAAACAAAACTACCCGGATGTTCAGGTCATTGGCGGCAATATCGCCACCAGTGATGCGGCCATCGCCCTGGCCGAAGCTGGCGCAGACGCCGTGAAGGTAGGTATTGGCCCCGGTTCCATCTGTACCACCCGGATCGTCGCCGGCATTGGTGTGCCCCAGATTTCTGCGGTTTCCAATGTCGCCGCTGCCCTGAAGGACCGCGGTGTGCCACTGATTGCAGACGGCGGTATCCGCTTCTCCGGAGACATCGCCAAGGCCATTGCTGCTGGCGCTCACTGCGTCATGATCGGCAGCCTGCTGGCAGGCACCGATGAGGCTCCGGGTGAAGTCGAACTGTTCCAGGGCCGCAGCTACAAAGCGTATCGCGGCATGGGCTCTATCGGCGCCATGGGGCAGGGTTCCAGCGACCGTTATTTCCAGGATGCCAGCAAAGGCATCGAGAAACTGGTGCCGGAGGGCATTGAAGGCCGCGTGGCCTGTAAAGGCCCGATGCGTAATATCGTGCATCAACTGGTTGGCGGTATCCGGGCCTCCATGGGCTACACCGGTAGCGCCACCATGGACGAAATGCGTACCAAGCCCGAGTTTGTTCGCATTACCAATGCCGGTATGCGTGAGAGTCACGTCCACGATGTGACCATCACCAAAGAAGCGCCCAACTACCGAATCGGTTAATCTTTGCCTGATCAGACGCGGCCCGGTTTCCGGGCCGCGTTGTTTCTTTACAGCCCGAGGACTCCATGGCCCAGAACATTCACGACCACCGTATCCTGATTCTCGATTTCGGTTCCCAGTACACCCAGTTGATCGCTCGTCGCGTTCGTGAAATCGGGGTTTACTGCGAGATCAAGGCATTCGATATCACCGATGACGAACTTAACGAGTTCAATCCCAAGGGTATTATTCTGGCGGGCGGCCCGGAATCGGTCACCCAGCTCGGTGGCCCGCGTGCCCCGGAAGGTCTGTTCGATCGTGGTATTCCGGTGCTGGGAATCTGCTACGGCATGCAGACCATGGCAGAGCAGCTTGGCGGTCGGGTAGCCAGTTCCGAGAAGCGGGAGTTTGGTTACGCCCAGGTGAAAGTGCGGGCCAAGGGACCATTGCTGGCGGATATCACAGACCACCTCACACCGGCCGGTGAGTCCCTGCTGGATGTGTGGATGAGCCACGGTGACAAAGTAGTGGCCATGCCGGAAGGTTTTGAACTGCTGGCTTCCACTGAAAGTGCGCCGATTGCAGCCATGCAGGATCTGAGTCGCGGCCTGTTCGGTGTTCAGTTTCACCCGGAAGTGACGCATACGCTGCAAGGCAGGCGTATTCTGGAACATTTCGTGATGACCATCTGTGGCTGCGAAGCCCTCTGGACGCCGGCGAAAATCGTGGATGACGCGGTTCGTCAGATCCGCGAGCAGGTCGGCAGCGACAAGGTGTTGCTGGGCCTGTCCGGTGGTGTGGATTCTTCGGTTACGGCGGCGTTGTTGCATAAAGCCATCGGTGACCAGCTTACCTGCGTGTTCGTGGACAACGGCCTGCTGCGCCTGCACGAAGGCGATCAGGTGATGGACATGTTTGCCAGTAACATGGGCGTTAAGGTTATCCGTGTAGACGCTGAAGACCTGTTCCTGTCCAAGCTCAAGGGCGTGAACGATCCGGAGCAGAAGCGCAAGATCATCGGTAATACCTTCATTGACGTGTTCGACGACGAAGCGGCCAATATCAAAGACGTGAACTGGCTTGCCCAGGGAACAATTTACCCGGACGTGATCGAATCTGCGGCGTCCAAAACCGGTAAAGCTCACGTCATCAAGTCCCATCACAATGTGGGTGGCCTGCCGGAAACCATGAAGATGAAGCTGGTCGAGCCCCTGCGTGAGCTGTTTAAAGACGAAGTGCGCCGGATCGGCCTTGAGCTGGGTCTGCCATATGACATGGTGTATCGCCATCCGTTCCCGGGGCCGGGGCTGGGCGTTCGTATCCTCGGCGAGGTCAAGAAAGAGTATGCGGACATTCTGCGTCGTGCCGACGCGATCTTCCTGGAAGAACTGCATCGTGCTGACCTGTACCACAAGACCAGTCAGGCGTTTGCCGTCTTCCTGCCGGTGAAATCGGTGGGTGTGGTGGGTGATGCCCGCCGCTATGAATATGTCATCGCGATTCGCGCGGTTGAAACCGTTGACTTCATGACCGCTCGCTGGGCGCGCCTGCCGTATGAATTGCTCGAAACCGTGTCAAACCGGATTATCAACGAAATCTCCGGTGTTTCGCGGGTAACCTACGACATCTCCTCCAAGCCGCCCGCAACCATTGAGTGGGAGTGAGCTGCAATCGTATGTGCTGATGCTGGATTCATCTGGCCGTTGACCGCTCTCAAAGAGAGTGGTCAGCGAACTCGAGTCGGATCACCTTGGATTTAAGGTCAAGGTCAGACTTGAAGACTGCTCAAGAAGCGAGAGCAAACTCGAGTTATAGCTGTTGGCCCGAATACGCTCGGCCTAAGGTTTTTTCGCCGAGAAGGATAGAGCCTTTCGAGCCCGGGATCGCCCTGAGGTAATAGCACGAGACTACCAGGGCGCAGGTGTTAGCTTCTCTCCTGGGGTTTTGCTATAGCTCAATGGTTGAGCACTATTCAACTGGTATTGGGAGTCCTCAACCTCAGCAGGTTTGTTGAATGCTATCACTTGAGTGGTAGGACAATCTGGTGCTAAAGCGTTGAGAAAATGAAATCCATTCAGAAAGTTAAATCGGACTGAAGTTTTTCCAGTATTCAGTATATTTTTAATACTTGATGTATGAATGCCCATAGTCTACGTTCTAAACGTCAGTTATAACTAAATTGCGAGCGAATATGTTGTAATCTTATACATAAACAATGTGGTGAGAAAATGGACTTTATACTATGTCGTTTTGATAGGCGGTTTTGTATTGTCTTATTTGATCAATGGAGATCAGTCTTAAGGCAAATAAAAAGATATACGGTCGTTTGTACAATACTCTCCCTGATTTCTTCTTTTCCTGCATTAGCACAATCCTCCCCCTGGGGATTTGAAGCCTCTTCTTATATATGGCTCCCTGAGTCAACCACAGGTATAAAAACCGAAGCCGGTAACGTGGATAGTGAACTGAGTGTCAGTGACGCTTTGGATCAGCTAGATGTTGGGATCATGCTGACTGGTGTTGCTCAACGCGATAGATGGAGTCTGGTAGGGGACTTGGTTTATTTGAATCTGGAGGCTGAAGAGAATACCCCATTTGGGCAGCTTTATAGCAAGCTTGAATCGGACACTACTTTATTCATTCTCAACGGGTATGTCTTTTATCAGATTTATCATCCCTCAGACGTTGGAGTTGGTCTCGGAGTTGGAGCGCGGGCCGTCGACTCCAGCGTTGAAACTACGCTAAGGCCGGGTCTGTTGCCTGCAGGTAGCGATAAAGTCAGCGATGATTGGGTCGATCCTGTCCTGGCATTTCGACTCCTTGGCCAGGTGAGTAAAAGCTGGAGTGCCTCTCTGACGTTGGATTTTGGCGGCTTTGGTTCAGTCAATGCTTCTGATTCAACCTGGCAGGGAGTTGCATTGATTGCTTATCAACTCACCGATAGCTGGTTGCTGCGCGGAGGCTATCGACACCTCTATATTGACCGGGAAGCTGATGGGCAATCATATGATTTCGAAATGAGTGGCGCCCTATTTGGCGTCAGTTTTCGGTTTTAGTTTTCTTTCATTAGTAGGGATGCCGGAATCATGATTTCTATAAGGAAAAGCTTAGAACACTTCGCTGATGTACTTATGTTGTTCACGCTGGTATTAACGCTATCAGGCTGTTACGCAGCGACGTCGAGCTCCCAGGAAGTGTCTGCCAAAGTCCCACCGGACGAGCTGCGCGAGCTTATCAAGGAAGCGTATATCTATGGTTTTCCGATGGTGGACAGCTACCGGATTCAATATTCGTATTTTGTCGACCAGGACAACCCGGAATACAAGGGGGGGTGGAACGAAATCCATAATATGGCCCGTGTGTTTACGCCCGAAGATAAGGCGATTCAGACGCCTAATTCCGATACGCCCTATAGTTTTCTCGGCGCTGACCTGAGGGCGGAGCCTTTGGTTATTAGCGTTCCGGAGATCAAGGATCGCTATTACTCCCTGCAGTTTATCGATATGTACACCCATAACTTCGCCTATGTAGGCAGTCGCGCCACTGGCACTGACGCGGGTCGTTACCTGCTCGCTGGCCCTGGTTGGAAGGGTGACGTACCTGAAGGGGTTAAGTCCGTGATCCGATCAGAAACGGAACTGGCGTTCGTGCTTTTTCGTACTCAGTTATTCGGCAATGACGATCTGCGAGAAGTTCGGAAAATCCAGGCTCAATATTCGGTCCAACCACTTTCAAGTTTCATGGGTGCGCCCCCGCCTGCGAAGTCGACTGTAACGTTTGTGAAGCCACTGTCGGTTGAAATGCAAAAACAATCACCGGAGTTCTTCGAGGTACTTAATTTTCTCTTGCGTTTTGCTCCACCTCATCGCAGTGAGACGGAGTTGATGGCTCGTTTAGCCAAGGCCCGTATCGGTGCAGGCAAGTCTTTCGATTACGCTTCATTTTCACCTGCAGAACGTCAGGCGGTAGAGGAGGGAATGGCCGATGCCTGGGAGGTCTTTGCGAAATACAAGTCTGAGGTGATCGATACTGGAAAGAAGAGTAGTGCCGATGGGTTTGGGACGCGCGAGTTCCTTGATAACGACTACCTACTGCGGATGTCATCAGCGATCCTTGGAATCTATGGTAACTCCAAAGACGAAGCAAACTACCCAGTCTACTTTACTGACGCCGAGGGCAAGCCACTGAATGGCGCGTTGAACCGCTATACGCTGCACTTTGCGGCGGACAAACTCCCTCCGGTGAACTCGTTCTGGTCGCTGACTATGTATGAACTCCCGGCCAGTCTTTTGACAGAAAACCCAATCGACCGATATCTGATCAATTCTCCCATGGTGCCGAGCCTTGCAAGAGATTCAGATGGCGGGATCACGTTGTATATCCAGAACGAGTCGCCCGGAGAGGAGAGGGAAGCGAACTGGTTGCCCGCACCCAAGGGTCCCTTCTTCATGGTCTTACGTGAGTATTGGCCTAAGCCTGAAGCGCTTGATGGCCGCTGGAAGGCTCCGAATCTGGTTCGCACTGCGATATCCCAACCACCCCAGTAGTCTAGCCTAATCGAGGTGTATCATAATGAACGCACGAATCGTTTTGAATGTTTGTGTCCTCGCTCTGTTAGCAGTTTTGACGGGTGCTCCAAACCAAGCGTCTGCAGAGGCATCTTCGCTGGTCCCTGATTTGGGTAGCCCTGAACGCTGGGCAGAAACTCCCGATGGCAAAATTATCGTCACTCCTGATAATTTTATCCGAGCTGAATCCGATACCTATATGGCGGGTCAGGTAAAGGACGGAGCTTTCGGTCAACTCAAGCACACTCGTTCACCCGCTCCTGTGGATAAGCAGTTAATCGTGCGCCTCAACCGCGATACGATCTATTCTTCGGGTGTATTTGACCTGGACGCCGGTCCCGTGACGATAGATCTGCCTGATCCTGGTGAACGGTTCCTGTCGGTGCTGCTTATCAATCAAGACCACTACAATCCGCAAGTTTTCTATGGTGCCGGCTCCCATACAATTACCAAGGAGGGCGTAGGCACCCGTTATGTCATGGTGGCAGTACGCATCCTGGCTGATCCTAACGACCCAGAAGACATGAGAACGGCGAATGCCCTGCAAGATTCGATAAAGGTGAGCCAACCGGGGGGGCCGGGTACTTTCGAAATCCCGGCATGGGATTCATCCAGTCAGAAGAAAGTCCGTGATGCGTTGATTGCTCTATCTAACACTATTCCGGATCTCCGATACGCTGCCGGGCCAGACAAGAACTCGGTGGACCCGGTTAGACGCATCGCTGCGGCGGCCTCGGGCTGGGGCCTGAACCCAGACAAGGACGCGATTTACCTGAATGTGTTTCCTGAGCGGAATGACGGCAATGTTCCATACCAGCTCAAAGTGAAAGACGTACCGGTTGACGGGTTCTGGTCGGTCACCGCTTACAATGCCGAAGGGTACTTTGCACCCAATGATCGTAATGCCTACTCGATCAATAGCATCACTGGCAATAAGGGCGAGGATGGCTCCATCACGATACAGTTCGGCGGTTGCACCGCGGAGGCGCCTAACTGTCTGCCTGTCACCGATGGATGGAATTACATGGTTCGTCTGTATCGCCCGCGCCCCGAGATACTCGATGGAAGCTGGACGTTTCCGCTCGCTGAGGTAAAAAGCTAGCGCCTTTGAGCGAATGAGGCGTTGGTTTAAAGGCCTCATGAGTCGTTTCAAAACGTTGAGACCCGCCTGTAGGCGGGTCTCAACGTTTTGAAGCCCAATGAGTTATCAAATGGGATTCGATACTTGGTCAAGCCCTGAAACCCTGTGCCGAATTTGACAGTTGGTCGCAGTTTGATGCGGGAAATGGTATCTTTCTCGATCTTTATCGGGGCTATTTTTTAATGCCTTGTTTTAGGGATTCCTTTCCATATTTGCGTTTTAGCTGAAATAATCGGCCGGGAGCTGTTTGACGGTGACGACAGCCGCTGAGGATGAATTCTGGATGGCCCGGGCGCTGGCTCTGGCCAGCCAGGCGGATGCTGTTGGTGAAGTGCCGGTAGGGGCCGTGGTTGTGCTTGACGGCAAGGAAGTGGGTGCGGGCTTCAATGCACCGATTTCCGGCTGTGACCCTACGGCCCATGCGGAAATCCGGGCGTTACGGGATGCGGCGGCCCGGGTTGGCAATTATCGATTGGCCGGTGCCACCTTGTACGTGACACTGGAGCCCTGCACCATGTGTGTCGGCGCGATCGTTCACAGCCGTGTCAGCCGGTTGGTATTTGGCGCTCTGGAGCCCAAGGCCGGCGCTGTGGAATCGGCCAGACGAACCCTGGAAGAGCCGCACCTGAACTGGCGGGTAGAGGTTTCCGCTGGGGTGATGGCAGAGCAGTGTGGTCAGGTGATATCTGAATTTTTCAGCCGGCGTCGCCGTGAAATCCGGCAACGTCGCAAACAACACTCAGGGAAGGGAAGCGAATCTCCATGAAAGTATTGGTAACGGGTGGCGCCGGGTATATTGGCAGTCACGTTGTGCGTCAACTGGCGGCGGCAGGTCACGACATTGTCGTTTTTGATAACTTGTCTACCGGTTATCGCTGGGCCGTGACCGCCGGCGAGTTGGTGGTGGGTGATCTCGCCGATGAGCAGGCGCTTGAAGCGGTGTTCTCCGAATACAGATTCGAGGCGGTGCTGCATTTTGCCGCCAATATTGTGGTGCCGGAATCGGTTGCCAACCCCCTCAAGTATTACAGCAATAATACCCGTAACACACTGAATCTTCTCAAGATGGTTGAGCGCTATCAGGTTCCCTACATGGTGTTTTCCTCCACCGCAGCGGTTTACGGTATGCCCGAACAAACCGTACTGACGGAAGACCTTCCGCTGGCGCCCATCAACCCCTACGGTGCCTCGAAAATGATGAGCGAGCGCATGATGATGGACCTCGCCGCCGCCAGCAATCTGAATTACGTGATCCTGCGCTATTTCAACGTGGCCGGTGCTAATCCGGACGGCTTGTTGGGGCAGGCAACGCCGGAGGCAACGCACCTGATCAAGGTTGCCTGCGAGTGCGTGACCGGGCAGAGAGATGGCATGAGCGTGTTTGGCACCGACTACGAGACCCGTGACGGCACCTGTGTCCGCGACTACATCCATGTGGAAGATCTGGCCAAGGCCCATGTTATGGCGCTGGATTATATGGCCAAAGGCGGCGAGTCTCAGGTGCTTAATTGCGGCTATGGCCGTGGCTTCACCGTGCGTGAAGTGATTGATGTGGTGAAAGCCGAGTCCGGTGTTGACTTCCCGGTACAGGAAACCGGACGCCGAGCCGGTGACCCGGCGGCGCTGATGGCTGACAATACACGGATCAAGGGCGTGCTGGGCTGGCAGCCGGATTTTGATGATCTGAACACCATTGTGCGGACGGCGCTGGCCTGGGAAAAGATCTGGCAGCAAAAGAAAGCAGGCCACTGACAGTTTTCATTCTAAATTTTCAGGAAAAGTTGCATGAAGATTACGATTTTCGGAACCGGTTATGTCGGCCTTGTGACTGGCGCCTGTCTGGCGGATGTCGGGCACCAGGTGCTCTGCATGGATGTGGATCAAGGCAAGATCGAAAAGCTGAAGAACGGCCAGATTCCTATTTACGAGCCAGGCCTGGACAACATCGTCAGGCACACCGTTGAGGCTGGTCGCCTTTCGTTTACCACGGACACCGAGGAAGCGGTCAAACACGGCACCCTTCAGTTTATCGCCGTTGGCACGCCGCCGGATGAAGATGGTTCTGCGGACCTGCAGTACGTTCTGGCAGTGGCGAAATCTATCGGGCAGCACATGGAGGATTACAAGGTGGTGGTGGACAAGTCCACCGTACCGGTCGGGACTGGCGACAAGGTCAAGGCGGCGGTTCGTGCCCAGCTGGACAAGCGGGGGTTGGAACTGGATTTTGATGTGGTGTCCAATCCGGAATTCCTGAAAGAAGGTGCTGCCATCAACGATTTCATGAAGCCGGACAGGATTGTGGTCGGCACCGAGAGCGAAAAGGCGGCGGATTTGTTGCGGGAAGTGTACTACCCGTTCAACCGCAACCACGATCGCATGATCTTCATGGACATCCGTTCTGCTGAGCTGACCAAGTACGCGGCCAATGCCATGCTGGCCACCAAGATCAGCTTCATGAACGAAGTGGCAAACCTGGCCGAGCGGCTGGGCGCGGATATTGAAGAAGTGCGCCGGGGTATCGGTTCTGATCCGCGTATCGGTTACCACTTTATCTACCCGGGTTGCGGTTACGGCGGTTCCTGCTTCCCGAAAGATGTGCAGGCCCTGGCCCGCACCGCCCGCGACTGCGACTACGAGTCCAAGCTGCTGAACGCGGTGGAAGCAGTGAACTATGCCCAGAAGCATGTGCTGTTCGACAAGGTCTCGCACTACTTTCAGGGTGATCTGAAGGGCAAGACCGTGGCGCTCTGGGGTCTGGCGTTCAAGCCCAACACAGATGACATGCGCGAAGCATCTTCCCGCACCCTGATGGAAGATCTCTGGAAAGCCGGTGCGAAGGTGCAGGCTTTCGATCCGGAAGCCATGGAGGAAACCCAGCGCATCTACGGGGATCATGAGGGACTGACTTTGTGCGGTACCAAGGAACAGGCGTTGAAGGGTGCTGACGTATTGGTGATCTGCACCGAGTGGAAAGAGTTCCGCTCACCGGACTTTGATGTGATTGCCTCAACCCTGAGTGAGCCGGTGGTGTTTGATGGTCGCAACCTGTACGAGCCGGAAATGCTGGATCGTCATGGCCTGATCTACTACGCCATTGGACGCGGCCGTAACCAGTTCCATTCAGCGGTCTGACGGCCCGGGAGGGGTGTTGATGTTCCAGCTTCACGAGCGTTTGGCGGCAGATACCCACAAGCTGGGGGAAAGCCGTCTGTGTGATGTCTTGCTGATGAACGACAACACCTGGCCCTGGGTTATCCTGGTACCCCGCGTATCAGGCATTCGGGAAATCTATGAGTTGCCGAACGAGCAGCAGCAACGTCTGCTGTTCGAGTCCTCTGCATTGAGTGAGGGGATGATGGAACTGTTCGGTGGCGACAAAATGAATGTGGCAGCGCTGGGCAATATGGTGCCCCAGTTGCACTTGCATCATATTGTCCGCTATCAGGGCGACCCGGCCTGGCCGGGTCCGGTGTGGGGCAAGCGGCCTCCTGTACCTTACACAGAAGAGCAGCTAGCCAGTGTGAAAGCAAAGCTGCAGCCGCTACTTGAGCAACTTGCCTAAGATTTAGTAGCTCAATCCAGACCCTGCTGCCACTGGGCCAGGGTCTGGGAACCCACCAGAATCATTCTCAGCTCGGTTTTCAATTTCTGCTTGAGTTCTTCTCGCTCTTTCGGGGTTGCATCCAGCGCCTCGGCGCCTTGATTGAAGACCAGTGTGACCATGGCTTCGGCGACAATCCTGGCTTCCGCCAGGGGTTTGTTCTGTTCGTCGGCAAACCGGCCAAGATCGTCGGCCAGCTCCGTTACGAAATGGTCGATTTCTGCTTTCACCGCCGTCCGGAAAGGCTTGGATACGCCGGTGCGCTCCCTCAGCATCAGGCGGAACAGGTTGGCGTTGTTCCCCAGGTACTCCATGAAGGTGTCCACCGAAGTGGAAATCGCACTGCCGTCCCGGGCAATACGTTTACGGGCCTGGCGCATCAGCTGCCGCAGGGCCACGCCGCCTTCGTCCACCAGGGCCAGGCCAAGCTCGTCCAGCTCGGCGAAGTGCCGATAAAAGGATGTGGGGGCAATGCCGGCCTCCCGGGCGACTTCCCGCAAACTCAGGCTGCCAAAGCCCCGGTCTGCGCTCAGTTGGGCGAGGGCAGCGTCCATCAGTGCTCGACGGGTTTTCAGTTTCTGTTCCGCTCGGGTGGCCAACGTCTTACTCCATGGTCCGGTCAAACCATGCATTCTAGCCCCCGGTTTTTTGATAGTCATCCCGCTGCCGGATATCCGGTGTCAATTCTGTTTCCGGACGCCTGATTTTCAAAGCCATTGTGTTTATAATGGGCGGCTTTTCGGCTATAGCCGCCCAAATTCTTTGATTCAACGCGAACACATTCAGAACGAACGGGAACCGATATGCGCAGCCATTATTGCGGTGGGATTAACGAATCTCACATCGATCAGGAAGTCACACTCTGCGGATGGGTACACCGCCGCCGTGACCACGGTGGGGTCATCTTTCTGGATCTGCGAGATCGGGATGGCATGTCTCAGGTTGTGGTCGATCCGGACACCCCTGAAAGTTTTGCTCTGGCGGAGAAAGTCCGCAGCGAATTTGTTATCAAGGTGACCGGCCGCGTTCGTCGTCGCCCCGCGGGTACCGAGAACAACAACATGCCCACTGGCCAGGTCGAGCTGTTGGGCAAAGAGCTGGTCATTCTGAACGCAGCCGCCACCCCGCCGTTCCCGCTGGATGAGCACGTCGACGTGGGCGAGGATGTTCGCCTGCGGTACCGTTTCGTAGATCTGCGTCGCCCGGAGATGATCAACCGTCTGCGGTTCCGTTCCCGTGTGACCAGTTACATCCGGAACTTCCTGGACAGCCGCGGATTCATGGATGTGGAAACCCCGATCCTGACCCGTGCCACCCCGGAAGGTGCCCGTGACTACCTGGTACCGAGCCGTACCCACGAAGGTTCCTTCTTCGCTCTGCCACAGTCGCCGCAGCTGTTCAAACAGTTGCTGATGGTGTCTGGTGTAGATCGCTACTACCAGATTGCCAAGTGTTTCCGCGATGAAGATCTGCGTGCCGATCGTCAGCCCGAGTTTACCCAGGTGGACATCGAGGCTTCTTTCATCGATGAAGAAACCCTGATGGGCCTGAACGAGGAAATGATTCGTTCCCTGTTCAAGGATGTGCTGGATGTTGAGCTGCCGGAGTTTCCGCGCATGCCGTATTCTGAAGCCATGCAGCGTTACGGCAGCGACAAGCCGGACCTGCGTATCCCTCTGGAACTTCAGGATGTGGGTGATCTGGTGGAAAGCGTGGACTTCAAGGTGTTCGCAGGTCCCGCCAAAGATCCGAAGGGCCGTGTCGCCGCACTGCGGGTGCCCAAGGGTGCCGAGCTGACCCGTAAACAGATTGATGACTACACCAAGTTTGTTGGTATCTACGGTGCCAAGGGCCTGGCCTACATCAAGGTAAACGAACTGACCAAGGGTGCCGAAGGCCTGCAGTCGCCAATCGTGAAGTTCCTGGGTGACGACGTTGCGCTGGCCATCATGGAACGCGTAGGTGCAGAAGATGGCGATATCGTCTTCTTCGGCGCCGATAAGGCTACCGTCGTGAATGAAGCCCTGGGCGCCCTGCGCATCAAGGTAGGTCACGACCTCAACATGCTTACCTGCGAGTGGGCACCAATGTGGGTTGTTGACTTCCCGATGTTCGAGGAACTGCCGGATGGCAATCTGACCGCTATCCACCACCCGTTCACTGCGCCGTCCTGCAGCCCGGAAGAGCTGGCAGCAGACCCGGCGAACGCCTTGTCCCGCGCCTATGACATGGTGCTCAATGGTACCGAGCTGGGCGGTGGTTCTATCCGTATCCACGACGAGAAAATGCAGGAAGCGGTGTTCCGTATCCTGGGTATCGGAGAGGAAGAGGCTCGTGCCAAGTTTGGCTTCCTGCTGGATGCCCTGAAATTTGGTTGCCCGCCTCACGGTGGTCTGGCCTTTGGTCTGGATCGTCTGGTGATGCTGATGACCGGTTCTTCGTCAATCCGCGACGTCATCGCTTTCCCGAAAACCCAGAGCGCCACCTGTCTGATGACTCAGGCGCCGGGCGAGGTAGACGAGAAGCAGCTGAAGGAGCTGCATATTCGTCTGCGCCGTTCTGCTAAAGCCGTTGAAGGCAACAAGGCAGAAAATAAAGAGTAAAGGCACGATGCCGGAGGTGGCGCGCCATCTCCGGCACGGCCAGACTCTCTCACTTCCGAGGGTAGGCGGATGGCAATCATCCTGGGGGTAGACCCCGGCTCCCGCATCACCGGTTACGGTCTTATTCGTTCTGAAGGCCGGCTTCTTGAGTACCTCGACAGTGGCTGCATCCGAGTAGGTGAAAAGCCAATGGCGGAGAGGCTGCAGACTATTTTCCACAGTCTCGCCGTGCTGATTGGCGAATATCGCCCGGAGGAGTTCGCTATTGAGCAGGTGTTCATGGCGCGCAACCCGGACTCGGCCCTGAAGCTCGGTCAGGCAAGGGGAGCTGCAATCGTCAGTGCCGCCAACAGCGGCCTGGCAGTCCATGAGTATTCTGCCCGGCAGGTGAAGCAGGCGGTGGTGGGTACTGGTGGAGCGGATAAATCCCAGGTGCAGCACATGGTGCAGGCGCTTCTGGGGCTGTCCCGAAAACCACAGGCGGATGCCGCCGATGCCCTGGCCATTGCCCTCTGCCATGCCCATATGAACCAGAGTGTATTACGTATGGCCAGGACCGGAGGTAAGGTCAGAAGCGGCCGCGTACGCCAACCATAAGCGGCGGTTTGCCGCGACAGGAGAGCCCGTTTGATTGGTCGAATCCGAGGAATGCTGATTGAAAAGTCTCCCGGGCAGGCGCTGGTGGAATGTTCCGGCCTGGGTTACGAAATTGACATTCCCTACACCACGTTTTTTCATCTGCCCGAGACCGGGCAGGAAGTGACCCTTCATACCCATTTCGCCGTTCGTGAAGACGCCCAGAGCCTTTATGGTTTTGCCTCCCGTCTGGATCGAAATCTGTTCCGGCTGCTGATCAAGGTTAACGGTGTTGGCCCCAAACTTGCGGTGGGCATTCTGTCGGGCCTGGATGCACAGCAATTCATCCGCTGTGTCGAGGCTCGGGACGCGAATTCGCTGGTCAAACTGCCCGGTGTCGGCAAAAAAACGGCCGAGAGGCTGTTGATTGAAATGGCCGACAGGATAGGGCAGCTGGAAGGGCAGTTCGTCCCGTCTCAGCTCGATGTGCCGACTGGAGCCGGGGCGGCTACCGCGAATCAGGCTGGGCCTGACCCTCGGGAGGAGGCTGAGGCCGCATTGATTGCGCTTGGCTACAAGCCCCAGGAGGCGGCCAAGGCGATCAGCAAGGTGGCCGGCCCGGATATGAACAGCGAAACGCTGATACGTCTGGCCCTGAAGAATATGATTCCCGCCGGGTAACAACCCGGCGTTTTTGTGTCGGCTATGGCCACAGAACCATGACACCAATGTGTATAGAGCGTAACGTGACTCACAAGCGCCCCTTTGTACAATTGGTGCAACCTGACTTACAGGGTGAGCCAGCGGGCATGTTGTTTATTCCCAGCAAGCGGATAATGCCATGATTGAATCGGACCGATTGATATCGGCCAAGGCCGGAGAATATGAGGAAGTGCATGATCGGGCCATCCGTCCGACGTTGCTTTCCGAGTATGTGGGCCAGCCTACGGTACGCGAACAGATGGAGATTTTTATCTCCGCTGCCCGGGGCCGCCAGGAAGCGCTGGATCATGTGCTGATTTTCGGCCCTCCCGGGCTTGGTAAAACCACTCTGGCCAACATCATTGCCAATGAGATGGGTGTCTCGATCAAGACGACGTCCGGCCCGGTACTGGAAAAGGCCGGAGACCTGGCTGCCATGCTCACCAACCTCGAGGAAGGTGACGTCCTGTTTATCGACGAGATCCATCGCCTGAGTGCGGCGGTGGAGGAAGTGCTCTATCCGGCCATGGAAGACTATCAGCTGGATATCATGATTGGTGAAGGGCCAGCTGCACGGTCTATCAAGCTGGATCTGCCGCCGTTTACGCTGGTGGGGGCAACCACACGTGCTGGTCTGCTGACGTCTCCGCTGCGAGACCGGTTCGGCATTGTCCAGCGCCTGGAGTTCTACAATCACCAGGATCTCACCCATATCATTACCCGTTCGGCCCGGCTGTCGTCGGTGGAAATCGACGAGGCAGGGGCGTTCGAGATTGCCCGTCGGTCCCGGGGAACGCCAAGGATTGCCAACCGGTTGTTGCGGCGAGTCAGGGATTTTGCCGAAGTGCGCTCCAACGGCCATATCACTGCGGATATCGCCGACCAGGCACTCAACATGTTGAAAGTGGACAGCCAGGGGTTCGACCACATGGACCGTCGCTTGTTGCTCGCCATGATCGAGAAATTTGATGGTGGCCCGGTGGGTGTGGAGAGTCTGGCGGCCGCAATCAGTGAGGAGCGGGGTACCATTGAGGACGTACTGGAGCCATTCCTGATTCAGCAGGGATACATGGTGCGTACACCGAGAGGGCGTATGGTGACGTCGAATGCCTACCAGCATTTCGGAGTAGTGCCGCCCAGATCCGGCCGGGAGGACGACCTTTTTGAGTGATCCCTCTGCCAGCTTTGAACTGCCGGTTCGGGTCTACATAGAAGATACGGATGCCGGTGGCATTGTTTTTCATGCCAAATACCTGCACTACATGGAGCGTGCCAGAACGGAGTGGGTCCGTAGCCAGGGCGTTGGGCTTCGTGCGGGGCTGGAGCACAACATCAGTTACGTGGTGCAAAAGATGAATCTGCACTTCCGGATGCCCGCGAAGCTGGATGATCAGTTGCTGGTTACAGCTGAACTGAAAGCCGCATCCCGGGTCTGGATGGGCTTTCGGCAATGCGTGTATCGGGCGGATGATCGGCAGTTACTGTGTGATGCAGACGTCCGTGTGGCCTGTGTTGCACTGGATACCGGCAAACCCCGGCGTCTTCCGGAAAATATGCAGGAAATTCTTAAGAATTTCGTATAATTTGTTGAAAGATTTACAAAACTACTTGGGAGTGAACAGTGGAAACGGAACTGTCAGTCTGGCATCTGATTGCGAATGCAGGGATATTGGTGCAGTTGGTCATGCTGTTGCTGATGCTGGCATCGGTCGTCTCCTGGGCTCTGATTTTCCAGCGCCTGCAGGTCTTCCGGAAAGCCCGTCAGGCTCAGCTGGAATTTGAGGACCGGTTCTGGTCCGGCATGGATTTGGGCCAGCTCTACAAAGAAGTGAGTGCGGAGCCAACGCCGTTTTCCGGTATGGAGTCTGTGTTCCGGGCAGGGTTCAAAGAGTTCTCCCGCCTTCGTCAGCAGAGCCGGGATGCCGACGCCGTGATGGAAGGTACCCAAAGAGCCATGCGCGTGGCTTTTTCCCGGGAGCAGGAGCGCCTGGAAACCCATCTGCCGTTCCTGGCCACGGTCGGTTCCACCAGTCCCTACGTTGGCCTGTTCGGTACCGTGTGGGGCATCATGAACTCCTTCCGCGGTCTGGCGCAGGTGCAGCAGGCCACGCTGGCTACGGTGGCGCCGGGTATCTCTGAGGCGTTGATTGCCACGGCCATGGGCCTGTTCGCGGCCATCCCTGCGGTCATTGCCTATAACCGGTTCTCGGCCATGTCCGACGCCTTGCTGAAGAACTATGAAACCTTTGCGGAAGAGTTTTCCAGCATTCTGCATCGCCGGGTCCACAACAGCGATCAGGCCGCAGCATAAGTTGCCATCTGGCGGTAACAGGAGTGTAGCGAGATGAAAGGTATGGGAATGATGCCTCAGCAACGGCGCAAGCCGATGTCTGAGATCAACGTAGTCCCCTACATCGATGTGATGCTGGTGCTTCTGGTGATCTTCATGGTGACGGCACCGATGCTCACCCAGGGCGTGAAGGTGGATCTACCGGAGACAACCTCCGATCCGATTCAACAGGACAAAGACGTGGAGTCCATCACCGTGTCTGTCGATAGCAATGGCGCCTACTATCTGGAAGTGGGTGACGACGCCAGCGAGCCGATGGCGCTGGACGAGGTGCGCGACCAGGTGGCAAAGATTCTGTCCCAACGGAGCAACGGTGAAGTGCTCGTCCGGGGCGATGAGTACGTGGACTACGGTGTGGTGGTGCGCCTGATGGCTGAGCTGCAGGCTGCCGGGGTCACCGGGATTGGCCTGATTACCGACGCGCCCAATGATAATCAGTAATTGGATGATGGTGACATTTTGAAGGGCCACAAGCGGGACATCGTCAGTACCGGAAAAGCTCCTCTGAAATCGCCGGTGGCGGTCTCGGTAGGGCTGCACCTGCTGGTGTTCGGTATTGCTCTGGCCGGGTGGTCGTGGAATACGCCACCAGAACCGGAGCCCAGAAGTATTTCGGCCCGGCTGATCAGTCCTGAACCAAGGCCGACACCGGTGGTGGAAGAGCAGGACGAGGCGGATAAAGAGCAGGAGCGCAAGCAGGCACAGGCGCGCGAGCAGGAAGAAGCTGAACGCCAGCGCCAGGCTGAAGAAAAAGCCCGGCAGGAGGCGGAACGGAAGGCTCAGGAAGAAGCTCGCAGGCGCGAAGAAGAGCGTCGTCAGCAAGAGGCGCAGGCAAAGGAGCTGGCAGAGAAGCAAGCCAGAGAGCGTGAAGCGGCGCGCCAGAAAGCGGAAGCCGAAGCCAAAGAGCGGGAACGGCAGAAAGCTGAGGAAGAGCGCAAGCGGCAAGAAGAAGCTAAACGCCGGGCCGAGGAAGAAAAGCGCCGTCAGGAAGAGCAGCGAAAGAAAGAAGAGGCTGAACGCCAGCGCCGCGAAGAGGAAGCTCGCAAAGAGGCGGAGCGGAAACGTCTTGAGGCTGAGAGGCGCCTGCGTGAACAGCAGCTGGAAGCGCTGGCGGATCAGGCCAGGCAAGAGCGTGAAGCGGAAGCCCGCCGCCAGCAGGAAGCCGCGGCAGCGCGCGCAAGAGAAGCACAGATGCAGAGCGAGAGTGATAAATACCAGGCGTTGATTCGCGAGCGGTTAAAGCAGGCGTGGTATCCGCCGTCCTCAGCGAATGAAAACATGACGGCGAGGTTGCAGATCACACTGTTGCCCACCGGTGAACTGGCCAGTGTGAAGTTGGTCGGTAGCAGTGGCAACACTGCGTTTGATAACTCGGCCCTGAGTGCGGTCCGATCATTGAACCGCTATCCCATTCCGGATAATCGTGACACGTTTGAGCGTTATTTCCGCCAGTTCATGATTGAATTCAACCCGCAAAGACTGCGGTGAGGTTGACAATGTTTATGAAAAGCAGATCCCGTTGCTCTGGTAGCTTTCTGAAGACACCGGTTATTGCCTGCCTGGTGCTGTTTTTGACGGCATCCCTGGGCGCCCGGGCGGAACTGTTGATTCGCATTACCGAAGGTGCGGGGTCGGCCATTCCGATTGCGGTTGTACCGTTCGCAGAGAGTGGCAGTATGCCCGCCGGGGACAAGGTGGGCAGTATCGTGCAGGCAGATCTGACCATGAGTGGTGAGTTTCGCCCGCTAGAACCATCAAAAATGCTGAGCCTTCCCTCTGAACGCTCCGAGGTGTATTTCCGGGACTGGCGCATGCTGGGACAGCGCTATGTGCTGGTAGGTCAGTTGACCCGCAATGGCGATCGGATTCAGGCCCGCTACGAGTTGTTTGATGTTAACCAGGAGAAGCGGATTCTTGGTGAAACGGCGGCAGTTCCTGCCTCTAACCTGCGATCGCTGGGCCACCACATCAGTGACCGGGTGTATGAGGCTATTACCGGAGCTCCCGGTGTATTCTCCACCAAGCTGGCTTACATCACCGTGTCTGGTGAGGGCGAGCAGACCCGTTACCGGCTTCAGGTCAGCGATGTGGATGGTAAGCGCTCCAAAGTCCGGTTGGAAAGCCGGGAGCCGATTCTGTCACCGGCCTGGTCGCCGGATGGAAAGAAACTGGCCTATGTTTCCTTTGAGACGGGCAAGCCGGTTATTTTTGTCCACGAACTGGCTACCGGTGAGCGCCAGAAGGTCGCAGACTTCCCGGGGCTGAACTCGGCACCGGCCTGGTCGACCGATGGCCGTTCCCTGTTGATGACGCTTTCCCGTGACGGTAACGCCGAGATTTACCGAATGGACCTTGCCAGCCGCAACCTGACGCGTTTGACCGACCATTGGGCGATTGATACCGAAGCCGCATGGGACCATGCCGACCGGGGTATCTACTTTACCTCTGATCGCTCCGGTGGTCCGCAGCTCTATCACATGGAACGCCCGGGGGCTGAGCCGCGTCGAATTACCTTTGGCAGTCGCTACAACGCAAGGCCGCGACCGAGCCCCACGGGTGACTATGTCTATTACGTTCATCAGCGCGACAGTGCCTTCCATATTGCCAGAACGAACCTGGAGACCGGCGAAGAGACGGTTATTACCCGCACCGGCTCCGATGAATCACCCAGTGTGGCTCCCAATGGCAGGTTGCTGATCTACGCAACCCGTCAGAACGGGGAAGGCGTACTGACCGTGGTATCCGCAGACGGAGGTGCGGCGTATAGCCTGCCGGCCTCCGAGGGCGAAGTGCGGGAGCCGGCCTGGGGGCCGGTTACCCGCTGAAAATGTACTGAACTGAATTAATTCAACGAAGACCTGAAAAGAGGAAATAACGTGATGAAGATGTCTTTCTCTACAAAAGCGTTTGCCATGCTCCTGTCCGCCGGCCTGGTTGCTGGTTGTAGCTCCACCGGTGAGAACATGGAAGAGGGTGCTTACGGTTCTGACGTGGCCGCGATTGATCAGGATGGCGGTTCTACCGTTTACGGTGGTGCGGATGGCTCCGGCGTTTCCGCCTCCGAGCTGACTGATGACGAGCGCCGGGCCGCTCAGGAGCAAGCCGAGCAGGAAGCCCTGCGTGACATCACCACCTTCTACTTCGATTTCGATACGTCCGAAATCAAGCCGGACGCCCGTGACGTGCTGGTTGCCCACGCTCGCTACCTGGCGGACAACCCGCGTCAGCAGGTACGCCTGGAAGGTCATGCGGATGAGCGTGGCACCAAGGAATACAACCTGGCTCTGGGTGAGCGCCGCGCGAATGCCGTACAGCGCTTCCTGATCGTAAACGGCGCTTCCCGTGGCCAGATTGAAACCGTAAGCTATGGTGAAGAAAAGCCGGCCGTGCGTGGTTCCACTGAAAGTGCCTGGGCACAGAACCGTCGCGTAGAGCTGGTATTCCAGTAAAACCGACCTAGACGGACGTATCCATGAGAAAACAGCTCATGGCGGCCGTGCTGATCCCGCTGGGCCTTGGCCTGGCGGGAGTCGCCCATGCACAGTCGTCCACACCCGCATTCCAGAACAACAGCTCCGAGGCCCAGCGTAAGGCTGGCAACAACCAGGCCACGGCAGAGCTGTTCTACATGATTCAGCAACTGCAGCGCGAAGTGCGAGACCTGCGTGGCCAGGTTGAAGAACAGCAGCACCAGATTGGTCGCCTGCAACAGCAGGGCAGGGACCGCTATGTGGATCTGGATCAGCGGATACTGGAGCTGTCCAAGGCCGTCGAGTCCGGGGCCAGTGCTGCACAGCAGCCGGCTGCAGCGGGAGCTTCAGCAGACAGTGGAAGACTGAAGCCGACCCGGGTGTATCGTTCGCCGGAACCGGAAGAGCAGAAAACCTATAACGACATTATCGACCTTATCCGCAACAAGAAAGACTACGACGCGGCGATAACCCGCCTGTACGAGTTTGTGGATACCTATCCCGAGGGCGACCTCACCGTTAATGCCTATTACTGGCTTGGTGAAGTCTATCTGGCGAAACCCCAGCTGGAGCAGGCCCGTCAGGCTTTTACCATCGTTGCGACGCGCTATAGTGATCATCGCAAGGCGCCGGACGCTGTGTACAAGCTGGGGGTGACTCTGGATCGCCTGGGCGAAAAAGACGAGGCGCGGCGTCGGATGACCTCCGTTGTCGAGCAGTACCCCGATTCAGGGGCGGCAGAGTTGGCGAAGAAGTATCTTGATTCCGCCCAGGGTTGATCGGTATCTGGTCAACTTGCACGGATCTTGATCGGTCATTGAAAAAAGTTGGTCGACCATGAAAAAAAGGGGTTGATCACCAAAAAAATATCAGTAATATGTGCGCCTCGTTTGGGTCGTTAGCTCAGTTGGTAGAGCAGTTGGCTTTTAACCAATTGGTCGAAGGTTCGAATCCTTCACGACCCACCAAATTCAGAGTGCGAGGTTTTGGCCGCGCGTTCGCTGGATGAAAAGCCAGCACAGCCAGTTAGGGGTCGTTAGCTCAGTTGGTAGAGCAGTTGGCTTTTAACCAATTGGTCGAAGGTTCGAATCCTTCACGACCCACCAACAAGGCAAACCGTCACCACGGGGTTTGCGGAAAAAAGAGCCGAAAGGCTCTTTTTTTTTGCCCGCAAGAACCCACCTATACCCACAGGACGGACGCTATCCTGCAGCCTGGCATACCCACATTGCAGGATCATGAAACCAAAGGCAGAAGTGATATACTCTGGCCGTTAACGTCAATCAGAGAATAAGTGATGACTAAAGCGCAAGACCGCATTCTGGTTCAGGAACATCTCGCCCATCAGGCGGAGCCCAAGCCCCTGAGCGCCTCAGAGAAAGCTGATCTCGAGGCCAGGATCAAGGTGGCTCTGAAGGAGAAGGATGCCGTTCTGGTAGCGCATTATTACACCGACCCGGACATCCAGCGGCTGGCAGAAGAGACCGGTGGTTGTGTGGCGGATTCCCTGGAAATGGCACGCTTCGGAAACCAGCACCCGGCATCCACCGTTGTCGTTGCCGGCGTTCGTTTCATGGGAGAGACGGCAAAGATTCTGAACCCGGAGAAAAAGGTTCTGATGCCGACTCTGGAGGCAACTTGCTCGCTTGATGTTGGTTGCCCGGCCGACGAGTTCTCCGAGTTCTGTGATCAGCACCCGGATCGCACCGTCGTGGTTTATGCCAATACTTCGGCCGCGGTGAAAGCCCGGGCCGATTGGGTGGTCACCTCCAGTTGCGCCCAGGCCATTGTTGAGCATCTGGACGCCAAAGGTGAAAAAATTCTGTGGGCGCCAGACAAACACCTGGGCGGCTATGTACAGAAAACCACAGGCGCAGACGTTCTGATGTGGGACGGCTCCTGCATCGTGCACGAGGAATTCAAGTACCGTGGCCTGGAAGACCTCAAGGCTCTGTACCCGGATGCAGCAATCCTGGTGCACCCGGAGTCACCCGATGCGGTGGTGCAGATGGCGGATGTGGTCGGTTCCACCTCGCAACTGATTCACGCGGTGCAAACGCTTCCGAACGAAGAGTTTATCGTTGCAACCGACAACGGCATTTTCTACAAGATGCAACAGCTGGCGCCTAACAAAACGTTGATTGAGGCGCCCACCGCGGGCAATGGCGCAACCTGCCGAAGCTGTGCCCATTGCCCCTGGATGGCCATGAACGGCCTGGAGAACCTGCTTCACGTGCTTGAGCATGGCGACCAGGAAGTGCATGTGGATGACGAGCTGCGAGAAGACGCGCTGCGCCCGCTGCGCCGGATGCTGGACTTCACCGCCAAAATGAACCTCAAGGCTGCCGGCAACGCCTGAAGGCTTCGGGGTTATTCCTAACCGGCTTCGCGCGCCTGGAGCCGGTTAGTCAGCTCACCAAGGCGCTCACTCACCACCTGGCGTTCGGCGGAGCCGGCCGGCAGTTTCTCCTGGGCCTGGCGCAATTGCCGCTGTGCTGATTTCAGATCGCCCATCAGTACATCGTATTCCGCTCTTGCCCGGTGTACGCCGACAATATTCCGCGCCATACCTTCGGCTTCGGCCAGTCTCAGCCACAGTTGCTCCTGGCTGGGCAGGCGGCGAGTCAGCTCCCTCAGGTAGTCGGCAGCGGCGGCGCCGTTACCATCGGCAATCTCGATGGCCGCCAGCGTGGATGTTATTGGATAGTTGCCGGGATTGCGCGCCAGGGCCTCCTGCATAAGCGCTCTGGCGTCGGCATACCGTTTCTGGCTGAGCAGAACTTCCGCCAGTGATACCTGGAACGTGATGCGCCCGGGGTTGGCTTTCAATAATTCCCGCATTAGCTGCTCCGCCTTCTCATAGCGCCGGCTTTCCTGATAAGCCACCGCCAGGCCGTAGCGAATGGCATCGTTGCGCTGGGCGTCTTCCCGGGCCAGGTAAGCCTCGAACGTTTCTATCGCCGTTTCCGGCGATTCGCTGTAATGCACCTGCAGGCGGCTGCGAACCAGGTGATATTCCTGTCCGTCCTGCACCCGGGTATCAGGGTATTGTTCGGCCCGGTTGCGGGTGTCGGCAACCCGGTTCTGGGTCAGCGGGTGAGTGGAAAGGTATTCCGGCAGGCGATTTCCCTGCAGGCGGTTCTGCCTCATCATGATTTCGAACATCTCGGGCATACCTCTCGGGTCCATGCCGGCACTGGCCAGGATGTCCATGCCAACCCGGTCGGCTTCCTGTTCGTGGGAGCGGCTGTAGGCCAGCATGTTCTGCACAGCCATGGCCTGGGTGCCGGCGATGGCGGCAATGCCAATGTCTGACTGGGTAACCGCAGAAAGCACGATACCGGCGATCATGCCGGCCAGGGTTAACGGAGCGCTGGTTTCCTGTTGCTGCATTCGGCGAGCAAAATGGCGCTGGCTGAGGTGGGCCAGTTCGTGGGCCAGGACCGAGGCAAACTGTTGTTCGGTGGCGGCGTTCAGAAACAGGCCCCCATTTACGCCTACTACGCCGCCGGGCACGGCGAAAGCGTTGATGGCCGGGCTGTCAATCAGAACCAGTTTCAGGTCGCGATTATCCAGCGGTGCGGACGGCACCAGACGATAAATGATCGCGCTCAGATAGTCGTAGACCAGTGGGTCCTGAAGTTGCGGGGCTGAACGGCGAATGGAGGCCATAACCTGTTGGCCAATATCGGCTTCCATCTGTCCGGAGATCAGGCCGCCGCTACCGCCGATGCTTGGCAGGTCTGACGACTGCGCGCGTGTGGTCGGGCTGGTGACCGCCATGCTGAGGGCCAGAAAAACGATCAGGGCCCAGGGGGAGCGGTGTTGGCCTTCGTTCTGGTACTTCATATGTCTGAGGATGCCTCGAATTCGTGTTGCCGGTTTGACAAGGCGGCAGCCGGCAAGTTCTCCGGAGTATTACCAACTCTTGTGATGCAATAGAGTAACACCAGCGGCATAATGCCTGCCTGATTACTGTATGAAACGTAATGGTAAATGCTGATTATGGCTGACAGAACCCTGGATGCCAGCGGCCTGCGTTGTCCCATGCCGCTGCTGAAAACCAAGCTGGAACTCAATTCCATGACGCCCGGGGAGGAATTGGTGGTTGTCGCCACGGATACCGGCTCACTGAGGGACATACCTGCCTGGCTGGCGTTGTCGGCCCATACGCTTGTCAGCCAATCGGAGAGTAATGGGGAATACCGTTTCGTGATAAAGTGCGGCGGTTAATTTCCGGAGTCATTCATGGTCAGAATTCTGCGCGGTCTAGCCCACAAGTATTTTTCAGACGAAGAAGCCGTCATCCTGTTTTTGCTACTGGTGACAGGCACCGTCTTTATCATCTGGTTCGGGGCCATGCTGGCGCCGGCCATCGCTTCCCTGATTGTCGCGTTCATTCTGCAGGGCCTGGTGTCAAAACTGAACCGGATGGGTGTGCCTGAGCTGATCGCCGTGATTGGCGTGTTTGTTGTGTTCCTGGGCGTGCTGGTGGGTTTTATCTTCGGCTTGTTGCCGTTGATCTGGACCCAACTGAGTACCCTTGCCGGCGAAGCGCCACGGATCATCCGCGAGCTGCAGTCCTATCTTGAGGTTCTGCCGCAACAATATCCGCATCTGGTTTCTGCTGAATCTGTGAATACCATGTATCAGCAGATCTCGGCCGAAGTAGGGCACCTGACTCAATGGCTGGTGTCTTTCTCGCTCTCCAGCATTCCGGACCTTGTGGCCTTGCTGATCTACATGGTTCTGGTGCCTATCCTGGTCTTCTTCTTTCTGAAAGACCGTCGGGTCCTGGTGAACTCATTTGCCCGCCTGCTACCTCCGCAGCGACCAATGATGGTTCGCATCTGGCACGAGGTTAACCTGCAGTGTGCCAACTATGTCCGTGGCAAGGCAGTGGAGATCCTGATAGTGGGTGGCGTCACCTATGTCGCCTTCAAGTTTCTCGGCATGCCCTATGCGGCATTGCTTTCCCTGTTGGTGGGGCTGAGCGTGGTGATTCCCTACATTGGCGCTGCGGTGGTCACCATTCCGGTGGCCGTGATCGGCCTGTTTGCGTTCGGCTGGGGCAGCCATTTTATCTGGGTCATGGTCATCTACGGCATTATTCAGGCGCTTGATGGCAATGTCCTGGTACCGATTCTGTTCTCGGAAGTGAACAACCTGCACCCGGTGGCGATTATTGTTGCCGTGTTGTTCTTTGGCGGAATCTGGGGCTTGTGGGGCGTGTTTTTTGCGATTCCACTGGCGACGATGCTGAAAGCGGTTTTCGCGGCCTGGCCGGTGAAGGAGTCGCCTCCGCCACCAGCCATTGCGGAATAGGGCGTTAAAGGGCCTTGACGGCTTCCAGCACCTCGTCGGCGTGCCCTTTGACCTTGACGCCGCGCCATTCCCTGCGCAGCACGCCTTCCTTGTCGATCAGGAAGGTGCTGCGTTCAATGCCAAGGTGCTCCTTGCCATAAAGCTTCTTGAGCTTGATGACGTCGAACAGCTTGCACAGGGATTCGTCCTTGTCGGAAATCAGGTGGAACGGAAAGCTGTATTTCGCCCGGAAGTTATCATGGGCTTTCAGGCCATCCCGCGAGACGCCGAATATCTCGGTGTCCTCGGCAGCGAAGGCTTCCATTCTGTCCCGGAAGTCCTGGCCCTCGGTGGTGCAGCCCGGTGTATTGTCTTTCGGGTAGAAATAAATAACGATGTTCCGGCCTTTCAGGTCGCTCAGGCGAACGGTCTGGTCGCCAGTGGCCTCAGCCTGAAATTCTGGCACGGGTTGATTCAATGCTACGGATGACATGACATCTCCTTTAATTCCCTTGTGTCAGTTCGAGCCCAACATTACCATATCGGTTTTATTCGGACGGAGCTTTTATGATTACGGGTAGCCTTGTCGCACTGGTCACGCCCATGTATCCAAACGGTGATATTCACTGGGAGGATCTGGATAAGCTGGTGGACTTTCATATCGAAAACGGCACCCATGGCATTGTTGCTGTGGGCACCACTGGCGAATCCGCAACCCTGGATCCGGAGGAACATATCCGGACGATCGGGCACATCATAAAACGTGTAAACGGCCGGATTCCCGTTATTGCAGGTACCGGTGGTAACAGTACGCGCGAAGCCATCGAATTGACCACCGAAGCCCACAAACTCGGTGCCGATGCCTGTCTGCTCGTAGTGCCTTACTACAACAAGCCGACCCAGGAAGGCCTGTATCAGCACTTCAAGGCCATCGCGGAAGCGGTACCGGGCATGAACCAGATTCTCTACAACGTACCGGGCCGCACGGCCTGCGATATGCTCAACGAGACGGTCGTACGCCTGGCCGATATCCCCAATATCGTTGGGATCAAAGACGCGACCGGGAACATTCCCCGTGGCGCCGAGCTGATCGAAGCCCTGGATGGACGCCTTGCGGTTTACTCCGGTGACGACGCCACGGCGGCAGATCTAATGCTGGCGGGCGCGAAAGGTAATGTTTCGGTAACGGCCAACGTCGCTCCGAAAGCAATGGCTGAGCTCTGTGAAGCCGCCATTGCGGGCAACGAAGACGAAACACGCCGCTTGAACGAACTGCTGATGCCGCTTAATCGCAAGCTGTTCCTGGAGGCCAACCCGATTCCGGTAAAATGGGCGCTTTACCACATGGGCATGATCGGTGAGGGCATTCGTCTGCCTCTTACGCCGCTCAGCGAAAAGTTCCACGGCGAGGTGGAAGACGCGCTCAAGGCCTCAGGTGTTCTCTGAGGCCACCGTTACCGTTAACCGGAGTAACCCGATGCAGGTTCCTGCAAGAGCCCGTAAGAAAACCGTTTTGTTCGCTCGACCTGTTTCGGCATTGGTGCTTGCCAGTGCCCTGGCCGGTTGCAGCCTTATCGATGATCGTTCCGAAGGCTACGTCAACGCACCGGAAGGCGAGCCGATTCAGGTACCTGAAGGTCTCGACAGCTCCCGGCTGAGCGAAACCATGCCGATACGTTCTATCAACACCGCCGATTCCCGCAATCTTTACCCGTCGTCGATTCCCCGTCCGCCCGATATGACATCCGAGATTCTGGATGAAAACTATGTGATTGAAGAGTTGGACGGCCGTATCTGGCTACTGGTCAATGAGGTGCCAGGACGGCTCTGGCCCGTGGTCAGTGCCTGGATGAATGAGAGCGGCCTGGGCATTGCCCATGACAGCCCGCAACTGGGGATTATCCAGAGTGAACTGGCGAATTTCAGCAAGCGCAGCCGAACACTGCTGGGGCTCGCCGATAATCCGACCGCAGCAGAACCCAAGGTGGTGATGCAGGCCCGCCTGGCCCCTGGCATCCGGCGTAAAACCACCGAAATCCGCGTCCGTATTCTGGAGCTGGAGCAAGCTCCGGAAGAGCTTCTGCCCTGGGACAGTGGCACTGTTTCGGATGCACCCTCCGAGCAACAACAACGGGCGCTGTTGGCCGAGCTGGGGGATTTCCTCAAGCAGCGTGAGGACAACAAATCCTTCTCGCGGGCGGCCTCAGGCATGGTGTCCGAGCCGCTGGTGCGCTTGCAGTCGGAACAGGATGAAGCGGTTGCCATTCGGGTGGAACTGGATTTCGGCCGCACCTGGGCAGAGGTCAATCGGTCCCTGGAGGAAATGGGGCTGCCGGTACTGGATCTGAATCGCAGTGAAGGCTGGTTGCAGGTGGATTTCCGCACGGAAGACGAGCGCAGTCCGGGCTGGTTCTCGTGGTTCAGCGATGCTGAAAAGCCGGTCCACACCCACACAATCCGGATTCAGCAGGGTGCCGACGCCATGAGCGTTACCGCCGAGCAGTACGACAGCTACGAGGGTGAACGCAGTTCAGCAGATCTGCTCACCCAACTCTTTGAACATCTGTATTGATTAACGGGGTGGCCGAGGCCACCGGCCGTTTGGAGAAAGTAATGGAAAAGCGCGAAGAGCTTTATGCCGGCAAGGCAAAATCGGTTTACCGCACAGATGATCCCGAGCGGTTTGTTCTGGTATTCCGCGACGATACCTCGGCCTTTGACGGAGAGAAAAAAGAACAGCTGAACCGCAAGGGCATGGTGAACAACAAGTTCAATGCCTTCATCATGGAAAAGCTGGAAGCGGCCGGCGTACCTACCCACTTCGAAGGGCTGCTGTCTGATACCGAGTCCCTGGTCAAGAAGCTTGAGATGATCCCGGTTGAGTGTGTGGTGCGCAACGTGTCTGCGGGCAGTCTGTGCCGTCGCCTTGGCGTGGAAGAGGGTCTGGAGCTGAACCCGCCCACCTTTGAGCTCTTTCTGAAAAACGACGCGCTGCACGATCCGATGGTGAACGAATCCCTGGCAGTCAGCTTTGGCTGGGCCAAGGCCGATGAGCTGGCCCGGATGAAAGAGCTGACCTATAAGGTCAACGACGTACTGAAAAAACTGTTTGACGACGCCGGCATGCTGCTGGTGGACTATAAGCTGGAATTCGGCCGCAGTGGTGGCCAGATCGTTCTGGGTGACGAATTCAGCCCCGATGGCTGTCGTATCTGGGACAAGGAAACCCGCAAGAAGATGGACAAGGATCGCTTCCGCCAGGGCCTTGGCGAAGTGATCGAAACCTATGAAGAAGTCGGTCGTCGTCTCGGCATAAAGTTTGACTGACCGGGCAATACAACCACAAAAAACGGGTGCGTTATGCGTAAACTGATGATTGTTGTAGGTGGCTCACTGGCTTTGGCCGCGCCGCTGGCCAATGCTGATGTACTGGGCGTTGGCGCCAACGTTAGCTATTGGGATTCCGATTTCTCCGGCGAAGTGGTCAACAAGGATTCGGCCGTTGATATTGAAAAGGATCTCAACCTCGACAGCGACAGCAACGCGAACTTCACGGCGTTTTTCGAGCATCCGATTCCGGTGCTGCCGAACGTACGGTTGAATTACACCAGCATTTCCCAGAGTGGGCGTGGTGAGATCGGGCTGGAAGCATTTGATGGAATTCTGCCAGGGGCTCCTGTTCGTTCGGATCTGGATATCGACCAACTGGACGTCACCCTGTACTACGAAGTGCTTGATAACTGGGTGAACCTCGATCTGGGCCTGACCGCCAGAAATTTTGATGGTGAGCTGGTTTTACGGGACGTGAATGATATTGCCAATGTCAGTAAAACCTCCGTCGACGCCGTCGTCCCTATGGGCTACCTCGCCGCCCGTTTTGACCTGCCGTTAACCGGCGCGTCCGTAGGTGCAGAGGGCAATTT
>Ga0207832_100194_pt1 | contig 37760 bp, 30 predicted proteins | sample TtanPargueraPR_3_FD_187743 | JGI IMG/M metagenome (GOLD analysis project Ga0207832, IMG submission 187743) | Aerobic enrichment media microbial communities from Bioluminiscent Bay, La Parguera, Puerto Rico - Tt and P1 (4) (SPAdes) | ecosystem: Environmental > Aquatic > Marine > Unclassified ...
GTTCCGACTGGACCGCAAGCAGTTTGCCGAACAGTGGAATGAAGATTTTGACCGCTATTTCGCGGATGAAATGAACCGCCTGAAGCCGATGATCCAGGACGAGCTGATTGCGGATTGCGGTTCTTTGCTGCAGGTTCAGCCTGCCGGACGGCTGCTGATCCGGGCCATTTGCCAGATCTTCGATCTGTACCGCAAGGAAGGGGCGAGCCAGCGGTTCTCCCGGATTATCTGATTGGAGAACAATGAGCACAAGCGCAAGAGGGCTGCCACATGGCAGCCCTCTTGCGTTGTCGTGGAGGGTTTTCTGATCAGGCCACTTTGAACTCATTGGCCAGATCCTGTAACTGTCGGGCCAGCCGCGCCTGTTCCTGGGTGACCTCGGTGATTTCCTGGGAGCCGGTCAGGGTCAGGAGGGCAGCTTCGCTTACAGATTCCATATTTCCCGCCAGTTCGCGCGTGACCGCAACCTGCTGTTCCGACGCAGTGGCAATCTGGGTCGCCATATCGGAAATGCTGTTCACGTCCATCAGAATGTCAGCAAAGGTCTGTTCCATCTCCGAGGCTTGCGCGCTGGTCTGGTCGGCCAGTTTGTGGCTGGTGATAATTGAACGGCTGGCGTTGTCGGTGATGGTCTTGAAGCCGTTGATGATATCTTCAATCTGGGTAGTGGATTCATGGGTTTGCTGCGCCAGTGTGCGAACCTCATCCGCCACTACCGCAAAGCCTCGTCCGTGCTCGCCCGCCCGGGCGGCTTCGATCGCTGCATTCAACGCCAGCAGATTGGTCTGGTCGGCCACTTTCCGGATAACATCAACCACATCGCTGATGGTCGTGCTGCGTTGTTCCAGTTCTTCGATAACCTGGTTGACGTCTTGTACTGACTTCGCCAGTTCCCGGATCTGGGAGACACTGGTGTGCAGCACCTTCTCGCCGGTCTGGCTTTTCTCCATAGCCCGGCTGGAGGCGTCCGCCACCTGCTGGGTGTTGTGAGAAATCTCCTCTGAGGTTGCCGACATTTCTTCGGTGGCAGCGGCCACCTGCTCAATCTGTTGTTGCTGGTTCTTGATCTGTGAGGAATTCTGGCCCGCGGTTGAGCTGGTTTCCTCGGTGGCTGTGGCCAGCTGTACGCTTGCCTTGTCGATTTGCAGCAAAGCCTCGCTAAAACGGCCAAACAGTTCATTGATTGCTTCGGCTATGGTGCCCGTCTCGTCCTTGCTGGAGACCGGAATCGCCTGCGACAGGTCCTTGTTGTCCATGGCGTTTTGAACACCTTCCAGCAGCTGATTCACCTGCTGATGAATGGCTCGAATAATCACGGTCATTAACAGAACCACCAGAACGATTGACGTCGCGGCAATGGCCGATGCCCAGATCAGATTGCTTCTGGCGGCATTCACGCCAGCGGTGCCCAGTGCTTTAACCTGTGAGAGCATATCAGTGCGGATGCCATTAATGGCCTGGATGCGGTTGGTAGAGGCTGAAAACCAGTCACTGGCTTCCAGGCCGTACATACCGGAAGGGCTGCTCAGAAGCATATCTCGCTGATCCAGCATTTTTCGGTGCTCGGCGGTTTCGGGAAATGACTCAATCCGACCACGGATATCCGAATTTGCACTCAGCATGGCGATTGCGGTCTGGAAATACGCTTGCTGACGCCCTGACAGGGCCGCTATTTGCCCAACTGCAGGCAGGGCGAAGTTGCCGCTGCGCACCAGTGACGCCCCTGCAGCCCGTTCACGGCCTGCCATTTCGGCAGCTTCGGCAAGGGCAAGGTAGGCATTGATCTGCCGGGCAAGCTCGGGCTCAGATGCCCGGCGCACCAGCAACGGAATACGGTTAACGATTTCCATGATCAGGCTGGTGTAGCGGGCGCCGGATTCGGCACCAGCCAACACCCGGTTATCAATATCCCTGCGCAGACTGGTTAGATTGCCAATGTCCCGCTGGAATTTGTCGACGCTTGCCTGAATGCTGCTGTCAAAGCGGGCTTCTTCAGCCAGTGCCTTGATTCCGTTCTGGTAGGCGCTCAGGTTCCTGTCGGTATTTTGTCTCTGGGATTGAAGATTGCGGGCTGCCTCGCGTTCGCCGTCAGAATCCGGGGCGCTGGAAATAAACACGGCCGAACGGCCCCGTTCTTTCTGCAATTCCTCAACCAGCGGATCCCCAAGCTCAGCCAACTGAACCAAGGTATTGAGCTGTTGCATGTTGTCCAGGTCATCCATATTGCGGGAGATGCTCTGGACCGCGAAAAATACAATGACCAGCAGCGCAGGCAGCACCAAAGTAATCAGCTTGCCTCGCATGGAGAGGTTGTTGATAAAAGTCATGGGAGGGCCTCATCATTGAGAATGGCGTCCATTGTGGATAAGTGTAGCAGTTCAGACCATTGACGCCTTGGGGTACCTGAGGGGGTAGATTTCCACATGTAAGTGCTTGTAATAAAAAGTTAAAGCAATGATTTTTATGCAGTTTTGGTTCAGATAGGGGTTAATGCGTAGAGTACTGCCAAAGGGGTATTTGACCGGTTTCGCTCAATCCGCTGACAAAGGTCAAGGTGGGCTAAGTCGCTGACCGGTAAGGTGCACGGCAACGTGCTCAGCGGAGAAAACCATGGAACTTGTATGCCCGGCTGGTAGCCTTCCCGCCCTTAAAACCGCCGTGGACAATGGAGCCGATGCGGTCTATTTCGGCTTCCGGGACAGTACCAACGCCCGCCAGTTTGCTGGCCTGAATTTTAACGACAAACGTGCAGCCGAGGGCATTGAGTACGCTCATTCAAAAGGCAGTCGTGTGTTCTGTGCCATCAATACCTATCCGCAACCGGATGGCTGGGAACACTGGAAAGCCGCGGTGGATCGTGCCGCCGGCCTTGGAGTGGATGCCATTATCCTGGCCGATATGGGGCTGCTGGATTACGCTGCAAACAGGCACCCGGATATCCCCCGGCATTTGTCGGTTCAGGGTTCTGCCACCAGCCATGAGGCCCTGTCGTTCTACAAGGACAACTTCGATATCCGCCGGGCAGTGTTGCCGCGCGTGCTGTCTCTGGATCAGGTTCGGGGTGTGGCCAAGCATAGCCCAGTGGAGCTGGAAGTTTTTGCCTTCGGCAGCCTGTGCATTATGGCGGAGGGTCGCTGCTACCTGTCTTCTTACCTCACGGATGAATCCCCCAACACCCGGGGTGCCTGTTCACCGGCCAAGGCGGTGCGTTGGCAGGAAACCTCTCGGGGGCTGGAATCCCGCCTGAATGAAGTGCTCATTGATCGCTATGGCCCCGGTGAATCTGCCGGTTACCCGACCCTGTGCAAGGGCCGGTTTGAAGTGGAGGGCAGTGTGTACCATGCCATCGAAGAGCCGGTAAGCCTGAATACCATGGATCTTCTGCCGGAATTGAAGGGGCTGGGTATCAGCGCAGTAAAAATCGAGGGCCGCCAGCGCAGCCCGGCCTACATTGCAGAGGTTGCCCGAACCTGGCGCCAGGCCCTGGACCGGGTTCAGACCACCCCTGACAGCTTTGCTGTAGACAGTGCCTGGAATAGCACTCTCGCCGGCCTTTCCGAGGGTGGCCTGACCACCATCGGGGCCTACCATCGCAAGTGGAAATAAGGTTTTGCCCGCTATGATGAAACTCTCTCTTGGCCCGATTCTGTGGTTCTGGACCAAGCAGTCCGTATTCGATTTCTACGCTAACGCTGCGGAGTGGCCAGTAGATACCATCTATCTTGGCGAAGTGGTGTGCTCCCGCCGGCGCGAACTGAAGCCCGATGACTGGCTTGACCTGGCCCGGGATCTGAAGGCTTGTGGCAAGAACGTGGTGCTTTCCACATTGACGCTGATCGAGTCCGAAGCGGATTTGCGGCGACTTCGTCGGTTCTGCGAACAGGATGAGTTTCTGGTAGAGGCCAACGACCAGAGTGCCCTGCAGGTGGCGATCCGCAACAAGATTCCGTTTATTACCGGCCCGTCCATGAACATCTACAACACGGCCACCCTGAAGATCCTCGCCAAACAGGGTCTGCAGGGCTGGAACCTGCCGGTAGAACTGGGCAAAGAGACCCTGGAGCAGCTGATCCGTGAGCTGAAGGACGAAGGTCTGGATCTGCCCGCCGAGGTATTCTCCTGGGGCTTCCTGCCATTGGCCTGGTCGTCCCGCTGTTTCACTGCCCGTCATTACAACCTGCCCAAAGACAACTGCGAATTCCGTTGCCTGGAGCATCCGGATGGCATGGAACTACGTTCCCGGGAAAGCCAGGAGCTGTTCCGGATCAATGGCATTTCCACGCTCTCCGGCTCGCGCTACGACCTGATGAGGGAACTACCGGAGATGGAGCGTATGGGTGTCAGTACCGTGCGACTGAGCCCGGAGCATCAAGGTATGGACCAAGTGGTCAAACGCTTTGATCAGGTGCGCCGGGGGGAAGTGCCGGTCGCCGACCCGCTGCAGCTGGTAGAAGCGCCACCCTGCAACGGGTACTGGTATGGCAAGCCGGGGATGGACCTGGTGAATTATGGCTAGCCAGTCTGTGGCTCTGCTTATATCTATTTAATCGATTAAATAAACGCAAAATACCCTTTTTTTAGATATCTCTGAAAACTATAGAATATCCATATATTCAAAAGTTCGGAGATAGAGATGTTCAGGGGATTGGCATTGTGTGCGTTTCTGACACTGGCTGGCTATGGCATTGCCGCCTTGCCGCCAGTGCAGCAAACCGGCCTGGGGCCTCTGGTGTTTACCCTGTTGCTGGGGCTGCTGTTCGGTAATCTGGCCGCGGGTAAGCGGTTAAAGGGCGTGGCGCCGGGTCTGGGCTTTTCTGCCCGCTGGTTGCTGCGAGGCGGTATTGTCCTGTTCGGTTTCTCCCTCACGGTGCAGCAACTGATGGCCCTTGGGCCAAAAGTGGTGCTGCTGGATAGCTTGGTGGTAGTGACCATTACCACGGCAGGTTATTGGCTGGGTACCCGCTGGCTGAAACTGGATCGGGATACTGCCATTCTGACCAGCGCCGGCAGTGCCATTTGCGGGGCGGCTGCGGTACTGGCCACCGAAGGCACCATCCGGTCACGGCCGGCGGCAACGTCTATGGCGGTGGCCACTGTGGTGCTGTTCGGAACGCTGGCCATGTTCGTGTATCCCGTTCTTTATCCATTGATGGGCTGGGATGAAGGTCTGTACGGAGTGTATATCGGTTCTACTGTGCATGAGGTGGCGCAAGTGGTCGCTGCCAGTGATGCGGTAGGCCAGGACGCCCTCACCAATGCGGTGATTGTGAAGGTGGTTCGGGTAATGCTCCTGGTGCCCTTCCTGCTGGTAGTAGGGCAAATCTGGAATCGCTACCGGGCCGCTCATGCCGACGGTGCAGAACAGGGTGAGCAGAAACTGGTGATCCCCTGGTTTGCTTTTGGTTTCATGGCGATTGTCGGGCTCAACAGTGTGCTTCAGTTACCTGGTCCGATTCAGGGCGGGTTGGTGCTCGCAGGGCAGGTAGCTATGACCATGGCCATGGCAGCACTGGGTTTCCAGACCCGAATTGAAGCCCTTCGAAGCCTGGGTGTGAAGCCCTTTGTGCTGGCGTTGTGTCTGTTCATAACTCTGCTGGTTGGAGGCGCAGTGGTAACCCCGCTGATTCTGAGGTAAGCCGGTTACCCTTAACTTTAAACATTTAAATAAAATAAATAATATCTTGAGTTTACTGGAAGTGCCTTATATAGTGTTTTTGTCCTGGTGATCCACAATATGTTGTGATTGTGGTGCGGAATCCGGTGAGACTCCGGAACTGACGCGCAGCGGTATTGGGGAACGAGTGGGGCAGCGAGACACTGGCAATTGCCGGGAAGTCGCCCCGCAAGGCCGAACCGGAAGGTTCATAGCCCCTGAGTCCGAAGACCTGCCAGGCACATGATACATGGCACCTTCGCGGCTCAGGGTGATCAGATGATCTGGCATGGCGTAGCTGTGCCTGATCTCCTGACAGCGCGAGAGGCTGCCCCCCGACGCGCTTTCAGGAGGAACCATGCCCGCCACCCCATCCCATGCACCGTCTTCAGACACCTCGAAACTGGACATCTCCGGCACGGTTCGGGAATACCTGCACCGCAGTGACTGGCGGGTAAACGCCAATGCCAATCAGGGCTACTCGCTCGGCGGGCTGATCCTGAATACAGCGGGCAAAGTCATCGCCAACTACTGGCTGAACGACGTTTACACGCCCGCCATTGGGGAAGCTCACCGGAACGCCGATATTCATATACACGATCTGGATATGCTCAGCGGATATTGTGCTGGCTGGTCGTTGCGTACACTGCTCCACGAAGGTCTGAACGGCGTGCCCGGCAAAGTGGAGTCAGCACCGCCGAAACATCTCTCCAGCGCCATCGGCCAGATGGTGAACTTTCTCGGCACGTTGCAGAATGAATGGGCCGGAGCCCAGGCCTTCAGCTCTTTCGATACCTATCTCGCACCGTTTATCCGTAAGGACAATCTCGACTACGCCACCGTGCGCCAGTGCATTCAGGAGTTTGTGTACAACCTGAATGTACCCTCCCGCTGGGGCACCCAGACACCCTTTACCAACATCACCTTTGACTGGGTATGCCCGGAGGATTTGCGGGATCAGGTTCCGGTGATTGCGAGCGAGGAAATGCCTTTCAGCTACGGTGACCTGCAAGCTGAAATGGACATGATCAACCGGGCATATATCGAGGTGATGACCGCCGGTGACAGCATGGGGCGGGTGTTCACCTTTCCCATTCCCACCTACAACATTACCCGGGATTTCGACTGGCACTCAGAAAACGCCTTGCGACTGTTCGAGATGACCGCCCGCTATGGCCTGCCGTATTTTCAGAACTTTCTGAATTCGGATCTTGAGCCAAACATGGTGCGCTCCATGTGTTGTCGGTTGCAGCTGGATCTGCGCGAATTGCTCAAGCGCGGCAACGGCCTGTTCGGCTCGGCCGAGCAGACCGGTTCGCTGGGTGTGGTGACCGTGAACTGCGCCCGCCTGGGTTATCTGTATAGAGGTAACAAACCCGCTTTGATGGCCCGGCTGGACCAATTGATGGATCTGGCCCGTGACAGTCTGGAAACCAAGCGGCAAATCATCGGGCAACTGATGCTGGAAGGTCTGTTTCCCTATACCAAGCGGTATCTGGGCACCCTGAGAAACCACTTTTCAACCATTGGGGTCAATGGCCTGAATGAGCTGATCCGGAACTTCTCCGAAGACCGGGATGACATCAGCAGTGACTGGGGCAGGGAGTTCGCTCTGGAATTGCTGGATCATGTGCGGGACAGAATGAAGCAGTACCAGGAAGAAACCGGGCATCTTTACAACCTGGAGGCTACACCTGCCGAGGGCACCACCTACCGGTTCGCCAGGGAGGATCGCAAGCGTTTTCCGGACATACTGCAGGCGGGCACCGACGAGGCGCCTTACTACACCAACTCCAGCCAACTGCCCGTGGGCTATACCGATGACCCGTTTGAGGCGCTGGATTTGCAGGACGAGCTGCAAACCCGCTACACCGGTGGCACGGTACTGCATTTGTATATGCGCGAGCGCATCAGCGATGCCGCCACCTGTGGCCGGTTTGTGAAAACCGTTCTGGAGAACTATCGGCTGCCGTACATTACTGTCACCCCGACATTTTCCATTTGCCCGGTACACGGTTACCTGAATGGCGAACACGAGTTCTGCCCCAGGTGCGACGAGCTGTTGCTGGCTGGCCAGGCATTGCCTGACAAGGCCACAACATCGGTATGAATCGTGGAGCCAGGCAGTTTGCCTGGTTCCTGACTCGCCGGTGTTGCCGTAAGCCATCGTCGACACCGGCTTTTTTGTAAAGCAAAAGGAGAACGGCATGGAAAACCAGAAGCCACTTGAAAACAGCCGGCGCCAACGTTGTGAAGTCTGGACTCGCGTGATGGGCTACCACCGCCCGGTTTCTGCCTTCAATAAAGGCAAGCAGTCCGAGCATCGCGAACGCACTCACTTCCGGGAGCGTTGAAATGACCGCGGATAACCTGGTGATCGGAGGCATGGCCGCCTTCTCTACCGTCGATTATCCGCAACACCTGGCGGCAACCTTGTTTCTGCAGGGTTGCCCTTGGCGTTGCCATTACTGCCATAACCCTCATCTTATTCCACTGGAACCCGGTGATGAAAAAGTCACCTGGCAGCAGGCCCGCCGGCACCTTGACCGTCGCCAGGGATTGCTAGATGCGGTGGTGTTCAGTGGTGGTGAACCCACCATTCAGAAAGCCCTGCTACCGGCTTTGCAACAAACCCGGGCCATGAAATTTCGTAACGGCCTGCACACCGGCGCTCCGCACCTGAAATTACTGAAGCCGCTATTGCCCTGGCTGGACTGGGTGGGGCTGGATATCAAGGCGCTGCCAGCAGACTATGAGGTCATCACAACCAACCGGCATTCTGGACAGGAGAGCTGGGCGGCCATCTCAGCGCTGCAAGATTCCGGCCTGGACTTCGAGTGCCGGATGACCTGGCATGGCGCCCTTCAGTCACCAGAACATGTGATTGCTGTGGGGCAGCGGCTGGCGGATCAGGGCGTGCGTCAGTTTGCGGTGCAGATTGCCCGCAGTGCTCAGATGCTGAATGCCTCTATTGGGGCCGGATATCTGAGCCTGGACGAGATGCAAAACGTCAGCAATAACCTCGCTCCGCTTTTTGAAACGTTCGATATTCGTGAGTAGGCTGGCAAGTACACTCACATATCGGGGAGCGTTCCTATGGAAATTCGCCTCAAACGAGCCTACGACACAGCTGCCCGCTCAGACGGCCCACGAATTCTGGTAGACCGCATCTGGCCCCGGGGTGTTGCCAAGGAAGAGGCCGACATCACTCACTGGTTGAAAGGACTGGCGCCGTCTACCGATTTACGTAAATGGTTTGGTCATGATCCGGACAAATGGTCGGAGTTCTGTGACCGCTACCTGAGAGAGCTCAAGTCCGATGAGGCGGCAGATGACCGGGAAACGCTCCGGAAGATCCTTGATGAGCACAAACGCATAACACTGGTATTTGCCGCAAAGGACACCGAGCACAACAATGCGTTGGCGCTGCGTGACTATATCCTGAATAAAAAGATCTGAAGCTACCGGTTAAATCAACTAGGCCATCTAACCGATTTGCAGCCAGACCCGCATTTGAAGTGTGACTTTATCACTGACCCCGCCCAATCACCCGCAATACCATAAAACCGTTAGCGATAGGTATGCATCTTTTGATGAGATACGGTGAGGAAATGGCATGAGCGATCTTGCGAAACAGAAATGGCATCCCAGGCACTGGCTAATGCCGCTGGGGCTGATGGGGACCAGTATTATGCTGATCTTCATCCTGAAAGTTTTTATACCGCATAAAGGGCACTTTGCCCCCTCGGTGGAGCAATTCAATGCTCAGCTTGCGTCTCTGGATGGGCTGGCTTTTCTGGGAATATGGTTGAGCTGGTATGGCTTCTGGCTACTGTTTATCGTGGGCAGCCTGTTAATTCCCTATTTTATCCTGCGCTCGGTTCAATATCTGAGGGCGGGTGGCCATCAGTTGTCAGACTCTGATCCCATGGAAGCTGCAGGATGGTTCGGGCTCCCGCTTTCTCTCGGAATGTACGGCAATGTTTCATTATTTGCCACCATCATTATTTTCGGCCTGGATACCAAGGCCGATAACCTCCTCTTGCCTTTCTGGTTAGCTTATGACCTCGTGGTAGCTGCGCTTGCCCTGATACTTCTGTCCTGGTATGACAAGGCTCGGGCTCAGCTAAAGAGGGCTTATCCTGAGCGTGAGGAACAGGCCTCAATGGTGGTTCCCTTCTCCCTTGGCTTCATGGCGTTAAATATTGCCGGGCCCGGTGCACTTGGCGAGCACGTTGCCGTTACAGCCACGTCCTTGGCGGCTTCCATGGCCTTTTTGGCCCTCTCTGCCTGGGTGTTCTTCAGTTATTTCCGGGTGTTCCGTCAGGATATGGGCGCTTTATTCTCCCTGAAAAAAACCATGGCTGAACGGGTGGTACAGGAGAAAAACTGGGCCAGGGTGATGAACTTCGGTACAGCGGTGACAACCCTCAATGTGTGGATGATCGCCATGATTCGTAATTATCTGAACTATGGAAAGCATTTCGGAGAGTTTGATCTTGCGACCAAGAATATGATCGCTTGGGGTGCCTCAGGAACTATTGCCCTGGCATTGCTGGTGTTGTTCTCGCTTTGGCGCAATGGCTTTTTCAGGCACCTGTTTCAGGAACAGAGGCCACTTATCTTCTCGCTGGGACTGGTGTGCATGATGGTGTCCAGCTATGTGATTACAGCACTGTTCACCACAACAGCACTCGCTACCGGATTGCTAAGCTCTAACAGCCTCGCCCTTTATGGCATTGTGGGTATCGAGGGCCTGCTGCTCATGGTCAACCTGTTTGTTGTTGCCGCCCTGACCTACCGAATGGCGATCAGAGGCAATATTCAAACCTGGCAGGCCAGTGAAATCCGGCAGTTGATTTGAGCTTAAGTCGGCCGGTTCATTGCCACACGGCAATGAGTGCGCCCGACCCCAGAACCAGTGTGCCACCTATCTCGGCAACAATCAGCAGCACCATAAAACCATGAATCAACCAGGGTGGTAGTGTTGCATTACCGAGTCTGTGGGGTTTGCGCAGTTGGTTGCTGGTGTCCCGAAGCAGGCCGTGAATAATGTAGGTGCCGATGGCCAGGGCGAAGAAACCAAGAGCAGCTGCGGCTGCCAGGGTGTTCAGCCAGCCTGGGTAAATGCTGTGACCGGCAAACCAGCTCAGCAGCATGGCGGCAAAACTGTACATCAGTGAGCTGCGGTGGGCGATGTCAACGTACCGGGGGGCGACAGCTTTCGGGCTTTTGGCCATGCACCAGTATTTCCAGGTCCCGGTCACCAGTCCGGTCATAAAGAAAAGGAAAGCGGCGCTCAGGCAGAGTCTTTCAGCCAGTGTCATGGTCAATTTTCCCTAAAAGTGATGCGTTTTCGGAGAGAACGTATACTGCTTGGTGACAGTGTCACTAAGCAGCAGGTGCGCCGTCGCCAATCTGTTCACGATATCTGATTTCAATCCTCAGTAATTGACCAGAGAGGCCGGGTACTCTCGTTCAGCGGTCACCCCCAATATACGGTTGTGATCAGGCGCTGCCCGTTCACTGATGATGTAGGCTGGTAGGGCGCATGCTAGGCAGGCTGTCCGAATTTGCTTCCTTAGTAGCATCTCCATGATCTTAAAGATTCATTGAAAATAATTGTATTATGGTCCATTAATGGAGGTGCTTCCCTTTAGAGGGTTTTGACTGATGAGATTCAAGGAGATTCTGATGATGAAAACAAAAAAACAGCTAGCCACTTTATTGGTCGTACTGGCCATGCTCATGCCGATGGCGATTCAGGCAGAGGAGAGAGCTGAGGTCTGGTTGCCCAGCCTGATTACGGATTCCCCACAGGAGGGTTTTGAGCTAGCCATCAAACTGTCCCGAATGGGAGTAAAAAGCACCCAGCCGAGCAAGGAGGTTCTGTTTCGTGAGCGGGCAAAATATTCGCAAAATGGTGAGGCGCTGATGCATGCCTCAGAAGTAATCGCGGTTCACTTTCAGACGGTTGCAGCGGCCAACGATTACTGGAACTAATCAACGCGGCGGCTCAGGTGTGCAGTGTTTGGCGCTACACTAGCGCGAATATGAGCCGCTACCTTCCATGGGAGCGGCTCATTGAGATCAGAAGCGGCCGGAGACTTTGGCCACCAGCGCGCGGCCCGGCGATAGTATACCGCCATCCGTCAGGTGTTCCCGGTAACGTTTGTCCAGCAGGTTGTTGCCTTCAACCGAGACTTCCAGTGCGCTGAGGCTGCCGGTAGCACCAAAGTTCCAGCCCAGCTCCACGTCCACAGTTGCATAGCCAGGGGTGCTGTTTTCCGTACCGTTGGAAAAGGCATCGGCGGTCCGGTCCTGTTCGGCTACTGCTCGCAATTGCCCATGCCAGTTGAAGCCGGGGCGGTTTTGCTGGCCCAGCCCCAGAGTCAGTTCGGGAGCCGGTATCTGGTAGAGCGGCTCATCGTCCTGTTTGTTTTCACCCCGAAGCCAGGTAAGGCTGCCGTCCAGGTCGATGGCCGGAGCACTGGCGTTCAGGGCTTCCAGTGGCATCACGAAACCGGCTTCGGCACCGTAGATGACCACTTCATCCAGGTTCTCGGTCTGTTTGATGGGCAGGTTATTCTGGGGGTGGTTCTGGCCGGTGATACGCCCTGCAATATAGTCATCAATCCGGGTGTAGAAGGCTGCAACCTGGTATTGGCCCAGACGGCCGCGACCTTTCAGGCCAACTTCCGCGCTGGTGGATTTTTCTGGATCCAGTTGCGGGTTACCGCGGTGGAAGAACCCGTCACCCCGGGTGGCATCCTCAAAGCGTTCGCGCATGTCGGGTGCACGGTAGGCGGTACCGATATTAAGGTAAGGATTGACCATGTCGCTCAGGTTGTAGATGGCACCGGCAGACCAGGACAGCGTTTCGGAAGTGTTCTTTAACCCCTCGGTTCTGGCTGCCGGGCCGTTGCCCACCACCCGTGCATCGCCAGTCACTTTGTCATAGCGGGCGCCGAGGTGGATGTTCCAGTTGCCGGCCATGATGTCATCCTGCACGAACAGGCCCCGGCTCTCGATTTCGCTATCCCGGAATGGGGAGTTGGCAACGGCGTTATCTGACATAGGCGGGTTGTAGGTAAACCGCTTCGGGTCACCGGTCATTTCCCAGCCCTCGGCCCCAACCGTGACAAGGTGGTTGTCGCCCACGGGCAACCGGTACTGAGCTTTAACACCGTCGGTGCGGAAACTGACATCGTTCCACACCTGGTTGCGCTCCTTGAAATCCCACCAGGCGCGGATTTGCCGGTCCACTTCCTGCCGATAGACGCTGGTCTCCAGGATGCCGGTACCGATACCGGCCTCGTAGCCGAGTTCGGCAAGCGTGCGCTTCTGTTTGGGCGAATGGATGGTCAGGGTGCCGTTGCCGCCCGGGCCGGGCTTGGCAGAGCCCGGATACCAGACTTCCCGGTCTTCGTGGTTCTGCAGGTTCAGCGTCAGTTTCTGGTTCTCGGTTACCCTGAAAGCATATTTCGCCAAAAAGGATTCCGAGCGGAAGCCGCTGTTTTCAACATCACCGTCGGGTGTTTCGTAGTCGTCCACATCTTTGGCGGCGGCACCGATAACAAGGCCGTGGTTCCGGCTGGAAAGCTCCAAAAGTGCGCCGCCGGCCAGGCTGCTGTCCACCGTGCCAGTGCTGCCGGAGAATCGACCATTGGCTTCAGGTTGTTCCGAGAAAGTCGCCTCCGGAGTACGCAGGTTGATAGCACCGCCCATGGCACCGGTGCCGTGCAGTACCGAGGCCGGGCCTTTGACCACTTCGACGGTATCCAGCAGGCTCATGTCTGCCAGGGAAGCAATGGCCCCCTGGGGCTGGGCGGAATTCAGGCGAACGCCGTCCACCAGAAGCACCACACTTTCCTTTTTCAGGCCGCGAATAACCGGGTTACCTCCCCAGGCGCCGCCATCGCCCTGAACTGCCAGACCGGGTTTGCTACGGAAGAGATCGCCGGCGGTTTTCGAAGCGGCAGTGTTGTCCGTGGTTAAACGCTCTGTTGCGCTCGCGGTTTCCAGCGTGTCGGATTCGTAGCCTTTGGCGGTTACGACCAGTTCCTTAAGTTCCGAAGAATGGCCGGTCGCAGCGTGTGCGGCGGGTAAAACGGAAAAGGCAAAGATGGCTAAAGCCAGTGGATGGGGGCGTCGATTCATGGAGTTCTCCGATAACTGCTGACGATTGAGAATGGCTCGCAATATACTGCAAATGAAACTGATTCGTATTTGATTTTAGTCAACAGGAGATTGCGTTCGTGCGGGTACACTCATGTCAGTTATTGCAGGGTGTAAGTGTATGGGTAGTTTGATTCGCAGTGGTCTGGGTTGGGGTGGCAGCCTTACCGGAGTTTTATTATTCGTGGCGCTCTGGGAGTGGGGGAGTTTGTCATACGGTAGCTTTTTGCTCCCCGGCCCGCGGGATGCGCTATCGTCCATCGTAGGCTTTGCCGACAACGGTGAGCTCTGGGCGGCCGTTTGGGCCACCACCTGGCGGGCCATGACCGGCTTTGCCATTGCTGCGCTGGCTGGTGTTGCTCTGGGCCTTATTGCAGGGTTGTCCCACACGGTTGGCCGAGCGCTGGAGCCGGTTTCAACCGTACTTCTGGGCATACCGCCCATCGCCTGGATTGTGCTGGCAATGTTGTGGTTCGGCAGCGGCTCCCTGGCGGCGATCTACACGGTGGTGGCCACCACCATTCCGGTTGCTTTTGCCGGTGCCCAGATTGGTGCACGAACCCTGGACCAGCGCCTGCAGGAGATGGGCGATGTGTTCCGCGTGCCCTTTGCCATGCGCCTCTGGGATTTCTATCTGCCCCACATTGTTTCCTACGTATTCCCGGCTTTGATTACCGCTCTGGGGGTGGCCTGGAAAGTCACCGTAATGGCGGAATTATTTGCCACAGAAGATGGGGTGGGAGCGGGCATGGCCATGGCCCGAGTGAGCCTGGACACTGCCGGTGCCATGGCCTGGATTGTGGTGGTCGTGGTGTTGCTGCTAGTGGCCGAACACGGTTTTCTGCGCCCCTTGCAGAAAAAAATGGAACCCTGGCGGCAGGTCAAAGGCCCTGCCATGCCGGGCTGAGGAGTTTGCGATGCTGACGCTGCAAAAGGTTTCACTGGATCTTGGCCCGAACACCATTGTGTCGGACGTGGATCTTCAGGTGGCGCCGGGTGAGTCCGTGTGCCTGGTGGGGCCGTCCGGCTGCGGAAAAACCAGCCTGTTGCGTATGGCATCGGGAGTGCTGGACGCCACTTCGGGACAGGTGAGCAATCAGTTTACAACCACCGCAGCGGTATTCCAGGAGCCCCGGTTGCTGCCCTGGCGGCGGCTGCTCGATAACATTGCCCTGGGCCTGAAAGCCCGGGGCGTGCCCCGGCGAGATCGACTGACGCAGGCGAAAGAGTTGGCCGACCAGGTAGGGCTTTCAGATTATGATGAGCATTTTCCCCACGAGCTGTCTGGTGGCATGCAACAGCGGGTGGCTCTGGCGAGGGCGCTGGCAGTGGGCGCCGATTTCCTGCTGTTGGATGAGCCTTTCAGTGCCCTGGATGTGGGGCTGCGCAGCGAAGCCCAGGATCTGGTGGAACGGCTTGTGGTCGATCAGGGTATAGCGACCTTGATGGTGACTCACGATCTCACTGAAGCCCTGCGTCTGGCCCATCGAATTATTGTTGTTTCCGGCTCGCCCGGCACCGTGGTGTTTGAACATCCGGTCACAACCCCTTACCGCGAACGCAGCCATGCCTGGCTGTATGAAGAAGCTGGCCACCTGCTGAGGCAACCGGTGGTCAGCGAGAGTTTTCTGTTTCATCCGGATTCGGAGGTGGCATGAATCGTCGTGAATTGCTCAAACTGGCGGCCTGTTCGGCTTTGATGTCAGCCGTACCCCTACAAAGGGCGTTTGCAGCCAAACCCGGCAAACTGATTGCAGCGACACCTCTTGGCTTGCCCCAGGTGATCCTGGCCCGGGCGCTGGAAGATCCGGAGCTGAAAAACCTGATCCCTGAACGGGAACTTCGGGACTGGAAAGACCCGGATCAGTTGCGGGCCTGGCTGGCGCGGGCGGAAGTGATGGTGACGGCAACCCCGACCAATGTGGCCGCCAATCTGTATAACCGTGGCGTCCCCGTGGTGCTGATGAACGTGAATGTGTGGGGCACCCTGGGCATGCTGGGCCTCGAGCAGAAAGGCCCGTTGGCGAAGATGGAAGATCTGGCCGGCAGGTATGTGGGCGTGCCCTGGCGCGGGGATATGCCGGATCTGGTGTTCCGCTACTTGCTCGGTAAGGCGGGCCTGGAAGTGGGACGTGACGTCAAGGTGAGCTATCAGTCCAGCCCGTTCGAAACGGTACAGATGTATGTGGCGCAACGCCTGGACGCGGCGGTGTTGCCGGAACCCATGCGCACGGCAACCCGGCTACAGAGCATGCAGTTCGGGCAGTCACCCCAAGAGCTGGATCTGCAGCAGGAGTGGGCGCGGCTGGCCGGTGGTGAGCCACTGCTGCCGCAGGCAGGGGTACTTTGCCGGCGGGAGTTGCTGGAGCAGGCGCCTGAGCAGGTTGCAGCGCTGCAAGCGGCCATTGGCCGGGCGGTTGACTGGGTAGTTAGGCAGCCAGAGGACGCGGCGAGGTTGGGGGCTGATCGGTCACCTTTGAGCCGTCAGGTGTATGAAGGCGCGATTGCTCGCACCGTGCTGAAAATGGTCAATGCTCAGGAAGCCCGGCCAGCTCTGGAAGACTTCTTCTCGGCATTGTCCGAATTGTCGTCTGGTTTCATTGGAGGCAAGTTGCCGGATGCGGATTTCTACCATGTTTAACCATCCCTGGCTGGCTTACGGCTTCCGTCCCTTTTTCCTGTTAGGTGCCCTGTACGCGCCAATTGCGCTGCTGCCCTGGATCGGTGCGCTGATGCAGCAATTTACCCTCCCCATGGCGTTGCCTCCGTTGGCCTGGCATGGCCATGAAATGCTGTTCGGGTTTGTCGGTGCAGCCTTGGTGGGGTTTCTGCTGACCTCGATTCCCTCCTGGGCCAGTGTGGCACCCATCGCAGGAAAGCCGCTGGCAGCCCTGGTTTTGCTCTGGCTGACGGGGCGGGTGCTTTTCTGGTCATCCGCCCTGATACCGGGCTGGCTGGTGGCTATTGTGAACCTTGCCTTTCCTCTTGTTTTGTTACTCTGGGCAGCCTCGGCCTTGCTGTCCGAGGCTGGCCGCCGACACCTGAGTATCGGTATGGCACTGGTCGGCTATGTGCTGGTTCAGGGGCTTTTCTATGCGGCCTGGTTGTGGCCGGATGTTACCGGCACCGTTACGCCTGTGACGGTGCTTAACACCACTGTCAATCTGCTACTGGTACTGATTGCCCTTACGGCTACCCGCATTGTCCGTGTAGTGGCCATGGAGGCACGAAAGGACATCGGCCTTTCGGGCCCTGGTCGATTAACACCTGCCCGGGAGCATCTGGCGGTGGCCGTGTTGATTCTGTTTGTGATTGCAGACTTTTGGGCTCCCGGTCATGTGGTTACCGGCTGGATTGCCCTGGCCGCCGCAGCAGCCCAGGCCGACCGACTGAGTGAATGGCCGTGGGGCAGGGCGATGACCCGGTTATATCTGTTGCTGCTGACGCTGGCGTATCTGTGGATGGTGGTCGGGCTGGTTCTGGTGGGTATCACCGCACTCATCGACACCCTGCCAGGTTACACCGGCCGCCATGCCTTGTCTGCAGGTGCTGCGGGTACGGCAATTCTTGCTGTGTTCTGTATTGCCGGGCTGCGGCACACCGGAAGACCGCTGGCGCTGCCGTGGCTGATCTGGCCGGCATTGATAACATTGGTTGCGACAGCATTGTCGCGAACCTTTGTTCCTGTGTGGTGGCCCGAGCATTACCTTTTAGGCGGGGTGATGCTGCCATTTGTTCTCTGGCTGCTTACTTATCTGCTTTACGGAGTTTCCTACGGTCGGTTTCTGGTTACGGCGAGGGCCGATGGAATGCCTGGCTGAGATCTCTGGCCTTGGTGGCCCCTGATTTTAAACAAGTGCATGTATCGGAAGTTGAACTATGCTCAAGACGGTGGTTGCCGTTTTGGGAGTCCTTCTGTGACCAATGATGTGCCGAATGCCTTCGAAATATTTCCCTGGAACCGGAATTTCGAAACCGGCATTGATGATATTGATCAACAGCACAGGGTGCTGGTCAATATCCTTAATCGGCTGGCCTGGCACTTTGCATCGGACACCTCCGAGTTAACACCCGATCAGATTCTCGATGAGTTGCTCACCTACGCGGCGTTTCATTTTGAATACGAGGAAGCGATCTGGAACCTAACCCTCGGTGAAGCGGTGATGGCGAGAAATCACCACGATGCACACCAGATGTTTTTTGCGCAGGTTGAGGAGCTGCGCAACAGCCGCGAACCTCAGGAAGAGGTGTTAACCAGGCTGTTTGACTTCCTCACACGCTGGTTAGCCTTCCATATCCTCGAATCAGATCGCCGAATGGCTCTGACGGTTGAGTTGGTTCAGCAAGGCCTGGAAGTCAGTGAGGCAAAAAACCGGGTCGATGCAGAGCTGAGCGGTTCCGCCTCTGTGCTGGTCAACGCGCTGTTGGAAATTTACGGAAAACTGTCATCAAGCACGATTCAGTTAATGCGGGAGAAAATGGCCCGCTTGAGGGCCGAAGATGAGCTGTCCCGAATACAGCATGAAAGGCTGAATCAGGCCCTGGAAGAACAAGCCCGAGAATATCAGCACCATCTGGAAACGCTCGCTTACACCGATGCCTTGACCGGCCTCTGGAACCGAAACGGCATCGTCCGCCGAATTCGTGAATACCTTGCTGATGACGTGAGAGCTGAGAACTCGGCAGCGCTTGTGTCTATTGATCTTGATAACTTCAAGGATCTCAACGACTGTCTGGGAGAAGATGCCGCAGACCGACTGCTTGGCTTGCTCTCCCGGCGGTGGCTGGATGCGATCCCGGCGGATGCCTGCCTGGCGCGAACAGGTGGTGATGAGTTTGCATTGTTGCTGCCGGATGCCAGCCAAGCCGAGTCGCGGCTGGAAGCTCTGCGTTTGACGGCCGGTCAGCCTTTTGAACTTGACGGTGTTGAGGTTTCCGCGGGATTTACGGCTGGTGTTGTCCTGTTTCCGGATGGCGCCGTTGAGGACGCAGACAGCTTGCTGAGGCAGGCGGATAATACCCTGTATCGGGCAAAACACGAGATGCGCAGTGGCTGGCTTTATCTTGATGCCGGCGAGCGGAGCCAGTATCGAGCCCGTCAGTTGTTACTGGAGGACATCCGCAGGGGGCTCAACCAGGATGAGTTCCGGCTTTATTTTCAACCCAAGGTTAATCTCCGGACTGGAGAGGTTTTGGGCGTTGAAGCGCTGATCCGCTGGCAACATCCGCAGGAAGGGCTGCTCCCTCCGAGTTACTTCCTGCCCGCCATTGAGCATCACACGCTGAATATTCAGGTTGGTGAATGGGTGTTGAGAAACTCTCTGCTGCAGATACAGCGCTGGGAGCAAGAGGGTGTCAGGGTCAATGTCAGCGTTAACATTGCTGCCAACCATCTTCAGTCTGATCACTTTGCCGGGCATCTGACCAAAATCCTGTCGGCCTTTCCGGGGGTTGACCCTGTCAGGCTAGATCTGGAAATCCTGGAAACCGCTGCACTTGGGGATTTGGACAAAGCCGTACAGACCATTGCGGATTGCCGTGAGCTTGGGGTGACCTTCTCCCTGGATGACTTTGGTACTGGCTACTCATCGTTGTCTTATCTCAAGCGCCTTCCTGTCGATACTCTGAAAATCGATCGGGAGTTTGTATCCGGCATTGAGGATAACGGTGAAAACCTGTCGATTCTTCAGGGGGTGATCGGTCTGTCGCGGGTTTTCGGGAAGCAGGTGGTTGCGGAGGGCGTGGAAACTGTCAGGCAAGGTGAGATTCTGTTGAGCCTCGGGTGCGAATGCGCTCAGGGATTTGCCATGTCTCCGCCCATTGAAGCGACCCTGATCCCTGCCTGGATTAACCGTTGGAGAACGTTCCCGGAATGGGCGCTTACCAGGGTTTCAGAAAATCCCTGAGCCGCAGATGCCAGTCCAGGCTGTCGAGCAGGTTTTTCAGGGCCAGCCCCAGTTCAGTATCCCCCTCGATAACCAGCCGGCGCTGGAAGAACAACTGATCGGGGTCTTGCTTTCGCTCCGCCAATGTACGGAATGCACCAACGGACCCCCGGATGGTGGCTTCACCGGGTCCGTTCAGCACCCGCAGGCGCCCGGCCCAGTAACCGAGGGTAATGCCTGGCTGGCCGCCATTGATTTCGAGGCGGATTCGACGTCCCTCGAAATCGTCGAATTCACCTTCTGCAATGGCGTCCGAGAAAAGCCGGTTGAGGGGCGCTTCCGCTGCCAGTTGTTTCAGGGCGACGGGCATTCGCTGATCAATGCCGTTCAGGAGTGGCACCGGTGACGGGGCATACTCCCGGATCACGGCTAGGGTCTGGCTCGCAAGGGGATTGTGCTGGAGTTGATTGCTCAGGCGTTGCAGCTGCGCGAACCCGGGTGGTGTGGGCAATTTGCCGAAACTGGGCAGGGTAGGCAGCATGGCAGGCTCTCCTGAAATCATGAAACAGACAGGGAGAGCCTACCTCAAACCGCAATAAACGGATTTGATATAACTCAGGGGAATGAACAGTCAGCCCTTGTGCAAGCCTTCCTCGACCGCCCAGACGGCGACTTCCACCCGCGAGCGCAGGTTCAGCTTTTTCAGCAGGTGCTTGACGTGGACCTTGACAGTGCCGTCACTGATGTCGAGTTTACGCCCGATCATCTTGTTGGACAGGCCTTCGGCAATCAGCCGGAGAATATCTTTCTCCCGCGGCGTCAGGCTGTCGAAGTCGGGACGGCTGGTCTGCTGCGGTTTGTTGGAACGCAGGGCTTCAGCCAGCAGGGTCGTGAGGCGGTCACTGATCACCATCTTGCCCACCGCCGCCTGGTGCAACTGGGCGATCATGTCCTCGGGCTCCATGTCCTTGAGCAGGTAACCGTCGGCGCCCGCCCGCAATGCCGCGACCACATCGTCTTCCTGGTCTGAGACAGTAAACATAACGATGCGCGAGCTGACATTCTGTTCCCTGAGCTTTCTCAGGGCTTCGATGCCGTCCATTTCCGGCATGTTCAGGTCCATCAGGATCAGGTCCGGCTCCAGCTCGGTGGCCAGACGGATGCCATCGGCGGCATTGCTGGCTTCGCCGATCACTTCCATGTCGTCTTCCATGCCGATCAGCTGTTTGATGCCCTGGCGCAGCAGCGGGTGGTCGTCGATCAACAGAATGCTTGCGGGTGTCTCAGACATTGTTTCTCTCTTTTGTCCTGCGCTCGGCTCAGGCCGGCGTAGTTTCCGTTGGAATCAGATTGCGGCTCTTGGGTACGAATGTTAGCGCGACTTCCACGCCGCCTTCATCCCTGTTTCGCACATTAACCTTGCCGCCGAGTGTGCGGGCACGGTCCTGCATAATAATCAGGCCATAGTGGTTCACGGGCTGGTCGCCACCCGGTAATCCCCTGCCATTGTCCTGTATGCTGGCCCGCACTTGTGGTGAATCGAACACTACTTTTACAGCTATGTCAGTGGCATCGGCGTGTTTGACGGCATTGGCCAGCCCTTCACGAATGATCTGCAGGGTGTGGATTTCCTCATTGGGCGACAGCGTCTGGGGCGGCAGGTTGTATTCAAACGCTACCGGTTTACCGAGGCGCTCTGAGAATTCGTCGATGGTTTTACGCAGGGCAGTCGCCAGATCCGGCGTATCCAGTTTCAGCCGGAAGGTGGCCAGCAGTTCCCGCAGCTGGCGGTAGGCGCTGTTCAGGCCAGTGCTCAGTTCATCCAGGATGTCATCGTGGATGGGCTTCTGCTCGCCATCAATGTTCAGCCGGCGCAGACGGGTCACCTGCATTTTCAGGTACGAGAGCGATTGTGCCAGGGAATCGTGTAGCTCCCGGGCAATCACCGTGCGCTCTTCAGCCAGCGTCAGCTGTTGTTCTTCGGTGATCTGTTTTTCCAGGAAAATGGCAGTTGCCAACTGGTCTGTGAGGGTTTCCAGCAGGCGGCGCGAGGTCTCCGGTAATCCTTTTTCAGCCGGATACCAGACCTCCAGTGTGCCCAGCAACTGCCCGGGAGTGCGGATGGGCAGCAACAGCCGCCGGCCGTCATTGTTTTCCAGCGGCATCTCATCATAGACCTCGGGGGTTACCAGACAGGCATTGCAATGGTGATCCCGGCAATAGAAGGGGCGTTTGGGTGTGGCGGTGGTAATGGCCTCCACCGGTTCTGCCGATTCCTTGTCATGCAGGAACAGGCGGATGGGACCGATGCCCAGCAACTGCTCCAGATCCTGCAGCATCGGGATGGCGCCACTGCACAGATCATGATTGGCGAACAGCCCTCGGCTGGCGGAGTGCATTACCTGCAGAGCCGCATGGCTGATTTCAAGTTCCTCGGTTTTCTGCCTGGCGCGGCTTTCAAGCTCGTAGTAGGTCAGCGCCAGTTCACTGGTCATCTGGTCAAAGGCCTGGCCCAGTTGTGCCAGCTCATCGGAACCTTTGAGGTCGGCTTTGTGGCTGAAATCCTGTTCGCCCACGGCGGTGGCAATGCTCACCAGTTTTCGCAGGGGCCGGAGAATCCGGTTTTTGAGGTCCAGAAACAGGGCGAGCACAATCAATACCGAGAACACCATGCTGATGATCTGGATAAGGTGCAGCAGGTCGATCCTGGCCTCGGTGCGTTGTTCCAGCATGGAGACCAATCGATCCACTTCTATCGTGTAATTCTCCACCGCCATGATCATATCGGTGGACAGGGGGGCGCCAGTCTGGTGGCTCTCCAGTGACGGCCTGAGCTGATTGGCCCAGCCATATTCCACGGTTTTATATTGTTCGACGAGGGGATGATCATCGGTGCGGGGAATGGAACGGATGATGGCGGGATCTCTGAGCCTGTCCTCGTACTCCTCAATGCGTTGATCAAGGGTGTCAGTGTTTTCCACGGGATCTTCAGAGGCCGATCTTGCCGCCAGTTGAAAGGCTCCCATGCGCAGCGAGCCTGCAAGATTGATAGCAGTAGCATTGCCCTCAATGCTGTTGGATACAGCCAGAGTGGTGGCCATGCTGACAATGGCCGTCAGCACGATGGCGCCTATTACAACAGCCAGTCGGTTTACTAGCGGGCTTCTGGAGGTCATGGATAGCTTCAGGACTCAAGGAACGTGGATAGTAGTGACAGGCAGCTAAATTATCGTGGAAAACGCGCCGTCGTGATACCTCCTTGAGGATAGTCAATTACCCCAATGGTTTATAACCCATCATAGCCTTTGACCCTTGCTCAGGCAAAAGTTGAGACTAAAGAATGGGATTCAGGGAGCGTGTAATGCAATCGGAACGGGATGAAGAGAGGTTAGCATCTCTGGCAGTAGTGTTGCCGTTGGCGCTGACTGGCTTTGTGGTGGCTGCCGGTTGCTGGACCCTGTTTGCGGTTGCCGGTGTGCATCTCCGAGCCGATCTGGGGCTGAGTAGTTTACAGTTTGGCGTTCTGCTGGCCATGCCCATGGCGGTCAGCGCCATACTTGCGATTCCGGCCGGGCTTGCGGCGCAGCGATATGGTGCCCGTGAAGTCATGCTTTTGTGTCTGTGCGGTCTTGCTGTGTGCATGGGGATACTGCTGCTGACGAACACCTACATTGGCTACCTTATTGCCGCCGCCGGGCTGGGGCTGGCTGGCGGCTTCTACGGCGCCGGCCTGCAGTTCGTGGTCAGTCATTGCCAGCCCAGGCGGCTGGGTCTCGTACTCGGCGTTTTTGGCTCCGGGGTAACCGGAGCAGGTTTCAACTATTATCTGGTGCCGCTGTTCCATGAGGCGTTCTCCTGGCAGGGTGTACCTCTGGCCTACCTCATTACCCTGCTTCTGGTGATCGCGCTGTTGATTATGCTGACCGACGCCACGGGTGAGGAAGACGAAAGCCGTGAACGATCAGCCAGGGAAATTCTCGGGGTGATCCGGCAGGGTCGGAATCTACCCCTGTGTTTGTATTTCGGTGTGGTTGCCGGCAGTTTCTTTGCGCTGGCGTTGTGGCTTCCGGATTTCCTCTCAGGCCAGTATGGTCTTACGCTGGATTCCGGGGCCCGCCTGGCGCAATGGTTTGTCATTCCCGGTGCGGTGGCTCAGGTGGCCGGTGGAGGCTTGTCAGATCATTTTGGTTCCGCCCGGGTTGCGACGCGGGCACTGGCGGGTTGTCTGATGGCACTCGTGGTGTTGTCCTATCCCCCCATGACTTTGTTCATTACCGGCGTGGAAGAGGAGCTGGTTGTGGAGTTTGCTTTGCCAGTTGTGCTTGAAAGCGCGTTGGTCGTGATTCTGGGGGTGGCCATGGGCACCGCTATGGGGTCCCTTCAGCGTATGGTGATTCTGGCCAATCGACAGGAAGCGTCCCTGTTTGCCGGTGTATTGCTGGTCAGCGCCTGTGCCGTTGCATTTGTCCTGCCAGTTGCGTTTGGTGGCTTGAACCTGTGGCTGGGCGTGCGTACGGCGGTATTCATGATTCTCTTCCTGTTGCTGAGTGTCAGCCTGCTGCTTTTCTCCCGACATGCCCGCAGGGAGGAGCGAAAGATGCTTCTCCAACCCGGGTTATAGGGCGCCTACCCACAGGGTGGTACACCCGGGTTATGTGGTAGTAACCACGCAGATTTCAGGGGTTTGATCCCACACAATGGTCTCCATTCGGAACAACGATCCGGCAAACGGGTTGATGGAGAGAGAGACCATGAGTCATTTGATCGACAAGTTGAACTACTTCAGGAAGAACCGCGAATCGTTCTCCAACGGTCACGGTGAAACCCACGAAGTGAACCGCGACTGGGAGAACAGCTACCGCCAGCGCTGGCAGCATGACAAGATCGTGCGCTCCACCCATGGCGTGAACTGCACCGGCTCCTGCAGCTGGAAAATCTACGTCAAGAACGGGCTGGTCACCTGGGAAACCCAGCAAACCGATTACCCCCGCACACGCCCGGATCTGCCCAACCACGAGCCCCGTGGTTGCCCTCGTGGCGCCAGCTACTCCTGGTACATGTACAGTGCCAATCGCCTGAAATACCCGCTGATGCGCAAGAGCCTGATGAAGCTCTGGCGTGCTGCCCGTATCCAGTTCAACGACCCGGTGGAAGCCTGGGCCTCTATTGTTGAAGATCCCGCCAAGACCGCCGAGTACAAGCCTCGCCGCGGTATGGGCGGTTTTGTACGTTCCAGCTGGGACGAAGTCAACGAACTGATTGCCGCCTCGAACGTCTACACCGCCAAGAAATTCGGGCCGGACCGTATCATCGGTTTCTCTCCGATTCCCGCCATGTCCATGGTCTCCTACGCCGCGGGCAGCCGATACCTGTCCATGATCGGTGGCGTGTGCATGAGCTTCTACGACTGGTACTGCGACCTGCCGCCCGCCTCTCCGCAAACCTGGGGTGAGCAGACCGACGTGCCGGAATCCGCCGACTGGTACAACTCCGGCTACATCATTGCCTGGGGCTCCAACGTACCCCAGACCCGTACCCCGGATGCCCACTTCTTCACCGAAGTACGCTACAAGGGCACCAAGACAGTTGCCATTACCCCGGACTATGCGGAAGTTTCCAAGCTGTCTGACGAGTGGCTGAACCCGAAGCAGGGTACAGACGCCGCTCTGGGCATGGCCATGGGCCATGTGATCCTCAAAGAGTTCCATGTTGACAAGCCCAGCGAGTACTTCACTGACTACGTTCGTCGCTACACCGACATGCCCTACCTGGTCATGCTGGAACAGAAAGACGACGGCAGCTACGTACCGGGCCGCTTCCTGCGTGCCAGTGACCTGGTGGATGGCCTCGGTGAAGAGAACAACCCGGAATGGAAAACCATCGCCATTGACGAAAGCACTGGCGAACTGACTGCGCCGAACGGCTCCATCGGCTACCGCTGGGGCGAGAAAGGCAAGTGGAACCTGAAGCAGACCGCCAAAGGCGCCGATGTAAACCTTCAGCTGTCGATGGTTGAAAAGCACGACGAAGTCGTCGATGTCGCCTTCCCGTATTTCGGTGGTATCGAACACGACCATTACAACCACGTGGAATTCAAGGACATCCTCAAGCACAAGCTGGGTACCCGCAAGGTTCAACTGGCCGATGGTTCCGAAGGTCGCGTGGTGACTGTGTACGATCTGATGGTTGCCAACTACGGCATCAGCCGCGGCCTGGGTGACGACGATGGCGCCACTTCCTATGACGAAGTGAAGCCGTACACGCCTGCCTGGCAGGAGCAGATCACCGGCGTACCGGCCGAGAAAGTGATCCGCATCGCCCGTGAGTTCGCGGACAACGCTGACAAGACCAAAGGCCGCTCCATGGTCATCGTCGGTGCAGGTATGAACCACTGGTACCACATGGACATGAACTACCGCGGCCTGATCAACATGCTGATCATGTGTGGCTGTATCGGCCAGAGCGGCGGTGGCTGGGCCCACTATGTGGGTCAGGAGAAGTTGCGCCCGCAGACCGGCTGGCAGCCGCTGGCCTTTGGTCTCGACTGGCAGCGCCCGCCACGCCACATGAACTCCACCTCCTTCTTCTATGCTCACTCCGGCCAGTGGCGCTACGAGAAACTGGGCGTGGATGAAATCCTGTCGCCGCTGGCAGACAAGTCCAAATTCGGTGGCAGTCTGATCGACTACAACGTACGCGCCGAGCGCATGGGCTGGCTGCCGTCTGCGCCGCAGCTGAACCGAAACCCGCTGACCATTGCCGCGGAAGCCGAGAAGGCCGGTATGGAGGTGGCGGACTACGTGGCCAAGTCCATGAAGGACGGATCTCTGGCCTTCGCCAGTGAAGATCCGGAAGCGCCGGAAAACTGCCCGCGTAACCTGTTCATCTGGCGCTCCAACCTGCTGGGCTCCTCAGGTAAAGGTCACGAGTACATGCTCAAGTACCTGCTGGGCACCAAGAACGGATTGCAGGGCAAGGATCTGGGTGTCGAGGGTGGCGCCAAACCGGAAGAAGTGAAATGGCGCGACCAGGCGCCGGAAGGCAAGCTCGACCTGCTGGTGACTCTGGACTTCCGTATGTCCACCACCTGTCTGTATTCAGACATCGTTCTGCCGACCGCAACCTGGTATGAGAAGAACGACCTGAATACCTCCGACATGCACCCGTTCATCCACCCGCTGACCGCTGCCACCGATCCGGCATGGGAAGCGCGCAGTGACTGGGAAATCTACAAGGGCATTGCCAAGTCCTTCTCCAAGGCAGCCGAGGGGCATCTGGGTGTCGAGAAAGACGTGGTTACCCTGCCTCTGTTGCACGACGCGCCGGCGGAGCTGGGCCAGCCGTTCGATGTGAAAGACTGGAAAAAAGGCGAGTGCGACCTGATTCCGGGCAAGACCGCGCCCAACTTCATCACGGTGGAGCGGGATTACCCGAACACCTACGCCCGCTTTACTTCCCTTGGTCCGCTGATGGACAAGCTGGGTAACGGTGGCAAGGGCATCAACTGGAACACCGAGAAGGAAGTCAACTTCCTGAAGGACCTGAACTACACCCACCTTGAGGGTGCCAACGCAGGTCGCCCGAAGATCGAGAGTGCCATTGATGCCGCTGAGGTCATCCTGACCCTGGCGCCGGAAACCAACGGCCAGGTGGCGGTGAAGGCGTGGGCTGCCCTGTCCGAAATGACCGGGCTGGACCACACCCACCTGGCGACCAACAAGGAAGAGGAAAAAATCCGCTTCCGGGACATCGTGGCGCAGCCGCGCAAGATCATTTCCAGCCCCACCTGGTCTGGCCTGGAAGACGAACACGTGTCCTACAACGCCGGTTACACCAACGTGCACGAGCTGATTCCCTGGCGCACCCTGACCGGTCGTCAGCAGTTCTATCAGGACCATGAGTGGATGCGCGCCTTCGGCGAGAGCCTGCTGGTGTACCGTCCGCCTATCAACACCAAGGCCGTGGGCAGCATGATCAACCAGCGCAGTAACGGCAACCCAGAGAAAGCGCTGAACTGGATCACCCCGCACCAGAAGTGGGGTATCCACAGCACCTACAGTGACAACCTGTTGATGCTGACCCTGTCCCGTGGCGGCCCGATTGTCTGGTTGAGTGAGGACGACGCCAAAGAGATCGGCGTGGAAGACAACGACTGGATCGAACTGTTTAACGCCAACGGTGCCATTGCCGCCCGTGCGGTGGTGAGTCAGCGGGTGATGCCCGGCATGGTGATGATGTACCACGCCCAGGAGCGGATTGTGAACATACCCGGCTCCGAGATCACCGGTACCCGTGGCGGTATTCACAACTCGGTTACCCGGGTGTGTCCGAAGCCGACGCACATGATTGGTGGCTATGCCCAGTATTCCTACGGCTTCAACTACTACGGCACCGTAGGTTCCAACCGGGACGAGTTCGTGGTGGTCCGCAAGATGAAGAACGTGGACTGGCTCGACGGTGAAGGCAATGACTATGCTCAGGAGGCTGTAAAATGAAAATCCGTTCCCAAGTCGGCATGGTGCTGAACCTGGACAAGTGCATTGGTTGCCACACCTGTTCCGTCACCTGCAAAAACGTATGGACAAGCCGTGAAGGCATGGAATACGCCTGGTTCAACAACGTTGAAACCAAGCCTGGTATCGGCTACCCGAAAGAGTGGGAGAACCAGGATAAGTGGAAGGGGGGCTGGATGCGCGACAGCTCCGGCAAGATCCGCCCCCGCATTGGTGGCAAGTTCCGGGTGCTGGCGAACATTTTCGCCAACCCGGACCTGCCGGAAATCGACGACTACTACGAGCCGTTCGACTTCGATTATCAGCACCTGCACACCGCCGGTGACACCAAACACCAGCCGGTCGCACGGCCACGTTCGCTGATCTCCGGCCAGCGCATGAAGAAAATCGAATGGGGCCCGAACTGGGAAGAGATTCTGGGCACCGAGTTTGCCAAACGTCGCAAGGACAAGAACTTTGATCAGGTGCAGGCCGACATCTACGGCCAGTTCGAAAACACCTTCATGATGTACCTGCCGCGCCTGTGCGAGCACTGCCTGAACCCGGCCTGTGTTGCCAGCTGCCCGAGCGGTGCTATCTACAAGCGGGAAGAAGACGGCATTGTGCTGATCGACCAGGACAAGTGCCGCGGCTGGCGGATGTGTGTCTCTGGCTGCCCGTACAAGAAGATCTACTTCAACTGGAAAACCGGCAAGTCCGAGAAGTGCATCTTCTGCTATCCGCGTATCGAAGCTGGCATGCCCACCGTGTGCTCCGAGACCTGCGTAGGCCGGATCCGCTACCTGGGTGTGCTGCTGTATGACGCAGACCGTATTGAAGAAGTGGCCAGCACCCCGGGCGAGCACGAGCTGTACGAGAAGCAGCTGGAAATCTTCCTGGACCCGTTCGACCCGAAAGTGATCGAACAGGCGAAGAAAGACGGCATCCCGATGAACGTCATCGAAGCTGCCCAGCAGAGTCCGGTCTACAAGATGGCGGTGGACTGGAAACTGGCCCTGCCGCTGCACCCGGAATACCGCACCCTGCCCATGGTCTGGTACGTGCCGCCCCTGAGCCCGATCCAGTCTGCGGCAGAAGCCGGCAAGGTTGAGTTCGACGGCGTACTGCCGAAGATCGAGAGCCTGCGGATCCCGGTCAAGTACCTGGCGAACCTGCTGACCGCCGGTGATGAGAAGCCCATCGTACTGGCCCTGAAGCGGATCATGGCCATGCGTTTATACAAGCGCGCCGAAACCGTGGAAGGCAAGGAAGACCTGCGGGCCCTGGAAGCGTGTGGTCTGACCAAGGCCCAGGCCGATGAGATGTACCGTTACCTGGCCATCGCCAACTACGAAGATCGTTTCGTGATTCCCACCAGTCATCGTGAGCTGGCCAAGGAAGCCTTCCCGGATGCGACCGCTTATGGCGAGCGCGGCGGTTGTGGCTTCAGCTTCGGCGATGGCTGCAACGGTGGTGACAGCGATTTCAGCCTGTTCGGCGGCAAAAAGCAGACCACCAGCATGGTCAGCAAGCTGGCGACCGTGAAGCAGGTTGACCCGAAGCAGCTGCAGGACTGAGGAGGCCGCGATGCAACTTTTGAAAGTACTGGCGCGGGTACTGGAGTACCCCACCGAAGAACTGCAGCAATCCAAAGACGCCCTGGTCGCCGCTGTCCTGGAGGACAGCCGGCTGCCGCGGCAAAACAAGGAACAACTGCTGACCTGTATTGATCGCCTTTGCGATGGTGACCTGATGGATCTTCAGGAAGCCTACGTGGGCACCTTCGACCGGGGCAGGGCCACCTCCCTGCTGCTGTTCGAGCACGTGCATGGCGAATCCCGCGACCGCGGCCAGGCCATGGTCGACCTGATGGAGCAATACCGGGCCAACGGCCTGGAAATTGATGCCAAAGAACTGCCGGATTACCTGCCGCTGTTCCTGGAATACCTCTCCACCCGCCCCTGGGAGGAAATCCTGAACTGGCTGGAGGATATTCACCACATTCTGGGGTTGCTTGGAGAGCGCCTGTACCAGCGTGAAAGCCTCTACCACGTTGCGATGGATTCCCTGCTGGTGCTGTCCGGCCGCAAGGCCGACCGCCAGGAACTGGCGCAGCTCGTTGCCTCGGAAGAGCGCGACGACACCCCCGAAGCACTGGACAAGGTCTGGGAAGAGGAAATGGTGAAATTTGTGGATGACCAGGGCAGCTCCTGTGGCACCGGTGGCGTGGTTGGACAGCGCCGCCGCGAACTGGAACAGACCCAGACCATTCACCTGAGTGATCAGCTGATGACGGACGCAACGCCCCGTCCGGCAGGGCGCGCCTGAGGCGCAGGAGGAAAAGACAATGTCCTATATCAACACACTCTTGTTCGGAATCTATCCCTACATCGCCCTGCTGGTACTGTTTGTCGGTACCTGGGCGCGTTATGACCATGGCCAGTTCACCTGGAAAGCCCATTCCAGCCAGATGCTGCGCAAGAAAAACATGGTGATGGCCAGCGTGCTGTTCCACGTCGGCGTACTGGTGATCTTCTTCGGCCACCTGGTGGGCCTGCTTACTCCGCACTGGGCCTACGAGTGGATCATCACTCCGGGCCAGAAACAGGTGATGGCGATCCTGGTGGGCGGTATCGCCGGCGTCATGGCCATCATCGGTGGCGGCATGCTCGCCTGGCGTCGTATGACCGACCCGCGGGTTCAGGCCAGCAGCACCTTCGCTGACAACATGATCATCATCATTCTGGTGGTTCAGCTGGTCCTCGGTATGCTCACCATCCTGCCCACCATGGGCCACCTCGACGGCAGCACCATGCTCAAGTTCTCCGCCTGGGCCCAGGGCGTCTTCACCCTGGAAGGATCTGGCATCGCCGCCTACATTGCCGACGTGCACTGGATCTACAAGACCCACATCTTCCTGGGCCTGACCATCTTCGTACTCTTCCCGTTCACCCGACTGGTGCACATGCTCAGCGTGCCGGTGGAGTATTTCGGACGGAAGTACCAGGTGGTTCGCAAGCGCGCCTGAACGGATACAGCCACCCTCTCGTCCCGGGAGGGAGGCTGGCAAACTGATTGACGGAGAGTCGCACCATGCAACTGATCCCCACCGGCGAAGCCGGCAAACCCAGAAACCAGTTCCCGCCGGTCTATGTGGGTGAGACTCTCATCCATGAAGACGACATCGCCCGGGAAATGCAGCACCACCCCGCCGAGGAATTGGCGGAAGCCTGGCACGAAGCTGCCAGAAGCCTTGCCATCCGTGAACTGTTACTGCAACAGGCCAGCCGCCTGAACCTGGACAGCATCGATGACGAAGAAGACCGCATCGCCCGGGTGCTGGAACTCGAACTCAATGTGCCAGACCCCAGCGAACAGGACTGCGAACGCTTCTACGCCGCCAACCCCGTCCGCTTCTGCAGCCCTACCATCATGGCCGTCAGCCACATACTGCTGGCTGCCGCTCCGGATGATATTGAAGCGCGCATACGTCAGGAAGAAGCTGGCCGACAGCTGCTGTCTGCCCTCCTGGACGGCCGCTCGCAGTTCAACGAATTGGCTAAACAGTATTCCGCCTGCGAATCCCGCCACCAGGGCGGCAGCCTCGGCCAGATCAGTAAAGGCCAGACCGTCGAAGAATTCGAACGCCCGGTCCTGAGCCTCAACGAAGGCCTCCACCCCGAGCTGATCGAAAGCCGCTATGGCTGGCACATCGTTCGAGTAGACCAGCGAATCAACGGCGAACTGCTGCCTTATGAACATGTAAAACCCCAGATTCGCCAGTACCTGAGCGAAAGCGTGACCCGCCGGGCATTCCGGCAATACCTCCAGGTATTGGCTGCGGAAACCGGTGTGGAGGGCGTGGATCTGGAGCTGCCGGATTCGCCTTTGATGCAGTGACTGCTTGGTTAGCAAAGCGAATAATTGAGCTAAGTCAATTACCCAGGAATAACCCCAAGGATACCCCCATCGGGGGAGCGATTTTTCATCAGTATCCTTCTAGTATTTAAAATAAGATTTTGAATGCATGAATATGCAGAGAGGGTACAGCCATGGCCATGACACAAACTGCGGAACAGCGATATACCAAGCCGGTGCTTGTCGCCATCAACAAACCACTTGATGAAGAAGACAGCCTGGAAGCGCTTCGCAGCCATGCCCTGTTCTGCAATCTGCGCCCGAAAGACCTCGATAGTCTGATCCAGCAATCGCGCCGGCTGAGACTCGGTCACCACCAGTTGCTCTACCGTCAGGATATGCCGGCTCATCACTTCTTCTTTGTGATTTCAGGCCGTCTGCGTCTGTATCGCCTCGATTCCTCCGGCGTAGACCGAACCCTTGACAGTATTGCACCCGGGGACTGTTTTGCCGAAGTCATGATTTACGCCAATCCGCCCAGGTATGCATGCTACGCGGAGGCCCTGAAGTCCAGCGAAGTGCTCATGATCCCGGTTAAAGCTTATCGGGAATTGCTGGATCGGAATCCCGAGTATGCCCAGGCGGCCCTGAGCCACTACGCCATGCGTGCGGTGTCCAGATTCCACGATCTTGAGATCATGACCGTCCAGAATGCCCGGGATCGTTTGATTCGTTACCTCATTGATTTGCTGCCGAACGGCGCGGAGGAAGGTGGCGAAGTCGAGTTGCCGTTGCCCAAATGCCTGGTGGCTTCACGCCTGGCCATGCAGCCCGAGACTTTCTCCAGAATACTGGCAGATCTCAAGTCCAATGGGTTGATCAGAGTGAATCGCAGCAAGCTCTTTATTTCCGACCCTCAGCGGCTGATCGCTATCAGCCAATAGCCTCTCCGGGCCTCCGGGCCCGGCTTTTTTGACCGCCTTGAACACCAGGGGATAGTGATGATCAGCAGTTACCAGGATCTTGTTCAGGCCAGCCGGAAAGAACCGGAGCCCCAGCGCTTTCTGTTCGTTTTTTGCAAAGCCGAATTACCAGACGACGCCAGTGCCGCAGAACGGGCTGCTTTTGAACGCGGCGAGGGTGGCGCACTGACGCCGGTTATCTGTGTCGATAAAACCCCCGATGAGGTTCCTTATTTCGATGTGTTGGCGGAGGAATCCCGCGCGACAGGCCAGGACTGGGACATGGTCTTTGTCGCGGCCATGTCGGGCCGTGGCGGCCATGCTCCTTCCAGTGATGAAGCTCAGCAACCCCTGACGATGATGGTGGAAAGCATCCGCATGGGGCATCTGGGTAATTACCTTCCCCTCAATAAAGCCGGCCACGCCATTAGCCTTGACTGAACTCAAGGCGCCTCTGGTGGGCCGAGGACTATCCTCAAAGAGGTATTTGATTTTCCTCAAAATTGAACGACCCTTGATGTAATCCATGGGGTATTGGGAGTTGTAGTGAGAAACGTCCTCCGTTGTGCGCTATCCATCTTGATGATACTTGCTGCTTCGCTGAGCTGGGCCCAGCCGTTATCGGAATACAGCCCTCCGGCCGGACGCCAGCTCATCGAAAAAGCCTTCCCGGAAGCGACAGAACTCCAGCCGACGGAAGGCAACCGAGCCATCCAACAGGTGTATTCCGGTGAGGAGCTTATAGGCTACGCCTACCAGTCCCTGGACTTTGTCCAGACTCCCGCCTATTCCGGCAAACCCCTGAATGCCATGGTGGTGCTCGATACCGCCGGAGAAATTCGTGCCGCCAAAGTCATACATCACGATGAACCCATCCTGCTGGTGGGTATCCCCGAAAGCAAGATGCATGAGTTCACTGACCAGTACACGGGTCTGAAAGCCGACCAGCGGGTGACCGTTGGGGGCACGTCTACCGAACGCAAGGTGGCGGTGGATGGCTTGTCCGGCGCTACGGTCACCGTGATGGTTATTAACGAAGTCATTATGCGCACTGCCCACCGGGTGGGTGTCGAGATTGGGTTGATTGAAGGTGGCAAAAGCAACCGGCCGCCCATGGCCAATGTGAACGCGGAACAGTTTCAGGAAAAGTCCTGGCAGGAGTTGACCGGTGACGGTTCCATTCGCCGCCTGGTGTTGACCAAAGGGCAGGTCGACGACTCTTTTGTAGGAACCCCTGCCGAGGGCATCGAAACTGCAGACGCGGGCGAACGTGATGACATCCTGATCGAGCTCTACGCTGCCTATCTGGATGCGCCGACCATCGGTCGCAACCTTCTGGGTGAAAATCAATACCAGTGGCTGATGTCTGAACTCCAGGACGGGGAACATGCCATCGCGGTGATGGCCAACGGTGAATACTCCTTTAAAGGTTCCGGCTACGTACGGGGCGGCATTTTTGACCGGGTGCAGATCCGCCAGTTTGGCGACACCTTCAACTTCCGGGATCTCGATTTCCATCGGCTCAGCGATGTTTACGGTGAGGGTATGCCTGAGTTTTCGGAAATGGCGATCTTTATCGTGCGCCAGCAGTACAACTTCGATCCTGGCACGCCCTGGACGCTGGAGCTGACTGTCAAGCGCCAGACCGGCCCGCTGGACAGTGAATTCCAGGTGTTCCCCCTGGAGTACCAGTTGCCAGACCAGTACTACACCCGCCCGGAACCGGTTCTGAGCGACGAAGAGTGGCTTGAAAACCAGCCGCTGTGGATTCAGGTGTGGTACCAGAAACAGTTCCAGATCACCGTGTTGGGTCTTGGTATCGCCGTGCTGCTGTTCATCCTGTTCTTCCAGGACTGGCTGGTACAGAAGCCGAAAATGATGCGCTGGATTCGCCACGGCTTCCTGGTTTACACCCTGTTCTTCATCGGCTGGTATGCCCTGGGTCAGCTTTCCATCGTCAACGTGCTGACGTTTGTGAACAGCCTGATCAGCGGCTTCAAATGGGAAACCTTCCTGATCGATCCGATTATGTTCGTGCTCTGGGCCGTGGTGGCCGGCATCGTCCTGCTCTGGGGGCGGGCGGTGTATTGCGGCTGGCTGTGCCCGTTCGGCGCCCTGCAGGAGCTGATCAATGAAATCGCCCGCAAGCTCAAGGTACCGCAGTACACCGTGCCTTTTGCCTGGCACGAGCGCCTGTGGGCCATCAAGTACATCATCCTGCTGGTGCTGTTTGGTATTTCTCTGGAGTCCATGGCCACCGCCGAGCGCATGGCTGAAGTGGAGCCGTTCAAGACCGCTATTACCCTGCATTTTGACCGCACCTGGCCGTTTGTGACCTACGCCGTGCTGTTGCTGGTGGTCAATATCTTCACCCGCAAGGTGTACTGCCGCTACCTGTGCCCGCTGGGTGCCGCCCTGGCGTTGCCCACCAAACTGCGGGTGTTTGACTGGCTCAAACGTCGCAAGGAATGCGGTAACCCCTGCCGTCTCTGCGACAAGGAATGCGAAGTCCAGGCGATCCATCCGGATGGACACATCAATTACATGGAGTGCCACTACTGCCTGGATTGTCAGATGACCTATTTCGACGACCACAAGTGCCCGCCGCTGATTGTGAAGCGCCGTGGCAAGCGCCGTGGTCACAACGCACCCGGCCACCCAGAGGAAATCCCGGTGGTGCAGGTGAACTGAGTAGTCCCGAGGAGCCAGCCATAAGGCCCCGGAAAGTCATGAGAAGCAATAACCGCCATAACCAATAACGGAGTTGGATGCTATGAAAAAAAGAGATGATCTGACCAAGGACACGCCGGAGGTTTCCGAAGGTGGTCTGAGCCGTCGTCGCTTTATGGGTGCGGCTGCGCTGGCCGGTGTCGCTGGTGCAACCGGTCTGGGCACCTCGGTCATGTCCCGTGAGACCTGGGCTGCGGCTGCTGAAGAAGCCCGCAACAAGGCTCACGTCGCCCCGGGCGAGCTGGATGAGTACTACGGTTTCTGGAGTGGTGGCCACCAGGGCGAGGTGCGTGTGCTTGGCGTGCCCTCCATGCGTGAACTGATGCGTATTCCGGTATTCAACGTGGATTCCGCAACGGGTTGGGGGATTACCAACGAAAGTAAGGAAATCCTGGGCGGTGATCAGCAGTACCTGAACGGCGACTGCCACCACCCGCACATTTCCATGACCGACGGTCGTTACGACGGCAAGTACCTGTTTATCAACGACAAGGCCAACACCCGGGTTGCCCGTATCCGTCTGGACATCATGAAGACGGACAAGATTACCCACATCCCGAACGTACAGGCCATTCACGGTCTGCGCCTGCAGAAAGTACCCAAGACCAACTACGTGTTCTGTAATGCCGAGTTTGTCATCCCGCAGCCCAACGACGGCACGGATTTCAGCCTGGAGAACAGCTACACCATGTTCACCGCCATCGACGCGGAAACCATGGATGTGGCCTGGCAGGTCATCGTTGACGGTAACCTGGATAACACCGATGCCGACTACACCGGCAAGTACGCTGCTTCTACCTGCTACAACTCAGAGCGTGCAGTAGACCTTGCAGGCACCATGCGTAACGACCGCGACTGGGTGGTTGTGTTCAACGTGGAACGCATTGCTGCAGCGGTAAAAGCTGGCAATTTCAAGACCATCGGCGATTCCAAGGTGCCGGTTGTAGACGGCCGCGGCAAATCCGAGTTCACCCGCTATATTCCGGTGCCGAAGAACCCGCACGGTCTGAACACCTCTCCGGATGGCAAGTACTTCATTGCCAACGGCAAGCTGTCACCAACGGTATCCGTGATTGCCATTGATAAACTGGACGACCTGTTCGAAGACAAGATCGAACTGCGGGACACCATCGTGGCCGAGCCGGAGCTGGGTCTCGGACCCCTGCACACTACCTTCGACGGCCGTGGCAATGCCTACACCACGCTGTTTATCGACAGCCAGGTGTGCAAGTGGAATATTGCCGATGCCATCAAGCACTACAACGGTGACAAGGTTAATTACATCCGTCAGAAGCTGGACGTGCAGTATCAGCCGGGCCACAACCACGCATCGCTGACTGAATCCCGCGATGCTGATGGCAAATGGCTGGTTGTTCTGTCCAAGTTCTCGAAAGACCGCTTCCTGCCGGTTGGCCCGCTCCATCCGGAGAACGATCAGCTGATCGATATTTCCGGTGAGGAAATGAAACTGGTCCACGATGGCCCGACCTATGCCGAGCCGCATGACTGTATCCTGGTACGTCGTGATCAGATCAAGACCAAGAAGATCTACGAGCGCAACGACCCCTACTTCGCCAGCTGTCGTGCCCAGGCGGAGAAGGACGGTGTGACTCTGGAATCCGACAACAAGGTCATCCGTGATGGCAACAAGGTACGTGTTTACATGACCTCCGTTGCGCCTCAGTACGGTATGACCGAGTTCAAGGTGAAGGAAGGTGATGAAGTCACGGTGTATATCACCAACCTCGATATGGTTGAGGACGTGACCCACGGCTTCTGTATGGTGAACCATGGCGTGAGTATGGAGATCAGCCCGCAGCAGACCGCTTCCGTGACCTTTACGGCAGGTAAGCCAGGGGTTTACTGGTACTACTGCAACTGGTTCTGTCATGCTCTCCACATGGAGATGGGCGGGCGGATGCTCGTCGAAAAGGCCTGATAGAGAGTTGCCTGACTTGGGGTCCCGTTTTCGGGGCCCCTGGTTGCTTATCACTATCCTGAG
>Ga0207832_100197_pt1 | contig 36878 bp, 36 predicted proteins | sample TtanPargueraPR_3_FD_187743 | JGI IMG/M metagenome (GOLD analysis project Ga0207832, IMG submission 187743) | Aerobic enrichment media microbial communities from Bioluminiscent Bay, La Parguera, Puerto Rico - Tt and P1 (4) (SPAdes) | ecosystem: Environmental > Aquatic > Marine > Unclassified ...
TATGGCAGTAAAAAAGGCACTTCATGTGAAGTGCCTTTACCTTACCATACTATTTTTTAAAGGTCATTTGACCATACTATTTTGGAAAGGTCTATTTAGTCTTTACCATACTATTTTTTAAAGACCCATTATTTCCATTTCCATTTCTATTATACGTCTTAATAACGCCAGCAACGAATGCTTTTATCTCTTCGTTAGATAAACCTTCAAGTTCATTAGTTATTTTGTCAATAGCAAGTTCATCCGCTTCAACATTTCTTTGTTTTTCAATAAAAATCTTATCGTTACCTGTTTTACATTGATCTTTTAAATCATGATCAACTAACAATTCTTCATATAGTTTTTCACCAGGTCTAAGTCCTGAAAATTCGATTTTAATATCTTCATAAGGTTTTAGGCCATTAAGACTAATCATTTTTTCTGCAAGATCAATAATTTTTACTGGTTCTCCCATATCAAGAATGAATACTTCACGACCTTGAGCAAATACACCACACTGCAAGATTAATCCAACAGCTTCAGGAATTGTCATGAAATAACGTGTAATTTCTGGATGTGTCACTGTAACAGGACCGCCATCTTCTATTTGTTTTTTAAATAGAGGAATAACACTACCGTTACTTCCTAATACATTACCAAATCTTACAGCACTAAACTTAGTATTGGTTTGTCCGTTTTGTTGATCTTGGATAATCAGTTCTGCATAACGTTTGGTTGCTCCCATAATGTTGGTAGAGCGTACTGCTTTATCACTACTTACTAATACAAACTTTTTAACTTTATATTTTTTAGATAAGCTTGAACAGTTGTAGGTACCAATTACGTTTGTTCTAACTGCTTCAACAGCACTATCTTCCATAAGAGGTACATGTTTATAAGCAGCTGCATGGAATACTAATGTTGGTTTAAAAGTTTTAAATAACTCTTCTAAACGATTGTAATTATATACACTACCAATCCAAACTTTAAGATCGATTTCTTTTTCTTCTTTTTTGAAATTTCTTAATATTTCTTGTTGTATATCATAGGCATTATTTTCATAAATATCAAAAATAATGAGTTGTTTAGGTTCAAATCTAACAATTTGTCTACAGAGTTCACTACCAATAGATCCACCACCACCGGTAACTAAGACGACTTCGTCTTTAATAAATGATGAGATTTCTTGATCATCTAGTGAAATCTCTTGTCTGTTTAATAAATCTTCAATTCTAACATCAATGATCTTTGGTCTTGAATCTTCATTAAACTCAGCAACTGATAACATTTTTTTAATTCTAACATTTTTCTTTTCGATTAATTGATTGATTTCTCTGATTTTCTTATTTGGAAAATCATTGATCGCAATAATGATTTCTTCGATTTTATATTCTTCAATGTATGTATTAATTGATGCTAAAGGTCCTAAGATTTTTACACCAGATAATCTTGAACCAATCTTTGTGTGATCATCATCTAAAAAGCCCATAGGCATATTGTTTAAATCCTTATTTCGATATATTTCTTTTAAAACTGCTTCACCTGCAGAACCTGCACCAATGATTAATGTTCTTCTACCTAAAGCTTTGTTCCAATCCCAGTTAATCTTAAAATATAAGATAATTCTGTTTGCTACTCTTGGTAGAGTAAACATGAATATTTCTGCAATGGTTATAAAGAAATATGTTGATTTATACATGAAAGCCATATCAGATAACCAAATAAAGACAACAATAGATATGTTTGTAAATGCAGTAGCAACTGAAATCTTAATCACATCTTCAAAACCGATATGATTAACAAGCATATTGTACATGCCAAATAAAGCAAACACTCCTATTTTAAATACAATGATGCCTGGTAAGACATAAAGCATTTGATTAGTGTCTACTGGAATTTCTAATACCATAAACATAAGTATGGCAATAAAATATGTAATTAAAATTGCAATGATATCAAAAGTTATGAATACTAATACTTGCTTGATGCGTTTCATTTTTGATTGGTCCATAATATCCCCTTTAATATGTGTCAGTTATTGAGATGCAATTTAATAACAAAGTTATTTTATCACATTCTTAATCAATTTGAAAGAATTAGGAAATTTCTTCAAAAAAAATAATGATATAAGAAAAACAGCTATTCGCTGTTTTGTTCACATAGCTTATAATTCAACCTATAACCAACCCCCCAGATGGTTTCAATCAGTTGTGTTCTAGGATCATACGTTAGTTTTTTTCTTAGTCTTGTAATATGAATTCCAAGTGCATTATCTGTAGCGGATTTGTCATTGTCCCAAACATAATTGATGATACGATCTTTAGTTACAGTTTCATCTTTACTTTCTAATAATATCTTTAATATTTTATATTCTACATTTGTTAAATGATGAGTTTCATCACCTTTTTTGATTTGATGATTTGCCATATCAATTTCAAATGGACCAAAATGTATTTTATTGATATTCTTATTGGTCAATTGATTCAAAAATCTTAAAACAGCAATGATACGGGCATAAAGTTCTACATCAGAAAAAGGTATTTGGATATATCCTTCTGATCCTGCATTAAGCAATCTAACCTTTTCTTCTTCAGTATGATTTCTTCCAAAAATATAAAGCGGTACTCTCGTGAATTTTTTGATGTTTGCAATAATGTGTTGATTGATTAAATCATTATATTCTAAGTGCAAACATACAAAATCACAGTCAGATATTTTTGATCGATGTTGTCCTACATCATCAACGTTAATAAATCTGACTTGATAGTTATTTTTTGAAAATAGTTCTGCTAATTTCAAGAACGGATCCTTGATTGTGGTTACAATTGCGATTTTATACAAAGTGATACCTCCCCTAGTATTCTCTTGTAAAACTATTATAGACTATAAATCGTTTCATGTTCATTTCATTTTTTTCAAAGAAACCGATAATTCTTACTTTTTTCTTAACTTTTCATGTGGTAACGGTTTCATATTTACTTTTTCAATGAAAATAATGGTCATAATTCTTAACTTATGATATTAGAAAAACAATTATCAATGAATTTTTTCATTTATTCAATTATTTTACCATGATTTTTTTAATATAACTGAAATATTTGTGTCTATGAAGTAAACACTTTTTTTAACATATTCAATAGCGCTTGTTTTGGATGATTCATGGATAGATCATTAGATGCATATTTAGGTACAATCACATATGTCTCATCTAAAAAATCATTGTCCTTAAGATCATCTTTAATCCCAAAAATTCCAATCACTTTTTTCTGATGTTTTTTTGCTATTTTTGCAATTCCATAAGGTGCTTTCCCATAAATGGTTTGTTGATCCAGTTTACCTTCGCCTACAATAATTAAATCAACTTTTTTTATTGCTTCTTCTATATGCAATAAATCTATCATAAACTCAATACCTGGGTGAAGTGTTGCATCCAAAAATGATAAAAACCCAAATCCAATACCACCAGCTGCTCCACTTCCATCATTATCTCTAAAATTTTCTTTCTTATAATCCTCAACAATATCCGCAAAATGTTTTGTTGCTTTTTCTAAGAAAGTTATATCTTCTTTTGATGCACCTTTTTGTTTAGCATAGATATGAGCTGCACCTTGGTCTCCTAGTAAAGTATTTTTAACATCCGTGATCACTTCAAAATCCACATATTCTATCAAATCTTCTAAGTAACTTAAATCAAACGATGTGATTAAACTTAAGTGTTTCCCACTCACCTTTTCCTCAATCAGTTTTCCATGATGATAAAATCTTACACCAAGCGCTTGAAGCATTCCTATGCCACAATCATGTGTTGCACTTCCTCCAGCCCCTATAGATATATGTTTAGCTCCATTGTATATAGCCTGTTTAATCATTAAACCTAATCCATAAGTACTGGTATTAAGTGGATTTTGTCTTTCTTCACTTAATAAGTTCAAACCAGAAACCCTAGCAAGTTCTATATATGCTTTATCCTTTATCATAAAAAACTTTTCTTTAATTTTTCTATTTAAAGGATCAAATGTTTCTATCTCTATAAAACTTCCTTTTAAACCTTTAGAGATTGCATCTAAAAAACCATCACCACCATCACTGATTGGCATAGTCCAGACCTTATGATTCAAAGATTCTAAGTGATTTTTAACAATTTCATTAACGTCCACAGAAGACAGCGTACCCTTAAAGGCATTCATAGCAACCAAAATGTTCAAAAAACCACCTCTCTTTCTTATATATATTCTACTTTAGATAAATAAAAACTTCAATATATCTTATTTCTAATTATACTTATCTTCCGAATGTGCCTATATAAGGCTAAAAATAATGTTAGCGTTTTACTTATTTAGAAAAAAAGTGTAAAAACGTACATTTATACTTCATTTTTTTATTGAAAAAATGTTCAATAAAGTGTATAATCTAAATAGCATTAACAATAAATAATAGGAGGAGAAAAATGAAGAAATTATTATCATTGTTAGCTATTATCACAATGTCTGCTGTTCTTTTAGTAGGTTGTGGTGGTCAAGAGTATGAAATTGCTCTAATTACTGATAAAGGAAATATCGACGATAAATCCTTTAATCAAGGTGCATGGGAAGGTGTTGTAGCATTCGCAGAAGAAAATGACATCACTCATCAATATTACAAACCAGAAGAAGCATCAGATGCTGGTTACTTAGCTTCAATCGCATTAGCAGTTGAAGGTGGAGCAAAAGTTATCGTAACTCCAGGATTCTTATTTGAAGTTCCTATTTACGAAGCACAAACTTTATATCCAGAAGTTAAATTCATCTTATTAGATGGTGCACCTCATACAGCTGATTACTCTACATTCGAAACTAAAGACAATGTAGCAAGTATCATGTATGCTGAAGAAGAATCAGGTTACTTAGCTGGTTATGCTGCTGTTGCAGATGGTATGACTGAACTAGGTTTCATGGGTGGTATGGCAGTTCCTGCTGTTCAAGCATTCGGTTACGGTTTCCTACAAGGTGCTGAAGATGCTGCTGCTGAAATGGGATTAACTGAAGTTAACGTAACTTATCATTATACTGGTAACTTCGAAGAAAACCCAACAAATAAAGCAACTGCTAAAACAATGTTCCAAGAAGGCGTTGAAGTTATCTTCGCTGCTGGTGGATCAGTTGGTAAATCAGTAATGTCAGCTGCTTCTGAAGAAGAAGCAAAAGTTATCGGTGTTGACGTTGACCAAAGATATGATAGCGAAACAGTTATCACTTCTGCTACTAAAGGTTTAGCTGCATCAGTTATCCAAGTATTAGAAGCAATCTATGTAAACGACAATTGGGCTACTTTCGGTGGAACAACTACTTACTTTAACGCAACTAATGACGGTGTAGGTCTACCTACTTCAGTTATTGGTGATGAAAATGCAGATGCATTTGATCGTTTTGACTCATTTACATTAGCTGATTATGAAGCAGTTTATGAAATGTTAGTTGATGGATCAGTAGATCCAATCCGTTCAATCACTGTTGCAGATGCTGATGGTTATGCTACAGCTACTGAATTAGTTGATGGTTTAGGATTAACAATTGTTAACGTAGAAGTTCGTTAATAACATCTTTTGAACAAACGCTTTTAATAACCATAATAATTTATTAAAGGCTATTAGAGGAGATCGGCTAATACCCTTCTCCTCTAATTTTTCTTTTTAAAGTCTTTTTTTATAAAAAATATTATAAAGACGACTATACTAAATGGCGGTGGAATATAAAATGGAAAATTATATCATTGAAATGCTTAATATCAGAAAAGAATTCCCTGGAATTGTTGCTAATGATGATATCACATTACAACTCAAAAAAGGTGAGATTCATGCACTTCTTGGAGAAAATGGTGCAGGTAAATCAACCTTGATGAGTGTTCTTTTTGGTTTATACCAACCAGAAAAAGGAGAAATACGAAAAAATGGTGAAAAGGTTGAAATAAACAATCCAAATGATGCAAATGCACTTGGAATCGGTATGGTCCACCAACATTTCAAGCTTGTAGAAATTTTTACCGTTTTGGAAAATATCATTTTAGGTGTTGAACCTAATAAAATGGGCTTTTTACAAAAAAAGGAAGCTCGTGAAAAAGTTGTTGAGTTATCTCAACAATATGGATTGCAAGTTGATCCAGATGCACTTATTGAAAAAATCTCAGTAGGTATGCAACAACGTGTTGAAATTTTAAAAATGTTATATCGTGATAACGAAATTCTCATCTTTGATGAACCTACAGCGGTCCTAACTCCTCAAGAAATTGATGAGCTCATGGCTATTATGAAAGGTTTTGCTAAAGAAGGAAAATCAATTTTATTTATCACACACAAACTTAATGAAATTATGGCGGTAGCTGACCGCTGTACTGTATTACAAAAAGGAAAATATAAAGGTACTGTTGAAATCAAGAAAACAACCAAAGAAGAATTATCAAGAATGATGGTTGGTCGTGATGTAAGCTTCACTGTTGAAAAAGAGCCTGCAAAACCAAAAAATATTGTCTTATCTGTTAGAAATTTAAGTGTTAAATCTAAAACTTCAGAATTACACAGTGTTAAAGACGTATCATTTGATGTTAGACAAGGTGAGATTGTTTGTATTGCTGGTATTGAAGGCAACGGACAAAGTGAACTTATTTATGCAATTACAGGACTTGAAAAACCATCTCATGGTGATGTCTACTTAAATGGAGAAAATATTGCAACAAAAACCATTCGTGATCGTTCTAAAATGGGTATGTCTCATATTCCTGAAGATAGACACAAACACGGATTGGTATTAGATTATTCACTTGAAAAGAATTTTATTTTACAAAGATATTGGCAAGAACAATTTCAGAAAAAAGGATTCTTAAGATTTGATGAAATTAGAGATTATGCAGTAAAACTTATAGACCAATATGATGTTCGTAGTGGTGAAGGCCCTGTAACACCTGCTAGATCAATGTCAGGTGGTAACCAACAAAAAGCCATCATCGCAAGAGAACTTGATAAAAAAGGTAATTTATTAGTCTCTGTACAACCAACAAGAGGTTTAGATGTTGGTGCGATTGAATACATCCACAAACAAATAGTTGCTGCAAGAGATGAAGGACGAGCAGTACTTCTTATGTCATTAGAACTCGATGAGGTTATGAACTTATCTGACCGAATTTTAGTGATGTATGAAGGTGAAATCGTTGGTGAGTTTGATCCTCAAAAAGTCACTGTTGAAGAATTAGGTTTATATATGGCTGGATCAAAACGACAAGATAAAGAACAGGAGGAGCAAACTGATGGAAACTAAATCGTTTTTTGAAAAGCTTTTAGATAAAGTCAAATTGTTTTTTAAGAATTTATGGCCAAACATAAAGACATTATCAAAAACAAAAGGTGCTTCTTCGTTTTATGCAACACTACTTGCGATTGCAATCGGTTTAATCTTCGGTCTAGTTGTATTATTGATTGCTAACCCTGCTAATGTTGGTGGAGGGTTTTCAAAAGTATTATTTGGTGGATTTGGGAAATTAGGAGAGGTCTTCTACTTCGCTACCCCAATCATTATGACTGGTTTAGCTGTCGGATTCGCATTTAAGATGGGATTATTCAACATCGGAGCTTCTGGACAATACACAATGGGCATGTTCTTTGCAATCTATATTGGACTTATGTGGTCACTCCCTGGTTCAATCCACTGGGCTGTAGCTATTTTAGGTGGTTTAATCGGTGGGATGATTATGGGATCTATCCCTGGTATCTTAAAAGCTTATTTTAATGTTAATGAAGTTATTACCTCAATTATGCTTAACTATATCGGTATGTATTTAGTTGATATGCTGATTCAAAATAATGGAACGCTTTATGTGTCAAATCTAACTAGAACAAGATATTTACCTGAATCAGTACAACTTATGTCACTTGGTGTTACTGGATCTAACTTAAATATTGCAATCTTCTTCGCGATTACAATTGCTATTGGATTATATGTATTGCTTCATAAAACAACATTTGGTTATGAGTTAATCGCAACCGGTTATAATAAAGATGCTAGTCATTATGCAGGTATTAATTATAAGAGAAATACAATTTTAACCATGACAATTGCTGGTGGTTTAGCTGGTTTAGGTGGTGCTTTTGCAATTCTTGCTCCATCTTCACTTCCAGGTAGCTCAATGACTTATGAGCCAATCAATATGATTGCAGTTGCTGGATTTAATGGGATTGCGGTTGCCTTATTAGGTAATTCTAATCCAATTGGAATTATTTTCTCAGCACTATTTATCTCACACATTCAACGTGGGGGTAGTTCAGCTGCACTATTTGGCTATAAGCCAGAAATTATTGATATCGTGATTGCGATTATCATCTACTTCTCTGCATTCTCACTCATTATGAGTGGATGGATTGGTAATTTCTTTAAACACATTAAAGAAAAGATCAAACATAAAAAACAAGGTTTAGAAGAGAAGGAGGCGTAACTATATGGATAATTTTTATTATTTAATTCAAACCATGCTTCCATGGGCTATCCCTTTAATGCTTGTTGCTTTAGGTGGGATGTTTAGTGAACGTAGTGGTGTTGTCAATATTGCGTTAGAAGGGATAATGATTACAGGAGCTTTTGCTGGTGCACTCTTTATTGTAGCAGTCCAAAACTCTAGTGTTAGTCCACAAATCTTACTGATTATTGGGATGACCGTAGCTGCAGTCGCTGGTATCATCTATTCAATGTTATTAGCTTATGCAGCGGTTAACATGAAGGCTAATCAAGTTATTTCAGGGACAGCAATGAATATGTTAATCCCTGCTGTTATCTTATTATTTGCGAAAATGAGATTTAACTCTGATGGTGTGACTACTAACATTAATCTATACATCAGAGAAGTTCCTTTCTTATCACAAATTCCATTTATCGGTGACTTATTCTTTAAAGATACTTATTTAACTGTTTATATCGGATTTACATTACTTGCAATATCAACCATCTTACTTTATAAAACAAAGTTTGGATTAAGACTTAGAGCTTGTGGTGAACATCCACATGCTGCAGATTCTGTAGGTATTAATGTCTATAAGATGAGATACTTTGGAGTAGGTCTATCAGGACTTTTAGGTGGTATTGGTGGTTATTTCTACTCAGTTGGTGTACTTGATAGTAATATCAGTGGACATAACGGAGTTGCTGGTTATGGGTTCTTAGCTTTAGCGGTTATGATTTTTGGTCAATGGCATCCAATTAAGATTATGTTTGGTGCGTTATTCTTTGCGTTCTTATCAACTATTTCTTATTCGATTCCACTGATTCCATTCTTAAATAATTTAGGTATTGATCAAACATTCTATAAGATATTGCCTTATGCAGCAACTTTAATTGTTTTAATCTTTACATCTAAATCATCTAAAGCTCCAAAAGCTGAAGGTATACCTTACGACAAAGGTCAAAGGTAGATATAAAAAGACAAAGAGGAAATTTTTGAAATTTCCTCTTTTTTTTATTCTACGACAGTAATCATGTCACTATTTTTTAACTGATTGGTTGCTTTAACGATGAGTTTTTCTAAAACATCTTGATTAACATCAGAAAGTTTATTGATATATAAACATCCTTTACCTGTTTTATATTTTCCTAAATCTTTTAATTCATCAAATTGATTGATATCATATGACATATATAAGGTGAGTGCTAGTTTCCTGTTTGCAAATCCAAATAAAAACATATCACCTTCATGGCCAGTTTTATATCGATAATGGACTTTTCCAAATCCAACCATAGTTCCCCACATCTTTGGTTCTTTATTTGTGAGTCTCTTACCCATATCAATTAATGTTAATACATCTTCTTTTCGTTTATCTTCAACAGTGTCTAAAAATGTTTGAATATCCTTTGATGTGACTTCCATAATGATCACACTCCTTTAGGTTTATTATAACAATCCTAGAGTGAAAATAGTTAAAATAAGCGTAACGAGATTTGCAACAAATCCATATAAAACGGCACGTCCATGACTTTGTTCCTTTAGGTAGATCGCATAAACTGCAATCTCAGCGATAAATACAATAAATTCACCGATGACTAAAACAAAGAAAAGTCCAAAAATTGATCCCCAAAAGTAAAAGCCCATGATCATAAATAAAGATAATAGTGTTTGGGTAATTAAGTTAATGAACCCAGCGAGTTTATAACTCTTAAATGCACGGTATTTAAACACCCATAATATAAATATCTCAACAGCAATCGTTATAATCACTCTAATGATTAAGGATAATGTGAAATCATTATATGGAATATCTTCTTCTAATGTACCAACACCAAATTGGTCTGTCGTTAAATCAACATCAGATAAATCAAAAGTCATCTTTGAATTAAAAAGTTGTCTTTCAATCACTTTAGAAACAATCATCGTGTCATCTTCTTCTAAAATAATGACAACTTTAAATTCTACAGGTGCACTATAATACCCTAAATGAAACTCATCTTTTGTTGCATCCAGTTTAGAAATAATCGCTGGAGCACTAGAATAAAGTGTTCTTGACACATATCCATCTGCATCTTGATATCCATTTAATATGTGAGATGGATAATCACTTTGGTAGTAATTATACTCAACATTTTGTGTAACTGCTAAAGTCGATAAAGGTTCAACATCATCACTCTCATAAACTAAAACATCAAAATAAAATGGTTCATCTATACCTACAATCAAGATGTCCGCGGTAGGTTTTGGACCCATATCTGCATGTGTATCTATAGAAACAAACATCAATCCCAGTATAAAAATAAGTGCATATGTTAGTATTTTTTTCATTACTCATCCTCCTGATACCTCTATTTTAAATTAAAGTTTTGTCAAAATTGTGTCAATTATATAAAAAGAATAGATAATGCGATGAATAATTGTCCTAAATAATATGTAGCTAGATTTCCAATCACAAATAACTTACTTTTTTCTGCTTTAAAATAAATCGGTGCTAATAATAAATCTGAGATACCAAATAAGAGTGCACCCATCATAAATATAAGTGATGCTTGTGTTTGATGATTGATATAAACAATCACTGATAAACCAACCATGGTAAAGATAACAAATGTATAGATATAACTCATCAGTTTAAGTGATTGAAAATCAATCTTCATAAACTGACTACCAAAATGGACGACAATTACCATCACTAAACCTATAATTAAAGCCCAATAACTAAATGCATAATAACTAGATAAAGCTAAAATATAGAATATATGTCCTAATCCAAAGGCAAGCATTCCCATTGATATCTGTTCATTTTTATGTGTATCATGAAAATACTGAATCTCTAAGATTAAATCACCAACAAGTCCTAAAACCAATCCTAAACCCATATAAAGTATAAGTTTAAGTTCTCCTACAAGTAATAATAAAAGACTTGGTTCTCCAAAAAGCGATATGTTTTGGAAAAATATGCTATAAAAAAAGACTGCGATAAATAAAAAGCTCGTTAGCCCTTTAAAGTAAAAGCCCCTAAGTCTTTTTCCAACGATCACATGATAGATATAAAAACTCCACATCAATATAAAGATTGAAACTAATGCATAAATCATATCAACACTTCCCTTTATTTATTTTTTAAAGATAAAGCTTTTTGCGCTTCCCAATAAACTTTATCCTCATGTGTCAGTTTTCTTATCACTCTACAAGGATTGCCATAGCAAAGTGTATCATCTGGAAGATCTTTAGTAACAACACTTCCTGAACCAATGACTACACCACTTCCAATCGTAACCCCAGGATTTACGACTACGTTTCCACCTATCCATACATCATCTTTAATGGTGATAGGTAGTCCATATTCATACTGTTCATTTCTTACTTTTTTATCGAGTGGATGAGTTGCGGTTAATAAAGAAACCTTAGGACCAAACATAACATTATTCCCAATAGTGATTTTAGCGACATCTAAGAATGTACAATCATAATTAGAAAAAAAGTGATCACCAATATAAATATGCTTTCCATAATCAACATAAATAGGTTGATTCATATAGACATCATGTCCTTTAGACCCTAATAATTCACTTAGCAATTTGTCCTTTTGATGATGATCAGAAGGTCTTAAATGATTATAATCATACATCAGGTTTTTCGCTTGATCACGCATTTTACTTAAAGTTTCATCACTTGCTTGGTAAAGCATACCTGATAACATTTTTTCTATTTCTTTCATTTGATTGCCTCTCTTGATTTATAATATGATTTTGTAAATCTTAGAACTTTCTCCCCAAGGATGATATCCATGAGCTAAATACTTAAATCCATATTTCTCATAGTAACCTTGATGTTCTGTACATAAATATAGCTCTTGATACCCATAAGCTTTGGCATCTTTTTTTACTTGATCAATCAGTAAAGCACTATAATTATTTCCTCGATATTCAGGATCAATATAAAGTGCCGCAAGCCATGGATATAAGTCCATACGACTGATAAAATCATTTGTGATTAAGCCAACACATCCGATAATTTCTTTATCATTTAAAAGTAAATACCAATTTGGTAACCCTTCATGCTTACTATTTTTAATAGCATCTTCATAAACTTTTTCTGAAGCTTCAGTAGACCACACTTTCTTAAAATAATTGATGATCTTTTTCTCGTATTCTGGATGTGTTTTAATAGAAATTATGTGCATATGCAAAACTCCTTTAATGTGTCTAATCTACTTAATTTGTCTTCTTATGTTTGATGATTTTAAGGGTTTGAAATATCCATAACAAAGTAAATATGAACGCAATAAACCAACAGAAGATTGCACCTAAAATACCTGTGGCATCAAGTGCACTAAATCCTGCAAAAAAACCAATCAAAATAATGAGCACAAAAAAGATGGATACATACATCCAAGCAACCCATTTTGATAGTTTTTTATGGTTGAGTAAATAGTGATATATATCTACAAAAAATGACTCCATAGGTGCTCCTTGACATTATAGTCTTAAATAGATGTCCGTTCGACAATCATTTTTTCAATATCTATAACTTCTTCTTGATCATGCCCGTCTAAAATTAAGCATAATACATATTTATCCTTAATCGATAGTTTTAATAAACTCACTTGCTTATCATTTTTATCATCATGGATCTCCTGCTTTTCAACACTATCAATCTCTTTAAACTCTATGGTTTTGATGAAAAATATATTGTCATCACTCAGTTTAAAATCAGGATACCACAGATAAAATGGGGCATGCATTTCAGTTTCACTAATCTCTATTCTAGTCTTATAAAGACCATAAAGCGCAATCACCCATAAAACATTAAGCGCGATAAGTCCATAAAATGCAATATTGATGAGGATATGATTGGTTTCAATATCTCTAATGATTGTTACAAGTATTAAACTTAAAACTAAAAATATGGATAAAACCACAACTTTATAATTAAGTTTAATTCCAAAATATATTTTATGTTTCATGGACCCCCCCCGTTATTTATCTTTTAAAATGAGTAAACTTACACTTTCAACTAAAGATGTATATGGAAACATATCAAGTGGTGTTGTTTCAACTAATACATAATCCTTTAATAAAACATTCAAATCTTTAGCCAGTGTTGATGGATTACATGAACCATAAACTATGCGCTTCGGTTTAAATTTTAAAATCAAATCAATAGTTTCTTCTCCTAAACCAGTTCTTGGTGGATCAAAGAGCATCACATCAATTTGTGTTTCTTTTAACCCGCTTAACGCACGTTTAAAGTCGCTTTGTAAAATAACGACATTATCTATACCATTGAGTTCCAAAGACTTTCTTGCGCTCTCACAAGAGCTTTCATTAAGCTCTATTGCGTAAACTTTCTTAGCATCCTTAGCAATATAATGACTCACAGGAGCAACCCCAGCATATGCATCGATTGCAACTTCATTTTTCTTTAATGCAGCTAGATCTTTCATCTTCAGATAAAACTTATGTGCCTGTGGACTATTAAGTTGGAAAAATGCTTCTGGTTTTAAATCAAACGTATAAGCATTTAATGTCGCATTGATGGTGTCTTTACCAAATAGTTTGATAGGTTCATCTGTAAAAAATTCATTTTTCTTAGTTGGTTTACTAATGACTTTAAATACAGATTTAATCATTGTCTCTTCTTTAACTAAATTCTCAATTAATGTATCTAAATACTTACTATCTTTATGCAAGATAAAAGTCACTTGAGCTTCTTTTAACGTTTCACTGACTCTTACCACTAAATTTTTGATATATCCTTTTTTATATTTTGGATCATATCCATCAACTTTAAAAATATTCATCAATCTTAAAATCGTTTTTAAGATACGATTAATATCTGTGCTTTGGACTGGACATTCGTCGATTGCAACAAAATGATTTGATCCAGCTCGATACATCCCAATTTCATTTCTCTTTTTGTTTTCTACAGGGAGACTTGCCTTGTTTCTATAGTATTTAGGTTGATCTGCACCAATCGTTTCTTTAACTAAATGTCTTGGTATCTTAAATGAAATATATCTATCGAAGCTATCTAAAATAAGTTGTCTTTTTTCTACTAATGTTCTTTCATATCTTAAATGTTGGAGTTGACAACCTCCACACTTTTCATAGACAGGACAAAAAGGTATATCACGATATACACTTTCTTTATGAATTTTCTCAAGCTTCGCTTCAGCTCTGTTATTATAAACTTTTGTAACTCTTACATCTACATTTTCTCCTGGTAAAGCATAGTTTACAAAAACAGCTAATTTTTGATAATAGCCTATACCTTCTCCATTAATGCCTATTTTTTTGATATCAATATTGATGATATCGTTTAAATGAATAAAATCGTTCATAGTTATCTACCTCTACTTCTCATTTTAACATACAAAGGCTTTTTATATCTTTTGGAAATCAAAAACAAACATAAAAAAAAGCACAAGTCTAACTTGTGCTCTCATCATTGATTATTTATTTAATCTCAGTACTTCTCTAGCAATCATCACTTCTTCATTGGTTGGAATGATAAATGCTTTAACTTTAGAATCAGCAGTTGAAATCATACGTTCACCACGTTTTTGATTTTCTGCTTCATCAAGTGTGATGCCTAATACCTTAATGGCATCAATCACATCTTTTCTGACTTCAGGTGCATTTTCACCAATACCTGCTGTAAAACAGATTGCATCAAGTCCACCCATATAGACATAATAAGAACCGATATAATCAGCAATTCTCTTAATTTGAATTCTATGTGCTAGGGTAGCTCTATAATGCCCTTGAAGCATGTTTTCTACGATATCTCTACTATCATTAGAAATACCTGATACACCTAGGTATCCACTTGATTTATTTAAATCATTTAAAACTTCTTCATACGTTTTATTTTCTTTTTCAGAAACTAACATCAATACAGCTGGATCAATATTTCCTGAACGTGTACCCATAGGAATACCTTCAAGCGGTGTAAGACCCATCGATGTATCAACACTCTTACCACCATCAACTGCACAAAGTGATGCACCATTGCCTAAATGTGCAACGATAATCTTAGCATCCTTGTTCCCTAAAAGCTCTTGAGCTCTTTCACTCACATATTGATGAGATGTTCCATGGAATCCATATTTTCTAACACCATATTTTTTATACCATTCATAAGGTGCTGCATATAAATATGCATCTTCTCTCATGGTTTGGTGGAAGGTTGTGTCAAAAACAGCAACTTGAATCACATTTGGTAATAATTCTCTAAATGCTTCAATTCCTGTAATATTTGCAGGATTATGTAGTGGTGCTAAATCATTTAAGCTTTCAATATCTTTTACAACTTGATCAGTAATCACAACTGAATCCTTAAATAATTCTCCACCTTGAACCACACGGTGACCTACACCTTTAATTTCATCTAATGATTTGATCACTTGGTGTTCTAATAGTCCTTCAATCACAAGTTCAACTGCAACTTTGTGGTTTGGAACTGGAGTTTCTTTTTTTACTTTTTTTCCATCGATTTTAATCGTAAAGACTGCATTATCATATCCGATTCTTTCGACAAGTCCTGATGTAATTTCATGTTCTTCTGGCATGTTTAATAACTGGAATTTTAATGATGAACTCCCAGCATTGACAGCAATAATTTTCATAATTTGATCTCTCCTTATAAGTTAATGATACTCTAAATTTTTTTAATAATCAAGTATATGAACAAATATTCATGTTAATTATTAATATAAATATAAATAAATTGCAAAAAATTGCAAAATAGTCCCTAAAGCAGTGAATAAATGCCATATAAAATGGAAGTATTTGATCTTAGGTAATGCATAAAATATAACTCCTATACTATAAGCGACACCACCAGCAAAAATAAACCAAAATGCTCCTGCTTGATATGCGAATAGTTGTCTAATAAAAATGAGTGCACTCCATCCCATCGCAAGATATAAAAAGACATGTAGCTTCATAAACTTTTTAATCCAAATAGACTTAAAGATTACACCGATTAGGATTAATATCCACTGAATAATAAACAGTGTTGGTCCCAATCCTAAGCCGTCAATGCCAAAAATGGGCTTTTGTAATTCCGGTAAAAGCAACAGTGCAGGTGCAAAAGTTGCACCAATAAGAATATAAATACTTAAATGATCAAATCTTTGAAATACACTTTTTGCTGTTTTATGAAACAGTGCATGATAAATGGTAGACATCGTATATAAATTAATCATACCAAATCCAAAGATGACTGCAGATATGACCTCAATTGGTGTATCACTTTTAACAAGCATTAAGATCATTGCAACAATCCCAAAGATGGCCATGACACCATGACTTACAGCATTTGCGATTTCTTCTCCTACGGTTTGAATATGATTAGCTTTCATCATTGTCTTTATCTCCTATAAATTGATTTAAGAAATCAGCACCTTTTAAACTCTCTGGTTCTGTTCTAATTAAGTCTGGATAATCGAGTTGTCTTAAGACTTCATAAGCAACTAAAGCCACACAATTACTCAAATTTAAACTTCTTACCTTATCTGTTGTTGGTATCCGGTAACAACTTTCTAAATGACTTGCAAGTATCTTTTTATCAACACCAGTAGATTCCTTACCAAATATTAAATAAATGTCTTCATCAATCTCTTTATAATTAAACTCAGAATATGTTTTTTGACCATATCTTGTTAAAAAGAAATATTGACCTTTGTTTTCTTTTGTAAATGCATCATAATTTTTATACACCTTATAATCGATATATTCATAGTAATCAAGTGCACTTCTTTTTAATCTTTTTTCATCTAGTCTAAATCCCATCGGTTCAATCAAATGTAGCTTTGCCCCTATAGCAACACATGTTCTCATAATATTACCCGTATTTTGTGGGATTTCTGGTTCAAATAATACAATATGTAACATACATCCACCTCACTCATAAAAATAGTATTGCTGGGCAATACCATTTTGACCTATACTTTATATTTTTTAATTAAGTCTTGTTTTAATGCCCAAAGTTTCTCAGATAAATCCACATAATATTCATGAGGATTTTCTAATCTTAATACAGCTGGCCATAAGGCATTAAATTCTTTTTGAAAATGAGCTCTAATCTCATCTAATGAAGGCATTTCATAGACAAGTTTTCCTTTTTCAAAAACTGGAACTAATAACGCTTTTACATGATAATTATCAATTTCTTTGCTCTTCCATGGGAAGTTTGGATCAAATAAATGATATGGTTTAGACGCATCAATTTCTTCATCAAATAATGTCATAACATCCGCAGTTGCCATCAAGTCTTTATCATAGAAACGATAGACTTGTTTAAATCCAGGTGTAGTTGTTTTTTGGACGTTTTCACTAATCTTTATTTTGGGTTCTAATATACCATCGGTTTCTACAGCTGACAATTTAAACACACCACCAAAAACAGCTTCAGATCTTGCTGTAACTAAACGTTCACCAACACCAAATGTATCAATTCTTGCACCTTGATGAATGAGTTCTTTAATCAGATACTCATCAAGAGAGTTAGATACTGTGATTTTGCAATCATCTAATCCTGCTTGGTCAAGCATACGTCTAGCTTCAATAGTTAAATAAGCTAAATCTCCACTATCTAAACGAATCCCTTTTAATCTTTTACCCATAGGTTCTAAAACTTCTTTAGCTACTTTAATTGCATTAGGTATCCCTTGTTTTAAAGTATTATAAGTATCAACTAACAATACACAGCTATCTGGATAAGTAAGTGCATATGATTTAAATGCCTCATATTCACTATCATAACTTTGAATATAACTATGAGCCATCGTACCTAAAGCAGGAATATTATATTTAAAATCCACATAGGTATTTGATGTACCAACAACACCAGAAATATATGCTGCTCTTGCACCATATATAGATGCATCATACCCATGAGCACGTCTTGCACCAAATTCAATGACTGATCTGCCTTTTGCAGCATAAACGATTCTTGCTGATTTTGTTGCGATCAAACTTTGATGATTGATCGTTAGTAAAATCATTGTTTCAATGAGTTGACACTCAATGATAGGACCTTTAACAACTAATATCGGTTCATGTGGGAATATTGGCGTTCCCTCTTTCATTGCATAAACATCAGAGGTAAACTTGAAATTTTCTAAATATGTTAAAAAAGCTTCATCAAAGATTTTTTTAGATTTTAAATATTTGATTTCATCCTTACCAAATTTTAAATTTTGGATGTATTCAATAACCTGTTCCAAACCTGCAAAAATGGCATATCCACCTTTATCTGGAATAGATCTAAAAAATACATCAAAAACAGCAATTTGTTGGTGTTTATTATCTTTAAAATAACCATTTGCCATGGTTAACTCATAAAAGTCCATCAGCATAGTCAGTTTTCTGTTTTCCATAAATGATGCCTCCTTTTAACGACACCTTCCATTCTAACATTTTTTTGTAAAATTTGGTATAATTATAGATAACAATAAACAAAAAGGATATGCATATGATATTATTTATTTCACCAGCAAAAACATTTAGAAAAACAACACAAACTTCAAATCATCAACCTGTAATGAAAAGTGAAAGCTTACCGCTTTTAACAAAACTTAAACGTATGTCTGTGAAAACTTTAGCTAATCACATGAACATATCATTAAAAGTTGCTGAAACGACACATGAATATTACCAAAATTTTGACATAAACTCTTCACCAGCCATCTATACTTATTTTGGGCATCAATATAAACATATCAACCCTGATGCTTTATCTATAGAACAAATCAATTTTATGAATGATCATTTATATATTTTAGATGGACTATATGGTTTAATACGACCTCTTGATTTAATTTCTTATTATCGTTTAGAAATGCAAGATAAAACCATAAGAAACTTATATAAATATTGGACACCTAAAATCACTGCTTATTTAAATCAAAACCATCAAGATGACATACTTATTAATTTAGCATCAAACGAATATGGACAAATCATCAAAGATCTAAATCAAACATATACGATTGAGTTTTACCAACAAAAAAATGATAAACTTAGCATCCATTCCATGGAAGCTAAAAAGCTTAGAGGATTGATGGTTCATCATATATGTAAACATCAATTAAACTCACTTGATGATCTTTATCAAGTTGAAATAGAAGGTTATCGCTATCATCAAAAACATTCAAAGGAAAAAACACTATTATTCATAAAGGAGCTCTAGATGAAACGCTTATTAAGTCTTATATTAAGTCGTACAACTTTTATCTTACTCTTACTTCTAGCGCAAATCGCGTTCTTTTTTGTGACCATAAATTTTTTAGCAAGATATCAGTATGTGCACACAGCATCATATATCATAACGATTATTATAGTTGCATACCTCATTTATAAAGAGGAAAACCCGATTTATAAACTATCTTGGATTATTCCAATCATGATATTTCCATTATTTGGTGGTTTATTCTATCTCTTCTATAAAAACACGAATATATCTAAAAAAAGAATACAACTATATGACATGATCGAACTAGAACGCATGGCTTATGTCCAAAGAAATAAAGATATAGACCATGATAAGATATCCAATTACTTAGCTAAAATCGGTTGGCAAGCTTATCAAAATACGAACTCCACATTTTTTGAGAGTGGGGAAGCTGTTTTTGATGATATGAAAAAAGAGCTTCTAAACGCACAAGCATATATTTATATGCAATTTTTTATCATTAATAAAGGTAAGTTATGGGATGACATCCTAGAAATCTTAAAAAAGAAAGCAAGCGAAGGTTTAGAAGTTGTCTTACTTTATGACGATTACGGTTCATCTGGTTTACCTTATCGATATACAAAAACATTAGAAACTTATGGTATAGAAGCCTATAATTTCAATCCGATGAAACCACATTTAAACTTCCAAATGAATTATCGTAATCACCGAAAAATAGTTGTCATCGATGGCAAGATTGGTTATACAGGTGGGATTAATATTGGAGATGAATATATCAATTTAATCCATCCATTTGGTCACTGGCAAGATGCAGGCATTAAATTAGAAGGCGAAGCTGTTCATGGTCTTTATTTAGGCTTTTTAGATCAATTGAGATTTCATACCAAAGATCAAAAACAAATTGATTACAAGCCAAAATATATCCCTAATTTCTCATCTAAACATATTGTCATTCCATTTTTTGATGCACCACTTGATAAAGAATACACAACAAAAAATATTTATATGCAACTCATTCATAATGCAACCACATCCATAGATATTGCATCTCCTTATTTAATTTTGGATTATGAACTTACAGCTGCTTTAAAATTCGCTGTAGCTTCTGGTGTTAAAGTGAATATTATCATCCCATATATTCCAGATAAACGGATCGTTTATATGGTCTCTGAATCCTATGCAAAAGAATTATCCCAAGCAGGTATTAACATTTATAAATTTAAACCTGGATTTATCCATTCAAAAATGATGGTCGTTGATCAAAAAGAAGCCTTAATTGGCACAGTAAATCTTGATTATCGTAGTTTATACTTGCATTTTGAAAACAGTGTTTATTTGAAAAATGATCCTGTGATCAAAGATATGAAAAAACATTTTGATGACTTGATTGCTGCTTCTATTGATTTTAAAGACATCAAACATCCAAATATAATCTATCGTTTTTTACAAGTTATATTAAAGGGGTTTTCATCAATTTTATAATTTCAAACATAAACATAAAAAAAAGCATTTCGTTTGGAAATGCTTTTTTGCTTATTATTTTCTAGAAAATCCAATGACGCCAAATACGCCACCAACTAAGAAGAACAAATAGGTTAATAAATAGAAAATTGTTCTCAATGTTAAATACCAATTTTCAGCAGCTAATGATGATAAAAATAAATTACCAAGAACTAGCATTAAGATCGCTAAGAATAATGTAATCGATCCTAATCTAAGCATAAACACTGAAAATCTTCCCGGTTTTTTATTTGCAAACAATCCCCATAAAAACATTGGTGCTAGAAGCATTGCTCCTGGAGCTATATATTCACTCATCGCAACCAATTGATTGAAAAACGGTTCAACTAAATCTAAGATTGTACCCATCCAAGTTGGTTGTGCCAATGTAATCGCAGCTAATGCTGATGAATTGTTAATTGCACTTTCAAAATATCCAAATAATAATAATACTGTAATTAATACTCTTAATATAATCCCTTTTCTAATCGCCCAAGTAATCATTAATAACCCAACGACTAACGCTAATCCAACATATTCACTAATCATTTGTGGTAAGGAATTAATTACATCTTCTGCTATTTCAGCATAAGGAAGTAAAGTGCCTACAAATGGTAGGGTTGTATTTTGAAGCAGTAGATACGTTGAAATATATGCAGAAGATACTAAGACAAGTAAAAACCCTAACGTACGAACAATTTTACCAAACGTTGAGTTATATACTCTTTTGTTCATAGACTTCACCACTTTCTTATAATCATAATTTATATATATTTTATCACAAAAATCCAAAAATTAAGGAATTTTTAAGATTTAATTGATATCATTACCGACTTTTAAATCACCATCTACGATTAAATTAAATCTCCTAAACATTAAATCAATAATAAATACGAGGACTGCAGCTAAACCAATCATTAAAATTACAGATAACCAGCTATTTAAACTATAATCCATCTCGTAAATTGTTCTAAGTTGTCCAACAAATCCTGATGAACCCATACCTGCACCAAATCGATCGGTTTCTGTGCCTAAAGATAAAACAATGATTGGTGATAAAATAGCAGATGCTATGATGGTTGGTAACCAAATCATAGGTTTTTTTAAGATATTTTTAAATTGTAACATTGATGTACCAAATGCAATTGATAAAACCATACCGATATTATTATCTTTTCTTGATTGTACAGCAAAACCAATCATTTGAACTGTAGTACCTACAACTGCAGCACCACCCGCAATACCATCAAGATTAATCGCAATTGCGATTGCTGCACTTGATATTGGTGCTGTGAGTAACATGCCCATGACAACTGCAATAATAATTGTCATTGGAAATGGTGCGATTAAAGTTGCTTGATCTATTCCTGTAGAGATCAAACTTAATAACCATCCAATTGGTGCACTGATCCCTAATGTTAATAAAAACGCTACTGCAGAACCTAATAAAGGAACTAATAATATATCTACTGGTGTTCTTTTTACTAATACTTTATTTAAAAATAGTATACCTAAGACAACTACTAAATAAGTTGTAACTGGATCATTATTAGTGGCTAATACTAAACCTACACCAAACTGTAGTTTGAAGCTTGTAGCAATACCACCAATGATAGATGCAACAACCATTTTAAGTCCTTTCATTTCAAGACTTAAAGCAATCCCCATACCAATGCCTACACCCATTAATGATTTAAGGGTATTTGCTAAGTTGATCTCAATAACTTCTAATCCGATTAAAGCACCAAACTGTTGAACAATCACTCCAATGATTAAAGTTGCGAATAAACCATAGACCATACCATTAAGCGTTGTCATCGTAAATTGTTTCAATTTCATGTCATCCCTTCTTTCAAAAATTATTTTAACATAGTTTTTAAAAAGACAACAAAAAATAGTTCTTATATATTCTAAATCAGAGATTTTTAAATGAATATCGTGTATAATTATAGATAGGAGTTAGATTGTTATGGCAAAAAAGAAAAGTTATTTAAATCAAATTTATAAGTATGATGATACTGATAAAACCTATGTTGTTGAAGTTTCTTTGGAAACCTATCACGAGCTTTTTAATGGTTGGGATGCATCTCCAACAAGAAAAAAAGATTTGGATTCAGAGTTACTAGATTTTATTGAAACAGCTGCATACGATATCCCTATGAAACAACATGTTAAGTTGTCTTTTGCCATTCCTTTAGAAGAAAAGGATGAAAAACTAGAATCTTCAAGTAAAACCGCAATTCATAACAACTTTAAAATGATTATTCATTTCATTAATAAACAGTTAAGTTTAAACAATAGAAAGATCTTAACGTATATCACTTTATCGTTTACATTTATTACACTGGCTTATATCATGGTCTCATTTTATGAAGATTCCCTCACTTTTAATATTCTTAGAGAAGGATTTTTTATTGGTGGTTGGTTTTTATTATGGGAATCATTCTCCTTATTCTTCTTTGATAGCTATGAAGTTAGACAACGAAGAAAAAGATTCCAAAGATATTTAGATTCAGAAATTAGTTTTAGATATATAGAGAAACAAGAAGACGAAAATTTATAACGAGGTGGAAACATGATTATTAAACCTTCAATTCGAAGTAACTTTTTTACAAACTCTCATCCAATCGGTATTAAAAAAATGATGGAAAACTATGTCAGTGAAGTAAAAACATTTGAACCATACCAAGGCCCACACAATGTTTTAATTATAGGTGGTTCATCTGGTTATGGGCTAGCTTCAAGATTAAGCTTAGCCTTTAAAGGTGGTTCAAATACAGTCAATGTATCATTTGAAAATGAGCCTAAGGGTAATAAAACTGGTACTGCTGGTTATTGGAATAATATCTTTTTTGAACATTATGCAAAAGAAACTGGACGCATTCACAAAGATTTTAATGGAAATGCATTTGGTGATGAACTCAAACAAAAAGTTTTAACTTATGTCAAAGAAACTTTTGGAAAACTTGATTTGATCATTTATTCTCTTGCATCTGGTGCTAGACCAAATCCAGAAACTGGAGATATTGTCAAATCGCAAATTAAACCTGTTGGGCAACATGCACAAGGTCAAACCATAGATTTAAAGTCAATGGAAGTTTTAGATCTTAGTTTAGAGCCTGCAAGTGAACAAGATATCAAAGATACAGTTTATGTCATGGGTGGTAGCGACTGGTATGATTGGATTGATCTTTTTGATCGAAATGATGCATTAGCAAAAAACTTTAAAACAATTTCTTATACTTATATCGGTGGTCCAAATACGGATCAAATCTATCGTCATGGTACACTTGGATTCGCAAAGAAAGATTTAGAAGAAAAAGCACTTCTTTTAAATGAAAGACTCAGAGATAAATATGACGGTGAAGCTTTGGTATCTTCTAGTAAAGCTATTGTTTCAAAAGCTAGTGTATTTATCCCTAAAATGCCAATTTATGTCTCTTGTTTATTTGATATCATGAAAGCTCATAAGCTTCATGAAACGACATTAGAACATAAACATCGCTTATTTCAAGACATGGTCTATGGAAACTTACGATTAGTAGATGAAGAAAACAGAATTAGACTTGATCATAAAGAATTAGATCCTAAAGTGCAAGAGGAAGTTAAACGCTTCATGGATACAATTACTGGTGACGAAATATTTAATTTAAAAGGCACTAAAGCCTTTATTAAAGAATTTTATAATATTAACGGATTTGAAGTTGATGGTGTTGATGAAGATCAAGATGTTGATATTGAGTCTTTACTAAATACCTATAAAACTGAAGATTACGATTACTAAAAGCATCTAATGATGCTTTTTTTATTAGAAAAGATTAAATAGATTTTTAAATATCATTAGTTAGATTCAAATAAATCATCCACCAGATTTTGAGTCTAGCACGTCTACCAATCTTAAAAAAAAGACACTCAACAGAGCGTCTATCATTAATATTTATGGTCCCCGCGGCCGGGCTCGAACCAGCACGGATTATTCATCCACCAGATTTTGAGTCTGGCACGTCTACCAATTTCATCACGCGGGGAGGTTATTAAGTTTGCTTAACACAGCAAACTTATGATAACATTTTATTTTTATATTTTCAATACTTTTTACATTTCTTTTAATGCCTTAATACCCAATAATCTTAGACCTTCATTAAGGACAATTTGAATAGATCTAGCAAAGACTAAATTTGCTTGTAAGACACTTTGATCTTCGACAGCAATTCTTTCTTTTCCATAGAAACTATTAAAGCTTTGTGCAAGACTCATAATGTACTTAGAAATAACACTTGGTGCATATGTATCTTTAGCACGATGTAATGCATTTGGAAATTGTGCGAGTTGTTTAATTATTTCAAAGTAATGGTCTTGTTCATATACTGAAGGATCAAGTTTTTCAAGTTCAATATCATATCCTTTTAAAATCGATTCGATACGAACACTGCTGTATTGAAGATATGGTCCAGTTTGCCCTTCAAACTTAAGCATGTTTTCTAAGTTAAAGTCTACATCTAAATGTCTTTCATTTTTTAAGTCATTATAAATGATTGCGCCAATAGCAACATTCTTAGCAACTTCATCTTGATTTTTTAAGTTTGGATTTTTACTCATAATTGCTTCTTTTGCAAGTTCAATAGCTTGTTTAATTACTTCTTCTAAGCGTTTAAACTTCCCACCACGAGTTGACATTTTTTTACCATCAATAAGGACTAATCCAAAATTAATGTGTTCTATATCAAAATCATAACCCATGAGATCAGTAAGTTTCTTAAGCTGTCTAAAATGTAGTTGTTGTTCATTACCAACAACATATAAAAGCTTGTTTGCTCCATAATGATGATGACGGTATAGGATTGCTGCTAAATCTCTTGTGATATACAAAGTAGCTCCATCAGTTCTTTTAATTAGAGCTGGTGGCATGTCTTCTCCTAAATCGACGATGGTTGCACCATCATCAATCTTAAGTAAATCTTTATCTTCAAGTTCCTTAACTGCATCTTGCATTTTATCGTTATAAAATGACTCACCAGCAAAAGAATCAAATGATACATTTAATAATTCATACATATCCATAAACTCTTTTAATGATTCCTCTTTGAACCACTGCCAAAGTTTAGTATAAGTTTCATCGCCTTCTTCAAGTGCTTTAAAGACATCACGTGCTTGTTGTTCTAAAGTCTCATCATTTTTTTCTTCATCATGAAACTTAACATATAATTTCTGCATCTCTGCAATCGGATTTTGTTCTAAAATTTCTTTGTTGCCCCACTTTTGATACGCAACAATCATTTTTCCAAACTGAGTGCCCCAATCACCTAAATGATTAACTGCAACAGTTTCATATCCAAGTTTTTTGTGGATGAGATTAATCGAATTTCCGATCATCGTTGATCTTAAATGACCTACACCAAAACTTTTTGCGATATTTGGTGATGAATAATCCATAACAACTGTTTCTTTGTTTTCTAAGATTTGATCACCATAGTGTTCTTGTTTTTCAAATATATCCTTTAAAATCATTTTAGAAAGGTTTGTTCTTTCTAAATAAATATTTAAAAACCCATTGGTAAATTCGACATTTTGGACGTGTTCTACATACACATCTTGTTGAATTTTATCAAAAACCATTTTTGGATTCATTTTCCAAAGTTTAGCTAAACTAAATAATGGTATTGCTAAATCAGCAACCCCTCTTTTAGGTTCTTCAACGATTAAGTCTTCGATATCATGGATCTTTTCAATTTTAGTTTTAATACTTTGTTTAATCATTTCAATCATATGTACACATCCTTGTTAAAAAAAAGCACATGAGTGCTTTTTATTATGCATCTAATAAATCAATAACTGCTTCGTAGAAATCTCTAACACTACGATTTAATAATTGTGTGTCTTCTGCACTTACCACTTCAAATTGATATAATATTTCACCATTTTGGAACATGATAAGTTGTGGTGTAGTTTCTTCAACACCTTCATAAGCAGCAATAAAATTCTCAAATTGTGTTACATTTAATGATGGATCATAATATTTGATTTCATCAACATACTCTGAGAAGTTCAATTGTTCAAAATATTTTTGGAATGCACCGATATGCGCTTGACAAGATGTACAACTTGGAGCACCAATGTATACCAATACTAATTCTTCTTCTGGAATAATTTTATCTAAACCTTTTTTAAATAAAGTTGATTTATATTCTACTTTAGTAAATGGGTGATCCTCAGTAAAATCATTCGTCGCATATAATTCATATTGATTATAAATCACTTGTTTTTCTGATGGTTGTAAAACGATAATTAACGCAACGACAATAACGATAAACCCTATGATTGCGGAAATTGTAAATGGATGTACTTTTGGTTGTACTTTTGTATATTTGTCTGCCATGTCATGACCTCCTAAATTCGACTATTACGATTATAGCATAAAACCTATGGTTTATCAATGAAAATAAAGCATATTTTCATCATTTGAACTAAAGTTTTATGAAAATACTTTATCAAAGATATCATCAACGTATTTTAAGTAAGTTTTCACGTCAAACATGCGATTGATATCTTCTTTTTGAATGTAATTTTTCAAACATTTATCATCTTCAATTAAAGACTTAAATGATTGATTGTTATCAATTGATTGATATGCCAATTTCTGAATGATATCATAAGCTTCATCCCTATCTAAGCCTTGGTCAATCAAATGATGTAAAACATGTTGTGCATGAATACTTCCATGTGTTAAATTGATATTTTTCATCATGTTTTCAGGATAAACAATAAGCTTATCTAATGTATCTTTATATCTATTTAACATGTAATCAACTAATGTCGTTGAATCAACTAAAATGATGCGTTCAACCGATGAATGCGATATATCTCTTTCATGCCATAATGCAATATTATCCATGCTTGCAGTGACATGACCTTTTAAGATTCTAGCAAGCCCAGAAACATTTTCACTACTGATTGGATTTTTCTTATGTGGCATTGCTGATGAACCTTTTTGATTTTTATCAAAATATTCACTAACTTCTCTAACTTCACTTCTTGATAAATGTCTTATCTCAACTGCTATTTTTTCAATTTCTGTTGCGATTAATGCTAGTTGATGAATGTATCTTGCATGACGATCTCTTTGCAGCGTTTGTGTTGAAATATGCGCAGCTTTTAATCCTAATTTTTTGCTTGCTATTTTTTCAAGTTCTGGTGTGTTAGCGGCATAATTTCCAACAGCACCACTCATCTTACAAACTTCAACCAATTTAGAAGCTTCTATGAATCCTTGATATAAACGTTTAAAGTCCTCATACCATAATGCAAATTTTAAACCGAAGCTTGTAATTTCCGCATGCATCCCATGAGTTCTACCCATAATTGGTGTGTCTTTATACATGTATGCTTTCGCTTTTAAAACATCCATAAACATCAAGATATCTTTTTTAATAATTTTATTTGCCTGCTTTAATAAGACACCATAAGCACTATCCACTACATCTGTCGATGTTAATCCATAGTGTAAGTATTTTTTCTCTTCATCTAATGATTTCTTAACTGCTTGTGTAAAAGCAATCACATCATGTTTTGTTGCTTTTTCTATCTCTAATATATCACTTACTTTAAATGTAGCTTTTGACAGTTTTTGATAAGTTGCTTCATCAAAAAGTCCAAGCTTCATCCAAGCATAACTTGCTGCAAGCTCTACTTTTAAATAGGCATTAAATTTATGTCTATCATTCCATATAAGCTTCATTTCTTTTCTTTGATATCTTTCAATCATAGGAAACTCCTTTTAAAATATGTCTTTTACTAATATCGTTTGATTACGATCTGGACCTACTGAGAAGATTGCAATATCAACTTTTACTAAATCACTCAAAGTCTTTAAATATTGTTGAGCAGCTTTAGGGAGTTCTTCAAAACTCTTTACTCCTGTGATATCATCATGCCATCCTTTTAATGTGATATAGTTTGGTTCACATCTCATGAAATCATCAATATCAGCTGGAACATAATCTATTTCATTGCCATCTAAATTGTAGCTCACACAAACTTTTAGTTCTTCTACACCAGATAAAACATCAAGTAAAGTAACTGCTAAGTAAGATAATCCACTTACACGTTTTGTATGTCTTAAAACGACTGTGTCAAGCCAACCAATACGTCTTGGTCTACCTGTTGTAGTTCCAAACTCATTACCTCTTATTCTGATTTCATCAGCTAGTTTATCCTTAATTTCAGTTGGCATGAATCCTTCACCAACACGAGTTGAATAAGCTTTTGTTACACCAATTGCTCCTTCTACAAGCCATGGTGCAATACCAGTATTAACAGGTACTGATGATGCTGTTGGTGATGATGATGTCACATATGGATATGTTCCATGATCAAGACAAAGCATGACACCTTGTGCGCCTTCAAATAAGATTTTTTTATCATTTTCGATAAACTCATTTAATAAATAAGATGTATCTGTGACATAAGGTCTCATTAAATCAGCATATGCTTTATACTCGTTATATACTGAATCAAAATCAATTGGATCTTTTCCAAAGGTCTCTAGTTCTTTATTTTTGAGCTCAATCAAATGTTTTAACTCTTGATGAAACTTTTCATCATGAATAAAACTGGAAACTCTCATTCCGATGCGTGCACTTTTATCTGTGTAAGTTGGACCAATCCCCTTATGTGTTGTTCCAATCTTAACATCATTTTTCATGGTTTCATATGCTTTATCAAGCTCAATGTGATAAGGTAGCACGACATGTGCACGATCTGAGATATGTAAATTAAAGCGATCAACTTTTTTTATCTCTTCACTAAAAGCTTTTGGATTGATGACCATACCATTTGCCATTACGTTTTCGATTTTAGGATTTAATATACCTGACGGTAATAAATGTAGACTATACTTCTTTCCGTCAAAAACGACAGTATGTCCAGCATTATTGCCACCTTGATATCTACAAACCACATCAGCGCTTTGTGCTAAGTAGTCTGTGATTTTTCCTTTACCTTCATCTCCCCATTGTGTTCCTACAATAACAAGTCTTTTCATATATATCCCCTTATAAAATTTCTTACATGGTTATTATAACATTTTTAGAGTCTTTTGATAGAACAAAAATCATATGAAGTTCTTATCTTGTTTAATTTATGAAACTCAAGTATAATTGGTTTAGGTGATAACATATGAATATACTATTTTGTAGTGGTGAAGCACATCCGTTTAGCAAATCTGGGGGCTTGGCAGACGTCAGTTACGCTTTACCAAAAGCACTATCAAAAAAAGGGCATAAAATTAAAATCATTACGCCTTTATACAAAAAAATAGCCCAACAAAAAGACAATTTTAAAAAAATAGGACAAGCAACAATTAAGATGGATACACATGAAGAAGTTGCAACATTCTATGAAACAACTTATGACCATTTAACTTATGTCTTTGTCGGTCATGAGAGCTATTACTCAAAGTCTAAATATTACGGTCATGACGATGATCCTGTAAGATTTACTTTTTTTAACTTCGCTATCTTAGAATACGTGAAATTGACCAAAGATTATCCTAATATCATTCATTCTAATGACTGGCAAACAAGTTTGGTTCCTTTTTTTCTAGATGTTTTTTATAGACCTTTAAATACTGATTTTGGTCAAATAAAAACATTACTTTCTATTCACAACTTAGAAAAACAAGGTGCTTATAGTTTAGAAGTTGAAAAATTGTTCAATCACAAGAATTTCACATACATTCATATGAATCAAGTGAACTTCTTAAAGTGCGGTATCATGAGAGCAAATGCTATCAATACAGTATCAGAAAACTATAAAGATGAAATCTTAACTAGATTTTATGGATTCTCATTGGAAGGTCCACTTAAATCAAGAAAAATTGATCTTCATGGTATTCTAAATGGCTTTGATGATGAATTATATAACCCAAAAAATAATGAACATATCTATCAAGGATATGATGAAAACACATTTTCGATTGGTAAGAAAATCAATCGTAGAGCTTTAATCAAAGATCTTAAACTAAAAGAAAGCGATCAAATTCCTATCGTTTCTTTCATCCATAGATTTGCCCGTCAAAAAGGGATTGATATCATGATGGAAGTTTTAGATGAATATCTAAAAATCGGTGCATTTTATCTGATTGTTGTAGGTTCTGGAGATGCTCTTTATGAATCTTATTTCATGAAGTTACAACAGCGTTATCCTGAGTATGTCTACTATAAAGAAGGTTTTGATGTTGCATTAGAACAAAAAATATATGCATCAAGTGATTTATTTTTACTTCCAAGTTTATTTGAGCCTTGTGGATTAAATCATATGATCGCAATGAAATATGGTGCACTTCCAATCGTTAGAGAAACAGGTGGTTTAAAAGACACTGTGACACCATATAATAAATTCAGTGGTGTTGGTGTTGGCTTTACATTTAAAAATTATCATAAAGATGATTTTAGAGAAGCGATTGATCAAGCACTTGATCTATATCATAACAACCAAGAGGATTTTGATAATATGATTCAACAAGCCATGCATATTAGATATTCTGTATCTAGAATGGCAAGTCAATATGAAGATTTATACGAACACATATTAAAATCTTAAAGGAGTGATTCTATGAAAAAAGCATATGTCATGTATCTTGCTTTAATCATTGGTATCATTTTAGTAGGTATAGGCTATTTGAAATTATATCCATTTTCAAAGCTTGATGAACCTTTCATTGCTAGTGAACACGGATTTATCAGATTATTTTGGATAGGGTATGTGTTCATGCTTATCTATCACTTATATCATTTGCGAAGCATCTATGCATTGACACAAAGTGGATTTGAAACACTTTATCAAATCATTGGAGCTTTATTCATTGTTTTTTCAATCTTTTTGTTTGTTCCTATACTTATCTTATTAACACAGTTTGGCGCAAGCTCACCCATGTTTAAATTAGATGTTCAGTGGATCTTATTAATTGTTATTTATGGTTTACAAAGTATCATTTTATTGGCAAACATGTTTTTCTTAATAAAAATTGGCATCACTGATTAAATCAGTCATGCCTTTTATTTTTATTTTTGTTCGATTTTTGTTTTTAAATCTGGATCAAAACTTTGATTTCTCACCATTTCTATTTCTTCTAGATATGGTGCTTTTTTATCGATATATGGCGTTTCTAAGATTTTGGGGATATCAAGAAAATCTGGATGATAAATCACTTTTAAAAGTGCATCAAATCCGAGATATCCAAACCCTAAGTTTTCATGTCTATCTTTAGCTGCACCTTTTTCATTTTTACTGTCATTAATGTGGAAAACAGAGATTAATTCTTTACCAACAACATCATCAAAGTGCTTAATAACACCTTCAAAATCATTTTTGATGTCATATCCAGCATCGTGTGTATGGCATGTATCAAAGCAAACACTGATGCGTTCTTTACGATCAACTAAATCAATGATTGCTCTTAATTCTTCGAAAGTTTTGCCAACTTCATTACCTTTACCAGCCATCGTTTCAAGTGCTATTTTCACAGATAAGTCTTTCGTGTTTTCAATGACTTGATTTAATCCTACAGCAATCCATCTAACGGCTTCTTCTCTATCTTTTCCCACTGCGCTACCTGGATGTAAAACGATTTGGGTTGCACCCATAAATGCTGTTCTTTTAATTTCTTCAGTTAAGAAACGTACTGCAAAATCTCTTTTTTCTTCACTTGGATTTGCAAGGTTCATGATATAGGGTGCATGAACAACAACAGCGTTAATATCAAACCCTACTTCTTTCATATAAGCTAGAGCTTCTTCTGCTTTTAGTTGATTCATTTTTTTACGAATCGTATTTTGTGGAGCACCTGTATAAATCATCAGTGCATTTGCGTTATAACTTAAAGCTTCCTTGACTGAGCCTAAGTACATATCATCTCCTGACATGGAAACATGACTACCTATTTTGATCATAAAGTTCTCTCCTTCTTGCTTGTTTTTTTGCTTTTGATACTTGTTGTTTATTTTTCTTTTTATAGTTCGGTTTAACTTTTTTAGGTTTTTTAATCGATTTAATCGCTTGCTTTTCAGCTTCGGATAAAGGTCTTTTTTTGCTTACTTTTTCTATGAGACCATCAGGTGTTAGTTGATATTCCTTAAAATCAATGGTTTTTCTTAGTTTTTCTATACGTCGATGATCATCAACATTTAAAAACGTAATGACAACTCCTGAATCATTCATTCTTCCAGTTCTTCCGCTTCTATGCATGAAAAACTCTAAATGATGTGGGAGATCAAAATGAATGACATGAGATACTTTGAAATCTAAACCTCTTGCTGCTAAATCTGATGTAACCACATATTGATATTTCATGTTTTTAACTTCATCAATGATTTGTTTTCTTCTTTTGATTCCTAAGCTTGATTTGAAATTAATGATATTAAGTCCTAGTTCATATAATGACTCATAGACTAAATCTTGGTTTTCTTTTTTACTGACGAAAATTAAGCAAACATAAGGATTAATATGTTTGATTACTTTTTTAAGACTTTCTAATCGGTCTTGATGTTTAATATTGATGAGTTGATATTCGATATCTAGCTCATGAGACTTTGAGGTGTCGATAAGATCATAACTACCAAAATACGCTTTGATGAATGGTTCCATAGGCTTAGTGATAGTTGCTGAAAACAGTAAATATTTTGCACGATCCATGATGGCAATAATACCATCGATCCATCCCATGAACTCTTCATCAAACATCATATCAGCTTCATCTAAAACTAAGAACTTCGCATCTTTAATATTTAATGCTTGTTCATCAACTGTTAAATACTTCAATCTGTTTGGTGTCGTAATAACAATTTGAGGTTGAGCTTTCTTAAGCCATGAGACATCTTTTTGTTTATCTCTACTCGCTTCATATGCTTTCACATTAAAACGGTCATCGGTTAACATTAGCATTTGATATACTTGCACAACAAGTTCATTGGTAGGTACTAAGATGACTGCTTGTGTTTTCATTAAGTTAATATCTAATCTCTCAAGTATAGGTAAGAGATAAGCATGTGTCTTACCTGTACCTGTTGGAGCGAGTCCAACCAAATGTTTTTTATGGTCGATAGCATCAAAAACACCATCTTGAATGGGAGTCGTTGATTTGAATCCTAATTTTTCTAATTTTTCTTTAATATACATATAAAATCACCATAGTTATTATAACATACTAAAGTAAATTGACTTTAAAATAAACATATTTAAGTTATAATAGAAATGGTGATAAAAATGAAAGTAATTGATTTAACGCCTAGAGGTTATTGTCATGGTGTATTAAACGCAATGGCAATCGTTAAAAAAGTCATAAGAACTGAAAGTTATCCTAGACCTATTTATGTCTTAGGACAAATTGTTCATAACCAAAAAATCACAAAAGCTTTTAAAGAACATGGTGTTATTAGCCTTGATCAAAAGGGGAAAACACGATTGGAAATGCTTGAACAAGTTGATCATGGTACAGTCATATTTACTGCACATGGTATTAGTGATAAGGTGATTGAGCGTGCAAAAGAAAAAGGATTAACTTATCTTAATGCAACCTGTAGAGACGTTTTAAAAGTACATAAAGCAGTTAAAGAAAAACTAGCTGAAGGTTATCAAGTGATTTATATTGGTCATAGAAATCATCCAGAGCCTGAAGCGATTTTAGATATAGATCCATCGATTTTATTTGTAGAACATGAAAAAGATGCGATGCTTCTACCTAATGATTTAGGAGATAAGATATTTGTAACCAATCAAACAACGTTAAGCTTGTATGACATTAAGTCTGTTTTATCTATTATCGAGACCAAGTATCCAACTTATATCTTTGATAATGAGATATGTAATGCGACTACTATTAGACAGCAAGCAGTGATGAATCAAGAAAAAGTCGATTTAATGCTTGTTGTGGGTGATCAAAAAAGCAGTAATTCCAATAAACTTGCAGAAGTTTCTATGAAATCTAAAGATATCCCAAGTTACTTAATTGGTGGTGTTGAAGACATTGACTTAAAGTGGTTAGAAGGTATTGACTCTGTCAGTGTTACATCTGGTGCGTCAACGCCTACGATTGTAACTGAAGAAGTAATCTCATTTTTAAAACAATATAAAAAAGATGATGTTAATACGTGGCATCATCAATCCAGTTTATCTTTAACAGATATTTTATAGGATGATTTGGTGTTTTCAATTTGAAAACATCTTAATCATTCTTTTTTTTATACATTGCTTCTTCTCTTTTTGTAAAAGTTTGATAGTTAAATAAATTAATATCTATTTTCAAATCTTTTTTAAGTAGTAATTGTGATAATCCAGCCCCGGCTAATCTGACAGGTTCACCATGATAGTTTTTATCAAATAAATCCATAATTTGATCATAAATCTTATCATAATCATCGGTATAATCATTAAATGAAAAGGACCTAGTCATCAAGTTAAAATTGGTATCTTTTAGTTTGATACTAACTGTTTTGCATACCATTTCTTCTTTAATAAGTCTTTTATAAGATTGGTCGAGTTGTTCTTTAATTATGTCTAAGATTGCATCAAACTCATCCATTGGATAATTTAATGTTGTTTCATTACTAATGGATTTTGGTAATGCATATTGATTGGGATCAATGACATCGCTACTTCTTCCTAAAATATGATCAACATAACTTAAATATGAACTTTCTGACATGATTGAACATATCTTTTGCTTATGTTCATCTTTGATAAAATCACCAATCGTCATGATGCCCATGTCCATGAGTCTTGGATAAGTTTTCTTTCCGATACCAAACATTTCTTTAATGGGTAATGGAAGTAACTTCTGAACGATATCTTTTTTTCTAATCACTGTAATTCCCATTGGTTTTTTCAAATCTGAGGCCATTTTTGCTAAGAATAACGTTGGTGCTATGCCAATGGAACAAGGCAGCTTATAAGTATCATATAATCCTGTTTGAATCTCTTTAGCTAAATCTAGAGGATGCTTATGCTTTGAAGCTTCTGTCATATCAATATAAGCCTCATCAATAGATCCAGGTAAGATTAAATCAGAGTATTTCTTTAAAAAATCAAAAAAGTGATTTGAATATTTGCGATAAAGTCTAAAGTCTAGGGGAACTACTACTAACTTTGGATAAATGCTCAATGCGTCATTGATACTCATTGCAGAATGTATACCTAATTTTCTTGCTGCATAATTTGCAGTAGAAAGTACACCTCTTCTCATGGTTGAACTACCACCAACAGCAAACACTTTATCTTTTAAATAAGGTTCTTTGATAATGGCACAACTACAAAAAAACGCATTTAAATCAATATGAAAAATGATTTTAACATTGTTTTTCATTTAAATGACTTCCTTTCAAAGCGTTTTTATAGTATAATAAACCATGATGAATTAAACGAGGTGATATTATGGCAAAAACAGAAGAAAAACAAACAACAGCCCCAAAGAAAAAACATTATCAAAACCCAAGTGAAACATGGTGGGGTAAAGTAGTTGTATGGTTATTATTACTCGGTATGGTAGGCGCAATCATTATTGGTTTCATCTTATCAGTTACAAGTGGTAATGCATAAGACTTAAGAAATAGGTGGAAACTGAAATGATAAGATGTTAGTAGACACACAAAAAAGTCTACTAGCATCTTTTTTATGTTTAAATATATATAAAGGGAGGTATTGAAGATGGGAAGACCAAAAGGAACACCTAACAAAAAGCCTATGAG
>Ga0207832_100201_pt1 | contig 36078 bp, 33 predicted proteins | sample TtanPargueraPR_3_FD_187743 | JGI IMG/M metagenome (GOLD analysis project Ga0207832, IMG submission 187743) | Aerobic enrichment media microbial communities from Bioluminiscent Bay, La Parguera, Puerto Rico - Tt and P1 (4) (SPAdes) | ecosystem: Environmental > Aquatic > Marine > Unclassified ...
TTTGAATGGCCAATTTTACTGCCTTGCCGTCTTCCAGTCTCGCTTCCAATTTCGCTTGAATGGCAGTCGAAGAGTCTGTATGAAGAAAATCTCCGGTAAACACCCAATATGCCTGTGGCTCAAACGCCTCAATTTCGCGCTCGCGATCGCATATAATTTTCGTTGCCACCGTCTGCACACGGCCCGCGCTTAATCCTTTTCGCACATTCCGCCATAAGATCGGACTGATTTGATAGCCCACCAAGCGATCCAACACCCTGCGGGCTTGCTGCGCGTCCACCAGGGACGTGTTGATTTTTCTTGGCTCCTTGATTGATCGTTTTACCGCCGTCTTGGTAATCTCGTTAAACTCGATCCGATTTAATTCTTCCTGATCCAGGTTCAAGGCGCGCGCCAAATGCCAGGAAATGGCTTCACCCTCCCGGTCGGGGTCAGTTGCGAGATAGACTTTATCCGCCTTCTTCGCTTCTTTCTTTAATTCAGCAAGAATTTTGCCTTTTCCTCGAATCGTAATATATTCCGGATTGAACTCATTTTCTATATCAATGCCCAATTTGCTTTTCGGCAGGTCAATCAAATGACCAACGGATGCTTTGATTTTATAGTTCTTGCCTAAAAACTTTCCAATCGTTTTTGCTTTAGCTGGCGATTCTACAATCACCAATGATTTTCCCATCGTTCTACCTCCTGGTTCGGTAATAGTGGTTTCCTTGCCGTATGACAGTTCCATACAATTCCAAGGAAGTAAGTACGCTTACGATATCATGTATCGAAAGATTTGACAAATTACAAATTTTTTCTATTCCCATGGGTTCTTGATCCAGCAAGCACAAAATTTCTCGTTCTCTCGGAGTCAATTCAAGACTTGCCTCTCTTTTTTGATCCCTTCTTTGAACCGCATGACAATCAAGGATCTGATCACAATTCAGTAAAGGCTCCGCTCCCTCAAAAATCAATTGATTGGGACCCTCGCTGGTTTTTCGATCGATATCGCCCGGCAATGCGTAAATCATTTTCCCCTGATTCAAGGCATGCCGTATCGTGCTCATTGCACCGCTTTTATTGGTTCCTTCCACCAAGATCACACCCTCAGTCAAGCCGCTGATTAATCGATTGCGAAAAGGAAAATGATAACCATATGGCTTTTCCCCAAAAGGGAATTCCGATAGCAGCAAACCCGATTCAGCGATTTGCTCGTAGAGTCGTGCATTGCTCTTGGGATAAATCCAGTCGATCCCGCAGCCTAAAACGGCAATGGTCTCTCCTGCTTCCAAAGCAGCCTGATGAGCCGCTGTATCAATCCCTTCTGCCAATCCACTAACAATAACAATGCCTGCTTGCGCAAGATTTCGGGCAATCCTTTTTGCATTGCGCAATCCATATTGGGTCGTTCGACGAGAACCAATGATCGCAAACATGGCTTGTCGGGATAATCCCCCTTGACCTCTGACATAAAGCACTGGCGGAGGCTCTTCAATTTCATAGAAATAAGCTGGATACTCACAATCCCCCCACAGAATCATTCTGCTTTTATGGGTCCGACACACTTGTTCAATATCGAAAGATTGTTTGCTTTGTTCATAAGCAAGCAAGGCCAGTCTGGTTTTTTCAGCAAGTTGCGGCAGCACTTCCATAATACCCAAGGGGGCTAATCCTTCCAAGCGATCCTTCTCCCTTAAGATTGTACGCAGATCCGCATAGGGGCAATGCTGTGCGTGCAGCCACGCAAGCAGGGTTCTCATTCTCCATCCCCCCAATATCGATTTCCGTTTTGCTTAAAGTGAATCGCTTCCAATAAATGTGCTTCCTTGATTTGACTCTCATCATCCAAATCCGCTATGGTTCTGGCTATCCGCTGGATTCGAACCATGGAACGCATGGAAATGTGCAGACGCCGGTTGGCTTGGTCCATCAGCCGTAAACAATCGCTGCTCAATTGGCAATATTTCGATAATTCCTGCGATGGCAGTTCGCTGTTGGAAGAGAAGTCCGCATCTTGATAGCGCTCTCGCTGCCGATCCATTGCCAGACATACACGGCTTCTCAAATTGGCCGATGAATCTGCCTTTACTCGCTGGCCACTGCTTTCAAACAGAGGTTCCTCCATTTCAACAAATAGGTCCATTCGATCGCGAAGCGGTCCGCTGATTCGTTCCAAATATCGCTTTCGTTCCCGCTCGCTGCATGTGCAAGCATGATAACGGCTGCCATAATGGCCACAGGGACAGGGATTCATAGCGGCAATCAGAATAAACTTGGCTGGAAACTCTATTGATTCCGCCGATCGAGAAATCCGAATACGAGCTTCTTCAATTGGCTCTCGCAACAACTCCAAGGTGTGTCGGTCAAATTCCGGCAACTCATCCAAAAATAGAACGCCTTGATGAGCCAAAGAAACTTCGCCCGGCATCACACGGTTACCGCCGCCCACCAAGGCAGCCCTTGTTATGGTGTGATGAGGCATGCGTACCGGTGGAATCCCCTTGACGATTTCATCCAGAGGCAAGCCGGCCACGCTATGTATTTTCATTACAGAAATCCGTTCCATTTCCGACAATCCAGGCAACAAAGTCGGCAGACGTTTGGCAATCATCGTTTTGCCAACACCAGGTCCGCCAATCATCAAGGCATTATGATGGCCGGCTGCTGCAATTTGCATGGCCCGGATCGCCTCCCTTTGTCCTTGAATGTCAGAAAAATCACCTAAAACAGAATACTGGATCTGCTCTGCCTTGTCAATAGAAGGATGTACAAATTGAAAACTATCATTTTGAAAATGGTCAACAAATTCCTTTAAACTTGCAACAGGAATCAAATCGATCCCCTCAACCATAGCGCATTCCTTCAAATTATAGGGTGAGAGAAAGACACGGCTTGCACCGGATTGTTTCAAAGAAAGCACCATGGGCAGACAGCCGCGGATCCCTCGAATCTCACCATTAAGAGAACACTCCCCTAAAAATGCATCTGTTTGAGCAGGCATTTTCCCCAGTTGTTCAGCAGCTGCCAGAATCCCTACCGCAATGGAAAAATCAAAATGGGTTCCGGTTTTCTTTAGGTTTGCCGGTGCCAAATTGACAACAATCTTTTTTGCCGGAAAAGGAAACCCACTGTTTTGTATGCAAATGCGAACCCGCTCCTTGGCTTCTTTGATCGAAGCGTCCGCCAGACCTACAATGGAAAAGCCCGGTAGTCCGTTGGACAAATTGACCTCTACCCGAATTCGCACCCCTTCGATTCCTCGGAGGGTACAACTATGAATTGTCGTTAACATAATACGCCTCCCGCCTAATCATTCGGTTATATTTTACCGAATTTAAATGCGGGATGCAAAAAAATTAAAAAGCGTTAATGAAATGTTGGACATCTATCCCGTTTTCCGTGCGTTGCCATGAAACAACATCAAATCGGACAGGACAGGTCTCATATTGATTGCTTTCAATCAAATACTGAAGGGCTACTTTGCGAATCCGTGCTTGCTTGGCTGCATCCACCCGTTCACTGGGAGCAAAGTCCATAGAAGCAAGCAGGCTTTTCACTTCCACAAATACCAGGGTATCTCCTTGCCGCGTAATCAGATCAATCTCACCCATTCTGGTGCGATAGTTCATCTGAAGTATTTGGTGTCCCTTTTGTTTCAGGTACTCTGCCGTTTTCTCTTCAAACTCAGCGCCGATTTTACGACGATTGCGTTTCATTCTCCAGCTCCTCCACCCGGTCAAAGGTGATGCGGCCTAGTTTGCCTTTTCGATATTCATCCAGCATTAGGTTGGCAACCCGGGTGTAGTCCGGCTCGTTGCCGCGCAAAATACATCCTCGTTTTCTTGCAATGTCATCCATGACTTCAATGGCGGGTCTTTCTGGATCCGCATCCACCGGATATCGTGTCTCCAGCGCTTGGCAGTCAATCACTTGCAAACGCTCGATCATCCGCAGTGCCAGGGTTTCCGTATCTAAGATTTCATCCCGGATGGCACCAGTAAAGGCCAAATGCAGGGCAACCTGCTGGTCATCAAACTTGGGCCACAAGACACCAGGCGTATCTAAAAGCTGCAAGCGTCCCGGCAATTTCAACCATTGCTTGCCTTTGGTCACGCCCGGGCGATTGCCTGTTTTTGCACCCTTCTTGCCTACCAAGGCATTGATAAATGTGGATTTGCCGACATTGGGGATTCCAATGATCATGGCTCGCACTTGTTGGGAGATCATTCCCTTGCTCTTGTTCTTCTCCAGCTGTTCTTGCCCAATTTCATCCATCATTTTTAAGAAACGGGTGATGTCCTTGGGAGAAAAAGCGGTTACCAGCAAAACTGTTTCACCTTGGCTTTCATAATGAGCTTTCCACTTTTTTGTTTGAACCGGATCCGCTAAATCACACTTGTTAAATACCAGAATCCGTTTCTTTCCTGCTGTCAAATCCTTCATTTCAGGATTTCGACTGCTGTATGGAATGCGCGCATCCACCAATTCTACGACTAAATCGACCAGCTTCACATTCTTTTGGATCAATTCTCGGGTTTTTTTCATATGCCCCGGGAACCAGTTAATATTCATGAGGTTTGCCTCCTTACATGAAAATAAGGGGCAAAGCCCCTTATTCCTAGTAGTTCTTCTTTTCTTTGACTTTCGCGCTCTTGCCAGTTCTCTCTCGCAAGTAGTTCAATCGCGCACGACGAACCTTACCACGACGAGTCACTTCGATTTTCTCGATTTTCGGAGAGCTTGCAACGAAAGTACGCTCAACGCCAACGCCGTAAGTAATTTTACGAACTGTGAATGTTTCACGGGCGCTTTCGCCTTGTCGCTTCAAAACTGTGCCTTCAAAAACCTGAACACGTTCACGGTTTCCCTCTTTAATGTGGTAATGAACACGAATTGTGTCACCTACACAAAATTCAGGCAAATCCGAACGCAATTGCGCTTGTTCTACTAATTTAATCAAATCCATGATTTTCCTCCTCTATCTAGACGTTCGTGCAGCGCAGCAGAGGAACGCCCGTAGTACCGAATTATTATAGCATTTCTCGGAAAAATCTGCAAGAACCTATTGCGAATTCTTCCGATATTTTTCATATAAGTCAAAACGTTTCTTTTTGGTTTCCAGAATCGCTTGTTGGCGTCTCCAGTCATCGATGGCTTTGTGATTGCCGGAAAGCAAGACATCAGGCACTTCCATTCCCTCAAAAATCCTGGGGCGCGTATATTGCGGATATTCCAAAAGTCCAGATTGCATAGACTCATCCTCAGCGGATCCTTCTCCCAATACACCCGGCAACAATCGTATAATGGCATCGGCAATTACCATGGCTGGTATCTCGCCTCCTGTTAGTACATAATCGCCAATGGAAATCTCACGATCCACCCTGGAATCAATGATACGCTGATCAATGCCTTCATAATGACCGCAAATAAAAACCAAATGCTTGGCCTCGCTGAGTTCCTGTGCGATTTGCTGGCTAAAGGGTTCCCCTTTTGGTGATAAAAAGATTACGGTTGAGTCCGCACGACGACAGTCATCAATCGCTCGGGCAAGGGGTTCCGGCTTCATTAACATACCTGGGCCGCCGCCAAAACAATAGTCGTCAACCCGTTTATGGCGGTCATAGGCGTAATCCCGAATATTGGTAGCTTCAATTTCGGCAGCTCCAGATTCTAAGGCACGCCCAATGATGCTGGTGGAAAGAAAGGGTTCAAAAAAAGCAGGAAAAAGGGTCAATATATCAATCTTCATCAATCATACCCTCCATCAAATGCACATGAATTTGTCCCGATTCAAGCGATACCTCCAGTATAAACTCACTAACGGCAGGAATCATCACTTGTCCGAAGGAACCCTCCACCAAATAGATTTCATTGGCCGGTGTTTCCATAATGGAAACCAGTTTGCCGATGATCCGTCCCTCTTCATCAATGACTTCCATGCCAATCAAATCATCCACATAGTACTCATCTTCCTCAAGAACTTCCTCTGGCCATTCATCCACATAAATTTCCCGTTTGCGCCAGCCATCTACCTGATTGATATGCGTAACCCCAGCCAATCGCAAAATGTAATTCTTCTTATGCGCGCGAATGGACTCAATTTCATACACATCGGTTTCATCTTCGATTATGATATAGGGCACCTCAAGGATTCCTTCGGGATTCTCTCGGTTCATCTGAATCAGGATTTCTCCCTTGATGCCGTGAGGGCGAAGAATCGTGCCAACTTTAATTTCTTTCATTTTTCTCCCCATGAATTCACTTCATTAAAATCAAAAAGGATTAGCAAAGCTAACCCTTAGATGATTTCTACAACGACTCTTTTGTCCAGTTTAATTGCAGCAGCTTTCACAACCGTACGAATCGCTTTAGCAATTCGACCCTGCTTGCCGATAATCTTTCCCATATCTTCAGCGGCTACCTTGACTTCCAAAATAATCGTCTGTGTGCCTTCAATTTCGTTGATTTCAACAGAATCAGGCTGGTCGACCAGGGATTTAACAATCATCATTACCATGTCTTTCATGATAACCCCCTACTCTCCCTGCTCTTCAGTTTTCGCGTCATAAACACCATTGTTTTTAAACAAACGCTCAACTGTATCTGTCGGTTTCGCACCGTTCTTCAACCATTTTTGCGCAGCTTCCGCGTCAACGGTAAATTGCTTTGGTTCAGAAACGGGGTTGTATGTTCCGATTTCCTCAATAAACTTGCCATCGCGAGGGGATCGAGAATCCGCCACCACAATACGATAGAACGGCTTCTTTTTAGCTCCCATACGCTTCAAACGAATTTTAACTGCCATCCTTTTCACCTCCTCTTTATCGACCTTGGAATGGAAATTTCATCCTTCCACCACGTCGTTTAAACTGTTTTTGCATATTACTCATCTGCTTCATCATTTTTTTCATTTCTTTATATTGTTTCAGCAGCTGATTAACCTGTTGTACGGTAGTGCCACTACCTTTCGCAATACGCTTTCTGCGCTTGCCATCTATAATGGAAGGATTGGCTCTTTCCTTCAACGTCATCGACAAAATAATTGCCTCTGTATAGACTAAATCTTTTTCATTGACATTGGCATTCTGCAATTGCTTTGAATTCATGCCGGGAATCATGCCCAAAATATCCTGCATGGACCCCATTTTCTTCAATTGCTGCAATTGATCCAGAAAATCATTCAAATCAAACTGCTGCTTTCGAATTTTCGCAGAAAGTTCACGCGCCTGCTTCTCGTCGTAGGCATCCTGAGCCTTTTCGATCAGACTTAGCACGTCCCCCATGCCCAAGATTCTTGACGCCATCCGATCTGGATGGAACACTTCGATATCCTCAAGTTTTTCGCCTACACCAACATATTTAATGGGCTTCCCTGTCGCGGATCGGATTGATAATGCAGCACCGCCTCTGGCATCGCCATCCAGTTTTGTCAGGATTACGCCTGTCAAACTCAAACGGTCTTCAAAGGTCTGTGCAACATTCACCGCTTCCTGACCCGTCATGGCATCAACTACCAAAAGGGTTTCCTTGGGTTCTACAATTGTCACAATATCTTGCAACTCTTGCATCAAAGCCTCATCGATCTGCAATCGTCCGGCGGTATCCAGAATAACAACATCTCGTCCGTTTTTGCGGGCGAAATCGATTGACTCCTTGGCAATGCGGACAGGCTCCATAGACCCTTCAATGGAAAAGACCGGAACATCCACTTGACCGCCAACCACTTTCAACTGCTTGATGGCTGCGGGACGATAAACGTCACAAGCGACCAACAAAGGCGCATGACCTTGTTCCCGAATCTTTTTGGCCAATTTAGCTGCCATCGTGGTCTTACCGGCACCCTGCAAGCCGCAAAGCATCAATACAGCCGGCATGCCTTCAATTTTCAAGGCTTCCGCCCGGCCACCCATCAAATTCGTCAATTCCTCGTTGACAATCTTGACGACTTGTTGCCCTGCATTCAGAGACTCTAGGATTTCCGTTCCAATAGAACGTTCCTTGATCTTAGCAATAAACTCTTTTACAACCTTATAGTTGACGTCCGCTTCCAATAAAGCCAATTTGACTTCCCGCAATGCCGCGTTGACATCTTTTTCCGTCAGTTTGCCGCGCTGCGTCAGTTTTTTCAGCGAACCTTGTATCCGTTCTGATAAGTTTTCAAATAAATTAGCCATTTTCTCACCTAAAATTGTTCCGTCATATTTTGTAACATCTGTCGAATAGACTGAAGCTGTGCTTTTTGTTGATCATTCAGGTCCCCTTCGACAGCCCGAAGTTCGCGCTCAATTTTCTCCAGCTGCGACACAACGCTTTGAAACCTTCGAATCATCCCCAGCTTTTCTTCAAATGACTCAAGCTTCTTTGTGGATCGCCGAAGCACTTCTGAAACAGCCTGCTTGGTAATTCCCAAGTTTTCACCGGTTTCTGTAAGAGAGAAATCTTCTTCACAAATCATATGAACGACTTCCTGCTGTCTATTGCTCAGAAGTTTCCCGTAAAAATCATAATGAATGGTTAATTCTTCAAGATTCATTTCGCACCTCTGTAAAGGTTTTTGCTTGACAGTAATCAAAGTATACCGGGTTTCCTAGACTTTGTCAATGCTTTCCGGGAATAAAGCCTGAACAAATTTTTCCGCATCAAATTCCTGCAGATCATCAATTCCCTCGCCCACGCCAATGAACTGTACCGGGATTTCCAAATCCTGAACAATTGGGACAATCACGCCCCCTTTGGAACTACCATCCAGCTTGGTTAGAATGATTCCGTCCAATGGTGTGATTTCATTGAATGTTTTCGCTTGATGCACTGCATTCTGACCCGTTGTCGCATCCAAAACCAACATGACATTAACCGTCGCGTCTTCTGCCTCCCGTTTCAAAACCCGATGAATCTTTTCCAATTCCATCATCAGATTTTTCTTGTTATGCAAGCGACCGGCCGTATCGCAAATCAAAAGGTCAACTGATTTGGCCTTTGCCGCTTTCACGGCGTCAAATACAACCGCCGCTGGATCAGCGCCCTGCCCCTGAGACACAACAGGCACATCTGCCCGCTCTCCCCAGATCATCAGCTGCTCAACCGCCGCAGCACGGAAGGTGTCTGCTGCCGCCAGCATGACCTGATGGCCGTTGTTTTTTTCTAAAGCGGCAATCTTACCACACGTTGTTGTTTTGCCAGCCCCATTTACGCCAACTACAAGCAAAATATGCAGTCCAGAATCTGCTCGGAAGGGCTTGGAATGCTCTGTTAACCAAGTTGTCAAGATGTCTTGAATCATAGTCTTTGCCGCCGATGATTCAGTTGCGCCCGCCTTTTTGGCGCGGCGCTTCAGTTCCTCAATTAAAGCTTCCACCGTATCAAAACTCATGTCGGAAAGAATTAAAATTTCTTCTAATTCCTCATAAAATTCCTCATCCAGTTCACTATGTCCTGAAACAAGGGCATTAATGCGGTCTGTTAATTGCTGTCGGGTTTTTTCCAAACCGCCAAACAGCTTCCCAAAAAATCCATTTCTTTTTTCCATGGACGTCCTCCTAACTCAAATAATTCTCCGTTTCCAGTTCTTCTAATTTTACTGAAAGCACGGAACTGACGCCTTTCTCCTGCATGGTCACGCCATACAGCGTCGCTGCTGCTCGCATGGTCTCCTGCTTATGGGTAATAACAATAAACTGGGACAACGAAGCATTGGCCTGCAGATAATCTGTAAACCGCTGGATATTTGCATCATCCAAAGCCGCTTCAATCTCATCCAGCACACAAAATGGGGTTGGCTTCAACTGAATAATGGCAAAGAGCAATGCAATGGCCGTCAAGGCCTTTTCACCACCGGAAAGGGCAGAAATATTAGCCAGTTTCTTTCCTGGCGGTTGAGCAACGATCCGAATCGGTGTCGTAAGCGGCTCCTCAGGATCCTCCAAGATAATGTCAGCATTGCCACCACCAAACAAATTGGTGAAGGTCTGAATAAACTGTTTGCGTATTGCTTCCATTTCCGTTAGGAAACTCGCTTCCATCGATTGCACCAACTCGTGAATCATGGCTTCCAGATCCTTCTTCGCCGCCAATAAATCTGTTTGTTGCTGACTAAGGAAGGAAAATCGCTCGTTAACTTCTTCATATTTTTGAATCGAACCAAGATTGACTTCTCCCAAATCGCGAATTTGTCGCTTCAGCGACTTGACCTCTACACGCGCTTGCGAGACGGAAAACTCTTCCAATGCCATTTTTGCTGCCATGGCAATTGACATTTGATATTGTTCCCAAAGGTATTCAACCTGTTGTTTCTCTTGCATTTCACTTTTTGTCAATCCAACTTCATCTTTATTGCGTCGATCCTTCAATTCAGAAATCTCATCGTCAATCTCATAATACCGCTGATTCATGGCTTGATTGGTTCGCTTGGCATCTTGAATTTCTGATGTCAGCATGGCGCGTTTCTCTTGACAATCCTCAAGCTTGCTTGCAACCAAGGCGGCGCCTTGAGCAAACTCATGGATTTTTCTTTGAATGCCAATTCGCTCTTCCCGATTTTTCTTGGCTTGCAACGACAAGGTCTCCAATTGGGTCTGATAGGCACTCATCCGATTCTGAAATTCATTCTTCAAAAATTCCTTATGGTGAATTTTCTCCAACAATGAAGCCCGCTGTACTTCCTTTGGCTGACGAACATTCAAATCATCAAGCATTTGTCGTTCCAGTTCCTTCAGTTGCTGCCCGCCAGTTTCCAAACGATCTTCCAGAGTTTCAATTTCCCGCTGCTTTTGGCCGATCTCCTCTTCCATTTCATCGATTTGACTGGAAATTCGATCGAAATCATAACACAGCTGCTCAAAGGCACTCTGATAAGACCGCGTTTCTTTTTTCATGGTTTCATGATCCCGCTGCAGGAAGGAAACCTGATTGACCAGGGTTTTAACCTGAATTTCAAGAAAGTCTTTTTCATCTTTGCTTTCTTGCATCAAATGATCATGGGTCGAAACCTTTTTGGTCAAAGATGACAGTTCCGCCTCCAGTGTTTTATGCGTCTCCAATGCTTGTCGCTGTTCTTCTTTGAGAAGCGAAAGCTGGTTCTTTCTTTCCAAAAGACCGCCTTCTCGATTCAATTCACCCGTAGAAACCGCACCGCCCGGACGAATCAAGTTGCCATCCACCGTTACAACCCGATAGCGCATCTTTGTTTCCTTGGCAATGGCCAATGCATCATCCATGGTCTCAGCAACAAAGGTTCTTGCCAATAAAAAGTCGATAATTGGATTGAATTCCGGATCGCAATGCACTGCCTCCGAGGCAAGCATTCCAGCAGATTGATCGGATGCCGGCATTGGATTGGGTCGAATAAGCTCCAAAGGCAATATGGTAATGCGGCCAAACTTCTTTTGCTTGACCACGCCAATGATCGCCTTCAAATCAGCTTCCGACCGCACAACAATATTTTGCAGTGCGTTACCCAAGGCTGTTTCAACCGCTTTCTGATAGCGCGGTTCAACATGAATCAAATCTGTGACAACACCCAGGATACGTTCTTGCATCCGCTGATCACGGTCACGCTCTTTCATAATTTGGCGAACGCCTCTGAAATATCCTTCGTATCCGGAAATCGCTCGCTCTTCCAGCTGGATTTTATTTTGCAGTGAATCGGTCTGTCGGTTAGTCTGCTCTAATTCTGTCTTTTTACTTTGAAGAAGATGAAGGGATTCATTGCGCGCTTTCATCGCCTCTTCTACCTTATGCTGGCAGTTCATCAAACGATCCGCTTCCTGCTTTTGCTTCTCCATCAAGTCCTCAAGCTCTTTTTCTTTGGCAGACTCTTTTTCGCTTTGCAGTTGAATCAAACTATCATACCGATTTTTTTCACCTGATATTTCTGTTTGCTTTTCCTTAAACTCATTCAGGACAGTTCGCGACTGATGGATTTTCGCCGATAAGGCTTGCAGAGACTTACGATCCTGCTCCAGTCTTTCCATCATGGTCTTTCGTTCCAACTCCGATGCTTCATTGCCGGAATCCAAAAGACCCAATTCCGTTTCCAAATCCTCAAGTGCCTGATTCAGACGATTGAACTCCTCATTAATTTCCGCATAGGATTCCTTTTCTTCTTCTCGAAGCGCGAGAATTTCTTCTTCCTTTTGGCTAAGTTGAAGACGTTCCGACTCCAAATAGCTCTCGCGTTCCCGAACGCGGTCAGACTCATGACTGACATTGCTTTTTTGGATCTGCAAAGACTGAGCTTCTTGTTCAATCGCCTTCAAGGCCTCTTCCTTTTCCAGGAAAAACGCCTCTCTCTCGCTTAATCCTTGACGCAATTTTATACGGTCCTCCAGCAAAACTGCCAGTCGCTCTTCCGCATATGCCTTGCGTTCCTTAATTTGCACGATCCTTTTCTTTGTGTTTTCATGATCATTCAGGACCAGGCTCACATCCAGACTTCGCATAGACTCAAAAAGGCGTTTATATTCTTTCGCCTCTTCCGCCTCCGCTTGCAGGGGTGTTAATTGCTGTTCCAGTTCAATCAAAATATCCTGCACACGCTCCAGATTTTGCTCGGTGCGTTCCAACTTGCGTTGCGTTTCATCTTTTTTGGCTTTGATTTTTGCAATGCCGACTGCTTCTTCAAAAACCGCACGGCGTTCACTGGAATCCTTGCTCAGAATATGATCAATCTTGCCTTGGCCAACAATGGAATAGCCGCTGACACCCAGACCCGTTCCATACAATAGGTTGCGGATATCTTTCAACCGCATATTCTTGCGATTGATTGCGTATACACTTTCTCCAGACCGATAAAGTCTGCGTGTAATGGCTACTTCGGAATAATCAACCGGCAAAGATTGGTCTTCATTGTCAAGCACCAGTGAAATTTCCGCATACCCAGTCGCCTTTCGCTTATGGGTACCGGCAAAAATCACATCCTCCATTTTTTCTCCACGCAATTCCTTGGAGCTCTGCTCGCCCAAAACCCATTTGATCGCATCCGAAATATTGCTCTTCCCACTGCCGTTTGGTCCAACGACGCAAGTGATTCCCGGTTCAAAATTCAAAATGGTACGGTTTGCAAAGGATTTGAATCCTTTCATCTCAATTCGTTTCAGATACAAACGGTTCACCTCTTTATGACTATATTTCAAACGCTATGACAAAACTAACCATGCAGAACGCCAAGCCTTCTGCCTAAGTGACTTTCTCCAGCGCGTCTTGCGCTGCTTCCTGCTCTGCTTCTTTTTTTGAAGAGCCTACGCCCTGACCGCACAAATTGTTATCTACAAAAACAGCTGCCTCAAACTCTTTGCAATGATCGGGACCTGTTTGATCGACAATTTCATAGCGAATCGATACCTCTCCATTACGCTGTGCATACTCTTGGAATTCGGTTTTGTAATCACGGTTCAAACGCCCCTGAATGCCATCCTCAATAATGGATGCCAAGGTTTCACGAATGAACTTCCTGGCTTCTTCAATGCCTCCATCCAAATAAATGGCACCGATTACCGCTTCAAAAGCATCGGCCAGGATGGATTTTCTTTTCCTGCCGCCTGTCCGTTCTTCCCCTTTACCCAGATACAAGACAGAGCCCAGATCAATTCTTTTTGCCGCAATGGCCAGGGAATCTTCACAGACGATTGATGCCCGAATTTTTGTCAAATCCCCCTCATCCAAATCTAGAAATCTGCGATAGATATAATCGCTGATGACAATGCTCAATACTGAATCCCCTAAAAACTCAAGTCGTTCGTTGCAAACAAGCCCTTTCTCCCTGTGCTCATTGGCATAGGAAGAGTGCGTAAGAGCCTCCTTCAGGCGATTCGGTTCCCTAAACTGATATTGAATTCTAGTATTCACCGATTCCCTCCCTTCTGTGATTATGGAAGAAATGAGCGCATCGGCTCATTTCGTCAATTGATCAATCAATGAAACTGCATCTTCCACGGTAAGAATTCCATCCGCGTTTTCAATAGGGAATTCAACCCCGAATTCCTCTTCGCACGCCATTACCACTTCCATCAATTCAATCGAATCCATATCAAGATCCTCTTTGAAACGAGATGTGGCTTGAATGCGTTCCGGTTCAATATCCAAATTTGATGCAATTATTTCCTGTACTTTTTCAAATGTCATGGTTATTCCTCCTCTGTGTTTAATGCCTGTATGCCTTCTATAACACCCGACTGGACAAATTTCTCAGCAAACAATGCCGCATTCATAATCGCGGTTTCGTCCGAACTGCCATGGGCTTTAATAACAGCGTGTTGAATGCCCAATAAAGGCGCACCGCCCACCTCATGATAATCAAACTGGTCTCTAATTCCGCGAAGAGGCTTTCGAAGTACAGCCGCGGCCAATTTCGTCACAGGACTGCTGGTCAAGGCTTGCTTGAGCATGCTGAACAATGTAGATGCTGCCCCTTCAACCGATTTTAGTAAAATATTTCCCGCAAAACCGTCCGCAACAAGCACGTCATAGTCCCCGTCAAGCACGTCCCTCGCTTCTATATTGCCGGTAAAGCCGTCCAACTTTTCCTTGAGCAAATCATAGGCTTCATTATAGAGCTGACTGCCTTTTCCTGGCTCCACACCAATATTTAAAAGCCCAACCTTGGCTTGTTTGGTTCCAAAAACTCGTTCGGAATAAATCTTGCCCATCTGAGCAAATTGAAGCAAGAACTTAGCCTTGCAGTCTACATTCGCACCAGCATCCAACATGATTTTCGGTCCTTTTTTTGTCGGAATTACCGGTGTCAGCGCCGGACGTTCAATCCCTTTGATTCTGCCGGAAAGAAAAAGACCGCCAGCCAGCAGCGCCCCCGTGTTTCCGCAGCAAACCAAGGCGTCGCAAGTCCCTTCCTTGAGCAATTGGTAACCCTTTACCATGGAAGCTTCTTTTTTTCTTCGAATCGCCATCACAGGCTTATCCGTGGTTTCAATTTTTTCGGTTGTATGGACGATGGAAACGCGCGCCCGATTCTTTTCTGTAACAAGTGGCGAAAGAATCGATTCATCGCCAATCAATACGATTTCCATCTTTTCTGACCGCGACAAAGCTTGAATCGCACCCTGCGCAATTCGCTCAGAACCCAGGTCTGCTCCCAACGTATCAATCGCAATTCGCATGTGATCACTCCTTTATATTCATACCTTCCTATTATACCATAAGATTGCGCAAAAAAAATAGAAGCAGTAAACACTGCTTCCATCTCTTATTTCGCTTCTACTACTTCTTTGTTTCCGTAGTAACCACATGCCTTGCATACGCGATGAGGCAATTTTGGTTCGTGACACTGTGGGCAATTCACCAATTGCACGGCGACCCGCTTAGAATTATGAGCTCGACGTGAATCACGCGCAGCTTTCGTTGTTCTTTTCTTTGGTACAGCCATTGGGACACCTCCTTATTTAAAAAGATTCTTGAGTTTCTCGAGTCGTGGATCAATTTCATCATCTTCACAGGTACAATCCCCGTGATTGAGATTGACGCCACATTTCGGACAAAGTCCTTTGCATTCGAGTCCGCAAATATGCTGTAAAGGGTATTCAATACGGACGACTTCTTGAATCAACTCTTCTACCGCCAGCTCACCATCCTGATAAAGCAAGCAATATTCTTCTGAATCATCTGACGGTTCCGTGACGATCTTCGCCTGGAACTCCGTGTCAAACTCAGCTTGAATTGAATCCAAACATCTTGTGCATTCTTCCTCTGTTTCAAAAGAAAGCTTTCCGTAGAATACAACCTCGTCCTCTACTCGATACAATTCAGCCGACATCGAAACCGGCCCCAACAACCTCAATTTCGTTCCGTAAGCATCTTCCAACGCAAGTTGAAATTTCGATTGTAACGTGGTTTGGATTTCTTCACTTTCAATAAACGCTTCAAGATTATATCGCATATTATCACCTCAATGCAGCACAATTAATTATATTGAGGTTTCCAACGTTTGTCAAGTTATCCTTTGATCAATGTCAAAGTATCCTTGGCAATCATCAGCTCTTCATTCGTTGGGATGCACATCAATGCAACAGATGCGTCCGCTGTCTGAATAAATGCCTCTTTGCCGCGAATGTCATTATTGGTATCATCAACCGCGATGCCCAAACCTTCCAGACCAGCACAAATTTCTTTTCTGGCAGCTTTTGAGTTCTCACCCAATCCTGCCGTAAATACGATACCGTCAACACCGCCCATAACAGCCATGTAGGCACCAATATACTTTTTCACGCGCAGATAGAATTTATCCAATGCCAATGCAGCACGCTCATTGCCTTCCGCCGCAGCCGCTTCGATATCTCTAAAGTCACTGCTAACTCCTGAAATGCCCAGTACACCAGATTTCTTGTTCATCAAGTTGTTAACTTCCGCAATGGAAAGATTCTCTTTTTCCATCAAGAATGTCACAATCGCTGGATCCATATCGCCGCATCGCGTTCCCATAACCAAACCTTCAAGCGGTGTGAATCCCATGCTTGTGTCTACAACCTTGCCTGCATCGATAGCTGCAACGCTGGCACCGTTGCCCAAGTGGCAGGTGATCAACTTCAGGTCTTCCAACGGTTTTTCCATCATGGCTGCCGCACGCTCTGCCACATATTTATGGGAAGTGCCGTGGAAACCGTATCGACGGATCTTATGCTTCTCATATAGCTCATATGGCAAGCCGTAAATGAAAGACGCTTTGTCCATAGTTTGATGATATGCCGTATCAAAAACGCCAACCATCGGTACGCCAGGCATCAATTCCATGCATGCATGAATACCGATCAAGTTTGCCGGGTTATGCAAAGGCGCCAAATCAGAACATTTTTCCATTGCTGCAATCACAGCATCGTTGATCATCACTGATGAAGCGAATTCTTCTCCGCCATGAACCACACGGTGACCAACTGCATCAATTTCCTTCAAGGATGCAATCGCGCCAACTTCAGCGTCAACAATGGACTCCAAAACAACTTCCAATGCTTCTTTGTGTGTTTCCATAGGCTTTTGAACAACATGCTTGTCTTTGCCGGTTGTTTGATGCGTTACAACCGCGCCTTCAATGCCGATTCTTTCACCCAATCCCTTTGCAAGAACAGATTGGTCAGTCATATCAATCAACTGATATTTCAATGACGAACTGCCGCAGTTAATTACTAGTACCTTCATACAATTCCCTCCTTAAAAATCTAACAGTACAAGTTTATTACAAGAAACCGCAAAAATCAATAAAGCAAATCATTCAATCCCTGCAAAAAAATTGTCCCTTGTTTTTCACGCAAAATCTGCCCAGCGCAATAATTTATCACCATTTGACGAAAGTGTATTCTCCCGGTACTCTAAAGGAAGGAGGGATACTATGAACATTGTAGGTTGCATTGCCGAATTCAATCCTTTTCATCAGGGCCATCGCATCTATTTGGAAAAAGCAAAGAAATTGTCGCAAGCGCACGCAACGATTGTTGTGATGAGCGGCAATTTTGTCCAGCGAGGAGAGCCGGCGATCATTGATGTTGAAAGACGAACCCAGTGTGCCCTTTCTTATGGGGCTGACCTGGTATTGGAGCTTCATCCCGCTTTCGCCCTATCCAGCGCAGAGTATTTTGCATCAGGCGCGGTAAAAACCCTGCTGGCTACGGGCCTTGTCACCGATTTGGTTTTCGGAAGCGAGTCCGGCCAAATCAATGATTTTTATCAGATCCAAGACCTATTCTCCAAGCAAACGGTCAATATACAGCAAGCACGATCCCAATTTATGAAAATGGGGTACTCCTATTCCTCTGCTATGGCTGAAGTACTCAAACTCCAAATAAAAATGGACAATCCGGATTTCCAATTCGATCCAAACAACATTCTGGGACTCGAATATATGAAAGCCGCTTCCCAGTTGGAGCCCCAACTCCGCCTGCATACCTACCGCCGAATCGGCGCTGGATATCATGAGGATACTCTGACAGGCACACTTGAAAGCGCATCCGCCATCAGAAACCATCTTAAGACCAACAAAGCGCTTACCCCATCCATGGTGCCGGAAGCTTCTTTGAATGAAATTATTGATTTTCATCAAACTTATGGGGTCTATGCAAGCCTAAACCGCTTTTTCCGTTTATTGCAGTACCGTATCAGTCTTTCAACGGCTGAACAGCTTCATGCAATCTACGGTGGTGATGAGGGCTTGGAAAATCTCTTGCTGAAAAAAATCCTCTTGGTGGATTCCTATGAAGCTTTGGTTTCTGCGATGACATCAAAACGATATCCAGCATCCAGGATCCGCCGATACCTTATGGCCATACTACTCGATTATACAAAATCCGATGCCGCTGTTTTTCATTCCAAGGGCCCCTCTTATCTGAAGCCACTGGGCTTTAACGCAAAAGGCCAATCCTTGTTGAAACGCATGAAAGAGGAAGCGACCCTGCCAGTTCTATCCAACATGGCCAGCGCGCTTCATCAATCGAAGAAACCGTTCGGACTTGATTTTGACCTGCGGGCGACCGATCTATATTGGCTGGCTTTGCCTAAGGAAACACGTTTGGGCGCCGGCATTCGCCAAAAACCAAAAAGGGATGACTAAGTCATCCCTTTACTCTTTTAAATCTTCCAGCTCTTTTCGTGTTCGATATACCTTGTTTAAGGTGTCCTCCATTTCTTTTAGGACATCCCTCATATCCCCTTCGACTTTAGCAATCACACGATCCGCATACAAGACACTGTCATTCTTGATTTTTCTTTTCTTCATCTCAGCTTCATCCACCAATCTTCGCCCTGTCGCTTCTGCAGACTTAGTGATGGTATGGTTGGATGTCAATTGTTCCGCCTTCCGCTTGGCTTCCTCAATAATTTGCTTGGCATCCTCTTTGGCTTGACTGACAATACTCTCTCTCTCATTGTTTGTAATAACGGCTTTTTGAATCGCATCCGGAAGTTCAATTCGAATGGTTTTAATGATCTCCATCACTTCATTCTTATCAATTTTCACTTTGCTGCTAAAAGTTGAGGGACTTTCATCGATCAAATCTTCCAGCTGATCCATCAGTTCCATCACTTTCTTGTATTGCGCATCATGTTGCATCCTCATTCTCCTTCCGTATATTTTTCTTTCAATGCCGCAGCCACATGCGTTGGCACCATTAAGCCTACATCACCATGAAACGACGCCACTTCTTTAACGATACTGGAACTCAAGTAAGAATATCGGCTGCTTGTTACCATAAAAAAGGTTTCGGTATATGCATCCAACTGGTGGTTAACCAAAGCCATTTGAAATTCATATTCAAAATCCGATACGCTTCTTAAACCACGTATAACAAAATCAAATTGATTTTGCGCAACATAATCCACCAATAGACCGGAAAAAGATGCAACGCGAACATTTTCCAAAGGTTCGACGGCCTCCTCGATCATTCGGCATCGCTCCTCCAGAGGAAACAGCGTTCGCTTGCTGGAATTCTCTAATACGGCAACAACCACCTCGTCAAATTTCATGGAACACCGTCGTATAATATCTAAATGCCCATATGTAATCGGATCAAAACTACCCGGATATACAACTTTCACTCGTTCAACTCCCTTGCTTGAAATAAGTAACCCGTATGGAGCCATAAGAACGGTCATCAACATAGGAAAAATGCTCCGTTTGAATCGTTTCCAAAGAAAGTTCAGCCTCATGTTCGACGATGATCAATCCTTCTTCTTTCATTAGATTCAGTTGATTCAGCATTTCCAATGTTTTTTCTGCCAATCCTTGTCCATAAGGCGGGTCCATAAAAATTATATCAAATTTTCTTCCTTCCATGGCAAATTTTCTCAAAGATGCTTCAACATCCATACAATAAACCAATCCAGACAGGTGGGTTTTCTCCAAATTTGCACGAATCAATTCGCAATGGTTCGGATTTTGCTCAACAAAAAGTACTGTTTCTGCACCCCGACTTAAAAACTCAATGCCCATGCCCCCGGCACCGGCGAAAAGATCCAATATCTCATCCCCCGGATAGATATTCATCAATCGATTCAAAACACTGCCTTTCACTTTGTCCGTTGTCGGCCTGATGGCTTGATCCTCAGGCGAAAACAGCAAAATCCCCTTTGCTTTTCCCGCTATTACTCGCATTCGGTATTCCTCACTTCCTTTAGGTTATCCAAGTAAACCTTGGCATAATGCGCATGCTCAGCAAGCATTGCTGCATCAAAGCCTTTAACTATGCTGCTAATCTGTGTCCACAGCTTCTGATCCAAGGCAAAATCAAAAAATCGAAAGCCAAAACTGCCATGTTGCTCCAATCCAAAGAGATTTCCTTCTCCCCGCAAAGCCAGGTCCTTTTCGGCAATTTCGAATCCGTCTTGCGACTCAACCAACACCCGCATCCTCTCCACGGTTTTCTTGGAACGGGAATGGCAAATCAATATGCAATAGGATTGTCGGTCAGAACGTCCAACACGCCCTCTCAGCTGATGCAATTGCGCCAATCCAAATCGTTCCGCGCTCTCGATAAAAATTACTGTGGCTTCAGGCACATCAACCCCCACTTCCACAACGGTGGTTGACAGAAGCACCGGTTTTTCTCCCTTAACAAAGGACTGAAAAGCCATTTCCTGGTCTTTCTTTTTCATTCGGCCATGCAAAATCCCGCATGGAATCTCCGGAAGCAGCGCGCTTTCCATCTCCTTATGCAGTACTTCAATACTCTTGGGACTTTTCTCGCCTTCCTCTCCCGGCTCGATTAATGGACAAATTACGAAACCACGATGGCTTTTTCGAACTTCACGCCCCAAAAAACCATAGGCGTCAGAACGACGGTCCGGACCTATCAAATAGGTTTTAACAGGCTTTCTGCCTTTTGGACGAGTCTGGATCGTAGAAATTTTCATTTCGCCATATACCGTCATCGCAAGGGTGCGCGGTATTGGTGTGGCACTCATAGCCAAAAGATCAGCACTTTTTCCTTTGCCATGCAAACTGGCCCTTTGTGCAACGCCAAACCGATGTTGTTCATCTGTAACAACTAGACTCAAGTCACGAAAACTTAAATTTTCGGAAAAGAGCGCGTGGGTGCCAACAAGAGCGACCGGCTGGTCCCCCGCAAGAGCCGCCAATATTTTTTCTCTTTCTTTCTTCTTGGTTGAACCGGTCAATAAAAAGCATGACACGGATGATCCTTCAAAAAACGAACAAAGCTTCTCAAACACTTGCTTTGCCAATACTTCTGTCGGGGCCAAATAAGCTGCTTGATGGCCCGACTCCACGGCATTTGCCATGGCAAGGAAAGCAACGATCGTTTTTCCAGAACCAACATCTCCCTGCAAAAGGCGATACATGGCACGAGGGGACTGCATATCTTTTTGTATCTCTTTTATGGATGCTTGCTGACCGCTCGTCAGTTCAAATGGCAGAGCACTCAAATAGGCTGTCAAATCTGTCGGTTCATGACAAATCCCTTGGCGTTCATTGGACGCAGTCAGACGCTGTGCTATTTGATAGCGAAAAGCTTCTTCCGCCGCCAGCCGCTTTCTGCCTGCTTCAAATTGATCCATGTTGGCCGGAAAATGAACTGCCTGATAGGCCTGGTCAAGAGGAATCAGCCCTTGATCATCCAAAGGCGCCTTCCATTTTTCATACTGCATGGTTTTTAAAGCTTCCCCAATCCAACCACGCAGCATCACTTGGGTGATCCCTTTCGTCAAGGGATAAACCGGCAAATAGGTTTGCCTTTGAATCGGTCCCTGTGCGACAAGGGGATTCACCATTTGCAATTGATTTTTCCAAGCCTTAATATGTCCCTGAAAAAAAACTTTTTGATTGGGCTTAATGGTTTGTCGGCGATAATTCTGATGAAAGAAAAGGACCGCAACTCGTCGACCGCCACAAACACCCTCAAACCGCAAATACTTTGGTTTCTGTTGTACGGAAAGGATTAACACTTCAATATGAAATATTCCATCCGGATTCTTTGAATAGCTTGCCAAATCAGATTCAATCCACTCATACCGCCTTGGCATATGCTGGATCAAGTCAGTCATGGTGGATATGCCCATCCCTCTCAGCTTCTCTTTCCGCTTTTGTCCAAGTCCTGACAATCGCCCCAAATCCATAGTATCCCCCCATAAGGAAAAGCCGCTAAAAGCGGCTTATTCAATCGATAAAATATAGTAGTAAACAGGCTGTCCACCGTAGACCAATTCGACATCCATGTCATCATATTGCTCTTCCAGCTTCTCGCGCAGCGTTTCCGCTGTTACCTCTTCCACATCTTCCCCGTAATAAATGGTGATGATGTCGGAGTCATCAACAAGTTTGCCTACCAGTTCAGCAGCTACCGCGTTGACTTCATCCCCTTTGCAAAGAATCTGCTTGTTTCCGATGCCAATGATGTCGTCCACTTCAATATCAATGCCGTTCACAGTTGTATCACGAACCGCAAAGGTAATCTGACCTGTGGCAACATCTTCCAATGCCTCCACCATATTTGTCTCATTCTCATCAGCTTCCGCTTCCGCTTGGAATGAAAGCATGGCTGTAATTCCTTGTGGCATAGTCTTGGATGGAATCACCCGCACATCACGATCGCTAAGCTTGGCTGCCTGTTGTGCAGTCAAAACGATATTGCCGTTATTAGGCAAGATAAATACCGTCTCACCGCCCGTTCTTTCAATGGCCGCCACCAAATCCTCCGTGCTTGGATTCATGGTTTGTCCACCGGCAATGATCTCATCAACACCCAAACTCTTAAATACCGAACTGAAGCCTCTTCCTGCTGACACAGACAAGAAACTGTATGGTTTCTTTTCAATCGGTTTGGTCGCTTCCATTGCTTTCAGGCTCTTCTCTTCCTGTTGGAATCGCATATTGTCGATTTCAATCTCTGTCAATTCACCAAGCTTCAAGGCTTCCTGCAGGATTGTTCCTGGTTCAATGGAATGAATATGCACCTTGTACAAATTTTCCGCTTCCGCAATTACCATGGAATCTCCCAGTTTCGACAAAGTCTCACGGAATTCCTCAATTGGTGCGGTTGGATTCAATACAACAAAGTTTGTGCAGTACCCTTCCTCAATCTCATAATCAGGTTCCATTTGAATAGCAGGCATCTTTACTGTTTCCATGGTCTCTTGGACTGCAATCTTGCCTGTCAATCCCGCGTAGAACCCGTGCAAGAGAATCATGACGCCTTTACCGCCTGAATCAACCACGCCGGCTTCCTTCAAGGCTGCCAGCATCTCAGGTGTTTGCTCCAACACTTCATCGCCATGAGCAAGAAGTTTCTCACAAAACTCTTCAATCTCCATATCCTGATTCGACAATTCCAAAGCTCTTTCCGCTACAACTCTGGCAATTGTTAGCATCGTACCTTCAACCGGTTTCATAACCGCCTTGTAGGCCGTTTCTCTGGCTTTATCCAAGCCAGCTGCCAATTCTACTATCCCCAATTCGTCAAATTCACGGGTACCTTTGTAAAAGCCTCTGAGCAATTGGGAAAGAATAACGCCTGAATTGCCTCGTGCGCCCATCAGGGCTCCGTCTGAGGCAGCTTTAATAACTTCTTTGATATCTCCACCATCAGCTCGCTTTACGCTCTCAGCAGCCGTTAAAATCGTTTTAGACATATTGGTTCCCGTGTCTCCGTCCGGAACAGGGAATACATTCAGTGCATCGACCAATTCACGATGCGCTTCTAAATTTACGGCAGCAGCAACAAAGGCTTGCTTGAACAGCTGCCCATCAATCACTTTCATATAAAATGAAACCTCCTAGTTATTTTGAATCCGTACACCTTGCACATGAATATTGACTTTAAATACGGGAAGTCCAGTGTACGTTTCCACATTATACTTGACGGTTTCAATAACATTCTTGGCAACCGCTGAAATCTTAGTCCCGAATTGCATAATTACATACAAGTCAATGATTAAATTCGTATCTTCTTCTACATGGACCTTAACGCCCTTTGTAACATTTTCGCCTTTTAATAATTCAACCAGACCATCCGTCGTGCTAGATGGTGCCATTCCAACCAAACCATAACATTCCATCGCTGTCATGCCTGCGATTTTAGCAATCGTTTGATCTTCTATGATAATCTTGCCCACTTCATTTTCCAAATAAACTGACATATTACCCCTCCAATCGGATTTGCTGTACACTATCAGCAAAATCATACCAAATTTAGCGAAACAATTCAACTTTGTCGATTCTTGTTCATAATAATTTAACCTTGCCAAACACTTCTAGTATGTGGTAAAATAGCAATGTTCGTTAAGAGATGTTAGGAGGTGTAGTCATGGCAAAAGTTTGCGAAGTTTGCGGAAAAGGTAAAGTATCCGGAAATATTGTAACATTCTCAAACCGTCATATCAAACGATCTTGGAAGCCTAACGTACAAAAGGTACGCGTGATTGTTGATGGCACGCCAAAAAGAATGAATGTTTGTACACGTTGTTTGCGTTCTAAGCGTGTTGAACGTGCAATCTAGTTTGTGACGTATGTTGAAAGTATAGACTCCGTAAGGAGTCTTTTTTCAATTAGGAGGAAAAACATGAGACAGAAATGCAAGAAGATCATCATTGCCCTATGTACCGTCGCCTGCCTTTCCACTACAGGATTTGCAGCATCACCATACCAGTTTGCATCAGAAGCAGGAAATCGTTATATCTGGGATCAGGAGTCCAATTCCGGCATTTGCTTCCCTGCCGACTTTTCTCTGAATTACAATAAATTGCCTGTCGGAATTTCCATTTCTTCTGATTCTATGCAAATGGAATTGATTCCACAAGCTTTTGACCAGCATGAAGAAACCTTTTGGAATTTCGCCTATTATTCAACCTCGAAATTTCATCTGACGGAAGCATTGGAAAATTTACAAATTAAATCTTATGAGGAAAATAATAGCAGGATTTTGTGCGCAACATTTGAGCGGCAAGCCTTGCTGCACGAAAGTCATTATTTCCGCTATCAGCTGCTGGCCTTTATTGAACGAGGCCGCTACCAAGGGGATTTGCTAATCCTTCGTTCCACCTCCCCTGTTGACTTGAAAACCGCCTTGTCTTATTACCGATCCGGTGCGCCGGTTAGTCAAGCCACATTATCAACTCCTAGTGAGCGAATTTCCTCACCACTCGCCAATCAAGAAGATCCGGTTCACACTTTGCTGCCGGACACATTACAAACGGATACACCTTTATGGGGAATTTTCGATCCCGGCGCGCCGCGCAGCTTGGCAAAAGTAAAAACTTTGGAAGAAGAACTGAACACTGATTTTCCCTTGATCCTACGCTATACCAATTTCGCCGATTCTTTTGATCAACTTTCCAAGGATCTGAAAAACGCGCAAGAAGACGGACGAATCATCGAATTGACACTGCAGACCAACGAAGATAACCGAATGGAATCCTCCGTCTATGCAGTGCTTGACGGACAGTATGACGAAGAAATCCGCCAGCTTGCCCGTCTTGTTCGAGACCAGAAAGATCCCGTACTATTCCGCCTAAACAACGAAATGAATGGCGACTGGTGCAATTACTCTTCCCTTCACTATGGATTGGAAACTCGCCTTTACGGGGATTTGTGGCAATGGATTTATCAGGTCTTTCAAGAAGAAGGGGCCTCCAATGCTCGCTGGGTATTCAACCCCAATGAACGTTCTTTTCCTAACTATCGCTGGAATCACATGCTTGCCTATTTGCCGCCTACCGATCAAATTCATGCGGTTGGACTTACTGGCTACAACACCGGCACTTATTATGAAGGCGAAAGCTGGCGAAGCTTTGAAGAGATTTATCAGCCCATTTATGCAGAATATAATCAAATCTTTGACTACCCGCTTTACATAACCGAGTTTTCTTCCAGTTCCGTTGGAGGCAACAAAGCGGAATGGATCACCGAAATGTTTGATTCTCTGGATCAGTTTCCTCGATTGCAAGGGCTTATCTGGTGGAATTTTGCAGACTATGATCGAACAGGAAAGATCGCACGCCCCTACTATATCGATGAAACGCCCGAGGTGATCCACGCCTTTAAATCCGGCATGGAAGCCTTTAAGGCCAGTCAAATGCAGTAGATTAAGCAAAGAGACCTGATTTCAGGTCTCTTTTTTATGCCTTGCAGCGCCATATTCGTTTCTCTTTATGAAAGACAATAAAAAAAGAAGTCTTTCGACTTCTCTTTTGGCGACCTAGAAGGGACTCGAACCCTCGACCTCCAGCGTGACAGGCTGGCATTCTAACCGACTGAACTACTAGGCCAAATATGGTGGGCACTACTGGGCTCGAACCAGTGACCCCCTGCTTGTAAGGCAGGTGCTCTCCCAACTGAGCTAAGCGCCCATATTTGTGTCATTCTTAAAATGTAAATGGTGACCCTACCGGGATTCGAACCCGGGTTACCGCCGTGAAAGGGCGGTGTCTTAACCGCTTGACCATAGGGCCATATGTGGTAGCGGCAACAAGGATCGAACTTGTGACCTCCCGGGTATGAACCGGACGCTCTAGCCAGCTGAGCTATGCCGCCAAACTTTTATGGTTGCGGGGACAGGACTTGAACCTGCGACCTCCGGGTTATGAGCCCGACGAGCTACCAACTGCTCCACCCCGCGTCATTGTATTCTTATGGTTTTCCCAGGGAGCTTGTCACTCCCTAGGTCCACTCAACTGGCTCTCAGGGTGGGACTCGAACCCACAACCTACCGGTTAACAGCCGGTTGCTCCACCATTGAGCTACCTAAGAATAGTGAAACCAGCAACGTCCTATCTTCCCAGGCAGTCTCCCACCAAGTATTGTCAGCGCTAAGGAGCTTAACTTCCGTGTTCGAGATGGGAACGGGTGTGTCCTCCTTGCCATTGTCACTGGATTCTTATGTTGAACCTAAACGGTTCATTGAAAGATTGCTCTCTCAAAACTCAACAAGAATCATCCTTAAGAATTCTCTTCTAATCTGATCAAGTCCTCGACCTATTAGTACTGGTCAGCTTAAGACATTACTGCCCTTACACCTCCAGCCTATCAACCTCGTAGTCTTCAAGGGGTCTTACTCTCACAAGGAGATGGGAAATCTAATCTTGAGGGGGGCTTCGCGCTTAGATGCCTTCAGCGCTTATCCCTTCCAAACTTAGCTACCCAGCCATGCTCCTGGCGGAACAACTGGTGCACCAGCGGTTTGTTCATCCCGGTCCTCTCGTACTAGGGACAACTCCTCGCAAATTTCCTACGCCCACGGCGGATAGGGACCGAACTGTCTCACGACGTTCTGAACCCAGCTCGCGTGCCTCTTTAATGGGCGAACAGCCCAACCCTTGGGACCGAATTCAGCCCCAGGATGAGACGAGCCGACATCGAGGTGCCAAACCTCCCCGTCGATGTGGACTCTTGGGGGAGATAAGCCTGTTATCCCCGGGGTAGCTTTTATCCGTTGAGCGACGGCCCTTCCATTCGGTACCGCCGGATCACTAAGTCCAACTTTCGTTCCTGCTCGAGTTGTAGCTCTCGCAGTCAAGCTCCCTTCTACCTTTACGCTCTTCGCACGATTTCCGACCGTGCTGAGGGAACCTTTGAGCGCCTCCGTTACATTTTTGGAGGCGACCGCCCCAGTCAAACTGCCCAACTGACAATGTCCCAAAACCAGATTCATGGCTCATGGTTAGAATCCTAGTATAGTAAGGGTGGTATCCAAAGGACGACTCCACCGAAACTGGCGTCCCGGCTTCCAAGTCTCCCACCTATCCTGTACATACTATACCAAAATCCAATGCCAGCCTGCAGTAAAGCTCCACGGGGTCTTTCCGTCCTGCCGCGGGTAACCCGCATCTTCACGAGTACTGTAATTTCACCGAGTCCATTGCCGAGACAGCGCCCAAATCGTTACGCCTTTCGTGCGGGTCGGAACTTACCCGACAAGGAATTTCGCTACCTTAGGACCGTTATAGTTACGGCCGCCGTTTACTGGGGCTTAAGTTCTGAGCTTCGCGTTACCGCTAACTCTTCCCCTTAACCTTCCAGCACCGGGCAGGCGTCAGCCCCTATACTTCGTCTTTCAACTTAGCAGAGACCTGTGTTTTTGCTAAACAGTCGCTTGGGCCTTTTCTCTGCGGCCCCCAAAGGCTTACGTCGTATGACTTCACCCTCAAGGGCACCCCTTCTCCCGAAGTTACGGGGTCATTTTGCCGAGTTCCTTAGCAATGGTTCTCTCGATCATCTTAGAATTCTCTTCCTGCCTACCTGTGTCGGTTTGCGGTACGGGCACCTTATCTCTCAATAGTAGCTTTTCTCGACAGCGTGGGATCAGCGACTTCGGTACTTATTTTTCCCTCGCATTCGCGTCTCGGCCTTTTAGTGCGTGGATTTGCCTGCGCACAAGCCTACCTGCTTAGACACACATAACCAACAGTGTGCTCTGCCTACCCTTCTGTGTCACTACATCTCTCAAACAATCTAAGGTGGTACTGGAATCTCAACCAGTTGTCCATCGCCTACGCCTTTCGGCCTCGGCTTAGGTCCCGACTAACCCTGAGTGGACGAGCCTTCCTCAGGAAACCTTAGGCTTCCGATGGCGAAGATTCTCACTTCGCTTTCGTTACTCATGCCAACATTCTCTCTTGTATGCAGTCCACCGCTCCTTCCGGTACGACTTCGTCCCGCATACAATGCTCCCCTACCCCTGTATCTAAGATACAAGCCGTAGCTTCGGTAATCAGTTTGAGCCCCGGACATTTTCGGCGCTGGACCACTCGACCAGTGAGCTATTACGCACTCTTTGAATGAATGGCTGCTTCTAAGCCAACATCCTGGTTGTCTGTGTAGTCCAACATCCTTTCCCACTTAACTGATATTTTGGGACCTTAGCTGACGGTCTGGGCTGTTTCCCTTTCGACTATGAAACTTATCTCACACAGTCTGACTCCCAAGTATATATCTGCGGCATTCGGAGTTTGATAAACTTTGGTAACGTATAAACGCCCCTAGGTCAGTCAGTGCTCTACCTCCGCGATACTCTCCTTGAGGCTAGCCCTAAAGCTATTTCGGGGAGAACCAGCTATCTCCGAGTTCGATTGGAATTTCACCGCTATCCACAAGTCATCCCAACACTTTTCAACGTATATGGGTTCGGTCCTCCACGAGATTTTACTCCCGCTTCAACCTGCTCATGGATAGGTCACCCGGTTTCGGGTCTAAAGCATACAACTAATTCGCCCTGTTCAGACTCGCTTTCGCTTCGGCTCCGGACCTGAAGTCCTTAACCTCGCTGCATACCTTAACTCGTTGGCCCGTTCTACAAAAAGTACGCCGTCGCACTTTAATGTGCTTCGACCAATTGTAAACATAGGGTTTCAGGTTCTATTTCACTCCCCTCCCGGGGTTCTTTTCACCTTTCCCTCACGGTACTATGCGCTATCGGTCACTAGGGAGTATTTAGGCTTGGGAGATGGTCCTCCCGGCTTCCCACAGGGTTTCACGTGTCCCATGGTACTCTGGATCCCGATCAGATACTCTTTAATTTCGCCTACAGGATTGTCACCTTCTGTGATCCCGCTTCCCAGCGGTGTTCGGCTATCAATTCGCATCCTTATATCGGTCCACAACCCCAGATCAGCAGAGCCAATCTGGTTTGGCCTCTTCCCCTTTCGCTCGCCGCTACTCAGGGAATCGATGTTTCTTTCTCCTCCTCCGGCTACTTAGATGTTTCAGTTCACCGGGTTCCCTTCCTATGGCTATGTATTCACCATAGGATACATACGGTTTGCCGTATGTGGGTTTCCCCATTCGGATATCTCTGGATCAACGCCTGCTTGCGGCTCCCCAAAGCTTTTCGCAGCTTACCACGTCCTTCTTCGGCTCCTAGTGCCAAGGCATCCGCCCTATGCTCTTTATAACTTGACCGTTTCTTAAAAGAGAATTCTAAAACAAAAATTACATTCGCTTGTAAAGATTTATATCTTTGCTTGCGTTTGATGTTTTTGCTCGGATGATTCTTATTGAGTTTTCAAAGAACAAAATGGTGGAGATAAGGAGATTCGAACTCCTGACCCCCTGCTTGCAAAACAGGTGCTCTCCCAACTGAGCTATACCCCCACATAACACTTAAGAGTTTACGCAAAGCCTCTTGTTCACACGCTTTCGTGCGCCTGTGCGGCTTCGCACATAATCTCTCAAAAATGAACATGACAACATTCGTTTCTCCCTAGAAAGGAGGTGATCCAGCCGCACCTTCCGATACGGCTACCTTGTTACGACTTCACCCCAGTCATCGATCCTACCTTCGGCGCCTGCCTCCCTAAAAGGGTTAGCCCAGCGACTTCGGGTATTACCAACTCCCGTGGTGTGACGGGCGGTGTGTACAAGGCCCGGGAACGCATTCACCGCGACATTCTGATTCGCGATTACTAGCAACTCCAGCTTCATGCAGGCGAGTTGCAGCCTGCAATCCGAACTGGGATCGGCTTTTGAGATTCGCTCCGGATCGCTCCTTCGCTGCCTGTTGTACCGACCATTGTAGCACGTGTGTAGCCCAGGTCATAAGGGGCATGATGATTTGACGTCATCCCCACCTTCCTCCGGTTTGTCACCGGCAGTCTCTCTAGAGTGCCCAACTAAATGCTGGCAACTAAAGATAAGGGTTGCGCTCGTTGCGGGACTTAACCCAACATCTCACGACACGAGCTGACGACAACCATGCACCACCTGTCACCGATGTCTCCGAAGAGAAAATCTCATCTCTGAGACGGTCATCGGGATGTCAAGACCTGGTAAGGTTCTTCGCGTTGCTTCGAATTAAACCACATGCTCCGCTGCTTGTGCGGGCCCCCGTCAATTCCTTTGAGTTTCAGTCTTGCGACCGTACTCCCCAGGCGGAGTGCTTAATGCGTTAGCTGCGGCACTGAAGTATCGCTACCCCAACACCTAGCACTCATCGTTTACGGCGTGGACTACCAGGGTATCTAATCCTGTTCGCTCCCCACGCTTTCGTTCCTCAGCGTCAGTATTTGTCCAGAAAGCCGCCTTCGCCACTGGTGTTCCTCCTAATATCTACGCATTTCACCGCTACACTAGGAATTCCGCTTTCCTCTCCAACACTCAAGTTTCCCAGTTTCAAAAGCTTACAATGGTTGAGCCACTGCCTTTCACTTCTGACTTAGAAAACCGCCTACGAACTCTTTACGCCCAATAATTCCGGATAACGCTCGCCCCATACGTATTACCGCGGCTGCTGGCACGTATTTAGCCGGGGCTTTCTTCTTAGGTACCGTCACTATCTTCCCTAAGAACAGAACTTTACGACTCGAAAGCCTTCATCATTCACGCGGCATCGCTGCATCAGGGTTTCCCCCATTGTGCAATATCCCCCACTGCTGCCTCCCGTAGGAGTCTGGACCGTGTCTCAGTTCCAGTGTGGCCGTTCACCCTCTCAGGCCGGCTACTGATCGTCGCCTTGGTAAGCCGTTACCTTACCAACTAGCTAATCAGACGCGGGACCATCCTATACCACCGGAATTTTTACCACTGCATCATGCAATGCTGTGGTCTTATCGGGTATTAATCATCGTTTCCAATGGCTATCCCCGTGTATAGGGCAGGTTTCCCACGCGTTACTCACCCGTCCGCCGCTTTCCTTCTCTTCCTTCATCCGAAGAATCAGTTAGAAAATTCTCGCTCGACTTGCATGTGTTAGGCGTGCCGCCAGCGTTCATCCTGAGCCAGGATCAAACTCTCAGTAAAAAAGTTTCCACTTTAAAAGTGTCCACTGCTCAGTTTAAGCTAAACTTAACTGACGTTATCTTGCTTGTTTCTTATTGATCGAAAAGATCAAATTCGAAGTTGTCATGTTCAGTTTTCAAAGATCACTTTGCTTTATCAGCAACTCATTTAGTTTATCACAGCTCAGCGTCTGTGTCAACCATTTTTCTCAAAAACTTTTTCTCTTTATCAGAGATAAGATTTTTGATTCTTTCGCTGAAATCTTGTTATTATCAGTATTTCAGCCGTTTTGTTCAGCCGTTTTCCTCGACTGCTTTACTATCTTACCAGAGGCATCATTCCCTGTCAACAGGTTTTTCCCGTTTTTTCATAGGCAGAATTTACAGGCTTTTCGGCATTTAATGAATTCCTGAAACTGTTCACTTTTCCCTTGTATAAAACAAGCTGAATTCTTCTCTCTACCTACAAGATCAGGTATTGTTCCTTTGATTCTTTACAATTCATGCTCCCACAGAATTTCTTCCACCTCACAGTCAATGATTGCCAATCGATTAATTTTTCCTTGCAGCGGATTAAATTTTCCCAATAATACTTCATTTGCCAACAGAACTTCCTTCGCTGTTAATCACGAAGCCAAACTGATATGCGGCACCCAATTTCCAGACAAATGATATTGCTCAATCACTTGACCGGCTTTCAAGCAAACTTGTAATATCCTCTTATGCACTTCCATCCACAACTGTGAAGGTACTGGTTGCGCAAATACAACCTTCTTTTTATAAGGGAAAACACCCAAACTGGAGATCTTAAGAGAAATACTTCCATCATTCCATGTCTGAAACTCTCCTTCAAGAAAATCGGACACCAACGCCTCGTTTTCAGTCTCAAATCCTACAAAAGTCAAATGAGGTCCAATTCTCGATTGCAAAGTGTGATCACTAACGCCCGCATCTACCATTGCCTTCTGCCATCTATAAATCTCCTTTGTGAACTCCGAATCAAATAATCCAACAATTGCTACGATCATATTACAAACCTCCCATTTCTTTGCTGGCTAATGCATGCGCCATCCCTCGCAAGCCTATAGCCAGTTTGATAGAACGCGAACCTTGCCACGGCTTGCATCCAATTCAACCTGTGCCCCTATCGGCATGGTTATCATGGGATGCGTATGACAAGAGTCAAAATCTGCAAGAATTGGAATCTCAGTTTCCCCCATAACTTCCTCAAGGATTTCATAAGGCTTTCTTCCGGTTCCTTGATCATCGAACAACTCGTGCTTTCCTAGAATAATCCCGCCTACCCGATCCAATACACCATTCAATTTAAGCAGTGAAAAGCTGCGTTCAATCGTAGCTGCTGTCTTTAAGGAATCTTCTATTAACAAGATGTCTCCCGATCGAATCTCAGGCATATACTCGCTCCCCCAAATCCCTGCCATTGTATTGAGATTGCCACCAATCAACCTGCCTTTTGCATTCCCTTTTCGGACTGTAATCCACTGATTTCCCTTTTCCTCTTTGGATTGTTCCTGAGTCTCCCACGGAATATACTCTTCTGTCCAAACCTTTGGCATCGAATATGAATAAGGCATTTCTGTCTCTTTTATCAATAGTTCTTGAAAATATCGATACGTGTCATCGACAAAGGGTGGAAGCTCACCAAAAGATGCCACCAATGCCGGTCCATAGTAAGTCGAAATCCCAGTCTTCTCATACAATGCCAAAAGAATCGCTGTTACATCCGAATAGCCAATGACAATTTTAGGATACTTTCGAAATGCTTCATAATCCAGATACGGCAAAATGGAATTGGAGTTCATTCCTCCAATTGTCGACATAATGCATCGAACTTCCTTATCACGAATCAAACGGTTCAACTCCTCTGCACGTTCCTGAATCGTACCCGAACGATAACCATCCCGCTTTCCTGTCAAACAACCCTCGACGATCTGAAATCCTTTCGCCTGCAGATATGCCTTAGCCCGTAAAAAGCGGATCGGACTTGTTGCCGTAATTGGTGAGGATGGAGAAAAAATGCCGATCTTATCTCCTTTTCGTAATCTTCTTACCTTTCCCATTTCAGTCTCCTCCATTTTATTGATTCAAATTTATCTTGATGCGCCCAGATCCCCATGACAACGCGTCCTTTTTTCCAAACACGCTAATAAAACTAGGATTTATCAAGCCCTCTATGCAAATAATCAAAGATCCGAACCTATTCTTCCATTCAATATTTAACTGCTAAAATTCGATTGAATCTATTTCTAATTAACGATAAAGTAAAACCATAGACATTACAAGACAAACATAGGATTCAGGAGGAAAAAATGGAGAAAAAAACAGCTTTTGAACAAGCCGCACTGATGTGGAAGCAAAACGCTCAAGCACTACAAAACTTGAACCAAATTGTTAATCCCGATACTTATCAGTCACTCTATGACCTTATTCGCGCTTGTAAAGGACGAATCGCAACTATGGGAATGGGCACTTCCTCCATTGCTGCAAGAAAAATTGCGCATATGCTCTGCGTTGCCAATGTACCTTCCTTTTTCGTTTCCGCTGGAGATGCAGCTCATGGCGCTTTAGGATCCGTGCAAAAAGAAGATATTGTCATTGCTGTATCCAAAGGAGGAAATACAGAGGAGTTGGTAAATTTAATTGACTCTCTCAAACAAAAACACGTCACCCTAGTCGTCATAACACAAAATCCAGAGTCCCAATTGGCAAAGGCTGCCGATCTTGTTTTACATATCAGCATTGAAGAATCTGATCATAAACGAATGCTTCCCACTGCCAGCATTTTATGCATCATTTCAATCTTTGATGCAATAGCGGATGAACTAACCAAGCGGCCGGAGTTCAGTGAAGAAATCTTCTATTTAAACCATAACCATGGGGCTGTGGGATCCCTTTTGAAAGAGAAAATTAGGAAATAATCAATTATATTTACAGAATAAATACGTGCTATGCAATAAAAATGCGTCTAAAACAGTTTAAAACTGTCCAGACGCATTAATTTTGTCTTTTTCTTCCTATCGAATCGAAATAAAAACCATCAATAGATAAGCAACCACAAAAAGCACAGAAATACTTAATAAACGAGCAGCAATCTGATAGGCTTTTTGCTTCTTTTCAAGAACCATACCATTCACTGCATTTACTTCTTGATAAAGCTGAATCAAATCCATAGCTACCCGATCTTTTTTCCGTTTGCCATTTTTAGCAACAAACTGGGCATCCAGCTCAATCCGGCGGTATCGGTTGATCACAAGGACACGAAGCAAATAAAAGAAAGCAATCAATGCCAAAACCACAGAAATCAAATAGATAGCACCGGATAGATTCACCTCTCCGATCCCCGAGATGAACAAGACTCGTTCATCTCCAATAGGAGGTATCAACCGCATCAATAAAAACAAGTAAATTCCCTCTAACACCATTGTTAAGCCAGCTCGATTATTAAGCATGTGAAAAACACGTTCTTGTCCACGATACTCTTTTTGAAAAACCTCCAACAAGAGTCCCGCAGATTGAAATTGAATCTCCTTCGCCATCCTTATCACCCCAAACCTTTAAATTGCATGTTCCAATAAAATTATATCTTATTCTCTCTCTTCCTGCACATAAAACCGAACCGCATCAACTCTACAACTTGATTGATGCACTCAATTAACTCCGGTTTTCTTTTAAACTGACCATCTAGACTTAACTACATTTGCTAGATTGCTTCTCTCCATTTTCTTTTCAAGTCAAATCATTGCTAATTACTAAAAAAGATATGTTTTTCATTTTGGAATGAATTCAGCCTTGAGCTTCATCAAGCCCACTCCTCTTCACATCTACCCGAGATTAGAGGATTGGTTCTCTCTGCTAATTCCTCGGTGAAGGTCTATTCATCTTTTTGTGATGAATTCTATCACTCACTCTGCTCGCTCCAGACCACCTTCGCTGAACGTATATTTGCAGATTCAACCACTCTGCAAATGATTGTGAAGGTCTATTCATCATATATAAAAAAGACGATCTAATTGATCGTCTTAATGGCGTGCCTGAAGGGATTCGAACCCCTGACCTCTTGATTCGTAGTCAAGCACTCTATCCAGCTGAGCTACAGGCACAAATTAAACTGGCAACGTCCTATCTTCCCAGGCAGTCTCCCACCAAGTATTGTCAGCGCTAAAGAGCTTAACTTCCGTGTTCGAGATGGGAACGGGTGTGTCCTCTTTGCCATTGTCACCAGATTAATTACAAAATATGAAAATTTTATGGTTGCGGGGACAGGACTTGAACCTGCGACCTCCGGGTTATGAGCCCGACGAGCTACCAGCTGCTCCACCCCGCGTCAAAAAAAAGAAACCAGCAACGTCCTATCTTCCCAGGCAGTCTCCCACCAAGTATTGTCAGCGCTAAGGAGCTTAACTTCCGTGTTCGAGATGGGAACGG
>Ga0207832_100217_pt1 | contig 33018 bp, 32 predicted proteins | sample TtanPargueraPR_3_FD_187743 | JGI IMG/M metagenome (GOLD analysis project Ga0207832, IMG submission 187743) | Aerobic enrichment media microbial communities from Bioluminiscent Bay, La Parguera, Puerto Rico - Tt and P1 (4) (SPAdes) | ecosystem: Environmental > Aquatic > Marine > Unclassified ...
CTCATAGGCTTTTTGTTAGGTGTTCCTTTTGGTCTTCCCATCTTCAATACCTCCCTTTATATATATTTAAACATAAAAAAGATGCTAGTAGACTTTTTTGTGTGTCTACTAACATCTTATCATTTCAATGAGCGGTTTTTTTTAACTTATAATGGATTACCTTTGAAAAATGTAGAGAAAAAAATGTATAATATAATAAACAGGTGAAGGAGTTTTGAAAGATGGATACTAAAGATATGACAAACAAAAAAGAACAGCAAGATATACAAAGTGGATTAAATGCAACTAATGAATCAATCAAAATTATCATCTATTACATATTAATCAGTTTATTATGGATATTTGGTTCTGATCGATTGCTTGAAATCCTTGTTCAAGATCCTGATAGAATCTTAAGATTGCAAACACTCAAAGGTATGTTTTTTGTCATCTTTTCAGGTGTCATTTTTTATCTGATTTTATTTAATAGAATTAGTTTATATGTATCTTCAATTTTAGATCTTAAAAAAGCTTATAAGCGTTTAGATAAGCTTCATCAAACTTCGCTTGATTTAGAAGATAAGTTGTATCAAAAGGCATATTATGATGAATTAACAGGTCTTCCAAACAAAATCCTCTTGGAAGAAAAAGTCGATCAATATATTATAGAAAATCCACATCGCATGATGGCGCTTGTTTATATGGATATTGATGAGTTTAGAAATGTCAACGAGGTTAAAGGCCATCAAGTTGGAGATCAATTGATTCAAGCTGTCGCACAAACATTAAAAGAGCATATCCAAGATTCAGACATGATTTGTCATACAGGTGGTGATGAGTTTGTTGTAGGATTTTTCGATATTACAGACTTATCGAAATTCTTGATTGGTATTGAGGATTTCTTTAAAAAAGTAAAAAGAAGTTATATTTTAGATAAAGATGAGTATTTTGTTACATTTAGTGGTGGTGTTGCATTAGCGCCAGATCATGGTAGAGATTACATTACCCTTTTAAGACATGCAGATAGTGCGCTATCGATGGCTAAAAACAAAGGTAAAGATCGTTTGGTTATATTTGACGATGAAATGGTAACCATGATTACCCAACAAACAGAAATGCTCAATCAACTTAGAAATGCGATACCAAATCATGAGTTTTCGCTTCATTATCAACCCGTCATCGATTTAAATGATGGTAAGGTGATTGCTGCTGAAGCACTCATCAGATGGCATAATAAAATCAAAGGATACATTCCACCGCTTGAGTTCATATCGTTATCAGAAAAAAATGGATATATCAAAGATATCACAGAATGGGTTTTTTATCAGGCTGCAAAAGAACTAGATAAATGGCCGATCAAAGATGAAAATTTTAGAATCTCAATTAACTTATCTGCAGTGATGTTGATTCATGAGACATTCTTAAAATATCTTAATCAATGGATTGAACAGTATCACATCAATTGTAAAAAAATAATTCTTGAAATCACTGAAACAGCTGTTATTACTGACATTGAAAGAAGTATTCATGTTTTATTACAACTTAGAAAATTAGGATTTACCATTGCATTAGATGATTTTGGTACAGGATATTCATCATTAACATATTTACAAAAGCTTCCGATAGATATCATAAAAATTGATCGTGATTTTATTAGTCATATCCATAAAGATACCAAAGAATTTCATGTTTTAAAATACATGATTGATTTAGCACATCATTTAAACATGTATGTGGTCGCAGAAGGTATTGAAATTGCAGAGCAGCAAGATATGGTTAGAAAGTATAAAGGAAACTATGCACAAGGATATTACTATGCGAAACCTATGCCACAAGACCAACTCATCAAATTCTTAAAGGAGTATAAAAAAAATAAATAGAAATGAAGTGATATCATGATTGATATACTTGAAACCTATAGCATTCACGTCTTTAGTATATTAATTTTACTAACGATATACATTCTAAACAAGATGAAAAGGGATGCTTCAACATATTCAATCCGATTGTTTTATATGATATTATTTACTAATATAGCTTTGCTTATTATGGAACCTATAAGTTTTATTGCTGATCAAACAGGAAATCCATTTGTACATTTTATTAATTACTCAATGGATTTCTTAATATTATTATTTTCAACCATGATTACGGGATTTTGGGCATCTTATATAGATTACAAAATTTTTAAGAAAAGACAAAGATTAGTCAAAAGAATATTCTATCAATATACAACCATATTTATGCTTATTTTGTTGATTGTTAATTTTTTTACACCTGTGTTATTTCATGTTGATTTAGAAACAAATATATATCAAAGAGGATATTTATTTGGAATTAGATATGTTGTTATATTCGCACTTTATGTTTATATGCTTGTATTACTCATATTAAATAAGAGTAAAGAAAACTATAAAGTTATCATCGGTGTTTTATTGTTCTTATTATTTCCACTGATAGGATCTCTAGTTCAAGCTTTTTATTTTGACTTATATTATCAGTTTACCGGATTAGCATTAGGCGTTTTTATCGTATATATTTTCTTAGAAACAACGACGGGTAATAAAGATTATTTAACGAGTTTATTTTCAAGAAGAGTATTAGATGAGTATTTGGATGGTTTAGTAGAAGCACAAAGTGCATTTACTATCATCATGATTGATTTGGATCATTTCAAGGATATTAATGATCATTATGGACATGGATTTGGAGATCAAGTATTGGTTGAGTTTTCTGCTTTACTATTGAAAAGCAAAGTATCAAAAAAATCTTTAATTACACGTTTGGGTGGAGATGAATTTTTGTGCATTCTATTAGAGGAAGATCATAAAAATCCTAAATCCTATATCAAAAATTTATATGATGCTATGAAACAAAATGAAATTCTAAGTCGTTATCAAGATTTGGGGTTTAGTTATGGATCACTCGTTTATGATCAAAAAATGACAACTGATGAAATTTTAAAACATGTAGATACTTTGATGTATCAAGATAAGAATAGGAAAAGAACATAAAGAATCCTCATGTGGATTCTTTTTTTAATATACAAATTATGCTATAATAGCAAAGATAGGAGTGATAAAAATGCCAAAAAAAGAATTAATAACAAAGTTAGCTAAATTAGCTGTAAAAGTAGGAGCTAACGTTCAAAAAGATCAAATTGTTGTGATTAGAACATCAACTGAAACAAAAGAGTTAGCTAGAGAGGTTGCTGAGCAAGCATATCTAGCTGGCGCAAGAAGAGTGCACGTACAGTGGAGTGATGAGTTTATATCTCGTCAATCATTATTACATGCATCTTTAGAAGAATTAACACAAGTACCAAATTATCTTGTAGAACAATATCAATATTATGTTGATCAAGGTGCTTGTTTCATTTCAATTTCATCACCAATTCCAGGGTTAAACAAAGATGTTGACCCAGTGAAGTCTCAAAAATCAGGTATAGCAATGCAAAAAGCAGTTTCTTTTTTTAGAGAGTTCTTAATGGGAAATAAGTCACAATGGACAATTATATCAGAACCAAATCCAATTTGGGCAAAACAAGTCTTCCCAGAGTTAGATGAAAATAGCGCTGTAGAAGCATTATGGGATGCCATATTAAATGCTAGTCGTGTGACAGAAGATAATGACCCAGTTCAAGAATGGAAAGAACACAATGCAAGACTTTTAGCTCATAATACGATATTAAATGATTATAATTTCAAACACCTTCATTTTAAAAACAGTTTAGGAACTGACTTAATCGTTGAACTTGTAAAAGACCATGTCTGGGCTGGTGGAGGAGAAGTTGCTCTAAACGGTGCATACTTTAACCCTAACATACCAACAGAAGAAAACTTCACGATGCCATACAAATGGGGAACAAATGGTAAAGTGGTTGCAACTAAACCACTTAATTATCAAGGTAAACTTATTGATAAATTCTGGTTAGAATTTAAAGATGGTAAAGTTGTTGATTATGACGCGGAAGTTGAAAAAGATGCATTAACAAACTTATTGGAAACTGATGAGGGTAGTAAATACATTGGAGAAATAGCTTTAATTAGTCACGATTCTCCGATTTCTAATACAAACATTTTATTTTTAAATACACTATTTGATGAAAATGCTTCATGCCATATGGCGTTAGGTAGAGCTTATCCAATGAATATTAAAAATGGTGTAAACTTAGATATACCAACTTTAGAAAAATCTGGATACAATAATTCTATGGTGCATTCTGACTTTATGTTTGGAAGCAGTGATATGGAAATTACTGGATTAACACAAGATGGTAAAGAAGTAAAAGTTTTTGAGAAAGGTAACTTTGTCATTTAAGGGGTCTTTTAAGACGCCCTTTTTTTATAGTTAAAGAGGAAACAATGATGAATCAAATAAAACTAGATACATTTTTAGATTATAAGTACATCTCAAATTTTAGAAGCAATAAAAAACAAACTCAAGCTCTATTTACAGTTGGTAAAGCTCAGCTTGAAAAAAATGAGTATCATTATGATTTATATGTGCTTAATAATGATCGAATTAGAAAGCTAATTTCTTTAAAAGAAGATTCAGCATATTTATGGATAAATGATGAAGAAGTTCTCATTTCAATGAAGAAAAACAAAACTGACAAAAAGAAATCAAAAGATAAATACAGTATTTTTTATAAGTATAATCTTTTAACCAAAGGTATAGAAAAAGCTTTCGAATTACCTATGCCTGCATCTGTTTTAAAATATTTAGGAAATCATAAATACTTAGTTCAAAGCCAGTTATCTAGTTTTGAACACCATTTGTATTTAGATAAAAAAGAAAATAGAAAACAACTACTTAAACAAATGAAAGAAAAATCATTATATGAAGATATTAATGAAATACCATTTTATGGTAATGGTCAAGGATTTACAGCAAACAAAAGAAAACAATTATTTATCTATGATGAAGAAAAAGATATACTTGATTTGATTGTCGATCCAGATTTTAATGTAGGTAAAGTAGTTGTTTCAGATGATTTAAAACATGTTTATTATACGGGAAAACAAGCAAAACAAGTAAGAAGTCTAACAACTCATATTTATGTCTATCATTTAGACTCAAAAATTACTGAAATCTTGTATCATGAGGATCATTATGCAATCAATGAATTATTTATACTAGATCATAAAATTATTGTTGCTGCAAGTGACATGAAAACTTATGGATTGAATCAAGATGATGATTTTTATGAACTTAAAGATAAAAAATTAGTGTTATATCAAACCTATGGATTGTCAATGTCCACATCTATAGGAACAGACGTTAGATTAGGAGGAAACAAACAAGCTTTAGTTTATAAGAACAACATATATTTTGTTAAAACTGAAGATGACCATACAAACCTAATGGTTTTAGATGAAAATAAGCTTATTAAAACAGTATATGAAATGAATGGATCTATTGATGGGATAGAAATTATAGATGGAGAAATCTATATAGTCGGTCTTTATCGTCAAAAACTTCATGAGATCTATAAATTTCAACTAGACAAAATAAGACAATTATCAAGATTAAACCAAAAAGTTATGAAAGACAAGTATGTTGCAAAACCAAAACCAATGGTTTATAAAGATAAAACTCATAACGTTAAAGGATTTGTATTATATCCTAAAGACTTTGATCCAAAATATAGTTATCCAGCAATCTTAGATATTCATGGGGGGCCTAAAACTGCTTATGGAAAAGTTTTTTACCATGAAATGCAATATTGGGCAAATCAAGGATATTTTGTTTGTTTTGCAAATCCTAGAGGTAGTGATGGAAAAGGAGACGATTTTGCAGATATCAGAGGAAAATATGGAACTATTGACTATGAAGATTTAATGAATTTTGTTGATTTGGTTAGTCACAAAATTGAACACATTGATCAAAATAGATTCTATGTCACTGGGGGCTCATATGGTGGTTTCATGACCAATTGGATTGTTGGTCATACCAATCGATTTAAAGCAGCAGCGACTCAAAGAAGTATTTCCAATTGGTTATCATTTCATGGTACATCAGATATTGGTTTCTATTTTTCTAAAGATCAAACTGGTGGACATCCAAACATTAATACTGAACTTTTATGGGAACAATCCCCAATGAAATATGCTTTAAATGTAGAAACACCACTTTTGTTTATTCATTCTGATGAGGACTATCGTTGTCCAATTGAACAAGCAATGCAGTTTTATACGATAATTAAAGAAAAAGGTGTGGACACTAAGTTTGTATGGTTTAAAGGTGAAACACATGAGTTATCAAGAAGTGGTAAACCTCAAGCACGTATTAAACGGTTAAAAGAAATCACAGATTGGTTTGAGACTCACAAATCATAAAAAATGTAAATTGTTTAGATTTTTATAGGGTTTTGGTATATAATGAGGGTAATAACGAAGGAGGGTTTTATTATATGTGTTGGTTTTTTAGAAAGCGTAAAGAAAAGAAAAAAGCTTTACAAGAAGAACAATTAAAAATGCAACAAGAATCGATGAAAAAAGAGTCTATTCAAAAAGAAAAACCTGCTCCACAACCTGTTAAACCTAAAGTAGAAGAGCCGGTTAAGAAAGTTGAAGAAAAAAAAGAAGCACCTAAACCTGTCAAGGAAGAAGTTAAGAAGACTGAACCTAAGAAGGAAGATGCAAAACCTGCTAAAGCTAAGGTAAAAGAAGAAACTGAAAAAGAAGATAAGAACGCAACAAATCCTAAGTATCATGTTTCTCAAAACAAAGATGCGAAAAGTCCTGCTTTTAAGCAATGGCGTGTGCGTAAAGAAGGATCTAATAAGACGATTAAATACTTTGATACACAAGCTGAAGCGATTAAGTATGCAGAAGACTTAGCTAAAAAGAATGACACATCCATTGTTATTCATAAACTTGATGGTTCGATTAGAAAACAAGACTATTAATGATTTGAATTTAAGAGACGAAAGTCTCTTTTATTTTTATATATAATTTATAGAAAAAAAGGACAATTAATTGTCCTTTTCAAGTGTTAGTTGGTCATCTTTTACCATGAGTACATAGCTTTGATGTGGTTCTATAGAACCTTCTATAATTTTGGTTGCAACTAAAGTTTCAATGTGTCTTTGAATAAAGCGTTTAAGTGGTCTTGCACCATATTCATCATTATAACCATGTTTAATTACATATTTTTGAATAGAGTCATCAAAGTTGATGATGATATTTTTTTCTAGCAAACGTTTCTTAAGATCATTTAACATCTTAAGTGCAATTTCGATTTGAACTCTTAATCCAAGAGGATTAAAAATAATTTGTTCATCGATACGGTTTAAAAATTCAGGTTTAAATGTTTTTTTAACTAGATTTTGAACTTCTTTATGTGCATCTTCATCGTTTCTTAATAAATATTCACTACCGATGTTAGAAGTTAAGATAATGATTGTATTTTTAAAGTCAACAGTTCGTCCTTGATTATCTGTAAGTCTACCATCATCAAGTATTTGTAAGAGAATGTTAAAAACTTCTGGATGTGCTTTTTCAATCTCATCAAATAAGATGATCGCATAAGGTTTTCTTCTAACAGCTTCGGTGAGTTGTCCACCTTCATCATAACCGACATATCCAGGAGGAGAACCGATTAATCTTGATACACTATGTGACTCCATATATTCACTCATATCAATTCTTATGATTTGATGCTCGCTATCAAATAATGCTTCAGCAAGCGATCTAGCAACCTCTGTTTTACCAACACCGGTTGGACCTAAGAATAAGAAAGATCCTATCGGTCTATTTTCGTCTTTAATACCTGCTCTTTGTCTAATGATTGCATCACTGATTAATCTGATGGCATGGTCTTGACCTATCACTCTATTTTTTAAAGTTTCTTCTAGATGGAGTAGTTTTTCTTTATCACCAGACATAAGTTTTGTGATAGGGATATGCGTCCATTTAGATACTATTTCTGCAATGCTTTCTTCACTGACGACTTCTGTTAAAAGTTTACCTTCTTTAGAACCTTCCTCAGACATTTCGTTGATTTTCTTTTCTAGTTCAGGAATCTTACTGTATTGAAGTTCTGCAGCTTTTTGATAATTGTTATCATTAAATGCATTTTGAAGATCAACACGAAGCTGTTCAAGCTCATTCTTTTTGATTTTGATGGCATTAATTTGTTCTTTTTCAGCTTCCCATTTTTTTCTTAAATCTTTTTCTTCTTTTTTATAGGTTTCAATGTCTTCTTTAATTTTTTTCAAGCGATCTTTTGATACAGGGTCAGATTCTTTTTCTAAAGCAGTTTTTTCAATTTCAAGTTGCATGAGTTTTCTTGTAACATCGTCAAGTTCAACAGGCATAGAATCTATTTCCATACGAATAGAAGCACATGCTTCATCGATTAAGTCTATGGCTTTATCTGGTAAGAAACGATCTGAAATGTATCGATTTGATAAAGTAGAAGCAGCAATAATCGCTGGATCTGATATATGAACCCCGTGATGCGCTTCAAATCTTGATTTAAGCCCTCTTAAGATACTGATGGTATCTAGAACAGTAGGCTCTTCAATTAAGACTTTTTGGAAGCGTCTTTCTAGTGCTGAGTCTTTTTCAATATATTTTCTATATTCATTAAGTGTGGTTGCGCCAACGCAGTGGAGTTCACCACGTGCTAACATCGGTTTTAACATGTTTGATGCGTCCATCGCACCATCAACTCGACCTGCACCAACGATAGCATGAATTTCATCTATGAATAGAATAATTTCACCATTGGATTCTTTAATTTTCTTTAAAACAGCTTTTAGTCTTTCCTCGAACTCACCTCTAAATTTAGCACCTGCAACTAGTGCTGCTAAATCTAATTCATAAATGATCTTGTTTTGTAGTCCTAAGGGAACATCTTTATCAACAATACGTCTAGCAAGACCTTCAACTATCGCTGTTTTACCAACACCAGGCTCACCAATCAATACAGGGTTATTTTTAGTTTTACGTGATAATATTTTGATAACGCGTCTGATTTCATCTTCTCTACCGATCACAGGATCGATTTTACCTTTTTTTACTTCATCAACAATATTACGTCCAAATTTCTCAAGAACTTTTGGATCATTGTTATAATCTTCCATTTGTGTAAAGTTCATGATATACCTCCTTTGGCAGTCTGTTATTTAAAATGCCATTTATATTATAAATCAAACATTTGGCACTGTCAACTATAAAGTGCTAAATATTATCATTTGTTGTTTAATAGTTCTATGCTATAATGATTGTGGTGATGAAAATGGTGAAAGTTTTATTCGTATGTCTAGGCAATATTTGTAGATCACCTATGGCAGAAGGATTATTTAGAAAAAGAATTAAAGATCTCGGGTTGGATAACCATATTAAAATTGAATCGCGAGCAACCTCTTCTTGGGAGATAGGTAATAAGCCACATAAAGGTACAATTGAAATATTGAAAAGAGAAGATGCAATTTTTGATGATATGGTTTCACAAAAAATCACAAAAAAAGATTTTGATGATTTCGATTTTATTATAGGAATGGATGACCAGAATTTAAAAGATTTAAGAAAAATGGCTATGGATCAATATCATAAAGTATTTAAATATCTTGATGTTTGTGAGGATTGTAAATACACAAATGTTGATGATCCTTACTATACAGGATTATTTGAGAAGACATATGAAGATATTCATAAATATATAGATATTTGGATTGATATTTTTAAGAAACAAATCGTTTAAAAGAGTATAATATGGATTGACTTTTTTAATAGTAAAAGTTATAATAATATAGCATGTTTTAAGGCCCTGTAGCCAAGTGGTAAGGCATGGCACTGCAACTGCCTGATCGCCGGTTCAAATCCGACCGGGGCCTCCAATGACTAAGACAGAATTTGAGACTATTTCTCAAATTCTTTTTTTTGTGATAAAATTATTGTAATTCATTCAAAATTTGTTCTGTAATACATGTGCAAGTCATACTTGACAAAATGGATAATGAAGTTGGTGGGTTATTCTGTTAGTTAATAGTATAATTCTTCTATGGGGTGATAAAATGGATTATGGAATAAAAATATACGAATTAAGAAAAGAAAAAGGTCTGTCACAAGAGGAAGTGGCTAACAAATTAGGTGTTTCTAGACAAAGTATTAGTTTGTGGGAAACAAATCAAGCTTCTCCATCGGTGGAAAATCTGATTTCCTTTGCAAAGTTATTTAATACATCTATTGATGAATTAGTTGGTGTAAAAGATGTGAGAACAATAGTAGAAAATATTGAAGAAACTTCACTATTTAGTATCGAATATAAAGAAGATAAACATGTAGTTTATAGAAGAGATTACAAGTACTTAAACTCAAAAGCTGATATGATTATGTTCTTCTTAAGCCTTGCCTTTTTAATTTTTGCGCTATTATCTTTTTTAAGTGCATTGAATATGGAAATTCAAATTGCTAGAATTGCTTTAATTATTGGCTTTATTAGCAATATGATTGGATTGATCATCTATCCGTTTTATATTTATATCAATATTCTAAAAAAGACTGAGAATCAACATAATATTCATATCGAATTTCATAACGATTATCTCATTTATGACTGTTTCTATTTCAACAAAAAAACGATTCTGTATGAATTGATTGATTACTATATTAGAAAAAAAGATTATCTTCTTATCTATGTCATTAAAGGTCCAAGGATATATGTTCCTACTATAAACGATATTCATATTGATAAGTTTTTATCTGAAAAAGTTGAGAGAAGAAAAAATAAAAAACCATTTTGGAAATAAAAGCAAACACAATATTTAAGGGTAAAACTCCGTAATGTATACATCAAAATCGGGTAAAACTCCGTAATAAAGACACAATAAAATCTTAATTTGAATTGAAAAACTAACCAATAAACAAATTTATGCCTAATTTAGGCATTTTTTTGTATAGAAAGAATGTATCATAAGATTTGTGCTACTCAAGATAGCTCGTGTGGTTAATTAAATTAGTCATAAATAGAATCATTAAGATATTTGTTATTGTCGTAACTTGTTTCAATGGATTTATTGTGGTCAATATCACATCGATTATTGAAAATAAGTAAAAAAATTGTTTAAGACACTATTTAAATATATGAAATCATGGTAAAGTAGATTTACAAGGTTAGTTCTCAACTAGATAAATAGTGATATGTAACTAGGTAATAGCCTAAATATACATTACATATTATGTGGGGTGGAAAAGGATGAACATATTTAAAAAAGCAATGATATATTCTTGCTCATTTTTGCTTACATTGGTGATTTTATCAGCTTATAATACCAATGTGATAGGGTATACGGGATCTAGTAGTGATGTGATTGATAATTCAACGGATATTATATCTGAAATTCAATCTAGATATTCTGGAAAAGATAATTTGACAGTTACCCAGACTATAGCTTATTATGAATCCTATGGCGGACAATATTCTGTACCAATTTATGAAAAACGTCTTGATACAAAAAATTATAGTCAAAATACTATGAATTATTATTATAACAATATATTTAGTACTTCAATTGGGGGTACATGTACAATTGTAGCTGCTACATCTATAATGGAATATTTCTCAAGAGTAAAGAATGAGTTCGAATTTAACAAAGTATATACCTTATATGTCAACGGTATTGTGACATACAATATCCAAAATGAAAAAGATGCATTTGTAGGGATATATAAAATTGCAAAAGCAAGTGGTATGATATTACCTTTTAATAAAGGCACTTTAAGTCCTGATCATAACATCCTAATCAATAGAACGTTTAGCTTTTTTGAGTCGAACAATACTGGGACAGATCATTTAGATGTTTTTGATACAGTAGTAAGTGAAACTAAAGCAGGAAGACCGGTCTTGTTTAATGTATCAAATCATACGATGGTAGCAACAGGTTTTCGTAAATATTTTGTATCTTATACTGAAACAACTGGAGCTTTATGGTGGAAAAAAACAGTTAATGTATATGTGACAGAAGGAGTATTAGTTGTTAATGATGGATGGAGTAATGTAAATCAATATTCATATTACTTAGAAAGAGATATTCCGGATGCAAATTTGTTATATTTGGGAGTAAGTATTAACGAACTATAGGAGAAAAATTTATGAAAAAGAGTACAATTGTATTAATGAGTATAGTGTTTTTAGGTATAATATCAGGATTTATTTTCTATATATTGTTATTTGATGATGAAGAATTAATATATGTAGAATCATTTGATAGGAGTTTTGTATTTGAGTTAATAGAGGCAAACGTCGATGAGATAAATATTTCGATTGATGATCATTTCAATCAGACTGTTTTTTGGTTGAACAATAAAGAGGAGTTTTTAAATACTGTATTATTGTCGAGTGAAAACTACTATGAAGCTTTTTCCAAAAAAACTACAGTGACTGATGGTAAAATTAATCTTTATACTTTCGAACTAAATAATCAATGTTTTTACTTGAAGAATAATGTTGATGGCTCATTTAGTCTTACACCATGCATTTCAGAAGTGTGGAATTCAGAAGTTGATTTGATTTTTCAGTTCATACCAGATCAATTTCTAACTAATGATTCATATTATCTGTATTCTGATATGAATATAAGTGGGTTTGATTCTTTTATTGATTATAAACAATTTTATGAAGTTTTTAACAATGAGTATGTCGAAATAGATGATTTAAATGAATCTATTTCTCTAAAAGGATATAATTATGATAACATGTCTATTGATGAGTATTATTTTGTACTACTCCAATTTGATGATATGGGTTTTAGTGTTAGTATAGAAAGATGGGATATTTGACAAAGAATGAAATCAATTGAGATTAGAAATCTGACACTGATTTTAAGTGGTAAAGCCATACTTAAGCAAATAAATATTAAACTTTATGCTGGACATGTAATTGGATTAGTTGGACCAAATGGAAGCGGTAAAACTTCTTTGTTGAAAACAATTTTAGGTTTATACCCAACATATAAAGGCGAAATTATCAAATCTACATTATCCTATTCAGGAATTTTAGAGGAACCAGGTTTTTCTCCTTTTCTCTCAGGGTTAGAAAACATAAAATATTTGTGTGAAAATACCAGTAACTTGTGGGAATATATTAACAAGTTTGAAATGGTAAATTATATTAAAGATAAAGTTTCAACTTATTCACAAGGGATGAGACAAAGATTAGCTTTAGTGACAATATTCGCACAAGATAAAGACATTTTAATTTTTGATGAGCCATTAAATGCATTGGATATCAAAGCAAAAAAAATGTTTATAAATATAGTTAACAAGAAAAAAAGCGATAATAAAATTATTGTTATCTCTAGTCACATCTTCGAAGATTTAGGTATTGAGTTTGATAATATAATACTATTACATGAAGGAAAAGTGATAGATCGCGAACTTAGTTTAATTCAGAATAGATATACAATAAAATTCAAGGATAGTAAGGATCTTTTGAATTTTAAATCCAAGTGTGACCATGAACTTGAAATAATCAATAGTGTTACTGCTGAAGTTCATTTGAAACTACCACCTGAGACTTTTCTTGATAAATATTCCAAATCTGGAATAGTTGGATTTTGGAGAATAAGCATGAATCAAAGATACTTTGAGGTACTTGCTGGTAGGAGTGGAAATGATGAAAAATGAATTTATAAGGTTATTTAAGTATCCTATCGTTATGATTGCTGCTATATTTATTGTGTTTGTTCTTCTTTTCTTTTCTATTAATCACAAAATGAACTCAACAACACAAAGTATATACTTTGATCATAGTATATATTACGAAAATGTTGAAGACATCACTGAGAAAATTACAGATTTGGAAAATGATATTTTGGAATTAGATACAAATGATAGATATTATGAGCAAATAAAAAAGAATTTAGAAGAAAATTTATCTATATACAAATTGCTATATGCTAACTCTATCGAACAAGAAAATGTCGCTGAAATAGGTGGCATTAATGATGATTCACTCAATAGAATAACAGTGCTTAAAGGATTAAGTGATTTTATTTTAAGTAGCGTTATCGTGTTAATAATCATTGTAATCGTACTATTGTTTACACGAGATTTTGATACAGGAGTATATAAATTCTTATATGGACAGAATGTCCCTAGAATTAAGATTGTCAGAAAGAAATTTTGTACTTTGCTTCTTGTAATACTCTGTTTTTATATCTTAACACTATTTGTCTCACTATTTATCTTGTTACCAATTCAAAATGACTTTGACTATGTTCTCATTTTTATTAGCGATTTAGAGCCTGTACTGATTGACATTAATATTTACTTAATTTATATCATTTTATCTGTTACATTTACTATTTTTTCTTACATGGTGTTGTTCTTCGCAATATCGTTACTTATAAGAAGGACTCTTTCGTTTTTAGTGGTGTCAGCTGCTACCTTAATCTTAATTCAAGTTCTATTACCTTTGAGTAAAAATGATATCTTATTGAGTTTTTCATATCCTTTCGTTTTTACACTTGATATAGGAGTCAACTTAAGTCTTGTTATGCTTACCTCAATCATAAAGGCAATCCTTTTTATTGTATTATTAGCTTATGGAATGATAAAATTCAATAAAAAGAATATCACAACCTAATTATTAGATTCCCTAGATTGTTATAAAAAAGTGAATCTTTAAAATGCGGTTAAATCAATAATATTGTCCATTAAAATATTAAAATCTAGAAGAAGATTTAAACAGCGAAACTAAAACGCAAAAAAAGCTGAATGAAAATGCCGAAATTCTTAGATTTTGATATGCACCAAATGATTTGTAAAAAGCAACACACAATATTTTAGGGTAAAACTCCGTAATGTATACATCAAAATCGGGTAAAACTCCGTAATAAAGACACATATTGTTTAATTAAAAGTTGTTTTCTTACATAAAAAGGCAATGCCTTTTGTGTTCTTTGTAAATCAACTTTTTTTTATAGTCTTATTTGATATAATAGTGAATATAGAAATATAAAAGGAATATATATGAAATCAATATACTATGATATGATAAAAGTTAATAAAGGATGGTCAAATGATACTAAGTATAAAGTTATACTCGGTCAAGATCTATACTTATTAAGAGTATCACCAATTAGACTAAAAGATAGAATAACAAAGCTTTTTGATATAATGGAACAACTTGATAAAGATTTTGTACCAATCTGTTCACCTATAAAAATGAGTGTTGTTGATGGTGATATACACGCACTTTATTCTTGGATTGATGGGCGTGATCTCAATGATGTGATTGATGATTTTGATGAAAATGAACAATATCAATTAGGTGTTGTCTCAGGAAACTATTTACGAACTATCCATCGTATTGAAGCACCAAGCCATCTAGAACCATGGTCTATTAGATTTAATACAAAAATTGATAGTAAAATTAAAAAATATAGAGAAAGCAATCTTAATGTAGACGAAATAGAACTTTTTATTGACTATGTGAACCAAAAAAGATATCTGTTAAATGATAGACCACAATGTTTTCAGCATGGTGATTATCATGTTGGTAATTTCATGATAAATGATTCAAATGAGCTTAAAATTATCGATTTTGATCGATACGATTTTGGAGATCCATGGGAAGAATTTAACCGAATAGTTTGGTCTGCTCAAAAAGCACCAACTTTTGCAAGCGGTATGATTGATGGCTATTTTGAAAAACAAGTACCAGATACATTTTGGGAGCTTTTGTTACTATATATTTCTAACAATACCATATCATCATTAGTATGGGGATTAGAGATTAGTGAAGCTGAGTATCAAGTGATGGTTCATCAAATGCATGAAATCCTTCAGTGGTATGATCACTTAAAAATTAATGTTCCTAAGTGGTATAAAACAAAAAAAGTATAGGAGAAAACACATGAATGTTTTTACCAAAGAGATTTATGATTGGGAGAGTTGGGGTCAAGTATATCATGACATAGAAGCTTTTAAACCTCTTATAAATCACATATTAACACATGAAAATATACCATTAGATTCTATAGAAAAGTTAAAACCTGGAACACATGGTGTTTTTAAAGTTGGAGATTATGTGATTAAAATATTTGCACCTATCGAATCTGGCTATGATAGCACTAATGAATTTTTAGCAGAAATTGAAGGTGTGAATACTGCTAAAAAAAGAAAAGTTTTAACATCTAATATTATTAAAAAAGGTTCAGTTAAAGATAAATATCAGTTTCATTATTTAATTATGGCATATATAGATGGCAAAACTCTAGGAGACATTAAATCAACACTAAACAGTAATCAAAAAAAAGAGATTGGCAAAAAGCTTAGGGATATTGTAAATAAGCTAAATTATCAGTGTGATGATATTGATCAAACGAGTGTAATTGAGCGAACACTTAATAGTCCGAAATGGGTAGGTGCACCAAAAGAAATTTTGGAGGTACAAGAACAATTGTTAAAACAAATATCAAGCACAAACAAAGTATATTGTCACGGTGATTTAACAGAAGATAACATCATCATCACAGATCAACTAGATGTATATATATTGGATTTCGCAGATGCTGTTTGTGCTCCATTTATCTATGAATATGCACCTTTAATTGTTGATGCATTTAGTTTTGACAAAGATTTCATAGAAGGATTTTTTGGAGTCATGAATATTAATGAATTATTGAGTATAACTATTCATGGCTTACTTATCCATGAGTATGGATATCAAACCATAAAAACCTGTTTTAAAAATGTTACAAACATAGAAAAATTAAGAGAAAAAATATACTTGACTTTTGTTCATTATAAGTCTACCTATTGATGATTTTCCATGCATAAAACATGACATAAGAAATAAACATGGTATACTAAAAAATGAGGTGGGATTATGGATATTAAAAGAATAATTATTTACACATTTTTAGCAGCAATCACAGCTGCAGTAGCAACCATTGGTTTTACAAAGTTTGGAGATGAAGGATTATTATATCCGATGCTTATTGTATTAGCATATTTTACAGTCTTCTTTGTGATTGCCCAAATTGTTAAAGATAACTCCATTGTTGATATGGGTTGGGGATTAGGCTTTGTATTTGGTAGTTGGGCAACCATTCTTGTTACTGAAAACCCAACAATATTATCATATGTTATTGCTGGATTCATTACATTATGGGGTGTAAGGTTATCTGGTAGATTAATTAAAAGAAATTGGGGAAAACCTGAAGATTTCAGATATGCACAATGGCGTAAAGAATGGGGTAATAAAGTTGTTATCATTGCATTTTTTAGAGTATTTATGATTCAAGGCATTATCAATTTTATCGTTGGTGCAGCAAGTTATTACGTGATTAAGTTTAATGAATTTGCATTTGAAGGCATCTCTATGATTATTGTTGCTATTGGACTAATCATTGCATTAACAGGTCTATTCTTTGAAATTGTTGGTGACGAACAACTTAGAAGACATATTGCACAAAAAACAAAAAAATTAATGGATAAAGGTTTATGGTCAGTGACTAGACATCCTAATTATTTCGGAGAAATTGCGATTTGGACAGGGCTTTATATCATCGGTATTTCAATGTTTTTTACAGACGCAAATATTAGCATAGTTTATTATATCGTCATGGTTATATCTCCATTATTAATGAGTACTGTTTTAATAAAAATATCAACACCAATGCTCGAAAAACATATGGCAAAATATGAAGGTTGGGAAGATTATACTAAGAAAGTTCCTATGATTTTTCCATGGGGAAAAACCAAATAATCTTTATGAAAACTCCAAAAAATATTGGAGTTTTTTTTAGACTATATGTTTTAATGATATAATAATAGTATCTATATGAATAAGGGGGAATTATGATGATAGTTGAGTTAATTTTGATTGTTTTAGTGTTATGGACCATCAGTTTTGTATCGATATTTAAGCCGGTAGCAATGTTAAGACTAAAAGATATTTTTAGAATTGAAGGCGAAGTCAAATACACAGATCTAGCTAAGCATTCAGTCATTTTTGGAGGTATAGTTATATTTTTAGTAAGTTTATTCATTATTTATTTTTATGTTACAGAGTTTATCATTTAATTAGATTTTATGCATTCGAGTTGGAAAGGAGACCATCATGTCAAATCAATATATGAACTGGAGTAAAGAAGATTTTATCAAGAAAATACATCAGTTGGAAGAACAATTGAAAAAAGAGTTGGATTCTGATAATGATTCTTTTTTAGTAGAATTTCCTTGGGCAGGCAACTTAGGTCAATGGCACTGGTTTTATGATCGTAATAAAGTCATTTTTAATGACAAAAAAGTCTCACAACTTGGATATGATCCATTAGTTGTAGGTGAAGTTGGTTTTGAATTTTTTACCGATAAACTTCATCCAGATGACTATGAACCTGTTATGCAAAATATGCGAGATCATTTAAGTGGAAAAACAAAGGCATATGAGGTCGAGTATCGTATTCGACACAAAGATGGACATTATCTTTGGTATTATGATCGAGGAACTGTAACTAAAAGAGATGAGGATGGAAAACCACTTGTCTTACAAGGCATTGTTTTTGATATCAGTGAATCAAAAAAAATAGAAGCAGAACTCATTTTGTTATCAGAAAGAGATGCCTTAACTCAAGCATACAATAGAAGATTACTATTTAGAAAGATTGATGAACTCATGGAATTGAAAGTTCATGAAGAAAAACCTTTTTCTCTAATAATGTTTGATATCGACCATTTTAAAAAAATAAATGACCGATACGGACATTTGATTGGTGATGATGTATTAAAATTATTAGTTAAACTCATTATGGATGATAAAAGATCAAGTGATCTCATCTATAGATATGGTGGAGAAGAGTTTTTCTTAGTCTTACCGGGTACAGATCTTGCTGGTGCAAATAAAGCTGCTCAAAGGCTACATCAACTCATTTCGAAGTTAGTCATTCCAAAAGTAGGACATATTACAGTTAGTATGGGTGTTGTTGAGTATCAAACACAAGAATCGATTGATGATGTGATTAAACGTGCAGATGATCTTATGTATCAAGCAAAAAAAGCTGGAAGAAATCAAATCAAATCATAAATAAGTAAATCAATATAGATGCTGGTAGATGTTAACTACTAGCATCTTTTCATATTTTTTACACTAAAACTATTGAGAAAATCTTTGAGTTCGGCTATAATATAGATAGTTATCAATATAGATAAATATCGATATAGAAGGAAATGAACTTATGAAAGAAAAAATGGCTAATTATTTTAAAGTTTTATCAGATTTAAATCGTCTAGAAATTATTGAACTATTACTTAAAGGAGAAACATGCGGTTGTACACTTATTGATAAACTTCCAATTTCTCAACCCACATTATCTTATCATCTTAAACATATCACTGAGGTTGGACTAGCAACCGCAAGAAGAGAAGGCAACTGGATTAAGCATTATATTGATCGTACGAAAATTGATGATATGATAAAATTTCTTGAAGATTTGAAAAATACAATTGAGAACTCATGCAGCTTATAAAAAACATATTTAGTTTTCTTAATGATCTCTTCTTAAAGATGACTTGGTTAGAGTCTTTGGTCAACCGATTTTTAAGTGAAGTTATTGGCCTTAGCGAGCAAACTTATCTAAGAGACAGTCTATCATTTTTTATTTACGACGTCATTAAGATTTTCATTTTACTATCGACTTTAATTTATCTATCTGCGTATATACAATCAAATATCACTCCGGAAAGAACAAGACATACACTAAGTAAATTTAAAGGCATCACCGGTCATATTGTTGGTGCTTTATTAGGTACTGTTACACCGTTTTGTTCCTGTTCATCAATTCCGATCTTCATTGGGTTTACAAAAGCAGGTTTACCTGTTGGTGTCACATTTTCATTTTTAATATCATCACCATTGGTTGATTTGGCATCAGTCATATTACTCGCAAGTATTTTCAATTGGTCAATTGCAATTGCGTATGTCATTGTTGGTCTTGTGATTGCAGTCATTGGTGGTGTACTTATCGATAAGTTTCATATGGAAAAACATATAGAATCGTTTATTACTGATCAAAACGAAAGCGTAGAGACATTTGAACCAGTAAAGAAAACCAAAAGAGAAAAGCACACTTACGCTTTGATGCAAGTTAGAGAGATTATTTCTAGAGTATGGTTGTATATTTTGATTGGTGTAGCTATTGGAGCAATTATTCATGGATATGTACCACAATCATTAATCGAAAAAGTTTTAGGACAAAATAATCCATTTTCTGTAGTGATTGCAACCATTATTGGTGTCCCAATGTATGCAGATATTTTTGGAACCTTACCAATTGCTGAAGCGCTTGTTTTAAAAGGTGTCGGTATAGGCACTGTACTTGCACTGATGATGGCTGTAACTGCATTAAGCTTGCCATCAATCATTATGTTAAAAAAAGTCATTAAACCAAAATTGCTTACGATGTTTATATCGATTGTAGTTATTGGGATTATCGTGACGGGTTATTTATTTAATATATTTAGTTATTTATTCATATAAAAAAAGGAGAAGAACAAATGAATATAAAAGTATTAGGCACTGGGTGTCCAAATTGTAAAAGATTAGAAAAGAATGTTTATGAAGCTCTAGATGAGCTTAAGCTGAAGGCAGATGTTGAAAAAGTAACTGAAGTAAAAGATATCATGTCATATGGAGTTATGAGTACACCAGCGCTTGTCATTGATGGAAAAGTAGTTTTTTCTGGTCAAGTACCCATGGTATCAAAACTAGTAGAAATAATTAAAAAAGAGGTATAACTATGAAAAAAATAGCATTTGTATGTGTGCATAATAGCTGTAGAAGCATCATGGCTGAAGGTTGGGCAAAACATTTAGGACAAGGTGTCATTGAAGCATACTCTGCAGGTACTGAAAAGTATGATGCACCAAAACCTATGGCTTTAGAAGTCATGACTGATTTAGGTATTGATATGAGTCACGCTAAAAGTAAATTATTAGATCAACTTCCAGAAGATTTAGATATTTTGATTACTATGGGTTGTGGTGTTGAATGTCCTTTTGTACCATGTAATCATAGAGAAGACTGGGGACTCGATGATCCAAGTGGTGGTCCAAAAAGTGGATTTGAAGAAACAAGAGAACTCGTAAGAAAAAAAGTTGTTGAACTTATAGATAGAGTTAATAAAGGCGAATTATAATGAAAGGTATTAGTTTTTTTGAAAAATATCTGACAGTATTTGTTCTAATCTGTATGGGTATAGGATTACTTATTGGGAATTTTTTAGGATTTATTCCAGATTTTTTGAATCAATTTGAGATTTATAATGTTAATATTCCCATTGGTATTTTAATCTGGATCATGATATATCCTATGATGTTAAAAATTGATTTCACATCTATAAAAAATGTTGGAAAAAACCCTAAGGGTTTATATTTAACATGGGTTGTAAACTGGCTTATAAAACCATTTACCATGTTCTTAATAGCAAGTTTGTTTTTCTTTGTTCTATTTAAAAATCTAATACCAGAAACTTTAGCTAATGATTATTTAGCTGGAGCAGTTTTACTTGGAGCAGCACCTTGTACTGCGATGGTTTTTGTATGGAGTAGTTTAACTCGAGGAAATCCAGCATATACGCTTGTTCAGGTTGCAACAAACGATTTGATAATTTTATTTTTATTTGTACCTATCGTAGGACTTTTATTAGGTATAGGTGGTATTACTGTACCTTGGGGAACATTATTTTTATCGGTTTTAATTTTTGTTGTCGTTCCATTAGTTGCAGCATCTTTAACCAGATATTATGTCATCAAACATAAAGGTGAAACATACCTATATGAAAAAGTTATTGCTAAGTTTTCTAAAACTACAATTATTGGATTATTATTAACACTCATATTGATTTTCTCACTTCAAAGTGATTTAATCATTGAAAATCCAACACATATTTTATTGATCAGTATACCGCTAGTGATTCAAACATTTTTCATTTTCTTTATTGCCTATTACGGTGCTAAAGTTATGAAATTACCACATGAAGTAGCTGCGCCAGCTGGCATGATTGGGGCAAGTAATTTTTTTGAGTTAGCAGTTGCTGTAGCAATCGCATTGTTCCCATTAAATCCAGGTGTAGCACTTGTAACCATTGTCGGTGTATTGGTTGAAGTACCTGTCATGCTTGTCCTTGTTAAAATAGCAAACAAAACTAAGCACTTATTTTCATAATGTAGGAGATGGTTCATGGTGCTGATATTGACAAATGAGTCAAATCGGTTATAATGAGCATATAACTTCGTAGGGGGACAACATGCAATGAGTAAGTATATTTATTATGTGTTTATCACTATCCTGTATATTTTATTTGGATATATGGTGTTGCAAGGCTTTAGATTAATCAATGGACATGTCTTACTTCATGATCTTTATGAGCAGCAGTTATTTAAGATTATAAGAGCAACATTTTTCATATTAGCACTGAGTATGACTTTTGTCTGTCTAATTAAGTTTTTATATCAAGTCAATAAGAAAAATTTCATTCGTTTATTGATTACAAGTTTTCCTATAGGAATAGCTTTAATCTATATTATCTATGGATCTATGGTTTTTTTTAGTTAAAAAATATTGACATATGAAAATTTATCATTATAATAGTTAGTAAATTCGAAGATAAAGAAGAGTAACTTAGGTAAACATATTTAGCGAGTCCATGATAGTGAAAGATGGATATATTCAATAACTAAGTGAATGGCCTTTTGAGAAGCAGGGTGAAAAAAGTAGCCTGAGCCGGGTAGTTTCCGTTAGAAAACTAAAAATATAAAAGTCTTAAATGATGGAGTATTTTGTTAAAGGAGAAACTTAGTTTCTTGAATTTGGGTGGTACCACGAGCATCTCGTCCCTATGGATGATGCTCTTTTTTTATACCCAAAAACAAATACTTTTTCCTAAAAGACGAGAAAGGAAAAAGAAATGGAGTTTGGAAAATTTGGTGGACAATATGTCCCAGGACCTATTCTTAAAGCGGTTAAAGAAGTAGAAGAGGCTTATGATATGTATAAGCATGATGAGGCGTTTTTAAATGAGTTTAAGTTTTATTTAAAAACATATGCCAATAGACCTTCATTGTTATATTATGCAAAGAATATGACTGAAGATTTAGGTGGCGCAAAGATTTATTTTAAAAGAGAAGATTTAAATCATACAGGAGCGCATAAGATTAATAATGTGATCGGTCAAGCTCTCTTGGCAAAACGTATGGGTAAAAAGAAGTTAATTGCAGAGACTGGTGCAGGACAACATGGGGTTGCAACTGCAACTGCTGCAGCTTTATTTGGTATGGAATGTGAAATCCATATGGGATATGTTGATATGCTAAAACAATCTTTAAATGTTTATCGTATGGAGCTTCTTGGAGCAAAAGTAGTTGCTGTGCACGATGGGTTAAAAACATTAAAAGAAGCTGTAGATAGTGCATTAATTACATGGAGCCAGGAGTTAGAAGATACATTTTATTTAATTGGATCTGCTGTTGGACCGCATCCATATCCTATGATGGTAAGAGATTTTCAAAAAATCATTGGAGAAGAAATTAAAGTTCAATTAAAAGAGGTAGAACAAAAACTTCCAGATTACGTGATTGCTTGTGCAGGTGGAGGAAGTAATGCCATTGGAGCATTTTATGACTTTATTGAAAATAAAGATGTGAATTTAATTGGTGTTGAAGCAGCAGGTAAAGGTATCAATACAAAAGAACATGCTGCAACAATGACATTAGGTAAAGAAGCGGTTATCCATGGCATGAGAACATTAGTTTTAACAGAAGCTGATGGTGAAATATCTCCTGTGTACTCAATTTCTGCAGGTCTAGATTATCCAGGCATTGGACCAGAACACGCATATTTAAAGGATATTGGAAGAGTTAAATACGTTAGTGCAACCGATGAAGAGGCGGTATCAGCATTTGAATATTTATCGAAAGTTGAAGGTATTATTCCAGCGATTGAAAGTTCACATGCAGTTGCAGAAGCAATAAGATTAGCACCCAAACTATCAAAGGATAAGATTATTGTTGTTAATTTATCAGGTCGTGGAGATAAAGATGTTAAACAGGTTGCAAAGTATAGAAATTATGAATTAATTGATTAAATACTAGTGATATATAAAGAAGATATCGGCTTGATATCTTCTTTTTTGATAGAGCTAACATTTTCATTTCATACTTATTATGCTATACTTAATATAGACAAAACGATGTATAGAAAAGAGGTCCACATGGAACAAAATAATTATAGAATCGCGCTTTTAATCGATTCTGAAAATATATCAGCAAAATATATTAAACCAATTATGCATGAAATTGCGAAATATGGGAGAATAGTCATCGCAAGATTTTATGGAGATATTGCAAATTTACCTAAAGAATGGCACCAAACAGCTTTAAATTATGCGATTAAACCAATGCACCAATACAATGTCGCATCAGGAAAAAATGCTGCAGACATGGCAATGGCTATTGATGCATTAGAGATGATGTACCAAGAAAAGGTTAATACATTTTTCTTAATTACGAGCGATAGTGATTTTACACCACTTGCTATAAAACTTAGAGAAGGTGGCATGACTGTTGTTGGTGTTGGTAACGAAAAGAAAGTAACTGAAGCATTTAAATCTGCATGTAATGAGTTTAAGTATTTTGAGTATCTAGAAGACGAAGATGGAAATACATCTACTACATCTGATGGTGATGAAGATGATATTGAAAAAATTATAAAGGATATCATTATCGATAATGGCAACAAGATGCCATTAAGCAATCTTGGTAATATGCTTAGAAATCGTAGTTCTGACTTTGATGTTAGAAAGTATGGTGTTAAAAATTTATCAAGTTTAGTCAATACATTTTCCGGACTTAGAACCATTCAAAATGATATGGTTGTTGAGTTTAAATCAGGATTAAATTTTGATGAGATTGCAAAAAAAGTCATTGAAATCGTGAGCGAACAAAAAGCTAATAAGATGTTGCTCTCACAATTAAAGCAAGAGTTAGAAGAAATATTTTTAGGATTTAATTACAAAGAGTTTGGATTTTCACAATTTGGAAAGTTCATCGCAAGTATAAAAAGTGTTAGCGTCAGCAATAATTGGGTTAAATTGGTGAAAACAAATGGATCTAAGAAACATAAATAATCAAAAAAAATCCTTAGAAGGTATGATGGTTTTAGGTGGTGCAATCACAGGCATATCATTTATCAGTTTTATTGCTAATCCTGTTTTTATGATTGGGTTTATCGCTGGTGGAATTATCATGGCTATCGCAGGATCTAAATTTAAAAAATTATCCATAGCTTTCAAAGAAGTACACGTCAAAAAAATCATTCAAGATGAAATTGATGGTATTCATTATGAGCCAAAAAAAGGTTTTGAGAAAGAAGTCGTTTATGGATCGAAAATCTTAAGAAAAGAAGATAGATATTATAGTGAGGATTTCTTATCTGGAATCATCAAAGATAAAAAGTTCCTATCTGCTGATGTTAAACTACAAGATGTAAGAAGTAATGGGAAATCAACAACTGTTGTTACTGTGTTTCAAGGGCGATTTTATATTATTGATTTCAATAAAAAATTTGAAAATGACGTTTATATCATGCCTAATTTATCCATTGGGTTTAATTGGTTTTCAGAACTTCAAAGAGTTGATTTAGAGTCCATAGCTTTTAATAAATTATATGATGTCTTTTCAATTGATAAGCATTCAGCATTTTATCTATTGAAACCAGCATTTATGGAAAAATTGATTGAGTTTAGAAATGTTGCTAAACGAGTCATGTTTGGATTTAAAGATGCACAAGTTTATATTGCACTTGATACAAGAATTGATTCATTTGATTTAAAGATGTTTAGAGAAATTGATCAAACATTTTTTGAAGAAATCAAAAGAGAAATCAAGATGATTGAAGAACTTATAGATTTAATACCTGCATAATAAAAAAGCCGAATCAGTGATTCGGCTTTATCTTTATTTACGATTCTTTATAAATTTGATGCTTTCCATGATAAGTACAGGTAATAACACTAATCCTAAGATGATAAACCAATACTGATATGGTAATGATGTAATACCAAATATATCTCTTGTAAATGGTATGAACACTACAAGCAGCTGCAATGTAACACTAGCTCCAAGTGCGTAGAAAATAAATTTATTTCTCTTGAGTTTGAAGACTGAATATAATTCACTTCTAACATTAAATGCATGTGCCAATTGTGATAAAGCAAGTACAATAAACGTCATGGTTTGAGCTGTTATCATTTTAATTTCTCTCATAGCTGATGGTTCAAGGAACCACCCAATCATGTATGCTGCAAATGAAATAAGCCCAAGCATTAAGCCTTGAAGTCCGATACGCATACCAAGTCCATCTGCAAAGATGGATTTTTGTGTATCTCTTGGCTGTTGATCCATAATGTTTTCTTCTTTAGGTTCTAGTCCTAAAGCTATAGCCATAAGCGAATCAGTAACAAGATTAACCCATAAGATTTGAACTGCGGTTAGTGTCGTTACACGACCACTAAATATAAGTATACCTATGGTTGTACCTAAGAAGATAGTGACAATTTCACCGATATTACAACTTAGTAAGAAGTGAATTGCTTTTTTAATGTTAGCGAAAATAGTTCTACCTTCACTTACAGCATTAACGATGGTAGCAAAATTATCATCTGTGAGCACCATATCAGCTGCACCTTTAGCAACCTCAGTGCCTGTAATACCCATGGAAATTCCAATATCTGCTTTTTTAATTGATGGAGCATCATTAACACCATCACCAGTCATTGCGACAACTTTGTTTGCCTTTTTCCATGCATCAACAATACGAACCTTATTTTCAGGACTTACGCGTGCATAAACTCTAATATGCTCTAGTTTCTCTAAGAACTCATCATCATTCATTTGATCAAGTTCTTTTCCAGTAATTGCAAGTTCGTCTTTGGATAATATATTAAGATCAGTTGCGATTGCAACAGCTGTGTTGATGTGATCTCCAGTAATCATAATCGTCTTTATGCCTGCACGATTACATAGTGCAATTGCATCTTTTGCTTCAGGTCTTGCTGGATCAATCATTCCGACTAAGCCTAAAAGTGTTAGCTCAGTTTCAAGATCATCCGATGTCATGTTTTTTAAGTTTTTTGATTTATCTATTTTTTTAAAAGCAACTGCTAATACTCTTAAAGCATCATTTGACATATCTTGATTTGCTTTTTCATAAGGTTTTATATCAAACTGATCCTGATGATAAATAGAAGTAGAGCGACTAAAGATTACATCTGGTGCACCTTTAATGACTGCATATCTACCGTCTTTAAAATCATGAACGGTTGTCATCATTTTTCGATCTGAATCAAAAGGTAGTTCATAGATTCTTTCGTTATCATCAATCATATCAATTGGTTTTTTGTTAAGCGTTATAGCTAAATCGATAAATGCAATTTCTGTTGGATCTCCGATTTTTACATATTCATTTTCTTGAATGGATACTTTGGTATCATTACATAAAGATCCATATAGAGCTAATTTATCTAAAGCTTCAGTTGATTTTGTCTTTTCATTGATATCAATGGATTTATGTTCAACAAAAACTTTTGTGACTGTCATTAAATTTTGAGTAAGTGTTCCTGTCTTATCTGAACAAATAATACTCGTAGAACCTAATGTTTCTACAGCTGGTAAAGTTCTGATGATTGCATTTTTCTTTACTAAGTTTTGCATACCTAAAGCTAAAACAATCGTTATAATTGCGGGAAGACCTTCTGGAATCGCAGCAACCGCTAAAGCAACAGAAGTTAATAATGCTTCTTTCCAATCTTCAAAAGATGCACTACCATCAATAGCATATGCTTCAATAATGGTTATTGCAAAAATAATAAATGTAATACCAAGTGCTAAGAAAGCTAGTGTTTTACCGAGTTTAGCCATACTTTTTTGTAATGGAGTATCCTCACTCATTGTTTCACTAAGCATTGTTGCAATCTTTCCAAGTTCAGTTTGCATTGCTGTATGTATGACAATTGCTTTACCTCTACCATAGGTAACGACAGTACCCATAAATCCAAGATTTGTTCTATCACCTAATGCAACATCGTTTTCATCGATAGGATCTACAGTTTTTTCAACTGGGACAGCTTCACCTGTAAGCGGAGATTCATCAGTCTTTAGATTGATTGACTCAATAATTCTTACATCAGCTGGGACATAATCACCAGCATCTAAAATAACGATATCGCCAATGGTTAATAGTTTCACATCAATTAATTTCTCTTGGCCATCCCTTAATACTTTTGCTTGTGGAGATGACATTGCTTTAATTGATTCTAAAGCCTTTTCAGCTTTTGCTTCTTGAAATAAACCTAATAAAGCATTTAGCAGAACAATCATTAAGATTAAGATACCTTCTGATGGTTCATCTGTTACAAATGATAGTATAGAGGCTGCAATCAGCACATAGATCATAAAATCATTGATTTGATCAAAAAATCGTAAAATAAGTGGTCTTTTTTTAGTCTCTTCTAATTGGTTTTTTCCATGGGTAGCTAGTCTTTTTTGAGCTTCATTCTCAGATAATCCTTTTTTTATGTCAGAGCTTAAACTACTAATAATCTCTTCATAAGATTGTTGATAAGCATGTTTTTCCATATGTTTCTCCTTCGGTGTGGTTTATTAAATATTTTATCATATTATGGTCTATGTTTCATGTTTTGTCTAAAAAATGGAAATTATGAGAAAACTAATAACAATTAAGTGTTTATCTTTATGCATTCATCTTGTATAATAATTTTATAAGGAGATGGTAAAATGGCATTTATGGAAATTCACATAAAATCAAATATGTTAGATATGAATACTACCATCGCAGTCATATATCCTGAACATCAAGATAAAAACAAGAAATCGAAAGTTCTATATTTACTGCATGGGTATACAGGGCATTACATGGATTGGATGAGACAAACAGCAATAGAAAGATATGCAAACATGTATAATCTATGTGTTGTTATGCCATCAGTACATAACAGTTATTATACTAATAATATTCATAACGTTAAGTATTTTGATTATGTTGCAGTTGAACTACCTAAAATCATTGAAGGTATGTTCCATGTATCAAAGAAAAAAGAAGATCGCTTTATTGCAGGATTATCCATGGGAGGATATGGTGCACTAAAAATAGGTTTAACCTACCCCAAAAGATATGAAAAGATTGCTAGTTTTTCAGGAGCAATCAATGTAGATCGTTTATACGAGTTAAACAAGCATTTACCGAAAAGCAAACAATTTTTAAGTGCATTTAGAAAACTACCGATTAAAGGAACTAAACACGATATTTATCATTTATTAGATAAAGCATACGAAAAATCTACTATCCCAGGACTATTTATAGCATGTGGTACCGAAGACTTTTTATATCCAGATCATGTGGATTTTATTAAATATTTAAAAGAAAAAAACATCCCACATATACATACAGAAAATCCAGGAAATCATGAATGGAGATTATGGGATATGTATATTAAAGATGCTTTAAAATGGATGTTTGAATAACCGATTATTTCTTAAGTAACCATAGTGCGAATGTTTCAAACATTTTTCGCCAAGCGAGTTCATTATGAATATCATCAGTTTCAATGTAGAAGATGTCTTCTACATTTTTTTGTTCTAAATGTTTTTTTAAGTGTCTACTGTTATTTAAGTATATTTTATTAAAATTCTTATTTGAAGGATCAGATGATTCATTTTTACCTATTGATATAAAAAATCTTTGATCCATTTGAATATCTGCAATATCAATATAGTTTAAAAAATCTTCTTCATTAAACCATGAAGCTAAAGAGAAGACACCAACATTCTTAAAAATATCTGGATGTTTTGCAGCAATATAAGTGGAAATATAAGCACCCATAGAACTACCTGCAATTGAAGTGTTTTCATAATCAGGTAAAGTTCTAAAGTTTTTATCAATATAGGGTTTAACCTTTTTTACAACAAAGTCTGCATAAACGTCACCTAGACCACCAACTTGAACTTTAAGCATTTTTTTGACATATTCTTTTCCAACCCATGGAGAATACTCAAAAAACCTTAAATCAGAGTTATCAATCCCAACAATTATCACGTCTTTTTGAATTTTTTGCTCGGTTTTTAATTTTGATAATGTTTCATAAATTCTCCAAGATGATTGATTATAAGCAGTTCTGTCTTCAAAAAGATTTTGGCCATCATGCATATATATAACAGGATAACTTTTTTCTTCTTGTGCATAATCATCTGGAACTAAAACTCTAATTGTTCGTTTTTTTTGAGTTGTTGGTATATATAGTTGTTTTTTTATCATATTCATAAAATCAGCCCCTTTTGTATATTTTAACACGTTTTTTAACTCTTTTAAGGCTTAACACAGAAAATTGTATGTTAAAATAAAAGTATAGTAACGGAGGTGCTTTATGAAAGAATTTACCTTTTTAAAGACAAATAAGAAAACACCAAGGTTAGGATTTGGTGCCTGGCAATTAGGGAACACAGAGTTCTGGGGATATATGGCATATGACGATGGTATTCATTTAGTTAAAAAAGCTATCGATTCAGGTGTGCGTTTTTTTGATACAGCTCCAGGATATGCTGCAGGTATGAGCGAGACGATTATTGGAGACGCTATTGCAGGTAAAGAAGACCAAATTATTATTAACACTAAACTAGGCCATATGGCTGATGGAAGCACTGATTTTAGTGTTTCATCATTAGAAGAACAGGTATATGAATCTTTAGAAAGACTCAAAGTGAAGTCATTAGATAGTGTATTATTACATAATCCAGATATGAGTATTCTAAAACATGAAACAGATCATTTTGAAGAGCTCGAAAGATTAAAAGAAGAAGGGTTAATTAAAGCATATGGTGTTAGTATTGACACTTATGAAGAGTTAGAAGCTGTAATCAAACATCTTAATGTAGATGTTGTTGAAGTCCTATTTAATATTTTCTTCCAGGAAGTAAGACCATTGCTTAAGAAAGCTAAAGAAAAAGGTATCACAATGATTACAAAAGTACCACTTGACTCAGGATGGTTAACTGGAAAATACGATGAAAACTCTGAGTTTGAAGGTATTCGTTCTAGATGGGACATAGAAACCATAGAAAGAAGAGCAAAACTTGTACAAGAAATTAGAAATATTACTGGTGATCATGATATTACAAAGTATGCGATTGCGTTTATTATGAGTTTTGAAGAAATCGATTTGGTTATTCCTGGTATTAAGAATGAAGACCATTTAAAACAACACATTGAGTATCAATCATATGTGTTGCCTGAAAAGTTAAAAAAAGCATTTATCGATCTTTATGATCAACATATAAAAAACGATCCACTTCCATGGTAATGATAAAGAGTCATTCAAGTCATTGATTGACTCTTCATATTTTTAAAGAAAGGTATTTACATAAAAATATAACATATGGGAACCTTAATCAATGCAGCAGCAATTATTGTAGCAACCTTCTTAGGGATTATATTTAAGAAAGGTTTATCAGAAAAAATTCAAAAAGCAATCATGTTCACTTTAGGTTTAGGATTGGTTGCGTTATCTTTAGGGTGGTTTGTCAAAGACTTTTTAGTTTTTGATGGAACATCGTTTTCTACTCGTATGGATTTACTCATTATTTTGTCATTGGTCATCGGTGTAATTATTGGTGAATGGATAGATATTGACCAAAGACTGACAAATTTAGCTTATAAAGTCGAAAAGAAATATAATTTACCACCACTTGCGAAAGGATTTATTACTGCGACCCTCATTTTTTGTGTAGGGGCAATGGCTATTACTGGTGCAATCCAAGATGGACTAGGTTTAGGGATGACAACTTTACTTATTAAGTCAACACTAGATTTTATTACAGGTATGGTTTTAGCTTCGTTTTTAGGAGTAGGTGTTGCTTTATCTGCAATTAGTGTTTTGGTATATCAAGGTTCAATCACACTATTAGCTAGATATTTAAGTAGTTATGCAACTGCTGATTTAATCAGTTCATTATCTATGATTGGTAGTATCATTTTAATTGCGATTGGATTAAACTTTATGGAAATTAAAAAGATTAAAGTAGCTAATCTGTTACCAGCATTATTAGTACCAATCATTTATACGTTAATCATGAGTTTATTTTAGGGGGATTTATGGACGTTTGCAAAATTTGTGGATCAAAACATATGAAAACATATAGACACCCTAAATTTGACATGACTTTTCATGAATGTTTAGCGTGTGAAGTGATTTATAAAGATCTTGATCAAAAAATCTCTTTAACAGATGAGAAAAAGGTCTATGATCTACACGAGAATTCTATAGAGAATGAAGGATATGTCAATTTCTTATCTAATTTTGTAGACAGCGCTTTATACCCATTTTTAAAAAGCGGAAAACTTCTAGATTTTGGAAGTGGACCAGAACCGGTATTAAAAAGTATATTAGAAGATAAATACCTTTTTGAAGTTGATATTTATGATTATTTTTATGCACCACAACAATCTGTATTTAAGGACACATATGACGGCATAACATCAACTGAGGTGTTTGAACATTTATGGAACCCTATGGATGTTTTAAAAAGTTTAAAATCGATATTAAAAAAAGATGGCATACTTGCCATCATGACATTGTTTCACCCAAAAGATCAGATGGCATTTTTTGATTGGTTTTATATTAGAGATCCAAGTCATGTCACCTTTTATACACCTAAAACATTTAAGATTATGTCTGAAATAGTTGGTTTAGAAGTTATATATACAAACAATCATCGTTATTTGACATTAAAAAACAGCTAAGTGATTAGCTGTTTCAGACTGTAGACAAAAACAGTTTTTTAAGAAGAATATCTCATTTTGAGATGTTCTTTTTTTGTTTGAGTATAAAAAAAAGAGTTTTTCACTCAATTCCAGTCAAATCGCAGATATATTACCACATGATTGTGGCTAACTTTTTCAAATTGTACATACTTAAAATCATGAAGCTTCGATCCTCATTTTTCCTAAGTCCTC
>Ga0207832_100221_pt1 | contig 31722 bp, 35 predicted proteins | sample TtanPargueraPR_3_FD_187743 | JGI IMG/M metagenome (GOLD analysis project Ga0207832, IMG submission 187743) | Aerobic enrichment media microbial communities from Bioluminiscent Bay, La Parguera, Puerto Rico - Tt and P1 (4) (SPAdes) | ecosystem: Environmental > Aquatic > Marine > Unclassified ...
CTGCAGCAATGTTGAGAGCTCGTCGTCCGAGCAGACGTTTTGCATCATCTATTCCCTATATCACTATTTCCGCAAGCGTGATAAAAGATTGCGCCCGGCCGTCGCCTGGGTATTCTCTCCTTCAGGATATCAGCATGTCAGATAAATTTTTCTATAAAGGTCGGCAAGACGCCCGCCAGCACCACACGGCTTACGGCGGCTTTCAGACAAACGCCAGTCAAAAGAGCGGAAGCAAGAAGTACCCACTAACGCTGGTGGTTACCAGTGAAGAACGCAAGAAAGAAATTGAGGCCCAGGTGACCGAGGCGAAGCTTCACGCAACCATCTCCGTTGATACCCGCGAAGGCGCCGTTGAATCCGTCAACGAGCTCACGGCTATCCTGAATAAAACGGGAACAGTCACCACAGCAAAATCTCCCTCCCGCAACGACGCCTGCACTTGCGGTAGCGGACTCAAATTCAAGAAATGCTGCGGCTGAGAGTAACCGGGGCATAGGGGGCATTATTATGATTGTATGCGGAGTAGAACTGACCGGCAGCGATGCGGTGGTGTGTATGCTGAATATGGACCGGGGCCAATTCAACCTGCCGGACAGCAAAGTACGCAAGCTCTCGCTACCCAAAAACCACAGCCGGGACGACCTGAAAACGTTTCAGGCCACCTTTGCGGCGCTGATGGCCGAGAGCGGCGTGGCCACGGTTGCCATCAAGGAGCGGATGCAAAAAGGCAAGTTTGCCGGTGGCGCCATCAGCTTCAAGATGGAAGCCGCCATCCAGTTAATTGCCGACTCCGAGCTGAACGTGACCCTGGTGCCCCCGGCCCTGGTCAAGTCCACTCTGGCCAACAACCCTGTGCCCATCGCCTTTGCCGACACAGGCCTGAAAGCCTTCCAGGAAAACGCTTTTATTACCGCCTACGTCGCCCAACTCAGCGGCACCAACAGATAACCGAACCTCCGGCTACACAGCCGACACTCACTTCAACCCCTCCCCAAGTGCCTAATTTTCAAACCTGAATCATTAGGCACTCTCATATCAATCTGGCTCACTTTTCGGTACTATCCCGCGCCAATTTTTATTAATTGAACGTTCAATTAAAGGATGTAACATGCGAACGATTTTTCTCCTGGTGATGCTTGCGTGGGTCTCAGTTGGGACAAAGGCTTACGCCGCCGGACAATGCGAGCAGATACAGTTCGCCATTGTGGACTGGACAGACGTGAAAGCGACCACCGCCGTGGCGTCGGAACTCTTGCAGGCGCTGGGCTACAACGTGGAGATGTCCAGCCAGTCGGTGGCAGACACGTACCAGGGCATGGCCAATGGCGACATCGACGTGTTCCTGGGCAACTGGATGCCCAGTATGGCGCCCGTGGCCGATCCGCTGATCGAAGCCAACAAGGTCGAGCGGCTGGGGCCTAATCTTCAGGGAGCCAAATACACTTTGGCGGTTCCACAGGCGGTCTACGAGGCAGGCGTTAAAAGCTTTTCCGACATTGCCCGATTCAAAGACAAGTTTGATCACAGGGTGTACGGCCTGGAGAAAGGTAACGATGGTAATCAGCTCATCCTCGATATGATCAAAACCAACGCCTTTGGCCTGGGCGAATTCAACCTGGTTGAGACCTCCGAGCGCATCATGCTGGCCCAGGTGAATGGAAAGATTCGCGACAAGGAATGGATTGTATTCCTGGCGTGGGCACCTCACCCCATGAACGAGCGGTTCGATATTGTGTACCTGGATGGCGGCGATGAGTACTTCGGCCCGAACAAGGGTGGTGCTACGGTCTACACCAACACCCGTGCCGGATTCAGCGAAGACTGCGCGAATGTGGCGCAGCTTCTGGAGAACCTGGAATTCTCACTGGCAATGGAAGGCCAGGTAATGGACATGATCCTGAACCAGTTTGTTCCGCAGGAAAGGGCCGCTCGCCACTGGATGCACCAGAACCCCGACGCTGTTGAAGCCTGGCTGGAGGGCGTGACACATCGCGACGGAAGCCCGGCTGACGCCAACGCCATCGCACAGTCCATGAAGCTGACGGTGAATAACTGAGTGTTGCAGTAAGACGACAAAGCCCCCCTGCTGGGGGCTTTTGTGTTCATGGAGACTCGTAAGTAAACTCGTTCGTTAACCGAAACGAGAGCCAAAGTTCACATGGCAAAACCCAAACGCATCTACCTGGCCGGCCCGGAAGTGTTTTTCCCACACGAAGAACACAACGCCATCGTCGCCGAGAAAAAGCGCCTGCTTCGCGAAGCCGGCTGTGAAGGCATAGACCCGCTGGACACCGCCCTGACGTTTTCCGAACGCGACGCCAAACCCACGCGCGGCCACCGAATCTACCAGGCCAACCGCGAACTGATGGACAGTTGCGACGCCATCATTGCCAACCTCACCCCCTTCCGCGGCATCAGTGCGGACCCGGGCACGGTGTTCGAAGTCGGCTACATGATCGGCCAGGGCAAACCTGCATTCGGGTTCACGATGGACCGCCGTCATTACCGTGAACGCGCGGGCGCAGCCGACCGGGATGAACTGGGCCACAGCATTGAAGACTTCGAGATGAGCGACAACCTGATGATTGAGGGAGGAATTCAGGAGTCCGGTGGCCAGCTACTCGTGGCAGAGCAGCCTGGCGAACACCGGTTTTTCTCGGCTGAACTGTTCCGCCGTTGTGTTCAGGCGCTGATAGGCCATAGGCACTCCAGATAATGGTCACTGTCGACCGCCGAGTTCTGCCCAAGTAATCTGATATATTTCCGAACTCACGGACTCCAGAAACGCTGAAAACTCAGACGCGTTAAGGCCGGGCCAAATGTCTGGCCCGGCCTTTTCCATCAGTTGATGGTTACCTGCTGGCGAGCTCCTACCAGGTAGTAACTACCACCTTCGGTGAGGATGTACTCATACAGAGGAACAACAACTGCACTGCCCGGGGCTTCAAACACCACCGAACCGCTCGTGTTCGCATAAGAAACCGTGCTTTCCAGAACCAGGAAGTCGGAAGCAGCCGCTGTCATGTTGTTACCAACCTGAGTTGTGACTGTGAGATCCGCCAACAGGGCAGAATTTGCCGCAACTACCAGATTAGATTTAACCGGCTCAACCGTAACCGGATAGTCACTGAACCACTGGGCATAGTCCGTCGTCAGCCCGTGCGTGCCGGCCAGATAGTATTTTTCTGCGTCAGCCAGATTACGGAACGTCCACGGCCAGAAAGTGGTGCCGCGATGTTTTGCTGCTTCCATCACTTCCGGAGCGAGGCTACCGTAGGACGGGTTGAACGTGGACGAATACTGCTGAGTGGCGTTGAGAATCGTCCGCAGGTTCTTTTCCATATTGCTGTCTGAGCTGAAGCCTGTCAGGAAACCGCCAGACACACCGGGCATGACTTCCTGCAACTTAAGCAGTTGGTCAGAGTTGAAGGAAATAACAATCACCTGATCGTGAACACCATGGCGTTCAATGGCCGCTTTCAGGTGCTCAACGATTTCAGGCTTGCCGCTCTTGATCTCAACAAAGTGAACCGCACGCTTACCTTTCAATGCCGTAAAGAACTCATCCATGGTTGGCACAGAGTGGCCACCATCAACAGTAAGGGCCTTGAGCTCTGCCAGCGATTTCTCTTCAACTGCACCGGTGCCATCGGTGGTGCGATCGACAGTGCCGTCGTGCATCACCACAACCTGGTTATCGGTGGTCAGATAGATGTCCGACTCAACGGCGTCTGCACCCAGCTCAACCGCTTTCAGAGCGCCCGCAACGGTATTCTCGCTCACCTGGGAAGGAACGCCACGGTGGCCAACAACCAGCGGTTTTCTCAACAGAGTGTTCTCCGGCAACGCGGTGAAGAACGCAAGCGCCTGGTCCGGGTCCGTCGTCAGAAGGCCATTAACACCCGCCGTCAGAGCATCAACCGTTTGCACATATTCCGGTTGCTCCAGCTGCCCCCAGACGGAGATCAGGCGGTTCTGGATATACTGGACAGACGTTTTGTCCAGCAAGCTTTCCGGCAGAATCGCAATCTTGGCTTTTGACTGATTGGTAGTCTGTACAATACGCAATAGATCAGCCGGTCCAGCCACCAGGTTTGCATGAGTAAAATCCACGGCAGCCCGAACAAACGGCATTTTTTCCCGCGCGTCTTTCAGCAACTCCTGGTTGTCTGACACCAGTGTCAGGTCGAAGAACTGATGACGTTCAACCACGGGCTTCAGAGCGTCAACGGCAGCCTGGCTGGTTACATACAACATCGGCATAGCGGTGAACTCACCGGCATCCAGCATTTGGTCCAGGTACCCCAGGCTTCCACCATTCTGTCCAGACAACATCAACTGGTCATCCAGCTTAAGGAAAACTGAATTTGCGGGCGACGCCGTCAGATCGCCGGCGACCGGTGAAAGGTTGGTGATGCTCGGAGCCATAGACGCACCGGTCTCCGGCTCAGCCACACTCACCATCGGAGGTAATGGCGGCAACGCCTTCAGCTGTTCCGTAACGGTAACGCCCTCAACCCGCAACAGGCTGCCCGCCGCCTGAAAGCCAACACCGCCCTGTGAGAAATCGCTGTCTAGCACAGAGTCTTGAAGCAGGGTGCCGTTGAGGTACTGTTGAACGCGATCACCGTGAACCACGATGGTTGCAGTATAAAGCTTGGCAGGGTCAATCACTTCCGAGAACCCGGCCTTGTCAACAATGCTCCACTGGCCGGTGTTTCGGAACGCATGCTCCGTCCCGTTGGCGGCCGTCGCGTTCTGGCGAATGGCCATTTGGTAGTAGGGTTCTACTCCCAGACCGGTCCGATATTGCATGCCGACCCAACGAGAAGTAGTGTTCGCCTCTGCAATGGTGAAAGACACTTCAATACGATAGTTTCCCTGGTCCTGCAGGAACTCGGGCAAACGCACGGCCACCGGCGTGTAATTGTTACCGCGGCCATCAACGAACAAGCTTCCCTCTTTTGTGTAGAAAAGCTCTTCCGCGCCATCCATCACCATCCAGCCTTCAGGGAGCTTACCCTCAGCGATGGCTTCGAAGTCTTCATCCAGAAGAATGTTGGGTTCGGGCTCGGGCTCAGGATCTGGATCTGGATCTGGATCTGGATCCGGTTCAGGATTCGTTACTGGCGGTATTTTATTATCATCACTGCTGTCAGAATCGTCGCTACACCCTGCCATCCCGGTAATGGCCACAAGCATTAACGCTAGAAGGATTACCCTGCTCATCAAGCACTCTCCATATCGGCTTCGAAATGAGCAGGCAGAATAAGCCGCGAAGATGACCCAGCCGTTTCAGAAATAAAACACTCGACTGGCAGCTCGAAACCAACCCACAAACTCCCTTGCAGCCTCCTGGATCTCGTTGATCAACCAAACCCAAAACGTCGGGTCGGATAATGATATGCTCCTCCAACCTTCTTCAAGAAACAGGTTCGGCCCGGATCATGATCAAAGCCTTTGCCGTTTCCAACTATCGCAGCCTCAGAGACGTGGTCGCACCGCTGGCGGGCCTGAACGTTGTTACCGGTCCGAACGGCTGTGGCAAATCAAACCTCTATAAATCGTTGCGCCTGCTGGCGGAAACGGCAAAAGGCAACCTGATCTCCTCCCTGGCGGAAGAGGGCGGCCTGGACTACACCTTCTGGGCAGGGCCTGGCCAGTTCTCAAAGGAGATGCGGGACGGCTCAGCGCCCGTTCAGGGGACCGCCGGGAACACCCCATCCCGCCTACGGCTGGGGTTTGCCGGCGAAGAATTCGGCTACGCGATTTCTCTTGGGATTCCGGCCTCCACGGGGTTTGCAGGTTATCAGGAACCCAGCATGTTCCAGCTCGACCCTGAAATAAAACGCGAATGTATATGGGTGGGTGATGTCTGCCGCCCAAGCAGTTGTCTGATTGATCGCGTCGGGCCGGTTGTCAAAGTACGTTCAGGGCGGAAATGGGAGGTCTACGACACCCGGCTAAACACCTATGAGAGCATTCTGAGCGAGATCAGTGATCCTGTGGCTGTGCCTGAAGTCCATGCCGTCCGGCAGGCCATCAGGCAGTGGCGCTTTTACGATCAGTTCCGCACCGATCAACACTCCAGCATCCGCACCCCGCAAATCGGGACCCGCACCCCGGTGCTGGACCACAATGGCCATAACCTGGTTGCAGCCCTGCGTACCATTCACGAAATCGGCGACCGGGAGGGCCTGCACAGCGCTATTGAAGATGCCTTTCCCGGAGCGAGGCTCGGGTTCAGCACAGACGCAGGTAACCGTTTCGTCCTGGAATTTGAGCAGGCCGGCCTGCTCCGCCCCCTGAATCAGGCCGAGCTTTCTGATGGCACCCTTCGCTACCTGCTATTGGTTGCCGCGCTGCTCACACCCCGCCCGCCATCACTACTGGTGCTGAACGAACCAGAAACAAGCCTGCATCCCGACTTGCTTCCGGCCCTCGGCCGGCTGATCATTCGCGCCTCGCGGGAAACCCAGGTGTGGGTTGTTTCCCATGCCCCTCGACTGGTAGCCGCTCTGGAAGCAGACGACGATTGCCATTCCATTGCACTGAACAAAGAGCTGGGTGAAACCCGCATTCTTGGCCAGGGGCTTCTGGACGCGCCCCCCTGGAACTGGATGGATTGACGATGCAGAGAGTCACTAACCCGCTTCATCTAAAGCATAGTCAGCAGCCAGAGCCTCCAGCGCCCTGAATCAGGGGCACGGCCAGTGACGGGACAAATCAAAAAACACACGGCCTTCCAGCTCCGGAACCCTGGATTCGGTGACCGTAAAACCGGTCGTGGGCTGCAGAACCGGCGCCTGTGCGGGCATTCCTGAGTGTATGGTGACCGAAACAGGCTTCCCCTCCAGTGTCGCGAAAACGTGCCCCTTCGCCGTCCGTAATCGAATCCGGCATGCCGCCCGGTCAAATGTCCAGGTGCCGGTAACGTCACTATCCGACAACGGCTCGTACGTCACGCTCTCAAAAACCACCAGTTCGCCTTCGGGATCCGGCACCTCCGGCACACTGGCCTGCAGCGAGGTCAGGGTGAAGAGCGAAGCTTGCTCCGCTCCGCCTCTAACACTCTCAACACCCCCGGCCAGAAAAAGCCGGTACCGGTCCCGCTGAAACGTCGTGGTCATCATGCTGAACGGAGTGAGTTGCCCGGTTGTCGCGCCAGGGGGTGGCGCCCGGTGTATCGGATCGTTCGACTTCCGGTACATCTGGCACCCGGACAAAAGTCCAAGCATCAATACCCATGCGGTTATACGAATCATGCCCGCCCCAGTGCAGACGCGTTACATTTCGTCAGCAACACAAGCGTCTCAGCAGTTACCCTTTTTCGCCTGGCCCGGTGGGCAGAAATGGCCACGAGACTTCCGGTAAGACCTGCGATCATCGTCATACCGACGGCGATCATAATCATAATCGCGATCGTGTTCCCTTTGGTCCCGGGTGGTCACGGCCGTTCCCGCTGCCGCACCGACAGCACCGCCAAGAATCGCACCATCTCTGCCGCCAACCTCGTTGCCGATGGCGGCCCCGAGTGCGCCGCCAATACCACCACCCAGCGCGGCGTCGGCGGTGTCACCCGCAACGGCACCCAACGAGGTGGCACTCAGAGACAGAAAAACGAGCAGTGGTTTCATATTCATGATGTAAATCCCATGGTTCAGGTGGTCTGACTTGTCCTGTATCACGGGCAGGAGAGCCTGTTCTCAGCGCCCCACCAGGCACCTGTCAGTTTTGAACCATTCGAGAATATCAGAAACACACGAAAAGCCACCTCTTACATTTTATTTATACTTCAACAGGTTACAAAGCCTTAACAACTGGTTTCCGGGTTCGGATGTAGGATCAACGGCTAGACTGGGCAGACCGGAGGCGGCATTCTATTGTGCTCCGGCACCCAAAGGCGCCCGGACCAACCACAACAGAGTGAAGAACTTACTTAACCCTCTAAACCGAATCAATGGAGCCTCGTAAGACCCATGAAAATTGCCGTATTTTGTGGTTCAAGCATCGGTGAAAACCCGGAATTCGCCCAGGCAACCCGTGCTCTGGGGCACTACCTGGCAACGAACGGAGTGGATCTGGTGTACGGCGGCGGCAACGTCGGCCTGATGGGCGTGGTCGCAGACGCCTTTCTGGAAAAGGGCGCCCAAGTGTACGGCGTGATTCCCGAATACCTGAAAGATCGGGAGCTGGCTCACCCCGGCCTGACCGAGCTGAAAATTGTTGCTGATATGCACGAACGAAAAGCCGCCATGGCCCGAATGGCCGATGCCTTTGTGGCCCTGCCCGGCGGCGTGGGTACCCTGGAAGAAATCTTCGAAGCCTGGACCTGGGCTCAACTCGGCTATCACGCAAAACCCTGCGCCTTTTACAACGTCAATGGTTTCTACGATAAATTGTTCGAGATGATCTCGAATATGACCGATTCCGGCTTCCTGAAACCGCACCATGCCGAGATGATTATTCACACGGATAACGAAGCGCAACTGCTCTCGGCCATCCAGTCCTACCAAGCGCCCAAACTGAAGTGGAGCTGAACCGGCGGGCCGAACCAAGCCCCGAAAGACCGGGACGACCGTCGGCCTGATTCCTGACCGGCTTTATCACGAACTTTACTCACAAAACCTGTGGATAACTGTGTTGGAAACCTCGGGTTAAGCGCCCGGAAGCCCCGAAGCAAAAGGGCTCGGGAAAGTTGATGCTAAAACGGGCAATCTCGTGACCATCCACCTGCCATAGCGTTCTCTGATGATCAGAAACTTCATGGTACGGCACCTTTGTCCTGATTCTTCCTAGCGAATACCGTCAAGTTTAGGACACCCGAGACACTCCAGAAATAAAGCTGCCCAGTATTCAATGAGTCGACCTCCCCATCAATATGACGCCAGAGCGCCCCTTTCCATCACACCACCCAAACAGTAACCTTGCATCCAAAGGACTGAAAATCCCCAAAGGAACCGGACAATGAAACGTTTTAGTGCAACTGCTCTCGCGTTGCTTCTCTGTCTTTCAGCAGCGGCCTGCGCATCCTCTTCGAATCTCATTAAGCTCGAGGCTCCTGAGCCGCGAACCGAAACAGCCGTAGTCACCATCGCCCGAGCAGGCCACCCCGTCAGGCTCCCTCTGGAGTCCCTTGCGAACTCATCATTTATTGGCAGCGACGGAGAAATGATCTTATACGCCGGCAACAAAAGTCTCTTTGCCACAGTGGTCACGCCGGAGGACTGGGGCAATCCATCCGTTCAGATGAACCAGGCACCGGACTTTATCTTCCGACGCGACCTAAGTTCCATTCAGGACGCTGAGTTTCGGAAAGAGCTTGAAGGCATAATCAGCATGACGCTGGAGCCCGCGGAAGAGAAGAAAAACAGTTTGTTAACCGTTGGCGAAATCACCGTTTACATTGCCTTCAGCCCCGCAAAAACCACCATTATGCTCACCTCACCGCGAAAGCCGGACCTTTTTACCCAACTGGTACTGAACAACTTCAACTGGCCTGACATCGAAAACGAAATCCTGAAAGGAATCGGGGGACAGTAATATGCTTACGAGGCAAGAGAAAGATGACCTCATGACGGTCATCAACATACTCTTCGACGATAACCAGTTGCGGGGCTTGAAACCGAACCTGAACGAACGTACCGCAGAGGTTGTCGAGCAAGCTATGGAAGAATTGATCAAATGCAACAACAGCATGAAGGAACTGGTGACCGGATTAACAATGGGGATTTCCGTGTTTACCCGAGGCTGGCTGAAGCACTCGTTGGATAAGATCGCTCAGGCACTTCGCGACAAACAGCTCCAGTTCGATGGGATGGCATGCCGGCATCAAGTTTCGGCTAATTTCAGGACGGAGATTTATCGCTCCGCTTTTTAGGCTCACATACTCATTGCCGTTCGCTCCGGCGAGACATGGGAAATAGATCTGACCCGGTTACACCAGGGCTAATCGCCCTGACCTGTCCGGGCATCAGCGCCCCCTTACACAGGAAATCCATGCATTGGCATAAGAGCCCTTTTGAGACTTTGAAAACATCTAGTCAACACGTCATTGTCCCTTGATGACGTCAACAACTGGGGAACTGGGCAGCAAGCAATGTCGGCACCGTCCCTTGTTGGCAGGTATGCCGCAGACTTTACTCACAAAAACTGTGGATAACTGTGTTGGAAACCTAAGGTTAACTAGGCAACACCCTTGCGCCACGGGGGCTCAGGAATGCTGATGCAAAAACGGACGATAGCAATGAATCTGCCATAGCGTTCTCCGATCATCAATTGAATTGATTCAGCCTAGGGCACAAGAGGGTAGGCCGCCCTCACCTGCCTCATCACAATCCTGGCATCCTCCGGCTTCAAACCCTGCTTTCGCAACTGCGGCATCACCATCGCGCCCACCTTCTGGCAACGGGAGCTATCAATACCGTGCTTTTGAAACACATCGGCAATGGCCTGTGGTTGGACATCCGGATTGGCTTTCAGCAGGTTGCCGATGTCGATGGCACAGGCCTGCTCTTCAGGGGCGGTGTTCTGTTTACTACGCCAGATCAGGACAGCCACGATGGTGGCGAAAACACCGATGATCAGAAACTTCATGGCAAGGCACCTTTGTCCGGGTTTTCCCTAGCGAATACCCTGCGCTTGCAGCCACTGACTGATCTGGGCCTGATTCATGGCGCCACTCTGGCGCGCCACCTCCCGGCCGTTCTGGAACAGAATCAGGGTCGGTATGCTGCGAATCGCAAACTGACCGGCCGGCCCGGGGGCTTGCTCCGTATTCAGCTTGGCAAAGCGCACTTTCCCGCGCCAGGCCTTCGCGGCCTGCTCGAACTGGGGCGCCATCATTTTGCACGGGCCACACCAGCTGGCCCAGAAATCCACTAACACGGGCAGATCGCTGCGCCCGGTATGGGTAGCAAAGTTCTGCTCCGTTAGCTCCAGAACCTGATCCGGCCAAAGCGGTTGTTTGCAGGCACCACAATTGCCGCCGGAGGACAACTTGTCGGCCGGCACGCGATTCACTTTGTGGCAATGGGGACATACCAGGTGTCGAACGTCAGTCATGATGAACAGGCCTCTGATTAGCTGATGGTAGAAATAATCAGGGCAAGAGAAGAGAAATCAAGCGGCACTAAAAATCGCGCATCTCACGAACACGCATCAACCGCTTTCCGCTACTATCAAAGTAAGTCGGTGTCAGAGGCTCAGCCGCCATGGGACTGTCGATAAAACAATCGGAATTTACAGCGGAAGAATTTGACCGTTTTTCGGCCAAGGTGCGAACGGACCTTACCGCACTCACCCGCCTTCTGGACCGGCCCGGTTTTGGTGAGGGGGCATCCTCCATTGGGGCCGAAGTCGAGTTCTACATCGTAAACCCGAACCTGCATGTTCAGCCGATCAACACAGACATCGCCGCCAGCGTCCAGGACCCACAACTGACTGTTGAGCTCAACCGCTTCAATCTGGAATACAACCTCAGCCCCCAGGCCTTCAAGGGTGCCCCCTTTGCCAGAACCGAGCAGGAACTGCTCAAGGCCATGCAGCGAATCAACCAGCACGCCGCCCCGTTGAATGGCGAACTGGTGGCCATCGGCATTCTACCCACGCTGCGCCAGACCGATATGGGCGCAAAGGTGATGACAGACGAACCCCGGTACCATGCGCTATCCAGGGCATTGATCCAGCAACGGGGCGAGCCCTTCAGCATTCATATCGGTGGCAACGACGTTATCGACCTGCAAGCAGACGACGTCACCATGGAAGGGGCGACCACCTCTTTCCAATTGCACTGGCGCGTTCCGGCCCACCGCTTTGCCGACTACTTCAACGCCGTGCAGCTGGTAACGCCCATTGCGCTGGCTCTGGCCAGCAACTCGCCCAGCCTGTTTGGCCACCACCTCTGGGACGAAACCCGTATCGCACTATTCAAACAATCCGTCGACAGCCGCTCGCCCAACCACAGAACCTGGAAACACCCGCCGCGTGTCTATTACGGCAACGGTTGGGCACGCAGCGCCTGGGAGCTGTTTGCCGCCTCGGCTTCCCTGTATCCGCCCATCCTGCCATTGATGTCGGAAGAAGACCCGATGGCCGTCATTGATCAGGGAGAGGTACCGGAACTGGCCGAACTGCGACTGCACCATGGCACCACCTGGCCCTGGAACCGGGCCATCTTTGATCATACAGACGGCGGCCACCTGCGCATCGAGATCCGTTCCATGCCGGCCGGACCAACGGCGGTGGACATGTGCGCCAACGGGCTGTTCGTGATCGGGGCGGCGTTGGCGGTTCTTGAGGATATCCGCCACCTGACATCGATACTTCCCTTTCATTACACCGAACACAATTTCTATCGTGCCGCCAAATACGGCATCGGAGCCGACATCATCTGGCCCCACAAAGACCAGGTACAGCTACAGGATACTCCCCTGTTAAACGTTGCCCGCGACCTGCTACCCCGCGCCCGGGAAGCCCTGCAACGGACCGCAGTGGACGAGGCGGAGATCCACCACCTGCTGGGCATCATCGAAGGCCGCATTCAAACCCGGATGACCGGCGCCCGATGGCAGCGACAGGTGACCGAGTCTTTTTTCCGGTCCCAGACTACCGACGAGGCATTCAGGAGTATGCTGTCTGTATACATGGGCCATCAGAAGACAAACACACCGCTGCATGAATGGACCTTGTCACCATGAGCCGCTCGAACATTCTGGATTATCTCAACAACCCGTCTCCCCAGACCCTCGGCCGCTCGCCTCTGGAGTGGCTGGAACGGCTGCAACGGCCTACGGTGGTTCGCGTTGCTGGCCGCGACCCTTCCAGAACCCGGGCCATGGCAACCCTGCTTCACGGCAACGAACCCTCAGGGCTGTTCGCCATTCACCGGTGGCTACTGGAGCAGCACACCCCGGAGGTCAACCTGCTGTTCCTTCTGGCCGGCGTGCGCCCCGCGAAAACCCCGCCAGTATTGTCGCTGCGGCAAGTGCCAGGCGGACGTGATCTGAACCGGTGCTTCAAAGAACCGTTTGCAGGAGAGGAAGGCGCCATTGCCGAGGCCATGCTGGCCGAGCTACAGACCGCCAACCCCGAGTGCCTGCTGGATGTGCACAACACCTCCGGCACCGGCCCAGCCTTCGCCGTGACCATCACCAACGACGCGGCCCATCAAGCGCTGGCGTCGCTCTTTACCGACCGGCTGATCATGACGGATCTTCGCCTGGGGGCACTGATGGAATATTCCGAACAGGAGGTGCCCACCGTCACCATCGAGTGTGGCGGAGCCCAGGATGATCACGCGCACCAACTGGCGTACGAAGGGCTGGTTCGCTATGCCTCACAGCCAGACGTGCTATCGCTGGAAAAAGCGGAATGGAACGTTGCGGTACTGCGCAATCCGATTCGAGTGGAGCTGGCCCCCGATGCGACGATCGAGTACCGATTAACGCCCAGTGGTCAGGCAGACCTGACGTTTCCGCCCGACATCGAACACCGCAATTTCGGGATAGTGTCGCCGGATGAGCCGCTCGGATGGGTTGGGCAAAAAGGCCTGGACGTGCTCACGGCGATCAGCCACAACCGGGCCGAGAACATGGAACAGGTACTGCAAATCAGGGATGGCCGAATCTACCCCGCCCAGGCCCTCAAGGCCTTCATGATCACCACCAACCCGGTGATTGCGAAGAGCGATTGCCTGTTCTACGCGGTTAAAGCCACGGGCGATCCTATTTTTTAGACCGTTGCGGGCCGCTTTTCATCACAACCGGAGTTAGAACACATTCGATCCAAAGCTGCAGAGTATGCCTCCTACTGAGACCGACCCGGCGCGCCGGCACCCAATTCAGGTCAAGTCATCCACGAATGGGCCTTTCGGGATAATGAGCCATAGTTATAGAAAGTGGCAGTGAAAGCACAACCTACCCCCTTCCAACAGGGACATGGTATGGTTTATCAACTCCAGGTAAGGCATGGCGGGTCATGCGCAAGGGACTGAAGAGCTTGTAAACATTCAAGGAGAATTACTGGTGAGTATCGGGGTTGAGGATCTTTATGTTGGTGACGATATTGAGTGCTCAAGAGTATGTGCCATCAGTACTTCCTATCCGAAACACACACATGAAGAATATATTATTTCTGCAAACCTCAAAGGAATAGAAAGCGTTTGGGTTGACAACAAGGACTATGTTGTACCAGCAGGGTATGTCACTGTATACAATCCAATGGCGATACAATCCTCACAATTCTGTGCTGATGGCGTCGAATTCGTCAGTCTACACATAAATCCGGAAACAATAAAAAAGGTCGCGATAGACAATAATATTGCTCATCGAGACTCTTATCCATTACTTCAACAAGGCGCCCTAAAAAACGACAAGATCTTTAGAGCTATACAAGAGTGCTATCTAACTGCACGAAGCTCTACTGAGTACAAGGAAGAGTCAATTCTCTGGCTGCTAGCCACACTATTAGAAGAAGATAAGCCTGTTACCGGACGAAAAAGGCATTCGGTTAATATGGCAATAAACAACATGAAAGATTGCCTTGATAGAAAGATCGACCTTTCATCGCTTGCATCATCAGTCGGACTCAGCAAGTACCATTTTGTTAGAGTATTCCGACAGGAGGTCGGAATCGCTCCAGTGCAATATCATATGCAACTGAGACTAATTGAGGCCCGAAGAATGATTAAAGATGGAATTAGACCAATCGATGTGATGGCTGATCTAGGATTTTATGATCAAAGTCACTTTATAAATACATTTAAAAAGGTCATGGCTATGACACCTGACCTTTACTATCGATCACAATAAATAAAACTATCCTAGAAACTCTGCATAACCTGTAATAATGACGTACCCTGCAAAATAAGCAAAAATGGCAGCTGAAGCATAGTATGAGTATTTAAGCAGCCGTTCCCCCAGCACCCTTCCTCCTTGACTAGCGACGAAACAGAGTACACCAGCCCAAAATATACCAGCCGCAAAGAAGCCGGTTAGGAAAAGAGAGGCACTTTGGAGACCTTGATCTCCAGATCGTGAAATAATGACTCCGCCCACCGCAGCAAACCACAGTATCGCAGTGGGAGAGGACATCGCTAAGAATACACCTTTCGAAAAATCTTGAAGATAACTTGACGATGCGCCGGTGTCCTCGATTTCGACAGAATGACTCTCAACAACGGCAGAGCGAAGCATCTTGTATGTGAAATACACAAGAATTACTGAGCCACCGACCCAAAGAGTCCATCGAACAGACTCATACTGCAACAAGGCAGCCATACCGAAAAGTGCCAAAACGGCATAGATTAAATCGCCGATACACGTACCAACACCTAGGGAGAAGCCTTGGAAGTATCCTCGCTGCATGGCCAAAGTAATCATTGCAACATTCGCTATGCCAATATCGAGGCATAAGGAAAGACTCAACAGGAAGCCATTAAAAAATTCCACTTAGACCTCTCTTATTCTTTGTTCATACTCAATAGTGTCAGTAATCACGCCCAAGTTCGCCATGATACTGGTACAATTTTCAACGTCGTGATGAGGGCAATAGCTACGCATGAAAAGTTCAGCGCTTTCGATGTTGCCCTGAAGAATATTTTCAGTTAGATGCCCTGCCAACCTCAAAACCGCAGGATAAAATCCTGTAAGGTCAGCACGAATCTCACCATTACTGTTTAACTTCAAGCATCCGGACTCGACAAAGAACTTGAGTTGGACGTAGGCGGCACCCGCATCAGGGAAATCGCACGGACCTCTTCTCAAGTAGCGAAGCATCTCCAATAAATATACTCGGGCCAATTTTTCTTTGTTCAGATTCAATTCATTAACTATAGAACTGGTAGTACAAATTAGCAGACCAAAAATGTCCGCCAAGGCTTCCTGTAGCACCATTGAACCCCACCGGTCACACTTGCTCAATGCACGAAAGCTGGTCGTAGGAGTTACTATTGAGTGACCAAGATCGTGCCCCCGAAACCAGGCGATCAGGTAGGTGCTAAGGTCGTTGTTAGAGGGGAGATCGCTACTGTCCCAGCCATAAAATGCGAGACGTTGTGTCGAAATATTCTCAAATAAAGCGGAGTAAACGTTGGCGAATACGATTGTTCTTTTAGATCCTGCGTACTTGACACCCTCATCTTCAGGCATGAAATATGCGAAGTGCTTGGGGTATAAATTTGCCTCACCTGAGGAAGCAAATAGATCTACAATTTTGTATCCACAGAACGGCAGACATTTTAGCTCTGCGTTTATATTTTTCCTAAGCGTTAAAACAGCCTCATCAATGTTTTTATCTACAACATTTGACACATATTGAAGATTTTCATTCGGAGTTGCGTAAAAGGTCGAATAAAATAGCTCTTTGGACTTTCCCACCCAAGTCGACATAGCACCGGAATAGCACACCAGTTCTTTTTCGTCCATCTGAGCAATTTTCTCGGATAGCTCCTTCTTTGCATTTTGATCATCAAACGTTTGAGCTCGCCATTCTAGTGCCAGCTTAGAGTCCTTGTCATTCAGGTGGGTAGATAGTGATAGAAAGGCAGTTTTAAGCCGTTGCGTCGTTAACGCCGTAATTTGGCTCTGCCAACAATGTTCTGTGTTTTGATTGGCTCTGAGCATGTCAGTTAAAACAAGAGTTTCATTTATCAAGGCTCTCGCGGTGTTACTAAGAGTTCCCGGAAAATCCAGTGGAAGCACATGAACGTCGTATTTAGTAGCGCGTGGCCAGAAGTTAGTAGCACTCATCTATCATCTCCATTTAATAGATTTTGAGCACATTCTCGGCAATCAAATCATAACAGTATTGGAAAAAATTGCTCTCTTTTAGATATTATTTTTTTCGTCATATCATTTATTGATTAGAGTATAGGCCAGTGCTATAAATCCGGAGCCGATATTTAACTAATGGAGCTTTGGTATGAGCCAAACAGGCAATATTGTTGTTTTCTCTGGCAGCCTACGTGATCACTCGATTAATGTTATGCTTGCCAAGACTGTTGTAAATGAATTAGAAAGTGAGGGGGTATCTTCGACCTTCCTAGACCTGCGTAACTTCGACATTCCTTTGTATAATGGAGATAGTGAAGACCGGAATGGGTTGCCTGAGGATCTTTGTCTTATACATGAGCAAATCAGTACGGCCAGGGGCTTTATTGTCACCTCCCCCGAATACAACGGTTTCTTCACGCCATTACTCAAGAATCTCGTCGATTGGCTTTCACGACCTGTTCCTGACCATCTAGTAGCGGGACCGTTTCGACGTAAGCCGGTGTTATTAATGTCTGCTTCGCCAGGTAAGTTAGGTGGGGTACGAGGGCTGCAAGCTTCGAGGCAGTTGTTCTCGAATGTAGGTGCCTTTGTCTCGCCTGACCAACTTTCTATTCCTTTTGCAGAAGATTGTTTCGATGCGACGGGCTTTCTCACGTCCGACCAGCACACAAGGCGACTGAAAAAGTTGACGCGGCAATTCGTGTTGGAATTGGACGGCTTCAGTTTGCAAGGTAAATGACGCTGACTGAGCGAAGAGGAAACCCGGACAGATCGGCTTTTCCTGGATCTTCTTTCCTGAGCCATCAGAGACGTCGCCAAATTAAACCTGTCCCGATTTTCCCATGAAGGATCGTCTCCAGGGGGCACTAATGGAATATTACGGGCAGGCGGGCCGCCTTTAACCGTAGATAGCCCGCTCCCTCGCATCCCGTTCTCGATCAGGGTCTTCCTGGCTTGGAGTGGCTGAAATGGCATCCAGGTAGTCGGCGGGAACGCCGGTTTCTTTCGCACCAACGATCACGTGATTCAAATACCACGAGTGAGGCAGCAATGATGGATCCGTTGACGTTGCACAGTAGGTGAAAGCATCAACGGAATTCCCGAGGGCATCCGTAACCGTGACCCGCTTTTCATCGTAACCGAAGCCCAAACCCTCAGCCCTGTCCAGCGGGCCTTTCTCGTCTCGCGGTATCCAAAAAACTGCGCCAATGACGAAGTCCTCCGGATTGCCGGTAAACAGTGCATCGCATTTTGCAGATTGGTCTTTCCTGCTCCACTTATGAAACCGAAGGGCATGCTCAACAAGCGTGAACATGCCGATTCGCTCCGCGCTTGGAACCCTCGCCCTTAATCTGAGGAGTGACATATTCGAGCCGTAGGCAAAGTACTTCATGCTGCCTCCGTGTCTGCGCTGTTCGCTCAGGAACATGGAATCATAATCTTAGCTAAACCGGGATGGATCTTTTTTTCCATCTTCAACCTCGGCCTTGCGCGCCTCGGTGCATCTCTGCGTTGCCTTTGATTCCGGCATGCGCCCGGTTCGCTCCAGCCGCTCGCTCACCCATTTGTGATACAGCTTTGCCAGCGCTGGCCGAATTACCGGCAAACCAATCAGCCAGGCAAGCGGTTTCAGTAGCCAGACCCGCGACATCAACAGGATATAGGCATCCAGTTCCCGGTGGATGTTGCCCTGGCCATCTTCCACATGGAGCTCTTGAAGCGCGGCTCGCGGGTCTATACCACGTTCCTCCAACTCCTCATCACGGCCGGTGATATCCACCCACTCCACCGATTCGCCGGTCCTGCCCGCGAGTCGTTCATAGAGCTTGCGATCCTTGACACAGCTCGGGCAGGCGCCATCATAGAACACACGAAGCTGATCGCCTGGTGCCGTCATCGCTATCCCCCCTGTTTGCATCGCATTCATCTAACTACACGATAAAGCACTGCGTGGCTCCCGTTAACCCTTCGGGTCTCAGGCATAACCCGCGAGAGGCTATACCATCGCCCTGAAATTCCAGGCGCGTTTCGATCATTGTTTGGCTCGCATGCATTTTGTTCGTGAGTCCCAGATAGCTCATTGCTTATGGATGACGCCTCTATTCAGCCAGCAAACATCAGCACCACACCAAGCCCGTAGAGCACCATGATTGCCAGGCTCTCCGCACCGATTCGTCCGACGCCGTAGCGTTCCCGACGTATCAGCCCCATGATCAGGATGGCCGACATCAACAGGGTAAGTGCGACCCAACGTTCCGAATCGAGTGTCATTGCATGGTAGAGCGAGCCTTGCCGGTAAGCGATGTCCGAGGCCGCCATAAACAGCGTATCGAAGGCATTCCCGCCGATGATGCCGGCCACCGCAAGTGTGAGCGCCCCCCGCCTTACCGCGGCAACCGACGTGACCAGCTCAGGAATAGACGTACTGATTGCAGTCAGAAGAACACCAACGATTGTCTGGCTCAGCCCGGCTTCCGCGCTGATAGTGGTGGCGGCAGGCTCCAGCACCAGGCCAGCCACGCCCAGCGTTGCCATAAGCACCAGGAATTCAGTCCAGAGACGGCTCAAAGATGGCAAGCTGCTCTCGCTCTCCGGCTCGTCCTGCCGGGTATCGCTGGTAACGGAGGGGTACCACATGGGGTTGTCGCCGGCACCCTGTATGAGCCGGGTACCATAGAAATAGAAGCCCAGCAGTATCGGGGTAACTGGATGGATATTCCAGACGGTCACATCCGGCAAGGTCGGTGCCAGGAGGAGAAATGCCAGGAGCCCGATCAGCAGTCCGTTCTGCATCATGTTCGGAGCCGAGGCCGCCGCGTGTTCCAGGTTTGCGCGACGGTAGACCATATCGGCAATAGCCAGGAAAAAGGTCTGTACCGCGATGCCCCCGAGAGCGTTACTGACAGCCAACTCCGGGTGCCCGCGGTAGGCTGCTGTTACCGAGAGCACCGAACCACTGAGGGACGTCGCTGCCCCCAGAAGCACGGCTCCAGCGGTCGCCTCACCCAGCCCGGTCCGGTCGGCGAGCTGGTCGACCACCCGTGTGATGCGTGTGCCCGCAATCGCAATGACCAGCGCACAGACGCTGAAAACCACGATGCTCTGTGACAGCGTCCAGCTGTCCAGATCCATGATCGGCAATGTCATCCTCCTGTTGCCTCTGAAGCCTACCGCGCAACCAACGTGAAACGCGCGACAGCGGCCCGTGCGAGTGGCAGGGCAGATAAGCGCTGCTTTAGTGAAACAAGCCCGCTTCACACCCATAGTGGCGACATCCAGTGCAAACGTACAACCCTTGGCTGGGGTTTCCCACCGGTATCACAGTCATCCCATCCCCAGACAGCAAACCCATGCACTGGCATATGATGCCAATGCAACGCTGACAGGATGACTCTCATGGCGACGAGAAACATAGTGCTCACGGACCATCAATCCCAGGTATTCGATCACCTGGTTGCCTCGGGCCGTTATCACAATGCGAGAGAGGTACTTCGAGCTGGCCTGAGAATGGACGAGGAAGCTGAGTCCTGCTACGTCACGAAAAGGAATGATCTCTGAGTAGTCATAGATGCGGGCCAGGAAGACCTGGAGGCTGGCAGAACCAGGACCTTCACGGGCGACGAGTTCGCTACCTACCTTTCTGAACGTGCAGAGCAAGCCATCAGGAAAAAACGGGACACCTGATTACGATGAAACCATGGAAGGTTATTCTCACGGAAGCTGCTCTAGCCGATCTCGACGATATTCTTGAGACCACAATTGAAGAATTCGGGACACTGCAGCTGACACGATATACCGAGAAAATCGAGAGGGCGATCAGGGAGCTTGAAGAAGCCGGAAACGTAGCGCCACTCCTGGAACACAGGTCAGACATTCAGGCCGGAATCGCTACCTATCCGCTTGCAAGGGAAAGCAAAATCGGTAAACCATAGCGAGCCGCTTCTAGTCATAGATAGCCCGCTCTCTCGCATCTCGTTCTCGGTCAGGGTCTTCCTGGCTTGGCGTGGCTGAAATGGCATCCAGGTAGTCGGCGGGAACGCCGGTTTCTTTCGCACCAACAATCACATGATTCAGATACCAGGAGTGAGGTAGCAAAGAGGGATCCGTGGACGTTGCACAGTAGGTGAAAGCGTCAACGGAATTCCCGAGGGCATCCGTAACTGTGACCCGCTTTTCATCGTAACCGAAGCCCACACCCTCAGCCCTGTCCAGCAGGCCTTTCTCGTTTCGCGGTATCCAAAAAACTGCGCCAATTACAAAGTCCTCCGGATTTCCGGTAAACAGTGCGTCGCATTTAGCGGATTGGTCTTTCCTGCTCCACTTATGAAACCGAAGGGCATGCTCGACAAGCGTGAACATACCGATTCGCTCCGCGCTTGGAACCCTTGCTCTTAATCTGAGGAGTGACATATTCGAGCCGTAGGCAAAATACTTCATGCTGCCTCCGTGACTGCGCTGTTCGCTCTGGGACCGGGAGTCATAATCTTAGCAAAACCGGGACAGGTCTATTTTCCAAGCTCATCCCTGAGTTCGTTACCGCTAGACCGGGAAAATGAATCTGTCCCTGTTTGAACTTATTCTTATTAGGAGGAGGAGCGGCTGTTGAATGTCTGGACACCGCCACTATCTAAGATCATGAGAGCTGAAAGTGAGCCGAGACTTCATAAAGACGTAGCGTTAGAAAACCCATATCTGTCATAGTTCAACCACAAGAGGTCGACACCACTACATCTAGTGCGTGCACAAATCACACACAACCCAATGATTAGGCGATATTTTTGGCATATACCACTGTTCTACCATTAATTTCTACTTAATGGAGCGAGCAATCAATAGCTCTCTTCTTATTCACACATCACTATATCCTGTTATACTAGAAATATTGATCAATTAATCACCAGAAAGGCCGAGCGGAGAACATCCATCGGCATGGCGGTATCGTGAAGACTAGTCCTCTTTGAAATTTCGTCTTCGCTTAAATTCCAGGAACCAACGAGACTTCAGAAGCTGAGGAACATAGAATGCCTAAAGTCCGCTCAGCAATACTTTCCATGAGTCGCGGAGCTTATCGGAACCCGTACGCTCACATTGAAGAACTTGAGCAAGATTATCAGGGAGAGGAGCAAAAACTCCATTGTCCGAAGCGGGCTTTTACGTCAGCCCCGAGCCCAGAAATGTTCCACAACCCTTACCTCTTTATTGACAATGAGGAGTCGGAAGTGGACTCTGTTCCCAAAGCTCGGTCTGAGGGAATAAATGAGGGACTGGCAGCTACCTCGCTACCCTATAACACCGCAAAGAAACAAACTTACTCCGACAATGATATTCAGGAAATTGTAACGTCTTTGCATCGTCATATTTGGGTAAACCGTGAGGCCATTTGGGGCAGCAAGGTTCCGAAAGATCCCGTTGAAATGCTCGATCCAAAGGCCGTAGCCAATCTTTTCGGGTTCAGCTATCACGAAGAGTCAGGGATAGGAATTCACCAGACCAGTGATGGTGATGCAGGTGTTGCCGGGCTTATAGACGATCGTACAAAGGCGATTTATATCTCTCCTCAATTCCCACCCAGAATTAGGCGCTTTACTGCAGCACATGAGATCGGCCATGCCGCTCTGCATAACCTGCAGGGCGCAATGCATCGTGACCGGCCGGACGAGTACCAACGCCAGCGAGATCCGACTGAAATAGAGGCCGATAGATTCGCAACGTATTTTCTAATGCCGGAAAACCTTGTTGTGGCGCGTTTTCTTGAAATATTCCACGATTACCCATTTGAAATCACCTCCGAGACTGCGTTTGCTCTGGGATTCAAGAATGCAAACGAACTCGCTAGGAAATGTCGAACCCGCCGGAAACTGGCTCGACTACTTGCCTCAACTGAACGTTTTAATTTTGAACATTTTGTATCTTTGGCAAATCAGTTTCATGTTTCAACGGAAGCCATGGCGATCAGGATTGAGGAGCTTGGCTTGGTGTGATTAGGGAGCACCCGGGATAATCACTACTAGCCAGCCGTATCCTTCAATCAAACGCGCCGAGGTTCCGAAATTTCGGATTCGACAAAACTATAAAAAATCAGAGAGTTAAAACATTTCCTTCGTAGTAAGGCCCAACTCCATATATGTCATTATTTAGCTCATCAAGAACCATAGACGTGCAGAATATTAACTGGAAGTCTTTTCGGTCCTTGAACAAATTAAAAATCGCTTTTTGGAAATTGTGGCTACGATAGGGCTTCATACCTCCGTTTTCTATAGCATCAAGCATCAAAAAACGTGGTAACCGATAGTTTGGATCATCCAACGATTCTCTCAATGCTGCCAAATGGAACGCATTCTTTTTAACAAAATTAGAGCTACCAGAAAACTTAACCCTTCCATCAATTAGGTAGCGATCTTTCGCGAAATCAATTTCAATATCAGACTCCGTAGCATCCGCGAATACTTCTTCGTATGGACGCCCGTTATTGCGCCTCTCGCTTCCAACGATAGAAATAATATTTTTGCTAATTCCAGAAATTACTTTATCTCGTCTAGCTTTATTGGAGCTAGTTGCCGCTTCTATTTTATTTCTAATGTCCGTAATCTTACCGTTCAACTCAACCTTAAGCTCTTTATTCTTATCCAACTCCCTTACCAGCTCCATCATCCTTACAAGATTCTTATTTTCAGACTCTAAGTAACCAATTTTCTTAGAATTTTCAATTGCTTTCTGAGATGAAACATCTACCATCTTCGCGATCATTTCTAACTCTTGCTGGGCTCCCCTTAGCTCGCTCTCCGACATCTTTATTGCCGAAGCCAATCCCGATTGCTTCTCACGATATTCGCTCAATACTTTTTGGTTACTAGAAATCTGAAAATCAATCTCCGTGATCAACTCCATATAATTATTATTGATTTGAGAATCCTCTAATGGAGCATGACACAGACGACAATGGTCGCCCTCCATTTCTTTCAGTTCTTTCATACACGAAGGACAATGCTCGTATTCGACAACTCCAATTTCCTCATATGAAACCTTAGACTCCAACAAGCTTTTCTTTCTGTATTTCAGAGACTTATCATAAATTTCACAATCGACGATTTCACCATTAGTTACCAATAGATCTTGTTTAAAAGCTTGCAATTTACGATTTAACAACTTAACTTTTTCATCAAACTTTCTGAAGCGTTTATCTCTTTCTTTCTGGACATTAGTTTCAACTTTAGTTTCCACAGGAAAGTCGCTCAACTGTACGATATAATCGAGATTTGAAAGTATCTCCTGTTCTAAAACTTCTGACGTTAATGCTGAATCGCTCCCCATCAATTTATACATCGCATTAAGATCAGCAGATACTTTTTCAAACTGCCTTTCTGTCAGAAGTAAATCTTGTCGTAATTTATGTGTATCTAAATTATCCAGGCCAAGCAAGAATTCGAATATCGCAGTTCTTATACCCTCGCTATCTGCTCTTAGACTATCTTCTGCACGTAACAACTTTGCAGAAGAAGTCTCTTGATCTACATACAAGAATCTAAGAATCTGATGCATAGTCAAATTTGCATAATCATCAGATTTATGTGTATCCCACCCCAATAGTTCGAACATCTGCTGTGAGAATGACGCTTTGCTAGTAGACTCACCTCGTCTAGGCCCGAACTTTTTCCATGGTTCTGATACATCATCTCCTAAGTCAAGAGTTCCAGATCTAATATAAATTGGTGGTATAGCTCCTTTTTCGATGTCTCGCTTTAGGGTAAACACTTTGCCATTGATATTTACCTGACACAGAACATCATCACAGCGATCAGCAGGCGTCAGCCATTGACTCTCCTTTATCTCACCACCCAAAATATAAAATATTATTTCCAAAATAGTAGTCTTGCCTACAGAATGATCACCTCGTATAACGTTTATACCCAAATGGTAATTTTCATCATATATATGAAATCCCGACCTTCTTACAACAAGCCTTTCTATAAAAAACATAGACTTATCCATATCTAAATTCCATCAAACCGCTTTTTGCTTTAAAGCCATTCGGCCCATTAAGATTTACTTTAGGAAAGGACTCCACCAAAATTTTAAACAAGTCTCCTGATAAAAATTCATCACTTTTAAATGAGTCAATAATTTTTTCAGACAACGAACCACAATTCAACTTAACCAATCTATTATCCAAAGAAATAATTGACTTACTTTCCAGCGATCTCAGGACAGATTCTTGCGTTTTACCAAGCTCATAAAACATCACCTTTGGATTCGGCGTTATTTCAAACGGATCATCCAACCTATCAATTATTTTTTTCTTATAATTTAGAGGTCTAGGAAGAGAGACCATTCTCTTTAACAAATGCGGATACAGGTAGTAGAAATCGATAAACCTAATCATTTCTTTAGAAAGATAATTTCCATTAACAAAATACAAAACGCTCAAAATCCGATATGAGCAATGATAGGCATCGTATGCAGGATGATATAAAATCATTAGACCCACTCCACATGACACTTCTCTGTCAAAAAATAGAGCATACCTTCTATTAAGTCGCTAGAAATCATCCCTCCCGCCATTGAAACCTCTTGATATAGAGGCTCAATAATAGTGCTATTTATAGCCGATTTTATTACCACGTCATCAGACCCACTTTTAATCAAAGGAATAATATATGAGTTAAACCTAGTCAAAATAAGACCTAAAACGTGATTAAATATTATCTGATACGATTTTACATGCTGAAATCTAGTTATTGTTTTTGAAGCCTTCTGACTAGACACTAACGCCTGATCATAATATATTTCTTTCCCAGCATTCTTAAGTTTACTTTCAAGACCTATAATTTTTCTAGACTCACAGTTCTTAATCTTGCTCTGCAGCTCCTCAATCATAAAAATATACTCTGGACTGTCCTCTGCAAGTTCGCTGTGTTTTTTTATCATATCCTTTAGGGCGCCAGCACCCATTGCAACATCAAACGATGGAAGCTTAACAACAGTAGAGCCAATATTCATATCTCCATGAATATCATTACCACTTATATCATTATCTTTAATATACATAATCTCGCGCCCCCCACCACCTATAGATCCAGGCACTGGAAAATTTTTCTTTTTACCCATCAAAAGCTCTTATCCAATATTAATATCGCCGTCGGATTTATTGTTTTTTATTTTATTTCCACGAACAATAATAGATTTTTTACCAACGTTAATATCCGAACCAGAAGCATTATCTTCGATCTCATTATCGACGATTTTATTTACCGAAGAATCATCACTATTTTTCTTCCTAGGAGTTAAAAGCCAAGCAAAAACTAAGCAAAATAAAAAAATGAAAACCAATAAAACTACGTTAATCACAAGACTCGTTTCAATTATTTTTGATTCCACAAGATAACTAGAAACCAACTTATAAAACACAAAGGCGGCGACCGTTGCAGGCCCACCAACCTTAAGTGCATGTCCCCAATCCATATTAATTTCCTTTTCTTGCTACTCCAGCTTTAGATTCAAAATTCCCCGACACTTGGGAAACGTCTTACACCCGAAAAACTCCTTCCCAGCATTAGCCCCTCGCTTCACCGTCCGCTTTACCATCTCACCCTGGCATTTAGGGCACCTCAGTGCGCTCGCTTTCTGCTCCACAATGCCCTTCACATGGGCCACATGCTGTCGATGATTCCGGAAGGTTGCCGCCAAGCGCCCGGTTTCGATTTTTGAGACGAGGTCCTGCACTTCCGCTTCGACAAGCACCTCTTCTGTGCGCGATTTGATAAAGCGAATGTATCCACCACCGTAAGTGACGTTGTCCGGCATCGGCGTTTTGAAAGTTGAATCCCCCACAAACACCACCAGCGAAATTACCTGCTCATCGCCGAGCCCCAGCAGGCTTTGCAAAGTCTTCACGTGCTTGTAGTTCTGGTGCAGCGGGTTCTGGAATTTCTGGGAGTGGCGGTAGATTGTCTGGGTCCAGTAGCTTTGTTTCTTATTGCCGAAGATCCAGCCCTTCATGTTCTTGGTTTCCACCACAAAGACCCCGTACCTGGAAACAATGATGTGGTCGATCTGAGTGGTGCCGTCTTCGGTGGGGAGGGTGACGTTTTTGATGAGGTGGTAACGGGCTTTATCTAGAAACAGCTTTGCGGCGAGGTTTACCATGGCTTCGCCGGCTTTGCCTTTGAACCAGGGTGTTCTCAGAATGGGCAACAGGATGAACAGCGGCACGAAATACCAGACTTGATTCGGTAGAGAGTTCAGGAGGGTGTTGAATAGCTGGCCGAAGTCCATCGGTTTTCCTTAACAGCTGCGCAATCCGTTTCTTATAACTACACACTAACCTACTCTTCAGTAAACTTCCCATACCGTCAAGGTCAAATTTTGTAAACCATATACTGAAAAAGCCGCGCGGTTTCCCGGGCGGCTTTTTCGCTTCTGAATAGACTACGGAATCAGGCTGCAGCCAGATAAGCTCCCGCCACAGCCAACACACCCCCAACTCCCCGACTAAACCGGCTATCCGCCTTCAACATCAAACTACCCAGCCCACGCCCAACCATCGTGATGGCCAGCGTGGCGATGGAGAAGCCCGCCAGGTAGGCCGCCAGCGTGGCGCCTTCGGGCATTTCCGCTCCATGCGCAAAACCGTGAAACAGCATGAACGCACCAACCAGGGTGCCACCCACGGCGGTGGGCAGTTTGGCGAGGGTGGCGATGAGGATACCGGCCACCAGTACCGAGAAGGTAATGCCGGTTTCCACGCCCGGCAGGCTCAGGCCGCCCCAGGCCAGGGCGGCGCCGAATACCATGCCGCCGATGACGAAGGCGGGGGTGGCGTTTTTCATGAGTTTGCTCTGGCGCACGCTCCAGAAGCCGATGGCTGCCATGGCCAGCAGGTGGTCCAGGCCCAGCATGGGATGCAGCAGGCCGCTGGTGAAGCCGCCTTCGGTGTGGCCGGGGTGGGCCATGGCGGTGGCGGAGGCAGTCAGCAGCGCAGCGGTGGCGAGAAGTTTTGAAGTCAGTTTCATGGTGTTGCTCCTGGTGGTTCTGTAATCGTATTGGTTCGTTTGCTCAGGCCATTTCGGCCAGTTTTTCGGGACGCCTTTCCGGCAGCATGCCACGCTCCAGAATGAAGCTGATGATGGTGTCCAGCCCTACCCCGTCGTACAGGTTGGTGAACACGAAGGGGCGTTCGCCGCGCATTTTTTTGCTGTCCCGTTCCATTACCTCCAGGGAGGCGTGTACCTGTTCGGCAATGTCGATCTTGTTGATGATCAGCAGGTCGGATTTGGTGATGCCGGGGCCGCCTTTGCGGGGGATTTTGTCGCCGGCGGACACGTCGATCACGTACAGAGTGAGATCGCTCAGTTCCGGGCTGAAGGTGGCGGAGAGGTTGTCGCCGCCGGATTCCACCAGCACCAATTCCAGGCCCGGGTGGCGGCTTTGCAGGTCGTCGATGGCAGCCAGGTTCATGGAGGCATCCTCGCGGATGGCTGTGTGCGGGCAGCCGCCGGTTTCCACGCCCAGGATGCGGTCTGCGGCCAGGGCTTCGTGGCGCAGCAGGAAGTCAGCATCTTCCCGGGTGTAAATGTCATTGGTGACCACGGCGATGTCGTAGTGGTCCCGCAGGGCGGTGCATAGTTGGCGCAGCAATGCGGTTTTACCAGACCCGACCGGGCCGCCGACGCCTACTCTCAGACAATGTGTCATGGCTGTATCTCCTTGATGTTTTTATTCAGCTTCTGAAAAGCCGTGAATACTGGGTTTCATGCAGGGCACTGCCGAGCGCGAGGCCCGGCAGGATGGGCCCGAGTTCGTGGTCTTGCCGTGCCAGCGCCTGGTCAGTGGCAATCACCAGTGCCGGGCGCAGTTGTTCGATAATCCGTTGCGCGGCGGTGTGGCCCAGGGGCAAGGCTTTGCAGGCCACCGCCAGCTGGTTTTCCAGCCAGGCCCAGGCAAAGCCCAGAACGGTTTGCCGCACCGGCACCCGGCGTACCTGGGCGGCCCAGGCAAACAGGGTGATGTAGCCGGGCTCGGCCGGAATCAGGGTCTGCTCCGGTAACAGGTTGAGGTTGCCCAGCAGGGTTTTCAGGGCACCGCCCAGGCGGGTGTCTTCGTCGCTCAGTTCGGCGGTTTCCCGGGTGGCGTGCAGCCACTGGTTCCAGTGCGCGATGCTGGCGCCGTCGTCGTTCGCCCAGGCGGTTTGCAGCCGGGCCAGCAACGGCAGTTCACACCGGCTGAGGCCGTCTTCCAGCACGCCTTCAACCCACTGGGCCAGTTCCGCTTCGTTGTTCACCCAGCCCAGCTCAAAGGCACTTTCCAGGCCCTGGGACCAGGCAAAGGCGCCGATGGGCAATGCAGGGCTGACCAGCTGCATCAGCCCCAGCAGGGCCAGGTCGCCGCCGGGTTCGCCCTCACCTGCCATGGCTGCCGGCTCAGTGGGTGTGTTTGTGGCCGTGAGCATGGGTATGTCCAGCAGCGTGAGTGTGGTCATGGCTTTCACCGTGCGAGTGCCCGTGGGAATGGCCATGGCTATGACCGTGCGAATGGCCCTGGCCGGCCTGGTTGTAGGCTCCGGGTTCCGGGTCGAAGGTGGCGGTGTGGTGCACCACGGTGGCGCCCAGGCGTTCGGCCAGTTCTTCCAGTACGTGGTCGGGCGGGAAGCGCACGAAGGCGCCCTGCTCGTCTTCACCAATCGCGAGGGTGACGTGGCGGTTGCCCAGGTGGTAACACAAGCGGGCCAGCGGCAAGCCGGTTTTTACGCGGGCGGTGACCACCGGCTCTTCCGCGGCGCGAATGCGGATGATCTCGCCGGATTTCGCTTCCAGCAGGTCGCCGTCCCTCAGCACCGGGCCCCGGTCCAGAAACAGGCCCACGTCCAGGTTGGTTTCGGTGGTGGCGCGCAGGCGGCCGCGAATGCGCAGTTCGTAGGGCAGCACCAGGTTGTCGTGGATTTCGCTGGCGTCTACGTGGGTGATGCGTTTAGTCAGTTCCAACATCCGTTCGTTCCTCTCAGAACAGCCTTGAGCTGTGTTGATTAAGCAGCCTTGAGCTGTATTGACTAAAAAAGGTGATAGCGCTGGGACAGGGGCAGTTCTGTCGCCGGCTCGCAGGTGAGCAGTTCGCCGTCGGCGTGCACTTCGTAGGTTTGCGGGTCTACGGTCAGGTGCGGGCAGGCGTCGTTCAGTTTCATGTGCTGCTTGCGCACGTCCCGCACGCCTTTGCAGGCGGAGAGCGGGCTGTCCAGGCCCAGTTCCTCACCAATATTGGCGTCCAGCGCGGCCTGGCTGACGAAGGTCAGGCGGGTGGCACTGGCTGCCTTGCCGAAGGCGCCGAACATGGGGCGGTAATGCACTGGCTGGGGTGTGGGGATAGAGGCGTTCGGGTCGCCCATAGGGGCGGCGGCAATCATCCCGCCCTTGAGGATGCAGGCAGGCTTTACACCGAAAAACGCCGGGCTCCACAGCACCAGGTCGGCCAGTTTGCCCACTTCCACCGAGCCCACATCATGGGCGATGCCGTGGGTGATGGCGGAGTTGATGGTGTACTTGGCGATGTAGCGTTTGGCGCGGAAGTTATCGGCGCCGCGTTCCTGGTCTTCCGGTAGCAGGCCGCGCTGCACTTTCATCTTGTGGGCGGTTTGCCAGGTTCGGCAGATGACCTCGCCCACCCGGCCCATGGCCTGGGAATCCGAGGAGATCATGGAGATCACGCCCATGTCGTGCAGGATGTCTTCCGCCGCGATGGTTTCCCGGCGAATGCGGGAATCGGCAAAAGCCACGTCTTCCGGGATGTTCGGGTCCAGGTGGTGGCACACCATCAGCATGTCCAGGTGTTCGTCGATGGTGTTTACGGTGTAGGGCCGGGTCGGGTTGGTGGACGACGGCAGTACATAGTCTTTGGAGCAGGCGGTAATGATGTCCGGAGCGTGGCCACCGCCGGCGCCTTCGGTGTGGAAGGTGTGAATGCAGCGGCCTTTGAAGGCGGCCAGGGTGTCTTCCACAAAGCCGGATTCGTTCAGGGTGTCGGTGTGAATGGCCACCTGAATGTCGTACTGGTCGGCGACGGTCAGGCAGTTGTCGATGCTGGCCGGGGTGGTGCCCCAATCTTCGTGCAGTTTGAGGCCAATCACGCCGGCTTTTACCTGCAGCTCCAGCGCTTCCGGCAGGCTGGCGTTGCCCTTGCCCAGAAAGCCGATGTTCATGGGCAGGCTGTCCACGGCCTGCAGCATCTTGCCAATGTGCCAGGGGCCGGGCGTGCAGGTGGTGGCGTTGGTGCCGGTGGCCGGGCCGGTGCCGCCGCCGAGCATGGTGGTCACGCCGCTCATCAGCGCTTCTTCTACCTGCTGGGGGCAGATGAAGTGGATGTGGGGGTCGATGCCGCCAGCGGTGAGGATTTTACCTTCCCCGGCGATGATTTCGGTGCCGGGGCCGATGACGATGGTCACATCCGGCTGGGTGTCCGGGTTGCCGGCTTTGCCAATGGCGGCGATGCGGCCTTTCTGGATGCCTACATCGGCTTTGACGATGCCCCACCAGTCGAGGATGAGGGCGTTGGTGATCACGGTGTCCATCACCGCGCCGTCGCAGCGCTGGCTCTGGCCCATGCCGTCGCGGATGACTTTGCCTCCGCCGAATTTTACTTCGTCGCCGTAGTGGGTGTGGTCTTCTTCCACTTCAATCCACAGTTCAGTGTCGCCCAGGCGGACGCGATCCCCGACGGTGGGGCCATACATGTCGGCGTAGGCTTGTCTGCTGATTTTCATTTTGTGTCCTCCAACGGCCCCATCACTTCCGCCCGGAAGCCATAAATTTCGCGCGTTCCGGCAAACGGGATCAGCGTTACAGAGCGGGTCTGGCCGGGCTCAAAGCGAATGGCGGTGCCGGCGGCCACGTCCAGGCGATAGCCGCGGGCCTTGGCGCGGTCGAAGTCCAGGGCGGGGTTGGCTTCGGCGAAGTGGTAGTGGGAG
>Ga0207832_100224_pt1 | contig 31482 bp, 28 predicted proteins | sample TtanPargueraPR_3_FD_187743 | JGI IMG/M metagenome (GOLD analysis project Ga0207832, IMG submission 187743) | Aerobic enrichment media microbial communities from Bioluminiscent Bay, La Parguera, Puerto Rico - Tt and P1 (4) (SPAdes) | ecosystem: Environmental > Aquatic > Marine > Unclassified ...
GGTCACTTCGTGGGTCGGCTTGTTGGCGCCGGAAATCCCAGCGTTACTAACCACGACGTTTAGCGTTCCGAAGTGCCCGGCCACTCCGTCCAGAGCGGCTTTTACCTGCTGTTCATTGGTCACATCGCAGTGCCAGTAACCAACTTTGTAGCCTTTGTCGCTGAGTGATTTGGCGAGGGTCTCGCCTTCGCTATCCAGGCAGTCAAGAATGCCAACGGCAGCGCCCTCTTCTGCCATCCGTTCAACCGTCGCTTTGCCAATGCCCAGTGCGCCGCCGGTTACCGCAGCTACTTTGCCTTCAAGTCGTGCCATGTCAGTCGTCCCTTACAGAGTCAGTTCTTGTCTTTATTGAAGTCAGTGCATTTGCTTACGAAGTCGCCCGGCAAGAAGGTCTGTAGAAGCCTGTTCCTGCAGGCAGGCAATCAGTTCAGAAATCGTCAGCGCATCGTTCTCAACGCCATCAAAATCAACCCCCAGTCCGCCATCATCAGTCCGAACCACATGGGCGCTCAGTGTGCAGTGCCCCCGCTCCGACCGTTCCGGAAACCGAAACGCCAGTTCAATGGTCTGGTTCAGCCGCACATCCGAATAATCGGTGGCTATAAACAGTCCACGCCTGGATGCGTCCCGGATCATGCCTGTCGCTACTGGCATGCCGCGTTTGTAGACCAGAATGGGCAACCCGCCTTCTACCCGTTGGCTTAGCCGATGTTCCATGCCGTTTCCTCCTGTCAGCTCGCCGAGTGGATATTGCTACTCTTCCACTTTACACCTGATCAAATAGTGATCATCTTGATTCTGATCAAGAGGGTGACCACTCGGCTATCGACCGTATAAATTCACAATAGTTCTCAGCCCCGGTATGTCGATCCTGGCTCGATAATCCTCGGGCAAGGTCCATATCCAGTTCCCCTGAATCGTGCCGGGCGTGTTAAAGCGCGCCTCTGAGCCCAGGCCTAGAAGATCCTGTATGGGCACGATCACCAGTCGAGACACCGACCCCATAGCAGCCTGTATCACGGACCATGGCATATCCGGGCTGTTTAATCTCAGGTACCGGTTAACATGCTCTCGCGTTCGTTCATCCAGGCTCTGGTACCAGCCCAGTGTGGTGTCATTGTCGTGGGTGCCGGTATACACCAGATCCCATTCCTTGTGGTTATGCAATAGATGGGGGTTGGCGGCGCTGCCATCAAAACCGAATTGTATGACGGTCATACCCGGTAACCGGAAACGGTGTCGAAGGGCTTCCACATCTTCCCCGATGATGCCCAGGTTCTCGGCAACCAGCGGCAAACGGGGTAACTCCCGGAAGCAGGTTTCCAGAAAATCATCGGCCGGGCCCGGCACCCAGTAGCCATCGACCGGGCGCGGATTCTCCGCCGGAATCTCCCAGTAAGCCTGCATCCCCCGGAAATGATCAATTCTAAGGAGATCGAACCGTTCCTGCTGGCTGGCCAGGCGCTGCACCCACCAGTGGTATCGGTCCTCCGCCATTCGCTGCCAGTCGAATAGTGGGTTCCCCCAGTGCTGACCCTCCGGCGAGAAATAATCCGGTGGCACTCCGGCAATCACCCTTGGCTTGCCCTCACTATCCAGCTTGTAGAGATGGGGCGCCGCCCAGACATCGGCGCTGTCGTGGGCCACAAAAATGGGAATGTCGCCAAACAGCCAGATTCCCCGCTCGGCCGCATAATGGCGCAATGCTGTCCATTGTTCGAAAAACAGGTACTGCTCCAGGCATACCCGTTCCAGTGTACTTTGGTGGGATTCTCTCAGGGCTTCCAGGGCGGCCGGCTTGTGATCCCGCAGGTCGTCGGGCCAGTCCAGCCAGTTCACACCCGGAAACGCCTCTCTGGCTGTCATGAACAGCGCAAAATCATCCAGCCACTGATGATGCTCCAGAAAATTCTGGTAAGCCTGTGCGTTGAGGGCTTCTGACTCACGATAGCAACCGGCATGGAATCGCTGGCTGGCATGTTCCAGGGCTTCGGTACGGGTAAAGGCGGTAAGTTCCTGGCTGTCAAGAAGACCGGGCGCCACCAGTTCCTCAAGGTCGATCAGAACGGGGTTCCCGGCATGGGCCGAGAGCGACTGGTACGGCGAAAGGTCTGCATGAGTGGGCCCCAATGGCAGTGTCTGCCACACCGTGATGCCTGCCTCGGCCAGAACATCCACAAACTGCCGGGCAGCGGCGCCCAGCTTGCCGGAAACGCCAGGTAATGCGGTCGGGTGCAACAGCACACCGGCACGCCGCCTTGCCAGAACCGGATTGGATGGCATTTCTACAGTCATGGATCGGCCTCATGCCCCGGCCGCATGGCACCGCCCTTGGCGGGCTCCCCTCCACCCTGGCTCAGGGGCTGGAACAGGCTGGACGGCGCCGGGTAGCCAATACGCTCATAAAGGTTGGCCAGGTGCCGGCGATACAGCCGCTCGAAATCCCGAACCACCGCTGCCGGGTTGTAATCGCCAAACCACCAGAACCAGTCCGAGCCTTCACACAATCCGAGCTGATGTGTGGCCGCCTGCTTCTGATCCGTGTTGAGGGAGCCATTATCAAGCGCCCGGTCAAAATGCTGCTTGGCCTCACACAGCAGGTCCCAGGCCCGGTTTTTGTCGGAGTCGCCTATCCAGGTGGAAAAGGTTCCATAAATCCAGCTTCCAGCCACCAGTTCCGGGAGTTGCACAGGCTCTGTGTAATGCTCTTCCTGAAGGGTCGAATAAGTGGTCAGCCGCAGTTTCGGGTGTTTCTCAAGCACCCGGTACAGCTCGTCAAGAAAATGGAAGCCGTTCTCCGGGTAGTACTCCCAGGCATTCTCGCCGTCCAGAATTACCGAGATCACCGGGTTCTTGTCTTCACTGGCGATGTTTTCCATGTGATGCACCAGGTCGCCAACCGCATCCCTGGCGTGCCAGTCGGCATAGGTAAAACCAATCAGATCCGATAACCCATCGTCACGAAAAAAAGCCGTTACATTGGCATCAGTAAACCGGTACGGCTGATGGATGCTGGCACCTTCAGGCAAGGATTTGTTCGCCCTGGCCTTGTTGATGCAGTTATTGATGACTGAATCACCGGAAGCGGTCCATCGAAAGCCTTGCTCGCCAAGCAACAGCAGCGTGGCCTGGCTCAACCCACCTTCAGATGCCCAGCAACCCGCAGGTTCGGTGCCGAAAAAGCGCTTGAAGGCTCGCCTGCCCTCGGTCAGATGCCAGATGGCCCGCTCTTTCCCCCCTGGGTAGTGGTCATGCTCCGGAAGCGCAATGTCTGGCATCGCTTCTCGGGCGGCACTGAAATCCAGCAACAGGGGCACGATGGGATGGGCCCAGGGGCTCATGGCCAGTTCCACCTGGCCGGTATGCGCCAGGTGGCGGTAGCGCGGACCTATGCTGGCCATCAATTCTGCGATCACGTCCAGCAATGCCTTGCGATCGTCCAGTGTGTACTGATGGGCCTTTTCCTGAAGGCTTTGTACCACTCCATGTTTGCGGCGCACGGTTTCCGCCATCCAGCCCAAGTGGTACCACACCAGCAGATCGGCAAGAAACTGGGTAGAAAGATAGCGCTGAATGTCGGGCCGGGTTCGGTATAGTTCGGCCACTTCCGCCAACCGGGCATAGGCGGGAAAACGCTTGATAATCCGCTCGGCGTTTGCCCTCAGGCACTTTTCCATTAAATCCAGAAATGCCGGTGAGCCAGGTTCCGGCAGCGCCGGATCAACCAGAGCCGCAAGCAGAGGATCGCCGATGGTTTGCCCTCCATGGCGCCATCGCTCAATGTGGTACAGATAGGTCTCAATCTGTTCCAGCAGCACCGGCGCGAAGTTCACCACCGCACGGGCATCCGGGTGGGCTTCCAGGTGCGCAGCCATGTCCACATAATCCTTGATGCAGTGCAGATAGACCCAGGGGAACAGGAACTGCCCATTGCTGTGATCCTGATAATCCGGCTGGTGCATATGCCAGCAAAGTACCACTGGCGTGCGGGGGTCAGAGGCCATGGGGATAATCCTGCCCGAGCATCTCGGGAGTGATCAGCACAACACCTTTAGACGACACGTGGAAGCGTTTTTCATCTGCTGTCCGATCAAAACCAACCCGGGTGCCTTCCGGAATCCGGCAGCCGCGGTCAATCACCGCTTTGCGAATGTGGCAATCGCGTCCAATGTCCACGTCCGGGAAGATTACAGAGTCCTCCACCTCACTGAAGGAATGCACCCGAACCTGGGAGAACAACAGCGAGTGTCGAACGTGAGCGCCAGAAACGATGCAGCCGCCGGCCACCATGGAATCGACGGCCGTGCCCCGACGGTTGTCATCATCGAACACGAACTTGGCCGGCGGTAACTGTTCCTGGTAAGTCCAGATCGGCCAGTCCGAATCGTACAGATTCAGTTCCGGGCTGATACCGATCAGTTCCAGGTTGGCCTGCCACAGGGAATCGATGGTTCCGACATCGCGCCAGTATGCCACCTTGTTGTTGACTGGATCCCGGAACGGGAAAGCCGTAACCCGAAGGCGCTTGATCACCGAGGGAATAATATCCTTGCCGAAATCATGGGAAGAGTTACCGTCCATCTTGTGATCCCGCAGCAGTTCATCAAACAGAACTTTCGTGCTGAACACGTAAATACCCATCGACACCAGCGCTGTCCCCGGTTTACCCGGCATGGCCTTGGGGTGGGCCGGCTTTTCCTCGAATTCGGTAATGCGTAAATCTTCATCCACCGACATCACCCCGAACGCCGAAGCTTCTTCGACGGGCACCTCAATACAGCCCACGGTAATATCCGCCTCCTGTTCCACGTGGGCAGCCAGCATGGTGCCGTAATCCATTTTGTAGACATGGTCACCTGCCAGAATCAACACGTACTCCGGCTGGTGGCTGCGAATGATGTCCAGGTTCTGCAGCACGGCGTCTGCTGTGCCCTCGTACCAGGAGGTCTCAATGCGCTGCTGGGCCGGCAACAGTTCCACAAATTCATCCAGCTCCCCCCGCAGGAACCCCCAGCCGCGCTGAATGTGACGGATCAATGAGTGGGATTTGTACTGGGTGATAACGCCTACCTGACCAATGCCGGAGTTGATGCAGTTGGACAACGGGAAATCGATAATCCTGAACTTACCCCCGAAGGGAACGGCGGGCTTGGCTCGCCATTTTGTGAGGTCGTGCAGTCGTGAGCCCCTGCCGCCAGCCAGCACCAGGGCCAGGGTTTGACGAGTAAGGCGACTGACGAAACGCTTGGCGGTTTGCATAGCAGCTTCCCTGTTTAAACCGGATACGCGCCGACACAAATTTGACGTTTGTTCTTTCAGAAAAACACTATCATTGAATTATGACGTACAATTGTCTTAGGTCATATTTTGTACAAACGCAAAAACGATTCATGGTCTAACCTCTGATTTCCACTTTTGTTCAGGAATCTGTGGTCTATGGAAAGCCCCGCCCTGAGTGAGTTCGACCTGCACCTGTTTGCCGAAGGCAGGCACTGGCATATCTATAATGTTCTGGGTGCCCACCTCGGGAATCAGCGAGGAATCGAAGGCGCTCGTTTTGCCGTTTGGGCACCCAACGCCCAGGCCGTGAGTGTGATCGGCGACTTCAACGACTGGGACAGCGGCCGTCATCCCATGGCGGTTAACAAAGATTATGGTGTCTGGTCGGTATTCATTGGGGGAGTAAAGCCGGGAGACCTTTACAAGTTTGCCATCACAACCCGAAACGGCCACGACATCACCAAAACCGATCCGTATGGGCAGGCCTTTGAGCACCGGCCTTCCAATGCCGCAGTGGTGACCGAGCGGGGGCAATACGCCTGGAGCGACGGAGACTGGCTTGAGTGCAGAAACCGGTTCGACTGGCAGCGGAGCCCGATTTCTGTCTATGAGGTGCATCCGGGCTCCTGGCGCCATCACGGTTCCGGGCGCTGGCTGACCTATCGGGAGCTGGCCGATCAGTTGGTGCCCTACGTGTTGGAAACCGGCTTTACGCATATTGAGCTGCTCCCGATTACCGAGCACCCGCTGGACGAATCCTGGGGTTACCAGACTACCGGCTATTACGCCCCCACCAGCCGTTATGGCAGCCCGGATGATCTTAGATATCTGGTCGACCTGTGCCATCAGAACAACATCGGCGTGATTCTCGATTGGGTGCCGGGGCATTTCCCCGATGACGACTTCGCCCTCGCCGAATTTGATGGCACGGCACTCTATGAACATGAAGATCCCCGCCGCGGGCGTCACCAGGATTGGGGCACACTCATCTACAACTACGGTCGCCACGAAGTCCGGAACTTTCTCATAGGCAGTGCGCTTTTCTGGCTGGATACCTTTCACATGGACGGGCTGCGGGTGGATGCGGTTGCTTCCATGCTGTACCTGAACTACTCCCGGAATGAGGGAGAATGGCTGCCGAACGAACATGGCGGCCATGAGAATCTGGACGCGATCCGGTTCCTTCAGGATCTGAACCGGGTATGCCAGAGCCGGTTTCCCGGCGTGCTGATGATGGCGGAAGAGTCCACGTCCTGGCCCCGGGTGACCCGCCCACCGGAAATTGGCGGTCTCGGCTTCAACCTGAAGTGGAACATGGGCTGGATGCACGACACCCTGCACTACCTGCAACAGGACCCGGTGTTTCGCCAGTATCACCACGACAAGCTTACCTTCGGTCTGCTTTATGCGTTTTCGGAGAACTTCGTGCTGCCGCTCTCCCACGACGAAGTCGTGCACGGCAAATCCAGCCTGATTCAGAAAATGCCGGGGGATGACTGGCAACAGCGAGCCTCCCTCCGCCTGCTGTTCAGCTACATGTTCACCTACCCCGGCGCGAAACTGCTGTTCATGGGGGGTGAGTTTGGCCAGCGCCAGGAGTGGAGCGAACGCCGCGAACTGGACTGGCATCTATTGCAATACCCGGAGCACCAGGGGCTGCGAAAACTGGTTCAGGACCTCAACGGCCTCTATCGACTTCACCCGGCGCTGCACCGAAAGAACTTTACCGGCGAAGGCTTCGAGTGGATTGACTGCCACGATTCCACCCAATCCGTGATCAGTTTTCTACGGATTGCCGGCTCACCGGAGCATGGGTCGCTGGTGGTTGTTGCCAACTTTACACCCGTGCCCAGGCATCACTACCGTATAGGCCTGCCTGGCGGAGGCAACTGGCAGGAAGTTTTTAATTCAGACTCCACCTGGTATGGCGGCAGCAACCTCGGCAACCCCCTGCCCTTGCAAGCTGAGCCCACACCCTGGATGGCCCGACCGTGTTCCCTGGAGTTAACACTCCCGCCCCTGGGGCTGGTTATGCTGAGGCCCGCGCCATGACCCGGGTGCTGTTTGCTACCAGTGAAGTTTTTCCTCTCGTGAAAACCGGGGGGCTGGCCGATGTTTCCGCCAGCCTTCCTGAGGCACTCTGCCGTCTGGGCTACGACTGTCAGGTTCTGCTGCCCGGCTATCCTGCTGCACTGAAGGCAGCGCGAGAGGGTGGCGCCCGCAGGAAAACCCGGTTCCGGTATGGTCAGTATGATGTCTCCCTGTGGCAAACCCGTCTGCCGGGTACGGCGGTAACTCTGTGGTTGGTGGATTGCCCGGCTCTTTTCGATCGTGCTGGCGACAGCCCCTATCAGAATGAAAATGGTGAAGACTGGTGGGACAATGCTCACCGGTTTCACTTGTTCGGGCGAATTGGAGCTATGTTGGCACTTGGGCAACTGGGTCTGGCGTGGCGCCCGGACATCGTTCACTGCAACGACTGGCAATCCGCACTGATTCCGGTGTTCCTGGCCGACAGTCAGGATGCCCCGAAAACCGTGTTCACCATCCACAATCTTGCTTACCAGGGGCTGTTTTCCCATGAGACCTTTCGGGCCCTGGGCCTGCCCGATTCCCTGTGGCGCTACGAGTTCCTGGAATTCCACGGCCAACTTTCCTTTATCAAAGGTGGACTGGTATTCAGCGATGCCATCACCACCGTGAGCCCCAGCTACGCCGATGAAATCCAGACACCCTGGTTCGGTAATGGCCTGGACGGCTTGTTGCGCCACAAGTCAGCCAGGCTGAAGGGCATTCTCAATGGCATTGATACCCGCCAATGGAACCCGGAAGACGACCCGCACCTGGAGTTTCACTACGGCGCGGACTACCCCGCCAACAAATCACAATGCCAGGCAAGGCTGCAGCAGGAACTCGGACTGGAGGTTGGCGGGGCTCCATTGCTGGGGTTCGTCGGGCGCCTGGTGGAACAGAAAGGGCTGGACTGGCTGCTTGGGGTCATCAAGCCGTTGCTGGAACGAGGATGTCAGTTTGCCCTGCTCGGCTCCGGCGAACACCACTACCAGGAAAGCCTGAAAGCCATGGTTCGTGAATGGCCCGGGCAATGTTCACTCACCCTCGGTTACAACGAAGGCCTGGCACACCGGATAACCGCCGGGGCCGATATTTTCCTGATGCCTTCCCGGTTTGAACCCTGCGGCCTGAACCAGATGTACAGCCTGAGATACGGCACCGTACCTGTGGTGCACGGCGTCGGCGGCCTTAACGATACGGTGTTTGACCCCAATGAGGAAACACCGGAACAATCCAATGGATTTGTGTTTCGTGAGGCGACGCCAGACGCATTACATGCCGCCATTACCCGTGCGCTGGCAGCGCGGGAGGACAGGAAAACCTGGCGCAAATTGCAGGAAAACGGAATGAAAGGCGACTATTCCTGGAAGAACCGGGCCGGCGAATACGCGGCCCTTTACCGGAACCTCATTGCCGGCAACGACCGGATACATGAAGACTGACACGGTGCCCCTGGCCCAAGGAGGTCATCACCATGCACACCGCAACTGAATTCCGGCTGGAAGCCCGCCCCAGACTACCAGAAGCACTGGAACGACTTGATACGCTGGCCAATGACCTGTTCTACAGCTGGGATCATGGCGTGCGCAGCCTGTTCGCGCGGATTGATCTCCGTCTCTGGCAAAAAGTGGAGCACAACCCGAAACTGTTCCTGCGACGGGTGGCCCAGGCCCGGCTCGATCAGGCATCGGAAGACCGCGCCTTTCTCGCCGAATACCGGCGAGTATTATCCGCTTACGACGCTTATCTTGAATCCGAACCCGGCACCGAAGTGCTGGAGGCACTGAACCCTGAAGATAGCCTTGTGGCCTACTTTTGCGCCGAGTTCGGGTTTCACGAGAGTTTCCCGATCTACTCCGGAGGCCTTGGCATACTGGCTGGTGACCATTGCAAGGCGGCCAGTGACCTGGGGCTGCCCTTTGTCGCCGTTGGGCTACTGTATCAGCAGGGCTATTTCATTCAGACCATTGATGCCCAGGGGCACCAGATTGCCCGTTATCAGTGCCATTCCAGCGATGAGCTGCCGATCACGCCGGTAGAGGTAGATGGCAAGGCACTGACCGTCTCTGTGCCCTTCCCGGGGCGCGAAGTGCATGCACGGGTCTGGCTGGCCAGGGTCGGGCATATTTCCCTGTACCTGCTGGACACCAACACCGCGGAAAACACAGATGAAGACCGGGAACTTACCTTACAGCTTTATGGCGGCGACTCCGCTACCCGCATCAGCCAGGAAATGCTGCTGGGCATTGGAGGCACCCGGGTTCTGGCCGCACTGGGTGTTCAGCCTACGGTGTGGCATATCAACGAGGGCCACGCAGCCTTCCAGATACTGGAACGGTGCCGTATGGCCATGACCGAAGGGCTGTCTTTTGGTGCCGCCCTCGAGTCGGTAGCCGGATGCACCTTGTTTACCACCCATACTCCGGTGCCGGCGGGCCACGATATCTTCCCCCGCGACCTGGTGGAGCACTTCCTGTCGCCTTTCCTGGACCACTCCGGGCTGGAATTCGATGCCGTTTTCGGGCTCGGCAGCAAAAATGGTGATCAAAGCTTCAATATGACGAGTCTCGGCCTTCGGGGCTCCCGGTTTCATAACGGCGTAAGCCGGATTCACGGCGGTGTAGCCGCTCGGATGGAAGGCGATATCTGGCCACAGATACCGGCGGCCGAGAATCCCCTTGGCTATATCACCAATGGTGTTCACGTGCCAACGTTCCTGGCGCCGGAATGGGCAAGTCTATTCGATATCCAGGCGCCGACCTGGAAAAGTGAACTGCGAAACCCGACGTTCTGGCAGTTCATCGATAAGATCCCGGACTACCATTACTGGAGCGTTCACAAGGCCCTGAAACAGCAGATGGCCGAGTTCATCGTGCGGCGCCTGAAACGCCAGCACAAGCGCAATGGCACGGGCCATTCAGTCACTGAGCGGATGGCCCGAAAGCTGGTATCGCCGGAAAATGACGCGCTGGTGGTCGGCTTCGCCCGCCGTTTTGCTACTTATAAGCGAGCTACGCTGATTTTCTCCGATCTGGCACGCCTGGAACGGGTGCTCACCAATCCGGAGCAGCCGGTTGTACTGGTATTTGCCGGCAAGGCCCATCCTCAGGACAAACCCGGGCAACAACTGATTAAGGTCATACACGACCTCTCCATGCAGACCAACCTGATGGGGCACATTATCCTGTTGGAGGATTATGATCAGGCTATGGCGCGCCGGTTGTTGAGCGGTGTTGATGTCTGGCTCAACACGCCGGAATACCCCAAGGAAGCCAGCGGCACCTCTGGCGAAAAAGCGGCCGTTAATGGTGCCCTGAATCTGAGCGTGCTGGACGGCTGGTGGGGTGAAGGCTATGACGAAACCAATGGCTGGGCGATTACGCCGCGGGACATCGAACTGGATGTGGAGTTTCGCAACCGCGAGGAAGCCCGGGACCTGTTGGACCTGTTGGAGCAGGAAGTCGTTCCGCTCTATTACAACCGAGCCTCCCAGGGCTACTCACAGGGCTGGGTAACGCGCTCGAAAGCGTCCATGAAAACCATTACGCCTCGGTTCAACGCCCAGCGCATGGTGATGGACTATGTTCGCAACTATTATCAGCCAGCCACACGGCAGGGCGCGCGGTTGAGAGACAACAATGCCGCACTGGCGCAGGAACTGGCAGAGTGGAAAGCCCGGGTGCAAGAGGCCTGGAGCGGCGTGTCCATCCATGTGGACGGCTGCGTGTCAGATCGCTGTCACTGGGATGAATCCGTGGAGCTGAAAGTGTCGGTGGCTCTGAATGGTCTGTCGCCCGATGATGTACGGGTGGAATGCCTGGTTGAGCCTGAATGCACCGGCACTCACACTGGCCCCGGGCCAGACGCATTTGTGCTGGAAGCCAGCGGAGAGAAAGATGGTAAAACCCTGTTCAAAACCCGGGTCCAGCCACCCTACCCGGGGTTACAAACGCTGCGATTGCGCATCTATCCGCACCACAAGGCGCTAACCCACCCGCTGGAGATGGGGGCCATGCTCTGGGCATGACACCTATTCGGTAGTCGGGTTCAGCGGTTGCTCGTGGTTATTCGCGGCCAGTGCGTTGACCACCGGGTTGGCATACATATCCAGCAAATAAGGGCGGATCGCCGGATCACAGGCCTCCAGCCGGCGCTCCATTTCTGCCGTGGCAGCGTCCATATCGGCCGGAGACCAGGTCTCGGCGGTTACCACGCTCTCACTCACACTGCCCGGAGTCTCATGGGCATCCGGGTGAACTCCCCGCATCTGGTACGCCACCAGATTGGAGGCGTGCAGGTGGTAATTGGCGTGCATTTCATGGTCAATGCGTGCGGCCAGTGCTTTCGGGTTGTCCGGTGAATCGGCAATCGGGGCCCCGAAATGGACATGAACGTGGCCTTTAAAGCCCGTCAGCCCTTTAACGATCTGGTCTGTGTCTTCGCCTTCCGTCTTCTGATAGGCGCCGGTCCGGCCCCGCACTTCCAGTTCTTTGGCCTTGTCGGCATCGCAGGGGTCGTATTCGTAGGCAATGGATACCGGCACGATGTGAAGGCGGTTCATGGCTTCATCGAACGCCAGCCCGGATTTTTTCCGACTCATGTAGAACATCTTGATGATCGCCGGGTCGGTAGCGTCAATGCCGTCTTTCGCGCGGCCTTCGCGCTGAGCAATCCAGATGCTGTGATTGGTATCAATGCTGTGATTGATGAAGCCGGAAAGCGTGAGGTAGGCATCACGCATTTCCCTTGGGCTGGTCATGTTACGGCGCACCACAAAACTCTTGTTCAACCGCATCATTTCCGCAAACACCCGATTGGAGAGCAGGTTGTCGCCAATGGCAATCCGGGTTGTGTGGAAGCCGTTCTGGAACAGCAGGTAGTTGACCACCATCGGGTCAAAAACAATGTCCCGGTGATTGGAAATAAACAGATGGGCGCTGTTCTTGCTGAGGTTTTCCAGGCCGCTGTGGGTAACGCGGGTGGTGGTATTTTCCACCAGTTCTCCGACGTATTTCGAAACCCCGGCCTGCATATCATCTACCCGGGTATAGTGCCCGAAATGGCTGACCAGCCAGCGGCGAATGAACATCCTCAGAACGCCCGGCGCCCATTTTGCAACGGTTGGCGACTTGAACCGCCCAACCATATCCAGGAATTCCCGGTCGTTAACCAACCTCTGGATGGTTGGCGCGGTTTCTTCATCCGAATAGGGACGGATTGCGTCAAATTCCTGCATGCAAGCCCTGTTGTTGTTCGCAGCGTTGATCACAGTGTACGAAAGGGGCGCTATTGTATCCTTTCTCTTGCCGGTTTGCCTCCACCCGAATGGCCAGTTGACCAAACATCCGGAAGGATCTGGTAGAATCGCGCTGCTTAATCACTCCGCCACGGGCCGACCACTGAATGTACATGGACCAGGACTTCGACCAACTCGCCACTGAACCACCCACCGCTGTGGGCCGAAATCCGGAGCAGGTTCTGCACGAGGTCTTTGGTTACGAGAGTTTTCGGCCCCTGCAGGGGGATATTGTCCGGGAAGTGGTCAACGGCGGTGATGCCCTTGTGTTGATGCCCACCGGGGGCGGTAAATCCCTGTGTTACCAGGTGCCCGCTCTGGTCCGGCCCGGCACCGCCATTGTGATCTCACCGCTGATCGCGCTTATGCAGGATCAGGTGGCGGCGCTACGCGAGCTTGGAGTGAAAGCGGCGTTCCTGAATTCCACCATGGATTTCGAACAGGCCCGTGCCACCGAATACGCCCTGGCGACCGGCGAGCTGGACCTGCTCTATTGCGCGCCGGAACGGCTGATTCAGCCGCGAACCATTGAGCTGCTGCATAATGCATCCCTGTCGTTGTTTGCCATAGACGAGGCTCACTGCGTCTCCCAGTGGGGGCACGATTTCCGGTCCGACTACCTTCAACTAAGCATGCTGGCCCAGGAATTTCCCGGCATCCCCCGTATCGCACTGACAGCGACCGCTGATGAGCGCACGCGAAAAGAGATTGCTGAACGGCTGTCGCTGACAAAGGCCCGGCATTTCATCAGTGGCTTTGATCGCCCGAACATTCAGTATCGGATTACACCAAAGACCAACGCAAACAAACAGTTGTTGGATTTTATTAAAGCAGAGCATGAAGGTGATTGCGGTATTGTCTATTGCTTGTCCCGAAACAAGGTCGATGCCACCGCCCGATTACTGAGCAGCAAGGGCTATACCGCACTGCCCTACCATGCCGGGCTGAGCGCCGAAGACCGCGCCCGCAATCAGGAGCGCTTTCTCAGGGAAGACGGCGTTATTGTGGTGGCAACCATTGCCTTTGGCATGGGCATCGATAAACCTGATGTGCGTTTTGTCGCCCATATGGACCTCCCCAAAAGCCTGGAAGCCTATTACCAGGAAACGGGCCGGGCGGGCCGGGATGGCAAGCCGTCCACCGCGTGGATGGTGTATGGCCTGCAGGATGTCATCAAACTCCGGCAGATGCTGGAGGCCTCTCAGGGTAACGATCAGTTCAAGCGGGTTGAGCGACAGAAACTGGATGCCATGCTTGGGCTGTGCGAAGTGACCCAGTGCCGGCGACAAGTGTTGTTGCATTATTTCGGAGACAATCTGGAGACTCCCTGCGGAAACTGCGATACCTGCCTGAACCCTCCGGAAACCTGGGATGGCACGGTGGCGGTGCAGAAGGCCCTCTCCTGCGTGTACCGCACCGGCCAGCGTTTTGGCGTTAACTACGTCATTGATGTACTTCGCGGGTCAGAGAATGAACGAATCCTGCAATCCGGCCACCAGGCGATCACCACCTATGGCATCGGTCAGGAACTGTCAGCGAACGAATGGAAGTCGGTATTCCGGCAACTGGTGGCGAACGGCTACCTGCGGGCAGACCCTGAGGGCTATGGCGCGCTTCAGCTAACCGAGCGCTGCCGCCCCCTGCTCAAGGGCGCACAGGCGATTGAACTCCGGAAAGACCCGGTTGCCCGCAACACCGCTGGTGGTAAGTCATCAACGAGCCGCCGGAGCGGCCAGAACGTGCGGGACCAGATTACCGACCACGCCGGGTGGGATGCGTTGCGGGCCTGCCGCAAAGAGCTGGCGGACAAGCAGGGCGTGCCGCCCTACGTGATCTTCCACGACACAACCCTGTTCGACATGCTTGAACGCCGCCCTTCCACCCTGGAGGAGCTGGCCGAGGTCAGCGGCGTGGGCGCCGCCAAGCTGGAAAAGTATGGCGATGTTTTCCTGCAGGCGCTACGCTCTATCAATCCTGAGGCTTGAACCCCTTCTTGCGCACCCGGTAATGGGCGATGGAGGTGGCAACGTGGTTGCCTTCTTCATCTCTCAGAATGCCTTCCAGAGTAAATTTAGCCCTACCGGTGGCGTCTGCATCGGCAAGGATGGCAGCCACCGCCTCTGGTGGTAGTTCAAATTTCACGGTCACATCTGAATTGGCCGGCTGCAGAAACTCCAGTGTCATTTCCTTCAGAATTGGCGTATAGGCAGGGCCAAGGTCGAAGAGGGTCAACACCCCACCGGGAATCTCCGCCACCAGGAAATAGGCGCCAGCATACAGGCTACCAAAGTGGTTTTTATTGCCCTTGAGGCGCACGCGGGCTTTGACGTAGCCCGGGCGAAGCTCCTCAACACTGAAGTGATTACGGGGCGCGAACGGTATCGCCATACCAATAATGCGGTTAACCGCGGCATAACTGCCGGTCTTCTTGAGCCATTCCAGCGGTTGCAGCAGCGTCGCCTTGGGGTCACTGGAGCTTACCCATTGGCCGGCGGTGCCAATCAGAGAATCAATAAGAGCCATAAAGCCATATCCCGAAGTGCAGAAAAGGCGATCTTTACAGTCAGATACGGCTACTTCAAGAATCTTTTACAGTTTTTTTGAAACCTGTACGTTTCGGATAACGCTTTCTGATCTAAGCTGTAGCCAATGTCTGTAACGTTACCGTTGCTTGCAGCCGGATAACAGGGAAAGGGCACGCAGTTGTACACATTCAATAAAATGATAACGCGCCTCTGGCCAGTTCTGGCGCTTGCGGCGTGCATTCACGTTCAGCCAACGGCTGCGTCCGAATCCGAATCCAAATCGGCTCCCACACGAGACTACATACTCTGGTATCGCAACTACGATAACCCGGCGATTCGCAATCTGGTTGAACTCGCATTGCGCAAAACCTCGGAGTACGGTGAGTTCCAGATTATCCGCAGTGAAGAAATAAGCCAGGGGCGCGCCCTTCGGGAACTGGCTAACCCTCAGAGCCGGATTCTGGATATTGCGAACGTGGCGACATCAGAAGAGCGGGAAACATTTCTGAACGCCATTCCGGTACCTGTGGACGGCGGACTGCTCGGATTCAGGGTATGCCTGGTGTTGCCGGAACAGCTCAGTCTGTTTGAGGGGGTATCCAGCCTGGACGACCTGCGGCAGCGAGATATCCGTATTGGCCAGGGCGCACACTGGCCAGACACCCCGATTCTCGAAGCTAACGGCATTACCGTGATCACCCACACCCGCTATGAAATACTCTTTGGTATGCTTCGCAATAAACGCTTCGACTGTTACGCCCGCGGTGTGAGCGAAGTGCTGTTCGACCTCGAACATAACAAAGCCGACGACCTGGTAATCGAGCCAAACATCCTGCTGGCCTACGCCATGCCATCCTACCTTTTTGTGGCCCCGGACGATCACGAAACCGCGCAACGCCTGCAACTGGGTCTGGAGCGAGCGATCCTGGACGGCAGCTTCGCGGTGTATCTGAAAAACTGGTTTGGCAGAGCGGTATCATCACTGGGCCTTGATCGGCGCACAGTAATCACGTTGGAGAATCCGTATCTTAGTGAAGAATCCAGATATGTCGGGCGTCGAACCCTGGAAAACCTGGAGCGCCGCGTTGAGCTACTGAGTGTCGGAGACTAGCGGGCCATCCCTGGCCGCCACGAATTACACCCGGAAACGGGTTACCTTGTCATTCAGCACACTGCCGATAGTCTCGATGTGGCCACTGTAAACATCGTTCTCGCTGGCCGCCTTGGCCGCTTCCTGGCCCTGGTCAGCAATGCGGGTGATGGACGCATTCAACTCTTCGGTCACCGATGTCTGCTCCTCGGAGGCCGTGGCGATCTGTGAGGTCATCTGACTGATGGCGGTAATCGCCTCCACAATCCGGTTCAGAGACTCCATCGCATCCTGCGCTTTTTCCATACTCACGTTGGATACCGCCGTAGAGGCTTTCATAACGTCTACCGCATCGTTGGCGCCTTTCTGCAGCCGCTCGATCATGTTGTTGATTTCTTCGGTGGAAGACTGGGTACGCTGAGCGAGATTCCGAACCTCATCGGCCACCACCGCAAATCCGCGTCCCGCATCCCCTGCCCGCGCCGCTTCAATGGCCGCGTTCAGTGCCAGCAGATTGGTTTGTTCCGCAATGCCCTGAATGACTTCAAGTACAGTCGTAATCGACGAAACATCCTTACCAAGGGTGTCGATAACCTCGGCGGCGGCGTTTATCTCACCCACCAGCTTCTGCACCGCATCCCGCGAGGCGGTGACGGTCTCCAGGGAACCCCGGCTTTCCTGGTCTGCATTCTCTGCGGCTTCCGCAGTTTGCTGGGCATTCTGGGCAATCTCACCCGCCGCCGCGGACATTTCGTTAATTGCCGTCGCGATCATGTCGATCTCATGCTGCTGGTTTTCAACACTGGAGCGACTGTCGCTGGACGTCTGTCGGAGCGACTTTACGTTCTCCTCCAGTTCGTCGCTGCCCTCTTTTACTTCTTTTACAACCTGCTGGATGTTCTCAACAAAGCTATTGAAGCTGCGCGCCAACTGCCCAAACTCATCAGACGCAGAGTCATCAAGACGCTTGGTAAGATCCGCATCTCCGGAAGCGATGCGAGACATGGCGCCATTAAGCCTGCGAACCGGCGCAAGAAGGAAGCTAATCGCAAAGTAGAGCAAGACAAGCGCAACAATCAGCCCTACCCCGGCGATGATCAGGCCCATAGTCCGAGCCTCGACGATGGGAGCACTGATCAGGTTTTCATTCACGAACGTAGCCAGGTACCAGTCCACGGCCCGGGCTTCGCTGATGGGGTGAAAGCTGACACTCCACTCGGCACCCTCGCTCTCAAATCCCTGCAGAGAACCGTCCAGAACCGGCTGCTGACCGATCATGCCGCTGATGTTCTTGCCAACAATCTCGCTGTTGGGGTGAAACAGGACCGTGCCGGAATTGTTGATTAACGCCGCATAGCCCGTCTCTGCCAGGGTAATGGTCGATAGCATCTGATCGATTGTGTTGAGACTGATATCCATACCGGCCACGCCAACATAATTGCCCCGCTTGATTGGCGCCATGGCGGAAATAATGGTCTCGTCCGAGGTTGCATCCAGGTACGGATCGGTAAACGACGCCTGCCCCAAACGCTGGGCTTTCTGGTACCAGGGGCGTACCCGGGGGTCATAATCGGGTGGAAGCGTGGCCTCTACTTCGGCACTTCGCATCAGCATGCGGCCATCTTCGGTGCCGGCGTACACGTCCTTGATGTTGCCACCTTCGGTCATGGCTTCCATAAGAACGCGGGCGTTATCGTCGTTGCGAGTCCGTTCCAGCGCCTTCGCCGTCGCTTCCGCCATATCCAGGCGCGTATTGAGCCAATCGGCAATACTCGACGTACTCTGGGCCACCGCATCGCTCATCAGCGCGCTAACGTAGCGATCGGTCGTTGAGCGGAGCCGAATATCGTTGGAAATTGTCAGGGCGCCCATAATCAACACGATCAGGGAGCCAATTGCGATCAGCAATTTCTGGGCGAATGATAGGTTCAAGCTGACGGCCTCCAATCAGGGTCAAAAACAAATTGCATTTATCATTTAGTGTAGTCGAAACATACTTACTAACGGCAGATCCTGCGAAGTCTTGAACACTCTTTGCTAGAATGCTGAGATCACAGCACATTCGCCAGACACGACAGGGAGAACCCTATGGCCCATGAAGAGCTCCACCTGAATCTGCGTAACCTGACCCTTGATGACTACGGCCAGTTGCAAGAGTTGATGGATCGGGTTTACGACGACATTGGTGGCGCGTGGCCAAAAGAAACCATCAAGGCTCTGGTTGAACAGTTTCCGGATGGCCAGATCTGTATCGAAGACAACGGCCAGTTGGTGGCGGTGGCGCTCACGGTATGCGTGAAATACGAAAGATTCAGCAACCCTCACGCCTACGACGACCTGATTCTGCGTAACGAGAAAATCTGGCACAACCCCAACGGCGATTCGCTTTACGGCCTGGATGTGTTTATAGACCCCGAATACCGGGGCTATCGACTGGGGCGTCGCCTGTATGAAGCACGAAAAGAGCTCTGTCGTTCCATGAACCTGCGGGCCATCCTCGCCGGAGGGCGGATTCCCAGCTACTTCAAGTACGCCGAGCAATACACTCCGGAAGAATACATTCAGCGCGTTGATCGCAAGGAAATCTACGACCCGATCCTGACGTTCCAGCTTTCCAACGATTTCCAGGTTACCCGGCTGATGCACAAATACCTGCCGGAAGACCAGAAATCCCTCGGATATGCAACGTTGCTGGAGTGGAGAAACATTCTCTATACGCCTCCCTCATCGGTACTCAACGTCAAAAAAACCCAGGTGCGCATGGGGGCGGTGCAGTGGCAGATGCGGGAATTCACCTCGGTGGAGGAGGTGCTCAAGCAGGTTGAGTACTTCGTGGACGCACTGTCGGATTATAAAAGCGACTTTGCCCTGTTCCCGGAATTTTTCAACGCGCCGCTGATGGGGCTGACCGACCAGATGGATCAGACCCGTGCCATTCGGTTCCTCGCAGGCTTTACCGAACAGTTCCGCAACGAAATGTCGGAAATGGCCGTCAGTTACAACATCAACATTATCACCGGCTCCATGCCGCTGATTGAAGATGACCGGGTCTACAACGTCTCATACCTGTGCCACCGTGACGGTCGTGTAGACGAGCAGCGCAAGGTCCACATCACCCCTCACGAACGTCGCGACTGGGTTATTGAGGGTGGTGATAAATTCCAGGTATTCGATACCGATGCCGGCCGTGTCGCCATCATGATCTGCTACGACATTGAGTTTCCGGAACTGGGCCGTATCGCCGCCAGTCAGGATGTGGACATTATCTGTGTCCCCTTCTGGACCGATACCAAGAACGGCTATTTGCGCGTGCGCCATTGTGCCCAGGCCCGGGCCATAGAAAACGAGTGCTACGTAGTGATTACCGGTAGCGTGGGCAACCTGCCGAAAGTGGAAAACCTGGATGTTCAGTACGCCCAGTCTTCGGTATTCTCGCCGTCGGATTTCGCATTCCCTCATGATGCAGTGATGGCAGAAACCACACCGAACACCGAAATGATCATGTTTTCAGACATGGATCTGGAAAAGCTCAAACTGGTCAGAAACGAAGGTTCTGTCACCAACCTGAAAGATCGACGTGTTGACCTTTACGAGCTGAAAACCCGGTAATGGGCAGATTTGGCCCCGCACAGGGGGCCAAATCCTGATTATTTCCATGAACGGGCTGCGGTAGATAGCTGACGGCATTGCCAAAAGTTTCTGGTCCGTCTATTGTTTAATTAATGTTCAGTATATATCTGGCCGACCTCAATAGCAGAGCAAGCGTTCCATGAACGAAGAACTACCGGACCTGGTCGCGCGTTTCCGAATCCGACACGGCATTTTTCGCAAGGAAACCGTGGAAGCGCGACTTTATGAACTCGACAGTTACGGCTGCGTAATGAAAACGGACAAGCTGTTTGAGCCCGGGGATACCGTGGTTCTCGACCTTGTTATGGATATGCCGTTTGAAGAAATCCGTGCCGAAGGCCTGACCGGCCTGGTTACCGAAAAGAGAAAGCACTGTAGCAACTTCTTCTACTCACTTGATTTTGTTGAGCTAAATGCTCGAGACGAATCGCCGCTCTCTGACAAACTGCGGCGCATAAGAGAAGTTGTTCTCAAGAAACAGAGCCTGAAATCCCGGCGTGGGTCGAGTCCCGCTTCCGGTATGCGACAAATGGCCTGATGCCCGTTCACTTCACCCGCACTTCCCTTCCGTAAGGAGACACTCCATGGCAAAGAAAGCCAAGCCAAGCGTTGATAAGATCGTCAAGAAAGTAAACAAAGAGTTCGAGAAAACATCCGCCCAGATCGAAGGGTTGATTAACGACGCACTGAAGCAGTTCGACAACCTGCAGAACCAGGTTCAGGAGCCGGTACGCAAGCTCCTGAAAGACATGGATGAGCTGCGTGATCGTGAAATGAAGCGCTTTAACGACGAATTTGAGCGCCGCATGAATGAATTCCACGAACTGCAGTCGGCATTGCTGGAGCGCCTGGGTATCGCTTCAAAGGAAACTGGCAAGTCAGTGTCCAAGTCCAGCGAATCAACCTCGAAGGCCAGTGGTACCAAGAAAGCGGCTCCGGCCAAGAAAACCGCCGCGGCCAAGCCGGCCGCCAAGAAAACGAGCACTGCCAAGCCCAAGGCCGCAGCTCCGAAGAAAGCGGCCAAGCCGGCAGACAAGTCTGACCTTACCCGCGTGAAGGGCATTGGCCCGGCAACCGCAAAGAAAATGAAAGAGGCTGGCATTACCTCCATCGAGCAGATTGCCAACCCCAGCGATGCGGACAAGCAAAAACTGGAAGCATTCAAGAGCCTGAAAGGGTTCAGCGAGTTATCTGCCGAAGCGAAAAAGGTACTCTGAAACCTATCTCGCAACCCAATGCCTTGAAATAAAGGGTAGGCCCGTCGGCCTACCCTTTTTTGCATCTGACCAGGGCGAGTTCGAGGCTTTCCAGCTCGCTCTCCGGGGAAAACCCAGACGCGAGGGCATTTACCTTCGCCCGCAAATCCCCCAGGAATTCCGCGTCGGTTTCCGCATGTAACATCAGCCTCGCCAGAGCTTTATCATCTTTAACCGGAAAATAGCCGGGATAGTCATCGCCCAGCAAACCACGGTTGCCGGGAATGTCAGAGGCAAGAATCGGCAAGCCCGCCCGACAGGCTTCCGACACCACATTCGCCCCACCCTCCATGATGGAACTGATCACCATAAGATTACTCACGGCCATCAGGTGCTCCAGCTTTGGCTTGTCCAACTCACCTAGATAATGAAACCGGGGATTGGACCGGCTTTCTTCCAGCGCCTTTTCCCGCCACGCCTCGTTGTGGGCCTTGCCGGCGCAGGAAACCACGATGCGGGATTGCTCAGGAAGGTGATAGCAGGCCCAGGCAGCACGTAGAGAATCCTTTTCGTCACGCAGATGGCCAATAACGCAAACGTGGAACTGGTCCTTTTCTGCCCGGGCGCTACCCGCCACTGACGGCTTGGGCGCGGATTGCCGCAGGCACAGCAATTTGTCGTGGTAGCGTTCGGGAATATCCTCGGCCACCAGATCATGCAGCCCGATCAACAGATCAGCGGCGTCCATGGAGGCCCATGTGATGTCCGGAAACTCGTGCTGAAAGCGGTATATGTCTGTGCCGGTAAGTACCACGATCAAAGGTTTCTCGGGCCATGTTTCCCGGTACCGCTTAACCGCGTCAGCGCTTCGCCAGGCGTGCAGGGCAATCAGGCAGTCCGTTTCCTGGCGCTGGTATTCTGTCACCACTTCCACCTGATGACTGGCTGCTTCCAGCAGACTCTGCCAACGCAGTGCGGTGGCCCGATTACCTGCTTTCGAATCCGGGCCGGCTGGAGTTACTATGGTCAATCGCATGGCGGTCACTTGTTCTGTTTTTGAAAAATTCTGCATGTGGCACTGCGCCAGGTAAAGCCTTCCCTCGTATACCGGTTCAGACTTGATGGAAATCACGTTATCCTGACTGGGTTTTCAAGTAGATGGCAACGTTTTTCACCAAACCCCACCTCGCAAAGGAATGATTCATGATGGCAATCAGCAACCTCAGAAAATGGCTGGCGACGGGCCTGCTTTCGCTGGCAGCGGCAACCACCGTTCAGGCAGACACTTTCGTATTCACCGCCATTCCGGATGAAGATGAAACCAAACTGGTCGAGCGCTTTCGTGGCGTGGCTGACTATCTTCAGGAGCAACTGGATGTTGAGGTGCGTTACATCCCGGTGAAATCCTACGCCGCTGCGGTATCGGCCTTCCGCAACAACCAGGTACAACTGGCGTGGTTTGGGGGCTTGTCTGGTGTTCAGGCCCGTCGACTGGTTCCGGGTTCCGAAGCCATTGCTCAAGGCGTTGAAGACGAAGCCTTCGAGACCTACTTTATCGCCAACACGAGCACTGGAATTCAGCCGGCCGACAGCCTGGATGAGCTGGAAGACGAACTGCGCGGCAAAACCTTTACCTTCGGTTCAAAAGGTTCGACCTCGGGCCGCCTGATGCCGGAGTTCTACATTCGGGATGTCTTCAATGAAGCGCCGGATTCCCTGTTCTCCCGGGTTGGTTTCAGTGGCAACCATACCCGTACCCTTCGCCTGGTCGAGGCCGGAACCTATGAAGTGGGCGCCCTGAACTTCCAGGTTTGGGAAAAAGAACTGGAAAACGGCAACATCGATACTGATTCCGTTCAGGTAATCTGGAAAACACCTTCCTACCCGGATTATCAGTGGACCATCCGTGGCGATGTCGACGAGCGTTTTGGTGATGGCTTCAAGCAGAAGGTCACCGAAGCCCTGCTGAAGCTGGACGATCCTGCCTTGCTGGAGAGCTTCCCCCGCTCCGGCTTCATTCCGGCGTCCAATGACGACTACGAGCCCATTCGTGCAACAGCGGAAAACATCGGAATTCTCGATTGATGTCAGGCTTTGATTTCCATGGCCTGACCGCCAGTTTCGATGGAGAGCGGGTTATCGGCCCGCTCTCCTTCCGAATCAATGAAGGGGAACACGTTGGTCTGGTTGGCAAAAGTGGTGCCGGCAAATCCACGCTTATCCGCTTGCTTTATGACCGGCTCGAAGGCAAGGCTTCACTCGTTCCCCAGGGCCTGGGATTGGTCAATGCCCTTCCTGTCTTCCACAATGTGTTTATGGGGCAACTGGACCAGCATGCCACCTGGTACAACACGCTTACGCTGATCCGTCCGTTCCGGCGGGACAAAGACGCCATCCGGGCGTTACTGACCAAACTGGGTATACCAGAAAAACTCTGGATTCCCGCGGCAGCACTGTCTGGCGGCCAACGGCAACGGGTGGCCATTGCGCGGGCACTCTATCGGCAGGCGCCAACTCTGTTGGCCGATGAGCCCATTTCCGCCCTGGACGGGCCAATGGCCCAGCAGGTGATGACCATGCTTACCAATCAATTCACCACCAGTATTGTTGCCCTGCACGATGTGGAGATGGCTCTGGCACACTGTACCCGCATCATCGGTATTCAGGACGGCCAGATTGCCCTGGACCAGCCGGCCAGTGAGCTGACCGCCGCTGACATTTCCGTTCTCTACTGACAGGCACCGACTCTCAGCATGTTCGCCTATCCGACCGTACGAGCCAGCCTTATCTTTCTTGCCGTTGCGTTGCTCGGGCTGTTGGTTGCGGACATTGCCATCACCACTGCCAACCCCTGGCAGGACCTTGGCCGGTTCTTCCTGGGCGTAGCCACACCCAATTTTTTCAGTACCGAAGGCTTGCTCACTGCCCTGCTGCGGACCGTAGCTTTTGCCTTTGTGGGTGTAACCCTCGGGAGTATCTGCGGCTTCCTGCTGGCGCTGGTGTACCGCTTTCTGCCAGTACGAATCTTCTGCGCTTTTATCCGCGCCATCCATGAGCTGTTCTGGGCGCTGATCTTTCTCCAGTTTTTCGGTTTCCACCCGCTCACGGGTGTGCTGGCCATTGCCATTCCCTATTCCGGCATCTTCGCCAAGGTCTATTCGGAAATCCTGGAAGAGGCAGACCAGGAACCGGGCCGTCTGCTGCCACCGGGAACCTCATCCATTGCCGCCTTTCTGTATGCCCGTATCCCTGATTGCTGGGTTCAGATGCGCACCTATACGGCCTACCGACTCGAGTGTGGCCTGCGTTCCTCTGCCATCCTGGGCTTTGTGGGGCTACCGACTCTGGGTTTCTACCTGGAATCCTCGTTCTCCCAGGGTCTGTACTCAGATGCCGGCGCCATGCTGATTCTGTTCTATGTACTGATCGCCACCATGCCCTTATGGGTTCGCCCCAAACTACTGCCGATCTATATTCTTGCAGCGCCCTTTTTTCTTGGGGACGGTCTGCCCATTGTCTGGGGCAACGTGGAGCGCTTCTTTACGGAGGATATCATTCCTTCACCGATCCGGGATGGCGAAGGGCTTGCGGCTATCTGGGCGTGGTTATCCGATGTAATGATAACGGAAGCGCTGCCAGGCATCTGGAACACCGTGGTCTTAACCCAGATAGCGCTGGTAGCCACCGGCATTCTGTCCCTGCTGGCCTTCCCCCTGATCTCGAATCATTTCGGTGGCCCGGTGCGGCGTACCTCCGGCCATGTGTTTCTGGTGATCGCCCGATCCACACCGGAATACATTCTTGCCTATATTCTGCTGCAGCTGTGGGGGCCTTCCATGCTGCCGGCCGTGGTGGCTCTGGCCCTGCACAACGGTGGCATTATCGGCCACCTGATAGGCCGGCAGACCAACACCATTCACCTGCGCCCGGACGCTCCGGTGGGTTTTTCCCGCTACAGCTGGGAACTGGTGCCCCGCATCTACCGCTCATTCCTGGCATTCCTGTTCTACCGCTGGGAAATCATCATGCGCGAAACGGCGATACTGGGCATCCTTGGCATCTACACTCTCGGCTTTTACGTCGACAGTGCCATTCAGAATATTCGTTTTGATCGTGCCATGGTGCTGATTTTGATTACCGCTCTGCTGAACATTGGTGTCGACGCCCTGGGCCGTTTCATTCGTCGCAAACTGGCCCTTCAGACCATGCCCACCTGCTGATCCCCTGGGACTGGCATCACATTTTTCAAAGCTAAACCGGTCTTCAGTGCCATTTTCGGGGTTTGCCCACTGCCCTACCGGTTACACAACGTTACAATCACCCGATGATTCAGCTTGTCGCTCCGTTTTCAGAGGAATACCACGATGGTCAATGGATTGGTCACAATGACAGAACTGGGGCTGATTGCCCTGCTGGCGCTGTTAGCCGCGCGGGTGCTTACCCTGTCCCGGACAGAATCCTTTGTTCCAGCCGGTGCCGCAGGCGCCGATCCGCAAGCCGATAATTCCGGGAGTTCCGCGCGCAGGGTCGCCAGTTCGGGCAATGAAGCGCGTCGCTACAAAGGCATGACGGCACCGGATCGAACTGAACTCTTTACCCAATTGCACATTTTGGCGGGATTGCAGGAGCGGGATTGCCGGGTGAAAGGCCTGGTACTGTCAGAATCGCCAGAGGCGGTTCGTACTTATGCTGCAGCCTGGCTCTACGGTGCCAGCTGCGCCCTGAGCCCGAAACCCGTTCGCCACTCTGAGGCGCTGGCAGGTATGGTTGCGGGCATTGTCAGCCGAAAGACGGGTATTCGGCAGCCAGAGGCGCTGCAGGCTATTTCGACGCTTACCGGTAGCAGCGTGCTGATGGCGTGTTACCGTGCCGGGCTGGAAGGTGCGGAATTCTGGCAAGCCAACCATTATGTGCCTGCCAACTCGAGCCTCTACGAGGCGGTGACCAGTAACGCGTTTATTTAGCGGTTTCGAGAGTCCAGTCGCTGCCCAGGTTAACGGTCTCCCGGCAGGAATCATCGTTGGCAGGTGACCCGGTAATTGCAGGTTTGGTGAATTCGCCATCATCGGTGTAAGTCATGGATTCCACGTCCACCGCCCGCACTACCCAGGACTGGCCATTGGCTGAAACCGTAGCCCGGTGGGTCAGCCCGAACACGAAGCGACAGTAATCCAGCTTGAGCTGAACGAGATCCTGCTCGGCCTTGCGAATTTTCCGCAATAGCACCTTCTGAACGCTTTCCCCGTAATCCATCACTGTTCCCTGGAAGTCATCGAAATTTGACGGGATTTAACTATTTCTCAGCCCGGAACACCAGTGCCCAGGGCACATTTTCCAATACTTTCTGGCCATCCTGCAGGTCAATGCGCCAGATCATCTCCGCACCCGTCGTGCAGAACGGAGCTGTAAAGGTTGCCTGATAGCTCAGGGGCTCCTGGCGCTCCATGGGTACCGGATATTCGCCCATATACATGGACTGCCCTCTCAGCACCGCCAGAAAACGGTCCGGCGCTTCCGGTACGGTAATCGCCAGCCGGTATTCCATGCCCTGATCGCCTTCTTCGAGCGTGCTGAGTTCCACTCGCCAGGCGCCTTCGTCGGTCTCCCAAGTGCAGGCACGGGAAAGCAGGTCGCATTCTGGCCGTTCCTCGGCGGTGCCGGCGGTTTCCAGCCACTGTGGGCAAAACACCAAAGCCCCAATTGCAGCCAACACTAAACCCGGAACCACGATGGTTCGTACCATACCCTGCCTCACAACCAGATCTGAAACCGGCATTATGGCGATAATTCCGGACATAGCAAAGGTTTCTAAACTGCTGCCAGCATGAGAAAATGTGCGGCTTTCTGGTCTACCACCAACAGAACAGGACACGCCCGTGCAACCGGACATATCCGTTAAGCACCTGAACAAGATCTACGAAGATGGCTTCCAGGCCCTCAAAGACGTCAACCTGGAAATCTACCCCGGCGAGATCTTCGCGCTGCTCGGCCCCAACGGTGCTGGTAAAACCACCCTGATCTCTATCATCTGCGGCATCGTCAACAAGAGCGATGGCGAGGTCAAAGCCGCCGGCCACGACATCGTCAAGCAATACCGCAAAGCCCGGGAGGCCATCGGCCTGGTACCGCAGGAGCTGAATACCGACTCCTTTGAAACCGTCTGGGATGCGGTATCGTTCAGTCGCGGCCTGTTCGGTAAGGCACCCAAGCCTGCCCATATCGAAAAGGTTCTGAAAGACCTGTCCCTCTGGGACAAGCGCAACAACCGCATCATGTCACTGTCTGGCGGTATGAAACGCCGGGTGATGATCGCCAAGGCGCTGTCCCACGAACCGCGCATTCTGTTCCTGGATGAACCTACCGCCGGAGTGGATGTGGAGCTACGGCGCGACATGTGGGAGATGGTGCGCAAACTCCGCGAGAACGGCACCACGATCATTCTGACCACCCACTATATTGAAGAAGCGGAAGAAATGGCCGACCGCATTGGCGTTATCCGCCAGGGCGAGATCATTCTGGTGGAAGACAAGAACCGCCTGATGTCCAAGCTGGGCAAGAAAGAACTTCGCCTGCAGCTTCAGCAAAAACTGGACAAGCTGCCCGGGGAACTCACCCTGGAGCCAATCGAGCTTTCAGAAGACGGCTACGAGCTAATCTATACCTTCGACTCTCAGCAACAACAGGCCGGCGTGGCCCGACTGCTTCGCACCCTGGGCGATCTGGACATTGAGTACCGTGATCTGCAAACCCGGGAGAGTTCCCTGGAAGAGATATTCGTGGGCCTGGTGCACGAGTAGCCACCCGCCCGAACGGTCCTCACGGAGAGAACAATGAATCTTTACGGTGTTAAAGCAATCTACAAGTTCGAGATGGCGCGCATGAAACGCACGGTCATGCAAAGCGTGCTGTCGCCCGTTATCTCCACCTGCCTGTACTTTGTGGTATTCGGCTCAGCCATCGGATCCCGCATGGGCGATATCGACAACATCAGCTACGGAGCCTACATCATTCCCGGCCTGGTGATGCTGTCACTGCTGATGCAGAGCATCTCCAACGCCTCCTTCGGCATTTACATGCCGAAATTCTCCGGTACCATCTATGAGGTGCTGTCTGCGCCAGTATCCTACGTGGAAATCGTGCTGGGTTATGTGGGTGCCGCAACCACCAAAGCCGTGATACTGGGTCTGATCATTCTGGCCACCGCGAAACTGTTCGTGGACTACTCAATACTCCATCCGTTCTGGATGTTTTCGTTCCTGGTGCTCACAGCCATGACCTTCAGCCTGTTCGGCTTCATCATCGGTATCTGGGCGGATGGCTTCGAGAAGCTGCAGATTGTGCCAATGATGATTGTGACGCCACTTGTGTTCCTGGGCGGCACCTTCTATTCCATCGAGATGCTGCCCGAGATCTGGCAAACCATCAGCCTTTTTAATCCAGTGGTGTACCTGATCAGCGGCTTCCGGTGGGCCTTCTATGGGGTTTCGGATGTGCACGTGGGCATCAGTGTGGGCATGACCATGGTATTCCTGACCATGTGCATGACCGCCGTCTGGTGGATCTTCAAAACCGGCTACCGTCTGCGTTCATGATGACTCGCTTTCTCTCCCTGCTGGTTGTAAGTGCCCTGCTTGCAAGCTGTGGCTCGGCAGGGGCCAAAGATTCCGGGCACCTGCCGGTGACCCAGGCCTGTTTCGTCACAGAGACAGCGCGACATCCAGTGGTGCTGGAAGTGGCGAGTGACAGCAAAGACCGACAGAAAGGCCTGATGGGTCGGGAAGCTCTGGCAGAAAACGCCGGCATGCTGTTCATCTACGATTATGAGCGCAGCCCGGAGCAAGGCTTCTGGATGTACCAGACCCTTCTACCGCTGGATATTGCCTTTCTGGACAACGAGGGCGTGATCGTCAGCATCCGCCAGATGCACCCTTGTGCATCGTCGCGCAGCAACGATTGCCCCAGCTACTCCGCAGGCGCCTCCTACTGGCACGCCGTGGAAATGAACGCCGGTTACTTCAGTAGCCGGCAAATCGAAGCAGGAGACCGATTGGTCCGGGACCAGCCAGCCTCCTGCAATCGCTGATTACTTGTGTTGCCAGTCTGGGTCCCGCTTATCCAGAAACGCAGAAATTCCCTCCCGGGCATCATTCGCTTGCATGTTCTCCGCCATCACATTGGCGGTGTAGTCATAGGCATGGGCCAGCGGCATTTCCAGCTGCTTGTAGAACGCCTCTTTACCAATTTTCAGGGTATGCCCGGACTTTGCAGCGATGGTGGCTGCCATGCCGTACACGGTCTCATCCAGAGCTTCCGGCTCGACCGCTCGATTAATCAGCCCGATCTGTTCTGCCCGGGCCGCATCAATCAGCTCACCGGTCAAGAGCATCTCCATGGCATGCTTGCGGCTGACATTGCGGGACAGAGCCACCATGGGCGTTGAGCAGAACAGGCCAATGTTCACACCTGGCGTAGCAAAACGGGCCCCCTTCTCGGCCACGGCCAGATCGCAACTGGCCACCAGCTGACAACCAGCGGCCGTCGCTACGCCAGCGACGCGGGCAATCACCGGTTTGGGCAGGTTCACAATCTGCTGCATCACCTTGCTGCATTGCCGGAAAAGCCGCAACTGGAAATCGTGGCTGTCGAACTGCTCGCGCATTTCACGAAGATCGTGTCCGGCACAGAACACCTTGCCGGCAGCAGCAAGTACTACCACGCGCACATTACCGTCCCCGGCAATCTGCTCAAGTACCTCTGAAAGCGCTTCCAGCAAGGCCATTGAAAGACTGTTACGCCGCTCCGGTTGGTTCAGGGTTACTGTGGCCACGCCGTTTTCAGCGTGCAGTCGCACCAGTTCATCAGATGCCGCCGTCATACAACACTCCCCTTGGTTTTTATCGGATATTTCTTGGTGTCAGTATTCCCAAGGCCGCCGCCTATGTCGAACCGACCTTCGGCGTATGGTTGCAATGCCAGGAATTGCCCTCAGGGTAATAACATGTACCCGACACAGGAGGTGATGCATGTCTCGCTCAACATTGCTCAAAGCCGTTGTTGGTCTTGCCATTATCGTTGGCGGTATCGTCGTGATTATCAAGGATGAACCGGCCGCCCCCACCGGCGACATCAACAGCATTGAGCCCCTGCCAGAACAGGACAGCCCGGATCGTTAGCCTCTGGGTATGTCCGTTTTTTTTACAATGCAGCTGATCAAATATCGCCCAGTCACAAAGGTGACACTCCTTTCATATTGTTAAACGGACAGTTTTTAAGATCAGGCACTCCCGTTGCTGATTGTCTCCCGGAGCTCAGGGATTACACCTTCGAGCGACGGTAAACAAATGACGAAGCCCACAGGGAGTGTCACCAATGAATAAGAAACTATTGATCGCCAGCGCCGCCGTGGCCCTGTTTGCCGCAGGCTCCGCCCAGGCCGCGGTGATTCAGCTAACCGGTGTTAGCGGAATCTGGACCGCCACCAATCCCGTAAGCCCGGCCGTATCGGGTGGTGGAACCAATGAAATCCGTTGGGGAACACCGGCCATTTTCGGAGGACAGCAGAGTGGTTACCGTTTCGACGGCTCAGCGCCCCCAGCCGTCAACGTCAATGAGAACGTTGACTTCAACCTGGGTACCTTCACCCACTACAACTGGCCCATCTTCGAACCGTCACTGAATACTGCCCAACTGACCGTCGAAACCAACCTGACCATCGACGGAATGGCAGAAACCATTTACTCCGTGTTTGAGTTCGAGCATTGGGAAACCCCGAATGCGGGACCTTGCCCAAACAACTCGATTCCCGGGTTGAATGCCAACGGCTGTGGAGACCGGGTCACATTCGCGCTTAACGTCGGCGCCTCTGACTCCTTCCTGATCGATGGCGTTAACTACTTTGTAGATATCTCGGGCTTTTTCTACAACGGTGCATTGGCTAGTGAATTCTGGACCAAGGAACAGAACGATAACGATGCCACACTAAAAGGTGTGATTACCTCCCGGCCGGTTTCCGTGCCAGAACCCTCTACACTTGCCCTGCTTGGCCTGGGCCTGGTTGGCCTCGTTGCGCGCCGTCGCGCAAAGCAGTCCGTCTGAGCCTAAAGTGCCATTCCACCAGCCCCTCCCGCACGAAACGTGCGGCGGGGCTGGTGTCTCCCCGGATGTAAAATCCTGTGTTATGCGGACATTACATACTGTTCAGACAACGCTGATTGCCACAACATGGTCTAAAGTACATTTATTGCAATACTGAACTACCTGGAGACCCCAATCGCCCATGATCAGGTTCGCACGCTCGCTGATTGGGCGCTTTCTACTCTCACTATCCGCCCTGTTGCTGGTGTCTTTGTTTGCCTTGGTTATCTGGGAGCGTGCCTTTGTTATCCCATCATT
>Ga0207832_100227_pt1 | contig 30995 bp, 26 predicted proteins | sample TtanPargueraPR_3_FD_187743 | JGI IMG/M metagenome (GOLD analysis project Ga0207832, IMG submission 187743) | Aerobic enrichment media microbial communities from Bioluminiscent Bay, La Parguera, Puerto Rico - Tt and P1 (4) (SPAdes) | ecosystem: Environmental > Aquatic > Marine > Unclassified ...
CGGCAAAAGCAACCGCCCGGACTTCACCCCCGGCGCCAAAGTGGAACTGCAGGACCACGACAGCCAGACCCTGAACCGGGAATGGCTGCTCACCGCCATCACCCACACCGGCAAACAGCCCCAGGCCCTGGAAGAAGAGGGTGGCAGCGAACCCACCAGCTACCACAACACCTTCAGCGCTATCCCGGCCGACAAAACCTGGCGCCCGCTGTGCAACCACAAACCCGTGATGGACGGCCCCCAGATGGCCCTCGTCACCGGCCCGGACGGGGAAGAAATCCACTGCGACCAGTACGGTCGGGTGAAAGTACGATTCCCGTGGGATAGATACTCGAAGAACGACGAGCACAGCAGCGCCTGGCTGCGCGTGGCCCAGGGCTGGGCCGGTGGCCAGTACGGCTTCATGGCCTTGCCCAGAATCGGCAATGAAGTGATTGTCAGCTTCCTGGACGGCGACCCGGACCAGCCCATCATCACCGGAAGAACCTACCACGCCACCAACACACCGCCGTACGCGCTGCCGGAACACAAAACCCGGACCACCCTGAAGACCAAAACCCACAAGGGCGAGGGCAGCAACGAACTGCGCTTTGAAGACGAAGCCGGCGAAGAACAGATCTACGTGCACGCCCAGAAAGACCTGGACCTGCTAACGGAAAACAACCGCACCGAAGTCATCAGGAACGACAGCCACCTGACGGTGGAGAACCACCAGTTCAGCCACATCAAAGCGGCGGATCATTGCACCACCGACGGCGAAAACCGGCTGTCCGTTGGCGCAGACTGCAGCCAGACCGTGGCCGGCACCTACCATCAGAAAACCGCCCGCACCATGGCCTCGGAAGCCGGCACCGAAGTGCATCACAAGGCCGGTGCCAAGGTGGTACTGGATGCCGGTGCAGAGCTGACAATTTCCGGAGGTGGGAGCTTTATCAAACTCGACCCCAGCGGGGTTACGTTGAGTGGGCCGGGGATCAAGATCAATTCCGGGGGCAGCCCGGGAAGTGGTTCGGGGCAGGGAGCGGTAATGCCAGGGGTTCCTCAGGTGCTGGAAGCAGAGCCTGCCAAGGTGATTGATCCTGTTGAACTGGCAGAAGTGCCACTGACCAGAGCCCAGTATCAGAACCTGATGACGGATGCGCCGTTCTGTGAAGAGTGCGTCGCCTGCCAGGATGGCGTGTGCAATGTCTGAGGCCAAGGGATTCCGGGCAGCACTGGATGCTCTTACGCAACATCCTGGTGAAACAGGAAGCGCTTACGTCGTCCTCAGTGGCACCAGCGAGTCGAAGCCGGTTCAGAATTTCTTTCGCACCGATGGGCTTACGGCGTTGCCGTTGTTCATGGGAACACCTTATGCCGGGTGGCATGACGTGATGCCATTTCTTGCCCAAATCAACACAACCAGCGCATTTATAGATTGGATTGAAGAATCTCACAGCGAGGATTGGGGATGGGGGCTGGTAAGCCGGGCTCCGTTTGATGAAGTATTCGGACATATCCGAAGTCTCACCAAGATAACGCTGGCGGATGGGCACGAAGTGTTCTTCCGCTACTGGGCTGCCCGGTTCTTCGGCCAGATTCTGCACAGTCTTGATGAAGCCGGCCGTGCGAACCTGATGGGGCCCATTGAGGCCATTGTTCTGCCCTCGGGGGAAACCATTCATCATCCCGGAGTTCCCGAAGTAGCCAGCCCGGTGCCGTCGTTTCCCTGGTTCTCGCTGCCATCGGAGGTCCAGAAACGGGTAGCGGGCCTGTGCTGGGATCAATTGGTCGGCAATACGATGGCCGTCTTGGCTAAAACCAGGCCATCTCCGTTGAGCCGATACCCGGAGCCGATTGCCCGCCGGAAAGTCGAACGCCATGTGAGGCGGCTATGCCAGAGTAATGTGCCTACCGAGCTGGCGCCATCACAACTTCAATCGATACACCAGGCCCTGATGCAAGAAGCGTCAATGGGCTCTCGTAGATAAAGGATGAATCAATGATCGAGTCAAGGACGGCTCTTCGAGAGTCTCAACAGGCGTCTGATGGATTGCCCGACATCAATGCGATCACCCGTGAGCTGCGGGAATCGTTGGCCAAGACTTACGAAGATTGGCGCGAAGGCTGGTTTTCATCGATCTTCATGGGGCATGAACAGGTCCTGGAGGTGAATGGAGAGGCAAGCCGGGAGAGTGTCAGTGATGATGAGGTTGTCTCGGCAACTGTCGCTCCTTGTGAGGAGCAGCGGACAATCAAAATTGCTCACTTCCATGAGAACGTAAGCAAGACGCCGATTCCCTCCACGCGGTTTCAGATCCAGGAGAACACCGGCTGGATCTTCGATGACTGGGAAACCGTTCACAGCGGCACCACTGATGTGAATGGTATTGCGGAAGTTCCCGTTGCACCGGGCAAAGAGTATCGGGTGGTTCTGGCGCCGGACGTTTCCCGTGCGGACATGGATGCGCTGTACCAAACCTACGAGAGCTTTATCGAGCGATGTTGTTCATTGCTTGAAAACACCTGGAATAACGGTGCTCGTCAGGAGTGGGAAAGCTATCTGAGCATGAGTTCAACTGTTCAGGCTGCGGCCGTCTATGCCCGGTTTCAGGAGGGGATTGCGGACGGATTCACCGCTGTTCTGGACGACATCCGTCGAATCTACGATGTCATTTGTGGCTTGCTGGATCACGATTTCAGCAATCTGCCAGACGATCTGCGTGAGCAGATGGAAAACCTTAAAAAGGCCGACGACGCCTATCTCAAGGCGTGCCTTTTGGCCAATGACGAGGTTTTCCTTTTCCTGGTGATGTACACGGTCAGACAGTACTTCCGTTTGCTGTCTCCGACCCAGGTGGCTGAAGTCTCCGGGGAGCTGGTTGGCCAGATTCTGTTCGATGTGGTGGTCGGCCTGATCATTACCGGTGGCGCCGGGCTCGCAGCCAAATACGGTGCTCGAATTGGCAGCAAAGCCGTGGCGGGGGCCATGAATGTCGCGGACAGTGCCCGTGCCAGTAAAAACATCCTTGGGGAGTTTCTGGGGCAGTTTGCCCGAGAGTTCCAGGATTTTATGGAGAACATAGGAACCAACCACAGGGCTATCCAGTTGGCTGGCTCTGGCCGTCTCGACTCATCACGTACCCAGCCGGGGGTGGATGTCAGAAACCGCAATGCCGTGTATCAGGAAATGGCCGACAACGACCAGGTCGCCAATCTTCAGACATCGGGGCGTGACCATGGAGCAACCAGTGAGGCGGATTCAACGCCGGTAAGAGACGAGTCTTCGCCCTCACAGACCGACCAGGGGCGTGCCACCCAGGATAACGAATCCACCGAAAACGTCGCTGATCCCATCAGCACCGTCACCGGTGAGGAAGTACTGGAACTGACGGACGCGCGCCTGGTTGGTGCTCTGCCATTCGAGTTCAAACGGGTATACCGATCCGGTAGCAGCGACCGGCGCCTGGATATGGGCTATGGCTGGCGCCATAGCCTGAATCACGCCCTGACTTTCGACGATGGTGGCATCACCTGGCATGACCACGAGGGCAAAAACACCCGCCTTCCGGAATTGGAGAGCGCACCTGTCGGTATCAATTCCCGAGCAGGCATGGCGGCCTGGCGGGACGGCGACGAGGTTGTTGTCTGTGCGGGTGAAAAATCGCTTCGTTACCACTTTCTCCGGTCGGGAAGCTCGGGCCAGCTTGTTCGGATATCCGATCGATATGGCAATACGCTCAAGGTTGGTTACAATCTGCACGGCCAGCTTGAACGCCTGAGCAACGACTCGGGCAATGCGCTGGCATTTGATTTCGAGGGTAGCCGCCTCACATCGGTTCGCCTGTTGCGCAGGGAGCTGACCGATACTGGCTACCAGTGGCAGTCACTGCGGACTGAGCGCAGCTACACCTACAACGACAGCGATGACTTGATCGGCGCTGAGGACGCTGAGGGCGGCACTGAGCGTTATGGCTATGCAAACCATATGCTTACTCACCGGCAGCTTGCCGGCGGTTACAGCTTTTATCTCGCGTGGGACGAAAACCTGCCAACCGGTCGCTGTGTTCATCAGTGGGGGGATAGTGCCCAGGTCGATACCCGCTTTGAGTGGGATGATGAAAACCACACCTGTACCGTTAGCTACGTCGACGGTAGCCGGGAAATCTGGCGTTACGATGGCACTGCACAACTGCAGGAGAAAGTAGACCCGGACGGCGCCAAACACCTGAGTGAATACGACGAACAGGGGCGGTTAAAAGTCACCATCGACCCCATGGGGGCCCGGACAGAATACCAGTACGACAAGAGTGGGCGGCTCCAGAGCAAAACCGGCCCGGACGGCCAGCCCATTTTGTTTACCTATCGAAAGGGGCGCATTGCTGAAATCCATCGCAATGGCCAGACCTGGAAGTTTGATTACACCCGGCATGGTGACCTGGCCTGCGAAGCCGATCCAAAAGGACGAATTACCCGGTACACATACAACGCTCAGGGCCAGCTCACGCAGGTTGATCTGCCGGACGGTCGCGCTCACAAGTGGGGCTGGAACAGCCAGGGCCAGCTGATTGAGGAAACCACTCTCACCGGGGCGTTCTACCAATATCGTTACGATGAGTTTGGCCAGCTTCTGGCCAAGAAGGACGCCTGGGGTGCCATTACCCGATACCGATACGATGGCCTTGGACGAGTTATAGAGGAAGTCCTCTCAGGCAACCGGTCTCGTCGTTATCAGTACAATGCCTACAACAAGGTCACCCGTTTCGTTGATGAGCAAGGGCGGGAAACCCGTTACGAGTATGACAACAACCTTCACCTGCTTACTCGTCGCATCAACCCGGACGGCAGCGAGCTTCGTTACCGTTATGATCATCACCGGTTCCTGCTGACTCACATCGAAAATGAGCGGGGTGAAGCCTACCGCATCGACTATTACCCGAACGGGTTGGTCAAACAGGAGACTGCGTTTGATGGCCGTCGCACCGCTTACCAGTATGACCTGAATGGCCATCTGACGGAGAAGGCTGAGTACGGCACTTCCAGTGAGGTCCTGCAAACCACCACCTATGAGCGGGATGAACTCGGCCAGTTGCTGAAGAAGACACTACCCGATGGCCGCGAGATTCTGTACGGCTATAACGCGGACGGCAAACTGATCGGGGTTGATGATGGCCACTGGCCGTTGGCTTTCGAGTACGACGAATTCGGTTTGTTGAAAACCGAACATCAGGGCTGGGCGAGCCTTCGTTATCGTTATGATGAATTTGATCGCCTCAACGAAATGGTACTGCCGGACGGCCAGGCGCTGGCTTACCACCGGGACACAGCCGGGTTGTTGTCAGGCATCGACCTGAATGGCCAACCGCTGACTCGCCACCGAATGGCGTCCACCGGCGAGGAAGTCGAACGGCAACAGGGTGAGCTGCTGAGTGCCTATGTATATGATGACGAAGGTCGCCTGACCCAGCACCGGATTCATCAGGGCCGCCTCAAGGATATCAGCGCCCAGCGCGACTACCAGTATGATCCCAACGGCAACCTCAAAAGCATCCAGGACAGCCGCAAAGGTCTCAGACAATACGTCTACGACCCGATGGATCGTTTGGTGGGCGTGCGGGGCGATCTCTATGAGCAACTCATACACGACCCGGCTGGCAACCTCCTGGAGCAAAACCTGGGGGCTTCAAGCGGTCAATCTGCCAATGTGCGCGGTAACCGGCTTACCATGCACGGTGACAGCCATTACGAGTACGACGAATTCGGCAACCTGATTGAGGAACGTCGAGGTAAAGGCCAGAAACTGGTCACCCGGTATACCTACGACTGCGAGCACCGGCTCACGAGCGTCACCACACCGGATGGCAGCACCTGGCACTACGAATACGACGCCTTCGGCCGCCGTATCGCCAAAAACAACGGCCTGACACGAACCGAATTCCTCTGGCAGGGCGATCGCCTGATTGCCGAAGAAACCGGGGATCAGTACCGCACCTACCTGTACGAACTTGACAGCTTCAAACCCCTGGCGCTAGTAGATGGCCACGGCCCGGAACAAGCTGAAGTCTATTACTACCACCTGGACCATTTGGGAACGCCCCAGGAGCTGACCAACCAGCAGGGCAGGCTCGTGTGGTCGGTGACCTACCGCGCCTACGGTAATGTGGTTCAGCAACAAGTCGCAGAAATCGACAACCCGCTCCGCTTCCAGGGCCAGTACCGCGACCCGGAAACCGGCCTGCATTACAACCGGCATCGATACTACAACCCCAATACCGGCCGATTCATTACGCCGGATCCGATTGGTCTTGCCGGTGGGTTGAACAACTATCAGTATGTGCCTAATCCGACGGGGTGGGTGGATCCGTTGGGGTTGGCGGTTGAAAAAGGGAGTTGCCCAACTCCATTGGAAATGACTAGTGCTGAACGTCGGGCACTAATTGAAGCAAAATCTGAGGCAAATGCTGAGAGATGGGTTAGGAATTTTGAGGCAAACTTGAATTCTTCGTTTCCAGAACTCAATGCACACTTTGTGGATAAGCACGGTCCTGACATTCCATTACAGCCAAATTTGGAGCAGCGTGCCATTACTGGCGCTCACCCTCGGACAGGTGCTGTGCCGGGGAGAAGGTCGCGTCCTCAGGTTAGTTCTCAGTTTGAAAATTGGAGAACACAAATGCACGCCCTGAATGAGGCTCTGACTCGTGAAGCTCGTGGCCTTTCGAGATACAACGCCGTGGACGCGAAAGGCAATCCGGCTGTTGTTGGGTCTTCAGACGGATTCTCAGGACACAGTTTCCGCCCGAATAAACGAGACCCTAGCGCCCCTCACTTTGAAAAACTCTCTAACTGGGTTATACGCTTTGACCCTGGCTCCAATATGCCGTTTACAGGATATCCCACGAGGTAACAATGACATTAACCTATCCCCATACAGGAATACTATTTAATCCCTCCTTGGCGTATTTTTTGGGCGAGTTTGATATATACGATAGAGAAGAATCACTTGGGGAGTACCTTAATAGGTTTGATCCCAATGATCGAAAACAGGTGCGCTTGCTGTCGGAGCAGCTATTTTTTAATGGAGCTCGGGTTAAGTCTCTTACTGCGGAGCATAAGAAAGTGCTTTTTGAGCTTCTCGTAGAGGCACTGGGGGAGCCCGATCACGATTTCAGATCCGTTTTTGAGATGGATGAGGATGATTGCTTTTGCCTGCCTTTTGATTGGGAGATAGATAACTACCGCCTATTTTTTGAGGAATTCTATCGTTTGGCGATCGATCATTGGGGCGATGAGCTAAGAGCGTTGAATGTCACACTTCCTGAGCTTCAGGAGCTGAATATACCCTGAGGATGTTGGGTCAGCTTTACATGAAAACTTGTCCGCATTTTGCGGTAACGGGCAAAAACGCCGTGCAGCAATGATCGTATGGTAATTACTGCCCAACTGTTCAAATCGACTTGAACATTGATTTAAAAAAGAATCCTGAGGGATTCAAAAATCCAAGGAAAGGAATAAAACGATGAAATTCATTGGTGCGCTGATCTGCGCTCTCATTTTGGCTGTTACCGGCTATTTCTGGTTCTCTGAAACGCCTCCGGCGATTAACAAGGAAGCCCTGCTGTTTAATCCCCCAGTGGGAGATATCCGATATTTTGCGATCGACCAGACCACAGAAATTGGGGTGTCTGGCAGAGGTGGGTCGGTTAACAGGATGACGAGCGTTTTGCGCAGCGAAGTGCTTGGTGTGAATGCTGGGTTGGTTGAGCTCCAGTCCGCCGCTGTGAAAGTTGTGGAACGAGGACGTGGGCGGACACTTGTAGACACCGAGTCGGGCGAGCCACGAAGCAGTGGTGAAAAACTTCTGGTCGATTTTTTGCGGTCTGGAGTTGTTGAGCAGGTAAGTGTTCATGGCGTGATCAAAGAAAGTACTTACCAGAATCCGGATGCCCTGAAGAGCATTAGTGATCGGCCAGAAGTCCTGCAGACTCTACTTCTTCGCAGCCTGAGTATTTTTCCTTGGTATCCTGGCCAGTTTCCGAATGAAGATCTGGCGATTGGATTATCGTGGCAGACTGAGAATCAAGAATGGAGTGGCGCAACCCTTCAGGGAATGCAGTTCGAAGTTACTCGGTTGGATAGTCAGACGGTGACCCTGGAATTTGCACCCGTCGGAGAGCAAGACCTGGCGGCCGATGAAGATTCAACCCCAAATAGCTTTAGTGCTGCTGGCTACCTCGAACTTGAACGTGCAACAGGCTGGCCGAGGCAGGCTAGTGTTCAGATCAGTACTGAAGAAGAGCATCAAGGGGTAACCTTTCAGATTACCAGTCACTTGAAGGTCAGGCAGTCAGAGGTTGATCCAGGGCCAGACACCGACAGACTGATGTCTATGGCGAAAATATCGATGCAGGCTCGCCCCATCGATACCTCGAACACCGTCTTTAATGACTACTTCACACCCCCCTTCAGCCCGGAACCGGTGGAGACCTCCCTCAATGAGATCCAGCAAACCCTGCTTTGGTTTGGTACGGAACCGGTTGATTACCGCTATGGACGAGCCGTTGGGGTTGAGTCAAAGCTGAATTCCTCCAATCTTCAAACCGCAACGATTCATCCGGTAAACAGTGTTCGGTTGCTGGATGCTGATGGCGAGCCGGTAGTGGAAAACACAATGCCGAATCCGGACTTCAGAGTCCTCAAACCTTCGATCGGTGGCAACGCAGCCAGCGCGAGAATGCCCTTCCTTCGTATGGGAATGACCGATGAACAGTTGAGGTCGATTGATGTGATTGAATTCGATGCTCAAGTAACCGTACCAGACCAAGAGTACTCGGTCCTTCTTGATAAGAAGGATAAGGCGATTGAACTAGAGAACGCCGGGCTCAAACTGATTATTGAAGAGTGGCGCGATGAAATGGTACGTATTCGGGTATCCGAGACCGGCGGAACACCGCCAGGGGCTCGCCCCATGCTCATGGGCTATCCCGTCGACGAATCGGGAGAGCCGGTAGCTCAGTTTGGTCTGCGCATGACCCATTCCGCTTTCGACTCCGTTCTGGGTGCCATGAAGAACCCGCCCCGCGGCGCAAAAGCGATGGCAGCTGAACTGATTCAGGGGCTTGAAGTAATGCCTCCCCACGAGAGAAACGGCGATTTTATCTTTGAGTTCAGTCGCACATCAGCTCCTTTGCCAGACCGGTTCAGATTCAATTACATGAGCACTCGCACCAAAGATATGACATTCATTGCGCCCGCAGCCAGAAAGAACACGGCCGGTGGTGAGGTTGCAGGCGAGTAAACTCTGTATCGAGGAAATTTTCCGCACAAGGAAGGATAACTGCTTTGCACGATGCTGGTGCCGTGCTTACTCAGAGTTTGGCTGTTCCCTCACATAGAATTTATGGGTGTGAAGAAGGATGAAAACGTTATCAAGGACGACATTATGACCGCGGTTATCAATGCAATCTGTAATGCCTGCAAAAACACTATCGAACTGTCACAAAAGGATCTGGAGCAGCTTGGAAGGTCTGAATCGGTCCCCTGCAGTGAATGCGACGCCATGCTGAAGATCACGCCTGACGCAAACTCAGAGCGTAATGCAAAACTCTCGGTATTTACGTTAACGATAGGGGCGGCCATCGTTGCGATTGTGGCGTTAATAAATATCTTTGGTGATGCGGGCTTTCCGACTTATTTTGTTGCGATACCCTTCATCCTGATTTCCACACTGTTGGTATCCAGCCTAAGTAATAGCAAGCTGAATTTAGAACGAGTTGATTGAGCATTGGCTGGCTTGGATGCGTTCATGGAATGCTGATGTCACGGGGTGTTGATGGCGATGTTGAGAGCAGTTGAGCGAATGGAGGAGTGCCCGCTGCTCCCTGAGCCTAGAAACAACAGGCGACGTCTCGGCCAAGATTTGCAGCCAGTGGGTGACTACGCAGGTATTCAACCTTATTACCGCGTTTGTGAGGATGTGCAAGCTGTTCACCACCAGGACAAATGTGGCCCAGAGGCATTTCAGTCCGGTGATTGGTGGTGGAGTCAGGGTCGAATTCGTTTTCTGAACGGCAAGGCATTCATTGGTCTTTCAGCCGCACAGCTGCTAATCCCTTATCTTTGGGGCGGGCTTGTCTTGGTTGGTGGAGGGATGATGCTCTTACATTATGCTTCCCAGGTTGAGCTCCCTGACGAACTAAAATCACTTTTAGGCCTCGGAGTGGTTTTGGGTTGGATAGCTCTATCTATGTTTCTAATCATAAAAACCTTACCTTGGGTTATGAGCGCCGCTGCCTTTCTATTAAAACCGTTCGAAAAAGGCCTTTCTAGGATAATGGATCGCAGCCTTAAAGCGGGCGAAAGCTACTTCAACCGAGAAACCGGCCAGGTGAGTTTCGCTATGCCTGGCGGCAAGAAACTGACAGCGCCCTTTGAGGAGTTCGATGCCTATGTTGAGCGGGTGATAGAAGCCGGTGGTATCTTCTATCGCTTGATGTTCGTGCATCGCTACACCGCCAAACAATTCAGCCAGACGTCCCTGAGCCGGGTCGAACCCACGAAAGAAGAGGTAATGGCGCTGTGGGACATGCTTCAACGCTACATGGATACCTCTCAGCCCTTGCCGGACGTGCCAAGGCTCGAGCCGTTCCGCCATCTGGATCCCGTTACCGCTGAGCATGACGGGCGTATCGGCCGCAACCCACGCTTCTGGCGCGATCTGGATTTGGAAGCTTGGAAGCAAGGGGAGGGCAAGGAATGGCTGAAGCGGCAGATGGAATACCCATGGGATAAACGCAAATGCAGGCTCACACCGCAGTTGGGCAAGATCTCGATGGCGGAGTACCGAAAGCTGCGCCCGGCCGATGCCTGGCCGATTTGAAATGCTTGATGGTATCGGCGCAGCCACATGTCGCTCAGCAACTTCGTTTTTTGTGTTGCTTGAGGGATCTGCGTGACTGAACTGCTGCAAGGCACTGTTTTATCGAACACCGCCTTTCGGGCGATGGAGATTGTTCCACTGCCGAAAGCTCCCCAAGAACGATCGCGCATCGGCGAGGAACTCCAGCCTATCGGTACCTATGCCGGCATTATTCCCTATTTCGGGACAATTGAAGATGTTGAAGTGCTCCAGGAGCACGAACAGGCAGATCCCGAGTTCGAGTCCAAAGATTGGTGGTGGGACCACCAAAGGATTCGATTTTTGAATGACAAATTGGGACTCAAGGTTTTAGTCCTTGCATTGCCGGTCATATGGGTTTTTTTCCTATGGTTCAGCGGTATAGCGTTAGTCGGTTGGGGAATTATTGAGGCAAATAACAACTTAGATATTGCATCCGAGATTCTGGTCTTTATTGGTGGGCTTCTTTCGCTAATGTGGTTTGCGTTTGCGATTTGGGTAACTCCGGTTACCACTAACTGGATCATGAGCACCGGCATGGGGTTTGTGCTCAAGCCCTTTGAAAAAGCGATCAACAAGAAACTGGACGACACTCTCGAGGACGGTTGTAGTGAGTTCAACCGAGCCACCGGGCTGGTTCGCCTGGCTCTCGGGCGAGGCCGGTTTTTCGAAGCCCCGTTTGTGGAATTCGATGCTTATGTGGATCGGGTGATCCAGCAAAGCGGTGTGTTCTATCGGCTCATTTTTGTGCATCGCTATACACAGAAGTCATTCTATAAAACGGCTTTCAGTACCATCGAATCCAGCAAATCAGAGGTCCTGGCACTTTGGGATGTACTTCAGACCTACATGGATGTGACGCAACCCCTGCCAGATGTACCGCGGCTGGAACCATTCCGACACCTGGATCCTGTCACCGCTGAACATGACCGGCGCAGCGGCCGCAACCCTCGCTTCTGGCGCGATCTGGATTTGGAAGCCTGGAAGGAAGGAGAGGGCAAGGAATGGCTGAAGCGGCAGGAGGAATATCCCTGGAATAAGCGCAAGTGCCGGCTTACGCCGCAACTCGGCAAGATCTCGATGGCGGAATACCGAGAGCTACGTCCAGCCGATGCATGGCCGATTTGATAACACGCTCGATTCTGTAATGGCTGGACCGAAAACCGGCGCCATTACAGAATCGAAGTCACTTTACCAACTCCCCACATTCTCCATACTCGCCCAAGGCTCCCGTGCCGGGAGCGCATCGCCTTTCTGCAGCAACTCAATGGAAATCCCGTCCGGCGTCTTGATGAACGCCATATGGCCATCCCGGGGCGGGCGATTGATGGTGACGCCGCTGGCCTGGAGTTTCTCGCACAGGGCATAGATGTCGTCCACACGGTAGGCCAGATGGCCGAAGTTGCGGCCGCCTGTGTATTCCTCTGGGTCCCAGTTGTAGGTCAGTTCGATCATGGGCGCCTTGTCTTCCCGGGCCCGGGCTTCATCGTCCGGGGCGGCGAGGAACACCAGGGTGAAGCGACCTTTTTCGTTGCTCTTACGACTGATTTCTACCATGCCCAGCAAATCGCAGAAGAAGTGCAGCGTCTCGTCCAGGTTGCTCACCCGGATCATGGTGTGCAGGTATTGCATAAGGTTCTCCTTGGCTGGCCAGGTTCTGAATTGTATACCCCACAGTTTACGGTATTCTTCGGCAATGACTAAAAACGAGATTACCGAGACGTTGCTGGCGTTTGAGGTGCCGGCGGTCCGGCATCTGGCCTGGTTGTGTCTGTCGCCTCAGCTGTTAAGGCATGAGCTCAGTTTCGATCCTGCCGTCCATCTGCCCCCGGAATTCCTGGAGACGTTGAAACGGTGGGAGCGGAACCCTGATACCCTGCCTGCGCGGTTGACGGAAACGCCGGAGCGTCGGCTTGGCCACTATTTCGAGCGCCTGTATGAGGTGTTACTGCGGGATCTGTTGGGTTGGGACATTGTACTGCAGAATCAGCAGGTTCAGGCCGAGGGGCGAACGCTGGGTGAGCTGGATTTTCTGGTTCGCAACCGCTGCTCCGGCCAACTGGAGCACCACGAAATTGCCATCAAGTTCTATCTCGGCTTCGTAACCGAGGCAAATCAGGTCCGGTGGTACGGACCCAATGCCCGGGATCGGCTGGATCTGAAGACTGAGCGCCTGCTGAATCACCAAAGCCGCTTGTGCCAGCGACCAGAAGCCCAGGGCTTGCTGGCCAGTGTTGGCGTCTGCGAAACAGTTACGCCACGAATTTTCATGCCAGGCTATCTGTTCTATCCGGTTGCTCAAACGCTGCCTGAGGCCCCGGCACAGGTGCCGAGGGAGCATCTGAAAGGTCACTGGATGAGGCTTGATCAGGCCCGGCAGGAGAATATCTCTGGCTGGGTGCCCCTGTTCAAGCCGGACTGGATCGGCCCCTGGGCTCAATCGGCTGCGCCGGATACAGCATCGGCGAGGGCGGCGCTTGATCGGGTGGAGAGCGCCGGTATACCCCAGTTGTTTGCCGTTTTGAACAGGCGGCCGGAATCCGATCACTGGGTAGAGGCCAGTCGGGTGTTCGTTATGCCGCTTCAGTGGCCGGGTGCAGGCGCCTAAGACCATTGTAGGGGCTGTTCGGTTCACAGAAACGGGCGTTGGTCGTTGTCACATTCGTGACACGGTTCTAGAATTCCGGGCTGTTCAGGTGGCATCAGGACGATGCCCGTAAGTCAAGGAAGGAGATGCCCCGATGGAAGATTGGCAAGGATGTCTGTCTCCGGAGTGTCAGACCGCGCTGTTGATGGCCCGAGAAAATGTTGGGCGCCGGGGCGGTTCTGTGATTACTGCCGAAGATTTTCTGCTGGCATTGCTCGATGCCATCCCCGCGATTCCCCCGTTTTTGCAACGCCAGAGTATCGATCTGGACGAACTCGTTCGCACCATTCAGGGTGAGCAGCCCATCGTGACCGAGGTGGTCGGAGACGGTGATCTGTCCTCCCAGTTGATCTATTGGATTGCCTCTACCCGCGAGTCGGCAGAGGTCCCCTGGCTCGATTGGCCCTTGCTTCTGAAAGCCCTGACGTCCCAGTGTGAGCGGCTTCAGGATAAAGCCTATGTGGCTGTACTCGAGCTTGTGACCTACTGGCCCTCGGCACATGACGTGCCTGTGCCCACCTCCGATGCCCGTTTCGTTGCGCCGGTATCGATTGCGGAACCAGAATGGCTCGCGCTGGCGGAAGATGTTGCGGTTGCCCTGGCGGCCAATCCCGAAGCACTGATTTGGGTTCGGGGCCCCAGGGGGGCCGGCAAGTCGGCCTGGCTGCACTCGCTCCTGAGCACTCCCGGCCTGGCCTGGGTTCAGGTTGATCCTCGCCGGGAGTCCGAAGTGCTGGCCTGTGATCAACCGGTTTTACCGTCAGGTGATTCGTCCTCTGAGCATTGGCCTGCGCTGGTATTGGACAATGTCAGCCCCGCCGATCTGCTGACGTTGATAGCCGAGCCGCTGGGCCTGATCCGGGATCTGGTTTCCGGCTGGTCTGGGCCAATCCTGCTGATTGGTCGTGATTCGATGACGGATTCCAGCGGTGTCGTTCGGTTGGGTCAGTTGCTGGGTCGTGAACCCGAGGTTCTGGAGTTGCCTCCGGTGAGCGTCCGTCAGCGGAGGGCGGTACTCACCGCACATCAACCGGCAATCGAAAAGCGTTGGAATATCCAGGTTTCCCAGGCGGCTCTCGAATATGCGGCTTCCCGACAAAGCAGCTGTGTCAGCACTCCTGGTGGTATGCTGCAGTGGGTACGGCGAGCCGCCGCCCGGCTGGATTTGTTTGCCAGTCTTGGCTCGGTGTCGGCAGCGGCACTGGAAGGCGAAAAAGAGGTGTGGCACCGGCAGTCTCTGGTTGCACTGGCGCGGGGAGAAGATTGCCATCTCCCGGAGCAGAAAGCCGAGGTCCTGATGATTGAACAGGCGGCGGCGGATGTTCTCTGGCACGAGCGCAAGCGGGCCGGCACGCTCCGACGATTGCTGGTGGACGATCTGCGCGAGGAACTGGAGCGATGGGTTGCAGCGAGGCCCGGGCCGGTTCACTATGTGCGACATTGCGAACAACTGCAGGGAGAATCCTTGGGTGCAGGATCTGGAAATCTACATTCGTGACCTTGAACCGGCCGCGGTCTCCAACTGGCTGGAAGGCCAGCTGGACGAATTACAGCTGGACGATACCGACGTCAGTTCCGTGGTGAAGGGCATGGCCAGGTATAGCGGCGCGCGGGTGCGCATCACGCTGTATCCGGGCGCTTTCGGCAAGCGTTTCACTTCACTGGTGATGGAAGGCGATGAGCTGCCCTGGAACAGCGACCTGGATTGCGCCCGCAGTGCCTGGCGGGCAATGGATACTGAAATCCGCTGCAGCCCGGGAGACTGGAAAGAAGGGGACCCGGTGGAGGACGATAAGTGGTGGCGGCTGGATCATCGCGGCGAGCAGTTGGTGGTCTGGAACTGACAGCCAAGGTTTTCGGTTTGAAACAAAAAAGCAGCCCCGAGAGGCTGCTTTTTTATTGGCGCGTGCGGGAGCTGTCTCAGTCGCTCAGGATAGACACGTTGTCTGCCTGCAGGCCTTTGTCTGCCTCAACCACGTTGAAGCGCACCAGTTGGCCCTGGCGAAGCACGCGGCGACCACGGCCACGGATGGCGCGGAAGTGCACAAAGATCTCGTCGCCACTGTCACGAACGATAAAGCCGAAGCCTTTCTTGACGTTGAACCACTTAACGGTGCCTTCCTCGTTACCTTCAGGAGTGCTGTCGTCAAAATCGTCTTCTTCGTCGTCATACTGATTGCTGGGCTGGGCACTGCGAGGTGCTGCCTTGCGCGCGGCTGAGTTCCTGGCGGCAGGCTGCTTGCCGGCGAGTGCAATCGCAACAAAGGCGGCAACGGCAAAGACAACAAACGCGAACAGATAGGCCGCTATGCCACCCTGGCTGCCCAGAGCTTCCAGGCCCTGGCCCAACGCCAGGATTTTCAGGGGTTCCGGAGTGGTGGTAAGCAGAAGGCCGAGTACAAACGGTGCCGGAATCGCGATCAGAATGGCAACAAGGATCGCTTTGGCTGGATTACGCATTGGTTGGTTATTCTCCATGGTTTAACACTGACGATAAAAAGCCGGACATCGGGTAACATGGCATGTCTGGCCGGTGAACGCCGCCAACCCCGGGAAAACTGATTATCCCGGCCGCAGGCGGTAAAAGGCGGCATGATACCAGATTACAGAAAGGGCTGACCAAACCTCATGAGCAAAAACTCCCTGGAAGAACGACTGGCAGAACTGGAAATGCGACTTGCGTTCCAGGATGAGCTGATCAACACGTTGAGTGATCAGGTCGCCAAGCAGGAGATGGACATTCGGGAACTGTGGGACGCCAAGAAAATGCTGCACAAGCAACTCAAGGATATCTCGCCGTCCAATATCCGGCGGGAAGAAGAGGAAACACCCCCGCCGCATTATTGATCAGAGGCTCATTGTGAGCCTCTGGTTCGATTCTTTATGCCAGCAGCTCGACCAGGATCTGTTCGTAGATCTCGGACAGCGTGTCCAGATCCTCAGCCTTCACACACTCGTCCACTTTGTGAATGGTGGCGTTGATCGGGCCGAGTTCGACCACCTGGGCACCGGTGGGCGCAATGAAGCGACCGTCTGAGGTGCCGCCGGACGTAGACAGTTCTGTTTCACGGCCAGTCACGGTTCGAATGGCATTCTGTGCGGCTGATACCAGCGCGCCTTTGTTGGTCAGGAATGGCCGGCCACTGAGGTGCCATTGCAGGTCGTACTTCAGGTTGTGCCGGTCCAGGATAGCGACCACTCTTTCTTCCAGACTTTCCGCGGTGTTCTCGGTGCAGTAACGGAAGTTGAAGTGCACCAGGCACTCCCCGGGCACAATATTGCTGCCGACGCCGGCCTCGACACGAGTTATCTGGAAGGTGGTAGGCGGGAAGAAGTCGTTGCCGTTGTCCCAGAATTCCTTGGCCAACGCGTCCAGTGCCGGTGCAACGTTGTGGACGGCATTCTCGGCCAGATGCGGGTAGGCCACGTGGCCCTGAACGCCGTGAACGGTGAGGTATCCGTGAAGGGAGCCGCGCCGGCCATTCTTGATGACATCCCCGACCTGATGGGTGCTGGAAGGTTCGCCAATCAGGCACCAGTCCATTTTCTCATTGCGGGCTTCGAGAGTTTCCACCACTTTCACGGTACCATCCTGGGCCGGGCCTTCCTCATCGCTGGTGATCAGCAGGGCAATCGAGCCCCGATGATTCGGGTGGTTGGCCACAAAGCGTTCACAGGCGGTGATGAAGGCTGCCAGGCTTCCCTTCATGTCCGCAGCGCCCCGACCGTGCAGGTAGCCGTCCTTGATGGTCGGGTCAAACGGCGGGTGAGCCCAGTTTTTCTCGGGGCCGGTGGGTACCACGTCGGTGTGGCCGGCAAATGCCAGAACAGGCCCATTGTTGCCCTTTCTTGCCCACAGGTTGTCGGTTTCGCCAAAGCGCAGGTTTTCCCCACTGAAACCGAGCGGCGCCAGGCGTGACATCATGAGTTCCTGGCAGCCCGCGTCGTCCGGCGTTACGGATTGGCGGCGGATAAGGTCCTTGGCAAGTTCCAGGGTGGGGGAGAGCGACATAGGGAAACCTGTTCGATAAGAAAAGAGTAGAGGGAATAACACCACAGAACCCCCGGTGTCGGTGGGTTCTGTGGCGGGCTACAGCCTTAGTTGTTGGCGTGCAGTTCTTCGTTCAGTTCAATGGCGGTCTTGTTGGTTTTGCACTCAACCGCACCGGTCTGGCTATTGCGACGGAACAGCAGATCGTTTTTGCTGGCCAGATCGCGGGCTTTCACCACTTCCACCAGTTTGTTGTGGTCATCCAGCAGGGCCACCTTGGTGCCTGAGGTGATGTACAGGCCAGCTTCAACGGTGCAGCGATCGCCCAGCGGGATGCCGATGCCGGCATTGGCGCCCAGCAGGCAGTTCTCGCCCACGGAAATAATGATGTTGCCGCCGCCGGAAAGCGTGCCCATGGTGGAACAGCCGCCGCCCAGATCGGAGCCTTTACCGATCATCACGCCTGCGGAGATGCGCCCTTCGATCATGCTGGTGCCTTCGGTACCGGCGTTGAAGTTGATAAAGCCTTCATGCATGACGGTGGTACCTTCGCCTACGTAGGCCCCCAGACGTACCCTGGCGGTGTCGGCAATACGTACACCCTTGGGCACTACGTAATCCGTCATCTGCGGGAATTTGTCGACCGACTTCACTTCCAGAATACGGCCATCCAGGCGTGCCTGCAGTTGCCGCTCCGGCAGTTCATTCAGGTCAATGGCGCCTTCGTTGGTCCAGGCCAGGTTGGGCAGCAGGCCAAAAATGCCGTCCAGCTTCAGGCTGTGGGGCTTGGCCAGGCGGTGTGAGATCAGGTGCAGTTTCAGGTACACCTCCGGCGTGCTGGAAGCGGTATCGTCCGTTGCCAGTACGGTGACTACCACGGGGCGCTTGCTCTCAGCCGCTTTCTCGGCCAGTTTGGCCTGGTCTGTCCGGCCCAGTTGGCGAAGGGCGTTGGCAAACTGTGCCAGTTGTTCTGCTTTCACGCTGATGGCCTGGTTGCCACCCTTATAGTCCAGCGCAGACTCAACCACGTCGATCAGGTCTCTGTCGGGTGTCATGATCGGCTGCTGGTAGTACACCTCCAGCCATTCGCCCTGGTTGTTCTGGGTGCCGATTCCGATACCGAATGCAAAACTCATCTGGTGGTTGCTCCTGTTGTCATTAAATAGTCAGAAAAATTCAGCCCAGCCACGCAGACCAGTCGTCTGCGTTGAACCCCACATATACGCCGTCTCCGCGCTCGACGACAGGGCGCTTGATGATGGAGGGGTTGTCCAGCATGGTCTGGTGGGCACTTTGGGCGCTAATGGTATCACGAACCTCGTCGGGAAGTTTTCGCCAGGTGGTCCCGCGTTTGTTCAGGAGCGTTTCCCAGCCAACGGCCTGCTCCCACTGGCTGAGCTTCTCGCTGCTCAGGCCGTCTTTCTTGAAATCATGGAACTCATAGTCCACGCCGTGTTCATCCAGCCACTTCCGGGCCTTTTTGACGGTATCGCAGTTGCGGATGCCATATAACTTCATTGTTTAAAACCTTTTACGAACTCAACGATACGTTTCGCGGCCTCAACGCATTCCTCCAGGGGAGCTACCAGCGCCATGCGCACGCGGTTTTCACCCGGGTTGTGGCCGTTTACCGTGCGCGACAGATATCGGCCCGGTAATACGTGTACGTTCTGTCGGGCAGACAGTTCCCGGGCGAAAGTTTCGTCGTCCATGGGCGTCTCCGGCCAGAGGTAGAAGCCGGCATCCGGGAAGTCGACGTTCATCACTTCGCGCAGAATGGGCACGACTGCCTCGAACTTGGCCCGGTAGGCGGCGCGGTTTTCGCGCACATGGTCTTCATCGCTCCAGGCGGCGATACTGGCCAGTTGATTATGTATAGGCATGGCACAGCCGTGGTAGGTGCGGTATTTCAGATAGCCGGCCAGCACCTCGGCGTCGCCGGCCACAAAGCCGGACCGCAGGCCCGGCAGGTTGCTGCGTTTGGACAGGCTGTGGAACACCACACAGCGCTCGAAATTGTGGCGGCCGATGGCGGCGCAGGTTTGCAGCAAGCCTTCCGGCGGGTTGGCTTCGTCCGGGTAGAGCTCTGAGTAGCACTCGTCCGAGGCAATCAGGAAATCGTGCCGGTCGGCCAGTTCAATCACTTTTACCAGGGTTTCCCTCGGAATCACCGCTCCACTCGGATTGCCGGGTGAGCACAGGAACAGGATCTGGCAGTTCTCCCAGACCGACTCGGGCACGGCGTCGAAGTCCGGGATGAAGCCATTGCTGCCATCGCAGGGCAGATAAACCGGTGTGGCGCCGGCCAGGAAGGCTGCGCCTTCGTAGATCTGATAGAAAGGATTGGGGCTGACCACGGTGGCAGGTTTGCCAGCATCCACAACCGCCTGAACCAGGGCGAAGATGGCTTCGCGGGTTCCGTTTACGGGCACCACGTGGCGGTTCGGATCCAATGACGCCGGTGCAAGAGCAAACCGGTGGGTTGCCCATGCGGCAATCGCGCTACGAAGTTCGTCCGTGCCTTTGGTCGTGGGGTAATTCGCCAGTTTATCCAGATTATCGGCAATAACGTCCTTTACGAAGGCTGGCGATGGGTGCTTGGGCTCACCAATTCCCAGGGAGATGGGCGCCAGATGTTCTGGCACCGAAATGCCGGCCTTCAGTTTGGCCAGTTTCTCGAAGGGATAGGGGTGAAGTCTTTCCAGATTGGGGTTCATTGAATCTCGTCCAGCATTTTACAGAGGTCCTGTTGCAGGGCCTGGCACACGCCCGGGTCGCGCAGGGGTTCGCCCTGTTCGTCGGTGATGAAGAACACGTCTTCAACCCGCTCTCCCAGCGTGGCAATCTTGGCGTTGGTCAGCCGCACCCGGTGCTCCAGCAACACCTGGCCAATCCGCGCCAGCAGACCGGGGCGGTCCGGCGTGATCAGTTCCATCACCGTGCGCTGATTGATGGTGTCGTTGGAGAAGGTCACCTCGGTCGGGAACGCAAAGTGTTTCAACTGCCTTGGCGTTCTGCGATGGATGATGTCCGGATAGTCTTCCGGGTCGTCCAGTTCTTCAATCAGTCGCTTGCGTACGCGCTCCTTCCGGGCCGGGTCGATACCCAGCGGCTGGCCCTTGTCATCCAGAACCACATAGGAGCTGATGGAATAGGGGCCTTCGGTGGAATTGATGCGGGCATCCACAATGTTCAGGTTCAGCTGCTCCAGAACAGCGGTGGTGGCGGCAAACAGGGCGACGCGATCTTTCATGTAGATGATGATCTGGGAATAGCCGTCAGTCGGGCCACCCCGGGTGTCCCGGATCAGCACCAGAGGATCCGGGTTGTCGCCGTGGCGAATGATGGCGGCTGTTTGCCAGGCGATATCGACAGTGGAATCCTGCAGGAAGTATTCGTCGTCCACGGTATTCCAGATCTGGTCGATCTGTTCGTCGGTCATATTCTGGGCGTGGAGGATTTCCCTGGCTTCCTCCTGGGTGGCCCGGATCCAGGACTGCCGGTCTACCGGATTGTCAGTGCCGCGGCGCAGAGCCCGTTTGGTTTCTATATAAAGCTGGCGCAACAACGACGCGCGCCAGGTGTTCCACAGTTTGGGATTGGTGGCACTGATATCGCAAACCGTGAGGATGTAGAGATAGTCCAGGTGGGCGAGGCTGGGTACCGCGCGGGCAAAGGCCTGAATGATGTCCGGGTCGGAAATATCCTTGCGCTGCGCGGTCATCGACATCAGCAGGTGGTTTTCCACCAGCCAGGACACCAGCTGGGTGTCCCGTTCACTGAGATGGTGCCGCTCGCAAAAGGCTTCGGCATCAATGGCGCCAAGCTCGGAATGGTCGCCGCCCCGGCCTTTTGCCACGTCGTGGTAGAGGCCGGCAATAAACAGGGTTTCCAGTTTCGGCAGCCGGTGGATCAGACGGGAGGCCAGGGGGTATTCGGTTCGGGCCTCGGTGCTGTTGAGCCTCACCATATTGCGGATCACCCGCATGGTGTGGGCGTCTACCGTATAGATATGGAAAAGGTCGTGTTGCATCTGCCCGATGATCTGGCCGAACTCCGGCAGGTAGCGGCCCAGCACGTTGTACTTCTTCATGGCCGACAGAGTCTGGTCCAGGGCATGGGGCGTGCGTAGCAGCTCCATAAACAGCGTAGTGACGGCCAGGTCAGACCGGAACGCGTCATCAATCAGATGCCTGTGGGCCCGGAGTGAGCGAATCGTGGTGGCCCGGATACCTTTGATCTCCGGGTGTTGCGCCATCAGCACGAAGATTTCCATGATCGCGTACGGGGCGTAGGCGAACACCTGATTGTTCACCGCTTCAATGTAAAGGTTGCGAACCTGGAAACGTTTGTTCAGGGGGCGGATTTCATCTTCGCCGCCGCTGCCAATGATGGCTTCGTCATAATACTGCAGGATCACGTCGGCCAGCTCCGCCAGTGCAAGCACAGTGCGGTAGTACTGCTGCATCATCAGCTCTACGCCCAGACGTTTACCTTCGTCCTGGTAACCGAGCATTTGTGCCAGGGCGCGCTGGTGGTCAAATAACAGTCGATTTTCATTGCGGTCGGCCAGCAGTTGAAGGCCAAATCGGAGCCGCCAGAGGAAGGTCTCCCCCTGGTACAGAATCTGGTGCTCTTCTTCGGTCAGGATGCTGAAGCGGGTGAGGTCGGCAATATTCTGCAGGCCGAAATGGCGCTTGGTGATCCAGCCGATGGTCTGGATATCCCGAAGGGCGCCAGGAGAGCCTTTGACGTTGGGCTCCAGATTGTACTCCGTGTCGCCGTACTTCTTGTGACGTTGCTGCTGCTCTTCACGTTTGGCGAGGAAGTAGTCCCGATCGGAGCTGACGTCGTCCGAATACACCATCTCGCTGAGTTCGGCCCGTAAACCATCCGGGCCTGCGATCGTGCGTGTTTCCAGCAGGTTGGTCAGAATGGTGATGTCTTCCCGGGCGGCCTGGATGGATTCCGCCAGGCTGCGAACGCTGTGGCCAATATCCAGTTTGAGGTCCCAGAGCAGGGTGACAAACGCTCCCAGGTCTTCCTGCCAGTCCTCTTCTATGCCATTGCGGGTCAGGATCAGCAGGTCAATATCGGAATGAGGGTGCAGCTCGCCCCGGCCATACCCCCCCACGGCCACCAGTGCAATGTCAGCGGAGCGGGAGAACGGGTATCGGTTCCAGATCAGCCGGAGTACCTTGTCGATGGTGTTGGCCCTGGCAAGAACCAGGGCGCGGACATCGGCGCCGTGCTGAAATGCTTCGGCATCAGCGTTATAACTTTCCCGCAAGAGTTCGCGTGCGGCAAACACCGGTGAGGTGTCGTTACTGATTCGGGATTCCAGCTCGCTTCGGTCCACTTAGAATGACTCTTCCGATCGGCGGGTCAGCACCTCATAGCCATCCGCAGTTACCAGAATGGTGTGCTCCCACTGTGCCGACAGTTTGTGATCCTTGGTGACCACCGTCCAGCCATCTGCCAGTAGCTTGGTCTGGTATTTGCCCTGGTTGATCATTGGCTCGATGGTAAAGGTCATGCCTTCTTTGAGTTCCATGCCGGTGCCGGGCTTGCCGTAGTGCATTACCTGGGGCTCCTCATGAAACACTTTGCCAATGCCGTGGCCGCAATAGTCTCTGACAACGGAGTAACGGTGTTTCTCGGCATACTGCTGTATTACGTGGCCAATATCACCCAGGCGGGTTCCGGGTTTCACCAGTTCAATGCCTTTATATAGGCACTCCTGGGTGATCTGGATCAGACGTTCGGTGCCGGGCTTGGGTTTACCCACAATCCACATCTTGCTGGTGTCGCCGTGGTAACTGTCTTTGATGACAGTGACATCAATATTGATGATGTCGCCTTCCTTCAGCACTTTCTTCTCGGACGGGATGCCGTGACAGATTACGTGGTTGACGGATGTGCAGATAGACTTGGGGAAGCCCTTGTAGTTCAGGGGCGCGGGAATTGCCTTCTGTGTGTTGACGATATAGTCGTGCGCAATACGATCCAGCTCTTCCGTGGTGATGCCGGGTTTGACATGTTCGTCGAGCATTTCCAGAACTTCGGCAGCCAGGCGACCGGCCGCGCGCATCTTTTCAATCTCTTCGGGGGTCTTGATAGTTACCTGCATCGGGCTTCCTGTTGATTTGTATCAAACCGGCATTTTAAGGGGCGGCGACATAAGGTACAAGGCGGGGAGCAGGCTATGCTGGCCATAGTCCGGGGCTAAAAATAATGGCGTTTGGCCTGGCAGATATGGTATAAACGCGCCCGCCGGAAACGAATCCGGCAAATTCACACACGTGTCAGCACGTTGTCCCAGGGTGCCGGCTCCTGTTTAAAGGAGGCTGGTTGGGGCAATCGGACGCGTGGAGGACTAACCCGAAGCTAAAAGGTAAATATCATGGCTCAGGTAAATATGCGTGACCTGCTCAAGGCAGGTGCTCACTTCGGTCACCAGACTCGCTACTGGAACCCGAAAATGTCGAAGTTCATCTTCGGCGCCCGTAACAAGATTCATATCATCAACCTGGAGCAGACTGTTCCGGCCATGAATGAAGCGCTGAACTTCATTCAGTCTCTGGCTGAGAACAAGAACAAGATCCTGTTTGTTGGTACCAAGCGCGCGGCTTCCAAGATCATCAAGGAAGAAGCTCAGCGTTCCGGTCAGCCTTACGTTAACCACCGTTGGTTGGGTGGTATGCTGACCAACTACAAGACCATCCGTCAGTCTATCCGTCGCTACCGTGATCTGGAAGCCCAGAGCCAGGACGGTACTTTCGACAAGCTGACCAAGAAAGAAGCCCTTGAGCGTACCCGTGAGATGGATAAGCTCGAGCGTTCCATCGGTGGTATCAAGGATATGGGTGGCCTGCCGGATGCCCTGTTCGTTATCGACGTAGACCACGAGCGTATCGCCATCAAGGAAGCCAATAAGCTGGGTATTCCTGTTATCGGTGTTGTTGATACCAACAGCGATCCCGATGGTGTTGATTACGTGATCCCGGGTAACGATGACGCCATCCGTGCTATCCAGATCTACGTGAAAGCCGTTGCCGATACCTGTCTGGAAGCTTCCCAGTCTGCCGGCGCTGGCGCTGACGAGTTTGTTGAAGTCAGCGAAGATGCTGCAGGCGCTGCTCCGGCCGCCGAGTAACATCCAGGCTTAACGTTTGAGTTGTAAGGTATGCCCGCCTGTTTATGCGGGTATACCTCCCCACCGAATTCGGAAAAGACAAGAGGATTGAACATGGCTGCAATTACCGCTGCAATGGTCAAAGAGCTGCGTGAGCGTACCGGCCTTGGCATGATGGAGTGCAAAAAAGCACTGGTTGAAGCTGAAGGCAATGTTGAAACTGCGATTGAAGAACTGCGCAAGTCTTCCGGTCTGAAAGCTGCCAAGAAGGCCGGCCGTACTGCCGCTGAAGGCGTGTCTCTGGTCAAGGTGTCTGACGACAACACCGTGGCCTTCATTCTGGAAGTGAACTCCGAAACTGACTTCGTTGCTCGCGACGACAACTTCATGAACTTCGCCAACGACGTTCTGAATGTTGCCTTCGAGAAGGGCGAAACTGACGTTGCCAAGTTGATGGAAGGCGACCTGGAAGCCAAGCGTGAGGCGCTGGTTCAGAAGATCGGTGAAAACATCACCGTTCGTCGCATTATCAAGGTTGAAGGCCCGGTTGTGGGTGGTTACGTGCACAGCAACAACAAGATCGCCTCCGTTGTTGCCCTGACTGCAGGTAACGAAGAGCTGGCTCGTGACATCGCCATGCACGTTGCTGCTGTTAACCCGCGCGTTGGCAAGCCTGACGACATGCCGGCTGAAGAGCTGGAAAAAGAGAAAGAGATCATCAAGGCCCAGCCGGATATGGAAGGCAAGCCTGCTGAGATCGTTGAGAAGATGATGGGTGGCCGCATCAAGAAGTTCCTGGCTGAAAACAGCCTGGTTGAGCAGCCGTTCGTCAAAAACCCGGACCAGAAAGTGGGTGACCTGATCAAGTCGGCCGGTGGCGACCTGGTTGGTTTCATTCGCCTGGAAGTGGGTGAAGGCATCGAGAAAGAAGAAGTGGATTTTGCTGCTGAAGTGGCTGCTGCCGCTGGCACAGGCAAGGCCTGATTCCTCTTCGAGGCACTGCCGTGCAACATGGCAGTGCCACCTGAGTCTGCCACGTCAGCCGGGTTCGCCCGGCTTTCGTGGCGGGCTTGTATCTGAGATACCCCTTTTTTTGAGGAGTATGTCAGATACAAGCCTGCAACGGGTTTGCGCCGGATAGCCAACAGACGAGAAGGGGACCACCATGCCGACATCTTCGAAAAACCAGCCCAGATACAAGCGTGTTCTGCTCAAGCTCAGTGGCGAAGCCCTGATGGGAGAGCACGATTTCGGTATTGATCCCAAAGTTCTTGATCGTATGGCCCTGGAAATCGGTGCCCTTATTGGCATTGGTGTTCAAGTGGGGCTGGTCATTGGCGGTGGCAACCTGTTTCGCGGAGCAGCCCTCAATGCGGCAGGCCTTGATCGCGTGACCGGAGACCACATGGGGATGCTGGCCACGGTCATGAACGGCCTGGCCATGCGTGATGCGCTGGAGCGTTCGAACATCCGTACCCGCGTGATGTCTGCTATCCCCATGAGCGGTATTGTCGAGCATTATGACCGTCGCCGTGCGGTGCGGGATCTCAAGGAAGGTGATGTGGTCATCTTCAGTGCGGGTACCGGCAACCCGTTCTTCACCACGGACTCCGCGGCCTGTCTGCGTGGCATTGAAATTGAAGCTGACGCTGTTCTGAAGGCAACCAAGGTAGATGGCGTTTACTCGGCCGATCCCCATCTTGATCCTACCGCAGTAAAATACGACCACCTGACCTATGATGAGGTTCTGGACAAGAAGCTGGGCGTGATGGATCTCACGGCCATCTGCCTGGCGCGGGATCACGGTATGCCGCTGCGGGTCTTCGACATGAACCGCCCCGGTGTGCTGACGCGCATTGTGACCGGGGAACGGGAAGGCACACTGATTGAATGAATAAGGCTGCCGGCGCCTGAAGTGCCGGCTTCCTGCATGGAACCAGACGAACGAATTGAGGAAGCTGACGTGATTAACGACATCAAAGCTGAAGCCGAAAAGAAAATGAAAAAGAGCCTGGAAGCTCTGCACTCGGCTTTCAATAAAATCCGTACCGGACGTGCCCATCCGGCGATCCTGGACAGCGTAATGGTGAACTACTACGGTCAGGAAACACCGCTGAAGCAGGTGGCCAGCGTGAACGTGGAAGATAACCGGACGTTGACCGTTGCGCCCTGGGAAAAGAATCTGGTGCCCACGATTGAAAAGGCGATCATGACGTCTGACCTTGGCCTGAATCCGGCCACCAGTGGCGACATCATCCGCGTGCCCATGCCGATGCTGACCGAAGAGACCCGTAAAGAAATGGTCAAGCAGGCAAAGGCGGATGCGGAGCATGGTCGGGTGTCTATTCGTAACGCTCGTCGCGATGCCAATCACATGATCAAAGAGCTGGTTAAGGAAAAGGAAATCAGCGAAGACGATCAGCACCGTGGCGAAGATGAAATTCAGAAGCTCACCGACAAATACATCGCCGAAGTTGAAAAGATGTTGAAGTCGAAGGAAGAGGACCTGATGGCGGTTTAAGCGCCCGGGTTCATTCAGGAGCAGGATCAGCGGCGGGGGAGTCCCGCCGCACAGAGGATTTCATGACGGCAAAAGTTACCGCAGAAATTCCGGTGGCAGCAGATAACTGCCCCCGGCATGTCGCCATTATCATGGATGGCAATAACCGCTGGGCCAAAGCGCACCGGCTTAAGGGAGTGGCGGGCCACAAGGCCGGGGTGGATGCGGTCAAGGCGGTGGTGGAAACCTGCGCCAAAGAGGGCGTGGAGGTATTGACCCTGTTTGCCTTTTCCAGCGAGAACTGGCGCCGGCCCAAGGACGAAGTATCAGCTCTTATGCGTCTGTTCCTGATCGCATTGGAGCGGGAAGTCCGCAAACTGCATCGCAACAATATCCGCCTACGGATTATCGGTGATCGTTCAGCCTTCAATCCGGCGCTCCAGGAGCACATGGAGAAAGCCGAGGCGCTGACCCGTGACAATACCCGTATGACGGTGGTGATTGCGGCCAATTACGGTGGCCACTGGGACATCACCCAGGCGACCCGTAAGGTGGCGGAGCAAGTGAAGGCGGGCCAGCTGGAACCGTCAGATATCACCGACGACCTGATCCAGGAGCACCTGAGTATCGGTGATCTTCCCATGCCGGATCTCCTTATCCGGACAGCAGGCGAACAGCGCATCAGCAATTTCCTGTTATGGCACCTGGCCTACACCGAATTCTACTTTTCCGAGGTATTCTGGCCGGATTTCAAGAGCGAGCAAATGCTCAAGGCGCTTGATGCCTATGCCCATCGACAGCGCCGTTTCGGTCAGACCGACGACCAGATTGCTGCTCGCGCTGCACAACAATAACGACCAAGCGACCAATACCGTGCTTAAAACCCGAATCATTACCGCACTCATCCTGGCGCCGATTGCAATCGGTGGTATTTTTTTCCTTCCGCCTCTGGGGTTCGCCCTGTTTACCGGCGCCATTATCACGTTAGGGGCCTGGGAATGGGCCAATATGTCCGGAATCGAAAGCCAGCCCGGACGCGTCGGGTATGCACTGGTTATGGCGGCACTTCTCTATGCCCTGGGCGGCCTGCCAGCACTGTTGGTGCTTTGGCTGGCGATTGCCTGGTGGCTGGTCTGTTTCTGGCTGGTCAGACGGTATCCCGCTGGATCCGAACGCTGGGGCGCTATCCCGGTCAGGGCGCTGATGGGGTTCATGGTGCTGGTGCCCGCGTGGGTGGGCCTGAATCACCTTCGCAATGGCGGCTTCCAGTTTGGCGACGTGGCCAATAATCTGGTGGTTATTCTGTATATTTTTCTGGTGGTGTGGGTGGCTGATATCGGCGCCTATTTTGCCGGCCGTGCCTTTGGTAAAGCCAAGCTGGCACCCCGCGTCAGTCCCGGCAAATCCTGGGCTGGCGTCTGGGGGGGATTGGCTGCCGTGGCCTTGCTCGCCATTTTGGCCAGCCTTCTGGCCAGCGCAGGTGTCGCGGAAGCCATGCTGCTGGTGGTGGCAAGTCTGGTGACCGGTTTTGTCTCGGTTCTTGGCGATTTACTTGAAAGTATGCTGAAGCGCTTTCGAGGCATCAAGGACAGCAGTCAGCTGCTGCCCGGGCATGGCGGCATTATGGATCGTATCGACAGCCTCACTGCGGCCATTCCGGTATTTGCCCTGATGATTACTCTGTTGGGCTGGTTGACCGCCGGCCAGGTCGTGGCATGACGAAACGCTCGATTACGGTTCTTGGCGCAACCGGCTCCATCGGCTTGAGTACCCTGGATGTTATTCGCAGGCATCCGGACCGCTTTTCAGTGTATGCCCTGACCGCAGGAACCCGGGCGGATGAATTAGCAACCCTGTGCCGTGAATTTCGACCGGCCGTTGCGGTGATGGCCGATTCAGAAGCTGCTGAACGCCTGAAGGCGCTGTTGGCGGATATGCCCGAGACCCGAGTGCTGGCGGGAGAAACGGGGCTCTGTGAGGTGGCGGCTTCAGCGGAGTCGGACACCGTGATGGCTGCCATTGTCGGCGCTGCCGGCCTGGCGCCAACGCTGGCCGCAGTCCGGGCCGGCAAACGCGTTCTTCTTGCCAACAAAGAAGCGTTGGTGATGTCCGGCAAACTGTTTATGGACGCGGTTGAGCGCCACGGGGCCGAGCTGCTGCCCATTGACTCCGAGCATAATGCCATTTTTCAGTGTATGCCGGCGGACAAGGTGCGAGACCCTCATGGCGCGGGTATTACCCGTATCCTTCTGACCGCCTCCGGCGGACCTTTCCGGGAGTCTGCGGCTGAGGACCTGCGGGCGGTGACGCCGGCCCAGGCCTGCGCCCATCCTAACTGGTCAATGGGCCAGAAGATTTCTGTGGACTCTGCAACCCTGATGAACAAGGGCCTGGAGTTGATTGAAGCCTGCTGGCTGTTCAATACCACGCCGGCAAACGTGCAGGTTCATGTCCACCCCGAAAGCATCATTCACTCCATGGTTGAATATGCCGACGGCTCGGTGCTTGCCCAGTTGGGAAGCCCGGATATGCGTACACCCATTGCCAATGGCCTGGCCTGGCCTGAGCGTATTGAGGCTGGTGTTGCGCCCCTGGATTTGTTCGCCATTGGCCGTTTTCACTTTGAGCGCCCGGATTTGCAGCGTTTCCCCTGTTTGCGCCTTGCGGCCGAAGCCTTTGCTGCCGGCGGTACAGCGCCAGCGGTACTCAATGCTGCGAACGAGGTCGCAGTGGCGGCGTTTCTGGAAGGCCGGCTGTGCTTTGCCGATATCCCCGTTATTATAGAGCGAACCCTGACGGCCACAGAAGTTGTGCCGGCGGACAGCTTTGACACTATTTTCGCGAAAGATGCCGAGGCTCGCCGCCGGGCCAGGGAACAGATCAGCCTGCTGGCTGTCTGACGTCCCTGGGCCTGACAGGCCGCTCATTCAGCCATAAACCGGAACGTCTATGCAGATCATTCAAACCGTACTGGCACTGGCGCTTACCCTCGGAATTCTGGTAACGCTGCACGAATACGGCCATTTCTGGGTGGCACGCCGATTCGGTGTGAAGGTGCTTCGTTTTTCAGTGGGGTTCGGCAAGCCTCTGTTTTCGTGGTATGACCGTCACGGAACCGAATATGCGGTAGCGGCTATCCCCCTGGGGGGATACGTGAAAATGCTGGATGAGCGGGAAGGCCCGGTACCGGAAGAGCTACGTGATCAGGCGTTTACCTCGAAACCTCCTTCCCAGCGCATCGCCATTGCGGCTGCCGGCCCAATTGCCAATTTTCTGTTCGCGATTCTCGCTTACTGGGTGTTGAGTGTTGTTGGCGTTACCACCGTCGCTCCAGTGGTTGGCGAGGTGGCCCAGGGCAGCGTTGCGGAACGGGCAGGGCTGGAAAGCGGGATGGAAATCCATACCGTTGACGGCCATAGGGTGACCTCCTGGCGAGACGTCAACATGCGGCTGCTCGAGAGGGCGGGGGAGTACGGTCAGGTTTCGCTGGAGATTTCCCGGGATGGTTCCAGGGGCACTGTGGCGGGTCCATTGGACGGCTGGCGCCTGAGTGATGATACTCCGAACCCGCTGGCGGAATTCGGGATATCCCCCTGGCGTCCGGATGTGCCCGCGGTGCTGGGTGAGGTGACTGCCGATGGTCGGGCAAATGCGGCCGGGCTGCAAGGCGGTGACCGCATATTGGCTGTTGATGGCGAGCCGGTACCGGACTGGTTTGCTCTGGTGGAGCATATTCGGAATGCCCCGGAACAGACTCTGGAACTGACCATCGAGCGCTCTGGCGATGAATTGAATGTTCCGGTAACACCTGCTTCGAGAACGCTTGAGGATGGTCAGGTCGTTGGT
>Ga0207832_100228_pt1 | contig 30867 bp, 30 predicted proteins | sample TtanPargueraPR_3_FD_187743 | JGI IMG/M metagenome (GOLD analysis project Ga0207832, IMG submission 187743) | Aerobic enrichment media microbial communities from Bioluminiscent Bay, La Parguera, Puerto Rico - Tt and P1 (4) (SPAdes) | ecosystem: Environmental > Aquatic > Marine > Unclassified ...
CAATGTCGGCGCTGGCCGACCGAACCGGACGACAGGAGAGTGAACGTGATCAAGTCCCGCGCAGCTGTGGCGTTTGAGGCCAACAAACCGCTGGAAATTGTGGAAGTGGATGTGGCGCCGCCCAAAGAAGGCGAAGTACTGGTGAAGATCGTGGCCACCGGCGTGTGCCATACCGATGCCTACACTCTGTCCGGCGCCGACCCCGAAGGCCTGTTTCCGACCATTCTCGGCCACGAGGGCGGCGGCATTGTTGAAGCCGTAGGGCCGGGTGTGACCGGCCTGGAAGTGGGTGACCACGTGATCCCGCTGTACACCGCCGAATGCGGTAAATGCAAGTTCTGCACCTCCGGCAAGACCAACCTGTGTGGCGCGGTGCGCGAAACCCAGGGCAAGGGTGTGATGCCAGACGGCACCTCCCGGTTCTCCTACAAGGGCCAGCCGCTGTATCACTACATGGGCTGTTCCACGTTTTCAGAGTACACCGTACTGCCGGAAATCTCCCTGGCCAAAATCCCTAAGGAAGCCCCGCTCGACAAGGTGTGCCTGCTGGGCTGTGGTGTAACCACCGGGATTGGCGCGGTGCTTAACACTGCCAAGGTTGAAGAAGGCGCCACGGTCGCCATCTTTGGCCTGGGCGGCATCGGCCTGGCAGCCATCATCGGCGCGACTATGGCCAAGGCCGGGCGCATCATTGCGATTGATATCAACCCTGGCAAGTTCGACATCGCCAAGCAGCTGGGCGCCACCGATGTGGTCAACCCCAACGACTACGACAAGCCGCTCCAGGAAGTCATCATCGAGATGACCGATGGTGGCGCCGACTATACCTTCGAGTGTGTGGGCAGCGTGAAGCTGATGCGTGCGGCGCTGGAAGCCTGTCACAAGGGATGGGGTGAAAGCACCATCATCGGAGTGGCCGGTGCCGGTGAAGAAATCAGTACCCGCCCGTTCCAGTTGGTAACCGGCCGGGTCTGGCGCGGTTCCGCCTTTGGTGGCGTGAAAGGCCGTACCGAGCTGCCATCCTATGTGGAAAAAGCCGAGAAAGGTGAGATCCCGCTGGATGTGTTTATCACCCACGAAATGAAGCTGGAAGACATCAACAAGGCGTTTGACCTGATGCACGAGGGCAAGAGCATCCGGTCGGTGATTCACTTCTGACCAGGCATGGGACAGAACTGAACCAGAGTTCCCGGGGAGCGGGCGTTCGCCCGCCCCCGGTTAATCCAGGCTTTGCAGGAGTTGCGAGGCGAGAATCAGAGGGCATTCAACGGAAGGCACGTGCCCGATACCGTCCAGAATAACCGGCTCTGGCGCGCCGCTGAACTGGGCCAGTGCTTTCAGGGACTCCGGCGGTGTTGCCAGATCCTCTGAACCACCAATCAGCAATAACGGTACCTTGTGGCCCCGTAGCCTCTCCCGGAAGTCGGCTTTACCCAGCATTTCGCACAACAGGGCATAGCTGTTGGTGTCGCCCCGCCCCATGATGACTTTCCAGCCGTCCAGCAGCGCCGGCTGTTCCTGGCTGGCGTTCGGTCCGAACCAGCGGGGCACGATCTCTCCGGCCATGGCTGCCAGGCCTTTCTCCCGAACATTGGCGGCGCGTTGCCCCCAGGCTTCCGGTGTGCCAATGATGGCGCCGGTGTTGGTGAGAACCGCGGAAATCAGCCGGTCACTGTGCTCGGCAACCAGCTGCTGGCCGATAACGCCGCCTATGGACGTTCCGGCAAAATGAAAACGGGTGCTGCCCGCCTTTTTTGCCAGAACCAGGGCTTCCTGGGCCAGGTCTTCCGGGGTGATGTCGCCGGCGGATTGCGGCCAGGCAGCGCTGGCGCCATGGCCCGGCAGATCCCAGGTCAGTACGCGGAAACGCTCAAGCAGTGTCGGGAGTATGTCGTCCCACACCCCCTGGGTCATGCCCAGAGGGTGCGCCAGCACCAACAATGGCTTTTCGCAATGACCGAGCAGGCGATAGCAAATGGTGCGGTTGTTGTAATTCAGAAATGCCATGATATCTCCTCAAACCGGGCCCGGTCAGACCCGTTCGATCAGTGTAGCAATACCCTGACCCACACCCACACACATGGTGCACAGGGCATAGCGACCACCGGTGCGCTGCAGCTGGTGCGCCGCAGTCTGCAGCAGGCGCGCGCCAGACATGCCCAGCGGGTGGCCAAGGGCGATGGCGCCGCCGTTCGGGTTTACCCGGGGGTCGTCATCGGCAATGCCCAGTTCACGCAGCACGGCCAGGCCCTGGGCGGCAAAAGCTTCGTTGAGCTCGATCACGTCGATGTCATTCAGGCTGATGCCCTGCTTCTTCAGCAGCTTCTGAACCGCCGGTACCGGGCCAATGCCCATGATGCGTGGTTCCACACCGGCCGTGGCCATGCCCAGGATTTTGGCCATGGGCTTGAGGCCATGCTGCTTAACCGCGGCTTCGCTGGCGACCAGCATGGCGGCGGCGCCGTCGTTGACGCCAGAGGCGTTGCCGGCGGTCACACTGCCGTTCTCCCGGAACGGCGCGGGCAAGGCGGCGAGTTTTTCAAGGGTGCTGGCGCGGGGGTGCTCGTCGGTGTCAAACACCAGCGGGTCTTGCTTGCGGCGTGGAATAGATACCGGCACGATCTCTTCGGCAAAGACGCCTTCCTGCTGTGCCCGGGCGGTCTTCTGTTGGGAGCGGAACGCGAACAGATCCTGATCTTCGCGGGAGATGTTGTACTGTTCGGCCACGTTCTCCGCCGTCTCGGGCATGGAGTCCACACCGTACTGTTTTTTCATCAGCGGGTTCACGAAGCGCCAGCCGATGGTGGTGTCTTCGATTTTCTGGCCGCGGGAAAAGGCGCTGTCAGCCTTCCCCATCACGTACGGAGCACGGGACATGGACTCCACGCCACCGGCCAATACCAGCTCCATTTCACCGGCGCGGATGGCGCGGAAGGCGGTGCCCACGGCGTCCATGCCGGAACCGCACAGCCGGTTCAGGGTGGTGCCGGGTACGGAGGTGGGCAGGCCTGCGAGCAACGCCGACATGCGGGCGACGTTGCGGTTATCTTCACCGGCCTGGTTGGCACTGCCCATCATCACTTCGTCGATGGCGACGGGGTCCAGTTCCGGAGCCTGCTCAAGCACGGCCTTGAAGATATGCGCCGCCAGGTCGTCCGGGCGCACGCTGGCCAGGGTGCCGCCAAAGCGGCCGATGGCGGAACGGCGGGGGTGGCAAAGAAATACGTCAGTCATGGTGCACCTTACTGTTGGCCAGATTGAGTTGAAGCGTGATGAGCATTGGTGCGAGCTTTCAGGTCTCGCAGTACTTCCAGTTCTTCGGCAGTTGGTGCCGGGGTGGTTTCCAGCTGGTCCGCGAAGCGGATTTCCCAGCCGGTGGCCTCGATCACGTCTTGCCGGGTCACATTCGGGTGCAGGGAGGTGACCACCAGCTCCTTGGTCTCCGGATCCGGCTTGAGGATGCACAAGTCGGTGATCACCACGGTGGGGCCGCGGCCGATGTTCGGTACCTTGTCCCGGGCCTTGCCGTCACGGCCGAAGCCGACGGTGGTCACGAAGTCCACGTCCTTCACGAAGGTGCGCCTGGAGTGCTTCACGGTAATGAACACTTCCTTGGCGTTAGTGGCAATCTCCGGGGCGCCACCGCCACCGGGCAGGCGAATCCTGGGCTCGCGGTAGTCGCCGATCAGAGTGGTGTTCAGGTTGGCGTAGCGGTCGATCTGTGCGGTGCCCAGGAAGCCGACGCTGATATGGCCGCCCTGCAGCCAGTAGCGGAACATTTCAGGTACGGAGACGGTGGTCAGGGCTGATTCGCACAGCTCGCCGTCGCCGATGGATAAAGGCAGCACGTCCGGCTTGGTCTGCAAGGTGCCGGATTCGTAGATCAATGTGACATCCGGGGCGTGGGTCAGGCGCGCCAGGTTGGCGGCCTCGCTGGGCAGGCCGATACCCACAAAGCAGGTCATGTCGTTGGTCAGCGCCCGGGCAGCGGTGACGCTCATCATTTCGGAAGCGGTAAATTCAAGGCTCATCACGCAGCTCCTTTCTCGAAAACGTTCTCTTTCAGCCAGGCCTGGAAGGTCTCGCGGTCGCGGGCGATGCCGTCCCAGTCCTTGTAGAAAGCGTTGTCACGGTCGTAGTAGCCCAGGGCATAGGACGGCTTGGCGCCTTGGGGGGCCTCGGCAATGGCGGTGATCGCCCAGGACGGGAGCACGCAGGCATTTACCGACGCGCCCAGGTCGTCCACGATTTCCTCAACGGTGACGATGCTGCGCCTGGCGGCCAGGACGACCTCTTTCTGAATGCCAACAATGCCTTCAATCAGCACGTTGCCCTTGCGATCAGCCCGCTGGGCGTGGATTACCGCTACATCCGGGCGAATGGAGGGTATCGCTGCCAGGCGCTCTCCGGTGAACGGGCATTCGATGAACTTGATCTGGTCATTCACCTTGGGCAGGTCGCTCCCCACATAGCCGCGCAAGACGGCCAGCGGCAGGCCGGCCGCTCCGGCTTCATAGGCGTTGGCCATGGCGGCGTGGCTGTGCTCCAGGATCTCCAGCTTGTTAGGCCAGCCTTTTTCCACCGCGTCACGCAGTCGATGCAGGGAACCCACGCCGGGGTTGCCGCCCCAGGAAAAAATCAGCTTTTTCGCGCAGCCGGCGCCGATCATCTGGTCGTAAACCAGGTCCGGGGTCATGCGGATCAGAGTCAGATCGCGCTTTTCCTGGCGGATGATTTCGTGGCCCGCAGCAAACGGTATCAGGTGAGTGAAGCCTTCCATCGCCACGGTGTCACCGTTGTTGATGTATTTGCTCACCGCTTCCTTGAGGGGAAGAAACTCGGCCATCGCAGTGCCTCCTGTGTCACTTCTGTGATTAGTTCGTAACACGAACATAAGTTTAATATGCGAACATAATGGCGCGATTGGTTTTGGGTCGTCAAGTACAAATTTTCACCAGTTGGCAAAAATGCACGGATGTTCGGAGTGCGAACCAGCTGTTACCATGCTCGGATATCGAGCTTTGCAGGGCGAAGGAGCCGGAATGGACGAATCGATACTGAAGCCGGGGGACCGGGATTATGTTGGAGCGCTGGCCTCGGGGTTGGAGGTGCTGCAGGCATTTGACGCCGACCACCCCAGAATGACCCTGAGCGAAGTGGCGGCGCGTACGGATATGGATCGCGCCAAGGCCAGACGGTTTTTGCTGACCCTCCACGCTCTGGGATTTGTGAAGCGTAGCGGCCGGCAGTTCGAGTTGACGCCCCGGGTACTGCAGCTGGGTTATGCCTATCAGGCCTCCAATCAGTACCGGGCGGTGATCCAGCAGTATCTGGAAGACATCACGGCGGAGCTGGGAGAGTCGTCTTCGCTGGCGGTGCTGGATGGCGATGAGGTGGTGTATGTCGTGCGTTCGGCCGCGCGCCACCGGCTGATGGCGATTACACTGTCGGTGGGTACCCGACTGCCAGCGGCCTATACCTCTATGGGGCGGGTATTGCTGGCGCAGTTACCGGAACCGGAGCTTGAAGCCTGTCTTGAACGGATCAGGCTTGAACGCTACACCTCGTCGTCGCTAACGGACAGGAACGCTTTGCGTGAAGAAATCAGCAAGGTGCGCGAGCAGGGCTATGCCATTGTGGATCAGGAACTGGATCTGGGCCTGAGATCGGTGGCGGTGCCTGTGTTTACCGCCAGCGGAGAACTGTTGGGTGCGTTGAATATCAGTACCAACGCGGCCCGTGTCGATATGGATACCCTGCTCAATACCTATTTGCCCAGGCTGCAGTTGGTGGCCGACAAGGTTCGGCAGACGGCTCGCTGATTACGGGTAACGGCCGGTCAGCCGGTTCTCAACCAGTTCTGCCAGTATGGTGTTGGTCAGGCGCATGACCGCATTCGGGTTCTCGCCGCGCCGACGGGAAGCGATCACCGGCGTGGTGATATTGTCGTCTTCCAGCGGCATGTAATCCACACCTTCCCGTTGCAGACGGCGCACCTGCTCTGGCACCAGGGTGAAGCCCATGTCAGAGGCCACCAGCGACAGCGCCGTCTGAACATCATTGACCTGTTGTATCACATTCACCCTGAGGCCGCGGCGGTGAAACAGGCCCTGGGTAATGTCTGAAAAGTTCGGCCCGGCACCCGCTGGAAAGGTGATCATAGGCACCTCTGAGAGCTCTTTCATTGAAGGTGGATGCCGAGTAAGCGGATGGTTGGCTGGCACCGCTGCAATCATCGGTTCGTCGAAGAGAAGTTCCTGCTCGACGTCCGGGTCCTGAATGTTCAGACGGCCAAAGCCGATATCGATCTTGCCCGCTTTCAAGGCTTCAACCTGTTCCCGGGTTTTCAGCTCGTGCAGCACGATTTCCAGATTCTTGTTCTGCCGCAGCCGTCGCACCATCAGCGGCAGCTGGCCGTAAAAGACTGAGGGCACGAAGCCGATCGAAAACAGAGTTTTCCGGTGCCGCGCAATCCGGCGGGTGTCATCGACGGTGGCGTTAACCTTGTCCAGCACTTGCTTGGCCTGTTCCAGAAAGTATTCACCCCCGGTGGTCAGCTCCAGGCCGCGGGGCTTGCGAATGAACAATTCCACGCCCACTTCTTCTTCCAGCTGCTTGATGGCCCGGGTCAGGGGTGGCTGGGCAATAAACAGTTTTTCGGCAGCGCGGGTCAGGTTGCCGGCTTCGGCCACTGCGACGAAGTAGCGCAAGTGTCTCAGCTCCATCCATACCTCCAGGGTATCGGTTATTACTTAATCAATATTGGTTCACGCTGGTGAAACTTCGTAGTGTTCGAATCACAGGATTTTTACCTAGCGATTCGGAGCAGCCATGTCAGCCACCATTCAGTCCATCGAAGCGATCCTGGTCGATATCCCGACCATCCGCCCGCACAAGCTATCCATGACAACCATGGGGGTTCAGGCCATGGTGATTGTGCGGGTGAAGGATTCTGATGGCCTGGAAGGTCTCGGTGAGGCGACCACCATCGGTGGTCTGGCCTACGGCCCGGAAAGCCCCGAAAGCGTAAAGCTTACGATTGAAACCTATTTCAAACCGCAACTGATTAACCAGCCTGCCGGCAACATCAATACCCTGAGGGTAATGTTAGACCGCTCGACCCGCGGTAACAACCTGGCCAAGTCAGCCATCGAGACCGCGCTGCTGGACCTGCAGGGCAAGCGATTGAATCGCCCGGTCTCAGACCTGCTCGGCGGGGCCCTGCATCAGCATGTTCCGGTGCTCTGGACCCTGGCCAGCGGTGATACCCGAAAAGACATCGAAGAAGCCCTGGGGCTGATCGAAACCCGTCGTCACTGTGACTTCAAGCTCAAGATCGGTGCCCGTCCGGTGATGGACGATGTGCGTCATGTGGCGGCTATTAAAGAAGCCGTGGGTGACAGCGCCAGTGTCCGTGTGGATGTCAACCAGGCCTGGGACGAAGCGACTGCGGCCAAAGGCATGGCCGAATTGCAGTCGGCTGGTATCGACCTGGTAGAGCAGCCAACGCCGATGAAGGATCACGCCGCGCTGGTGCGTCTGTCTGAGAAATTCCATCTGCCCATTCTGGCCGACGAGGCCGTGGCCGATGCCAAAGATCTTTACAACCTGGCCGCTGCAGGTTTCTCCGGTGCCGTGGCCATGAAAATCGCCAAGGCCGGTGGACCGGTACAGGCACTGAAACAGGCCGCGGTGGCCCAGGCTGCCGGTATTGGTCTGTACGGCGGCACCCTGCTGGAAGGCACCATCGGCACCGCCGCTTCTCTGCATGCCTGGTCGACCCTGGAAACCCTGCACTGGGGCACCGAGATGTTCGGCCCGCTGTTGATGAAAGACGACATCGTGGCCAAGCCGCTGCATTTCCATAACAACGGCGTTGACCTGCCGCAGGGCCCGGGCCTCGGCATCGAAATCGATGAAGACAAGCTGGCCCGGTATCGCCGCAAGGCCTGAGCCGACAAAGATTCAGTAAACGGAGGAATGCACATGCTGTTCAAAGTCGAGATGAAGGTGAATATCCCTCACGACATGCCCGCCGACGTGGCGGCAGACATCAAGGCCCGGGAGAAAGCCTACGCCCAGGACCTGCAGCAGCAGGGCAAGTGGCGTCACCTGTGGCGGGTGGCTGGCAGCTACGCCAACGTCAGCATTTTTGATGTGGCCGACAACGCCGAGCTGCAGGACCTGATCAGCAACCTGCCTTTGTTCCCCTATATGGACATCACCGTCGCGCCCCTGTGCCGGCACCCGTCGTCGATCCATGAGGATGATCGCTGAACGCAAACACACCGTTGCCATCTGATGACCTGATTTGAGCAACAAGAATAATACTGAGGAGAACCACCATGACCGTTAAAACCATGCAAACAGCCGATGTGAAGGACCTGCTGGAGAAAGTCGCCGGCTTCAACCAGGACGGTGGAAACGAGCGGGTGAAGAAGATTGTTCACCGTTTCATGCACGATGTTTTCCAGCTGATTGAAGACTTCGATGTGACTCCGGAAGAGTTCTGGCAGGCTGTGTATTACGTTGGCGACCTGGGTAAGAACGGCGAGGCGGCCCTGCTGGCCCCGGGCCTGGGTATGGACAAATACCTGGACATCCGCATGGATGCCGAAGACGAGCAGGCCGGCCTGGCGGGCGGCACGCCGCGCACCATCGAAGGCCCGCTGTACGTGGCCGGTGCGCCCATGAGCGAAGGTTTTGCCCGCATGGACGACGGCTCGGATGAAAACGCCGAGACCATGATCCTGACCGGCCAGGTGACGGACGAGAATGGTAATCCGCTGGTCAACGCGGTGGTGGATGTCTGGCACGCGAATACCATGGGCAACTACTCCTACTTTGATCAGTCCCAGAGCGAGTACAACCTGCGCCGCCGTATTCGCACCGATGAAAACGGCCGTTACACCGCGCAGTCCATCATCCCGGCTGGCTACGGCTGCCCGCCCGAAGGTTCCACCCAGGCGCTGCTGAACCTGCTTGGTCGCCATGGCAACCGCCCGGCCCATATCCACTTCTTTATCTCCAAGTCCGGCTTCAAGCACCTGACCACCCAGATCAACCTGGCGGGTGACGAGTACACCTACGACGACTTTGCCTTCGCAACCCGCGAAGAGCTGGTAGTCGAAGCCAACCGCATTGACGACCCGGCGCAGGCCGAGGGGTATGGCCTGAACAAACCGTTCACCAAAGTGGAATTCAACATCCAGCTGGTCTCCACCGACAAGCCAGAGCTGCAGAGCCGCCACGAGCGCAAGCGTGCGCTGGAAGGCGAAGCCGCTTAAGCCATCAACCTTTAATTGACACGTTTTGTGATCCGACCGGCCCGTACATGCGGGCCGGCACCGGGGCCCCTCGCGCCCGAAAAAACGGTAGTCACAACAACAAGAGGGAGTGACGAACATGACTCGCCAACTCGACAGACTTGAAAAGCAGATCCGTGGGGCGGTAGAAGCCGACCCGACCACCGGCCACTACCGCTGTGATCGCAGCATCTTCACCGACGAGGAGCTGTTTGAGCTGGAGATGAAACACATCTTCGAAGGCAACTGGATTTTCCTGGCTCATGAAAGCCAGATTGAGAATCCGGGCGACTACTACACCACCACGGTGGGTCGTCAGCCGGTGATCATCACCCGGACCAAGGATGGCGAGCTCAAGGCGATTCTGAACACCTGTACCCACCGCGGTGCCACCCTGTGCCGCAAAAAGCGCGGCAACAAGACCTCCTTCACCTGCCCGTTCCACGGCTGGACCTTCAAGAACGACGGCAAGCTGCTGAAGGCCAAGGATCAGAAGAAAGGTGGTTACCCGGACAGCTTCAACGTGGACGGCTCCCACGACCTGAAACAGCTGCCGAAGTTTGAAAACTATCGCGGCTTCCTGTTTGGCAGCCTGAATGCCGACGTGCTGCCGCTGGAAGAGTATCTGGGCGAAACCACCAAGGTGCTGGATGCCATCGTCGACCAGGCGCCGGAAGGCCTGGAGATTCTGCGCGGCGCGTCTACCTACACCTACGAGGGTAACTGGAAGCTGACTGCCGAAAACGGCGCCGACGGTTACCACGTCAGCACTGTGCACTGGAATTACCTGTCTACCATGGGCCAGCGCAACTATGAGAAGGGTGGCACCGAGGCGGTGGACGCCAAGAGCTGGTCTAACGAAGGCGGCTTCTACTCCTTCGACAACGGCCACATGATGCTGTGGACCCGCCTGACCAATCCGGAAGTGCGCCCGGTCTACAACCAGCTGGAGCGCCTCGAACAGGAAGTGGGTGAGGCGAAGGCTGACTTTATCGTGCGTACCACCAAAAACCTGTGCCTGTACCCGAACGTGTACGTGATGGACCAGTTCTCCACCCAGATCCGGGTACTGCGCCCGATCGACGTCAACAAGACCGAGATCACCATCTACTGCTGGGCGCCCAAGGGTGAATCTGCCGAGAACCGTGCCAAGCGCATTCGCCAGTACGAAGACTTCTTCAACGTCTCCGGCATGGGCACCCCGGACGACCTGGAAGAATTCCGGGGCTGTCAGGAGGGTTACTACGCCAAGGGGGTGAAGTGGAATGACATGAGCCGTGGTGCACAGCACTGGATAGAAGGTGCCGACGACTGGGCCAAGCGCATCGATATGAAGCCGATTCTCAGTGGCGCCAAACCGGAAGACGAAGGTCTTTACGTCACCCATCACCAGCACTGGGTGGAGGAGATGACCAAGGCCATTGAAACCGAGCGCGCACGCTTTATTTCGCTGTCAGAGGAGGCTTCCGCATGAGCATGTCATACGAGCAGATCCAGGCCTTTATCTACCGGGAAGCCCGTTTGCTGGATGACCGCCAGTGGGATGAGTGGCTGAAGTGCTACCACGAAGATGCCACCTACTGGATGCCGGCCTGGGACGACAACGACGAGTTGACCGAGGACCCGCAGGCTGAGATCTCGCTGATCTACTACCCGAACCGTAACGGCCTGGAAGATCGCGTCTACCGACTGAAAACCGAGCGTTCCGGCGCCAGTTCCATTCCGGAACCGCGCACCGTGCACCTGACCAGCAACCTCGAAATCCTGGAGCGGGACGGCGACACCGTGAAAATCCGGTTCAACTGGCAGACCAACAGCCACCGCTACCACAAAACCCAGAGCTTCTTCGGCGTGTCTTTCTACACCCTCGACTGCAGTGGCGAACAGCCGCTGATCACCGGGAAGAAAGTGGTTCTGAAAAACGACTACATCAATCAGGTGATTGATATCTATCACCTGTAATTGATGGGGAGAGCATCATCATGAGTTACAACATCGCGCTTAATTTTGAAGACGGCGTTACCCGTGTGATCACCTGCAACGAAGGTGAAACCGTACTCGACGCCGCCTACCGGGCCCAGATCAACCTGCCCATGGACTGTTCCGACGGTGTCTGCGGAACCTGCAAGGGTTCCTGCCACCAGGGCGAGTTCGATATGGGTGACGAGTACATCGACGAGGCGCTGTCTGACGAGGAAGCCGAGCAGGGCATGGTGCTGACCTGTCAGATGGTGCCCTCCAGCGACTGTGTGGTGGAAATTCCGGCCGCTGCATCGCTGTGCAGCAAGGCTGGTAACGAGTCTGTGACCGGTACTGTGGGCGAGGTCAACCTGATTTCCCCGACCGCCATCGAGCTGAAGATCACCGCAGATGCGGATATCGGCTTCCTGCCGGGCCAGTATGTGAACATTCAGGTGCCGGGTACCGAGGAAACCCGCGCCTACTCGTTCAGCTCCCGCCCCAGCAGCCGCGAACTGAGCTTCCTGATCCGCAACGTGCCTGGGGGCCTGATGAGCTCCTGGCTGGTAGGCAAGGCCAAGACTGGTGACAAGGTCACCCTGACCGGCCCCATGGGCGTGTTTTACCTGCGCCCGGTGCAGCGCCCGGTGCTGATGCTGGCCGGTGGTACCGGCCTGGCGCCGTTCCTGGCCATGCTCGAAAGCCTGAAGGAAAAGGGCTGCGAGCAGCCCACTCACATGATCTACGGCGTCACCAACGACGATGACCTGGTGGGACTGGCAGCTTTGGAAGCATTTGCCGAAGCCATAGACAACTTCACCTTCAAGACCGTGGTGGCCAGCGACGAAAGCATGCACCCACGCAAGGGTTATGTGACCAACCACATGGAAGACGCCCCCATCAACGATGGTGATGTGGACGTTTACCTGTGTGGGCCACCTCCGATGGTCGATGCGGTGCTGGGTTATTTCCGGGAACAGGGAATTGAGCCCAACTCGTTCCACTACGAGAAGTTCACCCCCAGCGTATCGGCCGTTGAGGAGAAAGTGGCATGACCCCGCGCTTCACCGACAAGGTGATGGTAGTGACGGGGGCCGCCCAGGGCATTGGCCGGCGGGTGGCCGAACTGGCCGCCGACGAAGGTGCCCGTCTTGTACTGGTGGACATCGCGGACTACGTGCAGGGCGTTGCTGGCGAGCTGCGCGACCAGGGCGTTGAAGCCCTGGCCGTGCAGGCCAACCTGGAAACCTGGGAAGGCGCAGAAAGGGTGATGGCCCAAGCCCACGAGCAGTATGGCCGCATCGACATCCTGATCAACAACGTCGGTGGCACCATTTGGGCTCAGCCCTTCGAGCATTACCAGCCGGAGCAGATTCAGAAGGAAATCCAGCGTTCGTTGTTCCCGACCCTGTGGTGCTGCCGCGCCGTTCTGCCCTACATGGTGGAGCAGAAAGGGGGTGCCATCGTGAACGTGTCATCGGTGGCCACCCGTGGTCTGATGCGGGTGCCCTACGGCGCCGCCAAGGGTGGGGTGAACGCCATGACTGTGAACCTGGCGTTTGAGTATGCCGAGCACGGCATCCGGGTGAACGCCACCGCGCCGGGTGGCACCGAAGCACCTCCCCGGCTGACGCCACGGAACACCGAGGCGCAGGGCGAACAGGAAAAAGTCTGGTATCAGACCCTGATTGACCAGACCAATGCCAGCAGCTTCATGCACCGCTACGGCACCCTGGATGAGCAGGCGCAGCCGATCCTGTTCCTGGCATCCGATGCTGCCAACTATATCACCGGAACCATCCTGCCCGTGGCCGGGGGCGACTGCGGCTGACGGGCATTCAACCCAACCTCCGACAAAAACAAGATATGGAGTGACAGACCCATGAGAAATATAGACGTCAACGACGTTATCGATAACGCCACCTTTACCAGATTCCACTGGAAGGTGTTGTTCTGGTGCACCCTGATCATCATTTTTGATGGCTATGACCTGGTGATCTACGGCGTGGTACTGCCACTACTGATGGAGCAGTGGAACCTGAACCCCTATGTGGCCGGGCTGCTGGGCAGCAGTGCCCTGTTTGGCATGATGTTCGGAGCCATGGGCTTTGGCATGCTTTCTGATCGGCTCGGGCGCAAGAAAACCATCCTGATGTGTGTGGTGCTGTTCAGTCTCACCACCGTCATTAACGGCTTCGCCACCACGCCCTGGCAGTTCGGTATTCTGCGCTTTATCGCCGGTTTGGGTATTGGCGGGGTGATGCCCAATGTGGTCTCGCTGATGAGCGAGTACTCGCCTAAAAAGAGCCGTAGTACCCTGGTGGCACTGATGTTTTCCGGTTATGCCGTCGGTGGCATGATGTCAGCGGGTCTGGGCATCTGGATCGTGCCGAATTTTGGCTGGGAAATCATGTTCTATCTCGCTGCGGTGCCCCTGCTGCTGTTGCCGCTGATGATGAAGTTCCTGCCGGAATCCGTGGCTTTTCTGATGGCACAGAAGCGTGAAGGGGAGGCTCGCAGCATCCTGCAGAAAGTGGCACCGGTACACGACATCAGCGAAATGGATACCCTGACCGTGCCGGCTACGACCGAGAGCAAGGCGCCGGTTCTGGAATTGTTCCGGGGCGGTCGTGCCTTCAGCACCGTAATGTTCTGGATTGCCTTCTTCTGCTGCCTGCTGATGGTCTATGCTCTGGGCTCCTGGTTGCCAAAGCTGATGTCTCTGGCCGGCTATGAGCTGAGCTCCAGCCTGATGTTCCTGATGGTGTTGAACATCGGTGCGATCTTCGGCGCTGTGGGCGGCGGCTGGCTGGCAGATCGATTGTCCCTGCGCACGGTGCTGGTCAGCTTCTTTATTCTGGCCTCGGTGTCGCTGGTCATGCTCGGCTATGAAAGTCCGATGTGGTTTCTGTATACCCTGATGGGCGTGGCCGGTGCCACCACCATTGGCTCGCAGATCCTGCTCTACGCCTATGTGGCCCAGTACTACCCCACCAGTATCCGCTCCACCGGTCTGGGCTGGGCATCGGGCATTGGCCGTAATGGCGCCATTGTCGGGCCCATGATTGGCGGTACGCTGCTGGCTCTGGCCTTGCCGCACCATATGAATTTCCTGGCCCTGGCGATTCCCGGCGCCATTGCCACCGTCGCTATTGCCCTGGTGGGCCGGCAATTTGGCCCGGCGCGGGAGCGTGAGAACGCAGAGGTGAGCCTGGCAACCAGTAACTGATGAATCAGCGTTGAGGTGACCTTGAGGGACAGTCAGTCATTCGGACCCCTCTTTGCCCCGGCACGATCGTGACCGGGGCTTTTTTGCTGTTACACAGCTCAAACAGAACTCAATAACAAGGAGCTGAACATGCCCCAGTTGTTTCGGGACTTGTCTGTGTCTGCGGTTGCCGCAGGATTTCTGGCGGTGCTGGTGTCCTATGCCGGGCCTTTGGCGATTTTCTTCCAGGCCGGAGCGGCAGCGAATGTGTCGCCGGAGATGATGACCTCCTGGGTCTGGGCCATCTCCATGGGAGCGGCGGTTTCGGGAATTTTCCTGTCGATATGGCTCAAAGCACCTATAGTCACGGCCTGGTCGGCGCCGGGTACGGCGCTGCTGGTGGTGCTGTTTCCGGAGCTTTCGCTTAACGAAGCCGTGGGGGCGTACATCACCGCCGCGCTGATTATCTTTGTCATTGGTGTTTCCGGCACCTTCGATGCGTTTGTGCGCGTCATTCCCAAAGGGGTGGCGGCGGGTATGATGGCGGGCATCCTGTTTCAGTTTGGTCTGGGCGCCTTTGCTGCCATTGAAACCACGCCGGCCCTGGCCATCGGCATGCTGGTTGCCTATGTGGTGTTTCGTCGCTTTACACCGAAATACACTTTGGTGCTTTTGCTGATGGCCGGGATCATCCTGGCGGTAGTGCTGGAGGATGCCTCCCTGGCCGGTGTAAGCCTGAACCTGGCGGTGCCCAGACTCATCACACCGGAATGGAGCTTTGGCGCGACCCTCAGCCTGGCCATTCCCCTGGTGCTGGTGAGCCTGACGGGCCAGTTCCTTCCCGGCATGGCCATTCTCCGGGGCGCCGGCTATCGGGTGAAAGCCAAGCCGGTGATTGCGGTGGCCAGCCTTGTGTCCCTGCCCATGGCGCTGTTCGGCGGCATTACCACGGTGGTGGCGGCCATTACCGCCGCGATCTGCACGGGCGAGGATGCTCATGAAAACCCGGACAAGCGTTATGTGGCCGGGGTATTTAATGGCGTGTTCTATCTGGTGGGAGCACTGTTTGCCGGCACCATTGTCGCCTTGTTTACTTCATTGCCTTCGGCCTTTGTGGCGGTGCTGGCGGGCCTGGCATTGCTGGGGGCTATTGCCAATAACCTGTTTGCCGCACTGGAGGAGGTCAGTCACCGGGAGGCGTCGCTGATCACCTTTCTGGTGACCGCGTCCGGATTATCGCTGTTCGGATTGTCGTCGGCGTTCTGGGGGGTGGTGATCGGTTACGGTTGTTACCGGGTGCTCAACGGCGGGAAATAGAATTGGGCTGGCAGGCGCCAGCCCAATCGGGACGTCAGTCTTGCTGCAGGGCCTGCAGCACAGCCTTGGCAGCGCCTTCGGAAGACGCCGGGTTCTGGCCGGTAATCAGCTTGCCGTCCACCACAATGTGCGGTGCCCAGTCATCGCCCCGGCTGTAACGGGCGTTGTTCTGCTTGAGCATGTCTTCCAGCAGGAAGGGCACAATATTGGTGAGCTGCACAGCGTCTTCTTCGGTGTTGCTGAAACCGGTGACTTCGCGGCCGCCCACGATGTTCTGGTCCGGTTTTATGAACACATTCTTGAACACGGCAGGAGCATGGCATACGGCGCCGATCACCTTGTCCTGCTCGTAAGCGGTTTTGATCAGGGCTATCGACTTGTCGTCCTCGGCCAGATCCCACAGCGGGCCATGGCCACCGGGGTAGAAGATGGCGTCGTACTGATTCATGTCCACGTCGGCCAGTTTTCTGGTGCTGGCCAGCATTTCCCGGGCATGGGTGTCTTCACTGAACCGCCGGGTGGACTCGGTCAGTGCATCTTCAGCCTCGCTGTTCGGGTCAACCGGTGGCTGGCCGCCTTTAGGGGATGCGAGGGTGATGTCGGCGCCTGCGTCTTTGAATACGTAGAACGGCGCAGTGAATTCTTCCAGCCAGAAACCGGTTTTATGGCCGGTGTCGCCCATCTGGTCGTGGGAGGTTAGTACCATCAGAATCTTCATACCAGTCGACCCTCCTGTCGGGAGTCCGGGTGTATTTCGTTCGTCTCACTACATCAAATTGTGATGATCGCTCGGTTTTCAACCGTCAGTACGTTAGCACTGGCATATTGGATGCTCATTAACGGCTATACTGCGAGGGTAGTTATCGCACATGTAACGTCATGGACCAGGACGGATTTATATGAGGTGGATTGCCTTGAAAGGCGTGCTTGCCGGCATTCTGATGCTGCTTTGGGCGCCTGGTGTTCTTTCACAACAGGGCACTGAAACAGTAGAGCCACTGACGGTGACCGTTGGCGTTGACCACTCGCCGCCCTACCGTATTCTCGAGCCGTCGCAAAAATCCGGTCTTTATCTTGAGCTATTTGAAGAAATTGCCGACCGGCTAGGCTGGCGTGTGCAGTACCGGGAGGCGCCATTCCGGCGCATCCTGCTGCTGATGCGCAGGGGTGAGGTGGATGTCATGCTGGGGCCGCTGCGTACCGAAGAACGGGAAGAATTCATGACCTTCGTGGCTCCGGCTTTTCCGCCGGAGCGGCGTCTGTTTTTCTACGTGAGCGAGAGTAACCGTATTGAGCGATACAGCGATCTGCCGGGAAAAGTCATCGGTATTCTGGAGGGCGCCCGTTACTTTACCCGGTTTGACAACGATCAGGCTCTGCATAAAGAGTCTGCGGCCCACTACGAAAACCTGATGATGATGCTTCAAAGAGGGCGGGTTGATGTCGTGGTGGCCCCCGAGCTGGTTGGTTTGTATACGCTGAGAGCCCAGGGTATAGAAGCGAACATTTCACCGTTCTTCGTGCCGGGTGACCGCTCCTGGATTGCGGTTTCGAACCAGTCTCCTGCCCGCCGGTATGCAGAAGATATAAGGGCAGCCCTGAAATTGATTGAACGCGAGGGGATTCGGGAAGACCTTGTGCTGAAGTACCAGGAACAAAAAGCCTATTGATCGATTTCCATGGTTTATACCGATGCTCCCCTGCTAAAAGGAACTTAGGGTGCTTACCTTTGTCTGTGATCGTTTGACAGGTTTTGGCAAAGGAACTGGTATGAAGACGATTCGATTGTGGGATCTCCCCACCCGGCTGTTCCACTGGTTGCTGGTAATTGCTGTGGTTGGGGCAGTGGTGACGGTCAAACTGGGCGCTGGCTGGATGGCCTGGCATGAGCGTTTTGGACTGGCGGTTGTTGGCTTGCTGGCGTTCCGGGTGGTCTGGGGGCTGGTGGGCTCCACTTACGCGCGCTTCAGTCAGTTTATATCGGGGCCAGGGGCGATGATCCGTTATCTTAGGGGCCAGTGGCAGGGCGCAGGCCACAATCCCCTTGGTGCCTGGTCGGTGCTGTTGTTACTGGGACTGTTCGGTTTTCAGGCTGTTACCGGTTTATTTTCCAATGATGAAATTGCCTTTAACGGCCCACTCTACCGGCTGGTGTCGTCGGGCTGGAGCGATACCCTGAGCAGCTGGCACCGTCTCATGGAATGGGGGCTGTACGCCGTGGTTGCCCTTCATGTCCTGGCGGTGCTGTTTTACACCCACGTGCGTAAGGATAATCTGGTAAAGCCGATGGTGACTGGCCGAAAGCAGGTTCAGAGCTCAGAGCTGAAAGACGCCAGCGGCGGTGGCTGGCTGGCAATGATCATTGCACTGGCGATTGCCGTTGCTGTGGTCTGGGCGGCGAGTGGCGGACTGATTCCGCCACCGCCGCCACCGCCCCAGAATCTGGGTTGGTAAGCCCCTTGGCCTACTTGGCGCGGAAGTTGTCGTGGCAAGCCTTGCAGGTTTCACCGACTTTGGCGAACTGGCGTGCAATCGCGGCCTGGTCGCCGGCTGCAGCCAGTTCCTGCAGTGCGTTGGCTTCACGGACGAAGCTGACCGCAATTTCCTGAACCTTCATCGGCTCCTCAAAGAAGTTGGGCTTGAGGCGGGTGTTCTCGGCCCGGTCATTGGCGCTGTCACGGCTGTAAAGCACGCTCATGCCGGAGTTGGCCACGGCTGCAATGGCTTTGGCGGCTGCGGCAACCTGGTTCTGGTCAAACGCTGCGGAGCCATCCACGGTCTGGGCCTTGATTTTGCCCATGTTCCAGGACGCAAACTGGTAGGCGGCCTGGCGGGTTTCGATCTGGTCTTCCACGCTCATCTGGGCCACGGTCGGGGTTGAGATCGCGGCCGCAAGCACCGCAACGGAAACAAAACGTTTATTCATTCCAGGTCCCTCTCTTGGTGTGATTGGTGATAATGCAAAAATGCTCTATAAAGGCGTGGTTATAAGCATGCTACCTGTATAGACTCATTCCTGACAGCTATAAGAAACGAAAGTTCAATCTGAGGAGTTGCACGATGTCGATCTGGACGGTTACCCCTAATCTTGAGCAAATGACAGAGGCCAGCAAAAACACCGCGGTCAGTCATATGGGCATTGAATACCTCGAAATCGGTGACGATTATGTGAAAGGCCGGATGCCGGTGGATGAGCGCACCGTCCAGCCATTCGGGATCCTGCATGGTGGTTCCTCCGTCGTGTTGGCGGAAACGCTGGGCAGCATGGCTGCCAACTGTTGCCTGAAAGATAAAAATACGGTCGCTGTGGGGCTGGATATTAATGCCAATCATATTCGGCCTGTTACCGGGGGATGGGTCTATGGCACGGCGAAGGCCATACACATCGGCAGTGCAACGCAAGTATGGGAAATCCGCCTGGAAAACGATCAAGGCAAGGTGACCTGCATTTCCAGGTTGACCATGGCGGTAACCCGCCGCTCGTAAGAAAACAGGGAGCGATGGCTCCCTGATTCCGACCTTGCGCGTCGATTTGCGAAATAAGCTCGCCATCCTTGATTAATATCAAAAGAAAATCGTTTGCCGGGACTGTCGCCCTGCTATACTTAAAATAGTTGAGGATGTTAACTAAATGCCATGAGGTTATTCCTCACGGGAAGGTTTCACTGTGCTGAAAATTCGTTGTAACAGGGTGTCTTCGAAAGCGCACAAGTTCTGGTATGCGTTGCTCTTTTTGCTATGCGCATCCTTTGGTCTGCGAGCTGCCCCTTTGTCTGAGTGTTCAACGCTGAGAGTGAGTGGTAATCCGGAGTATCCGCCTCTCCTATGGCCGAGCGTGGAGTCGCCGGATCTTTTAAATGGCGCGGTTCCTCATTTCCTGCGGGAGTTGGTGGAGCCCCTGGGTCTCAAGGTCAATGTCCGCAATATTGGGTCCTGGGCGCGGGTACAGCGGTTGGCAGAGTTGGGGGAGATCGATCTGGTGGCCGGGGCCTTTATCACGGCAGAAAGATTGGGCTACCTGGATTATATTCTGCCGCCCATGATGCACCTCGATACCAATGTCTGGGTGCCGCGGCGAAGGATGTTTGAGTATCGGCACTGGCCGGACCTGGAGGGGAAACAAGGCAGCACCCTGATCGACAACAGTTTCGGTGAGCGGTTCGACAGCTTTGCCGCCGATCACCTGGATATCCTCGGCGTCCGCTCCATTCACCAGTCCTACCTGATGGCCGATATCGGTCGTATCGATTATGTACTGTACGAGTTGTTGCAGGGGCGGGCGAAGCTGGCCCGGTATGGCATGTCGAATGACTTTGTGGCGCTGGAGCCCCCTGTGAGCAGAGAAGGCCTGTTCTTCGCGTTTCCGAAGCTTTCCCGCTGCAATAGCAAAGCCTTGCGAGAGGCTTTTGCAGCCAGGTTGCTGGAGTTGACGGAGCAGGGCAGGCTGGAAGAATTGATTGAAGAGTATCTCATCCGGTATACCGAGGAGGGCCGTTAGCGAGGCCGTCCTGGGTTTAGGTGGCCAGTGTCACTCTGCTTCTTCCTCTGGCCTTGGACTGGTACATGGCCTCGTCTGCGCGACACATCAGATCTTCCAGTCTGCGGTCGCCGTTTCCCAGGCTACTGATTCCGATACTTGCCGACGGCGAGATTCTGCTTTTCTCGTAAGACACCACCAGATTACAAAGCAAGGCCAGCAAGCGGCTCGCCAACACGTGTGCCATCGTCATGTCGGTGCCCGGTAGCAGAATGGCGAATTCCTCTCCGCCCATTCTGGCCACAATATCGCAATCCCGAATCCGGGCTTTCAGTAGCCCGCTGACCTGCTTCAACACTTCATCGCCCGCCTGGTGACCGTAGGTATCGTTGATGATCTTGAAGTGATCCAGATCCATCATGACCAGAGTCAGTGGTGTCTGATGCCTGGCAGACTGGTTCAGCAGTTGCTCTCCGAACTCGAAGAACGCGCGTCGGTTATGCAGCCCGGTAAGTTCATCCTCCAGCGCTGCCGCCCTGGCTTTTTCGTGGGCTGCCCGCAGCTCCAGCTCCATCTGTTTACGTTCGGTAATATCAGTGGCAATCTCCAACCTCACCAGGCGGCCATCGGTCCAGCGGATCGCCTGGTCACGGCACTGGTACCATCGTTGGTCGAGTTGATTCTGGAACTCCCAGACATGGGGTTTGTTGGGCTCGCCCTGATCATTGATCAGCAGGTGATTGGTGCAGAAGCTGCATGGGCCGTCACCGTCCTGAAGCACCTGCCAGCATTTTCGGTTGCCAATGTCACCCCAGATCTGCCGGCCGTAAGCGTTCATGTACAGCAGATCGTGTGTTGTAAAATCGGAGACGTACACCAGGGCATCCAGATTATCGAGTACGGCCTGAAGACCTTCCGGGGGTGTTTCCTCGGTGGCTGGCGGTGTCTGATCCCGGTGAACGGGCAGATTCAGTGACGGAATGCCGGATTTCATGGGGTGTGCGCTGTCTGCTTTTTATTCAGTTTAATTTCCAGTATGGCTTTTGTCATACGACGCTGTCTGCAAAAGCGTGTAAGGTTTGCGGACATTACCTACGTTGGCCGGACAGCCGGGCCAACGAAATTCTGGCTTCATGAGGGTTTGGAAAGGGATGAAGGTGTCCGGGGAAAACTGCCCCTGCGGTAGCGGGAAAGCCTACCTGCTGTGTTGTCAGCCCTGCCATGCAGGCGCGCCTGCCACCACACCGGAGGCGTTGATGCGTTCCCGGTTCAGTGCCTTTGTGGTGAAGGATGCCGATTATCTGCTCGAGACCTGGCATCCGGAAACCCGGCCGGCGGAACTGGACCTTTCCGGCTCACCGGAATGGGTTTCGCTGCAGATACTCTCCTCCAGTGCCGGTGTCGACACGGGCCGGGTTCACTTCCGGGCGGTCTATCGTGCCGGTGGTGGTTGGGGTTATCTGGAAGAGCGATCAGACTTCAGCAAAGAGAATGGCCGCTGGTTCTACCGAGAGGGCGAAACCCGCGAGGGAGTGCTGAAGCCCGGTCGAAACGACCCCTGCCCCTGTGGCAGTGGTCGCAAGTTCAAGGCCTGTTGTCTTTAAACGTTCTATTCGAATTTCGGCAGATCCGGCTGAGCGACCTCTTTACCCGCTTCCAGCCAGGCGTCAAAGCCGCCTTCAATGGATTGTACGTTCATATAGCCCATCTCTTTCAGCGCTTTGGCGCTGAGTGCTGCACGGCCGGAGGTTTTGCAGTAGAGCACAATTTTCATCTGCCGGTTCTCCAGCGCGGGGTCGTTGGTGAACTTGAATTCGAGCATGCCCCGGGAAATATTCACGGCGCCCGGAATATGGCTGGAGCGGTATTCATCGGCGTCCCGCACATCCAGCAGCAAATCGGCATTTTTAATGGCCGCCTCGGCGTTGGCCAGCGGCACCTCCTGAATCTCTTTTTTGGCTTCGGCAACAAGGTCGTGGGCAGTCTTCATGGCAGTTCCCTTTGAGCGTGGGTGTGTCTTTTCAGGTTACGGCATTTACCACGGGCGAGTCACCTATAGGTTGTCTGTGACTAAGGCATGAGCCTTTGCCCAGCGGGTTTGTGCTAGATTGACGGGCCTGACAATGAGGAAGCTATGAAACCGCTGAATGAAACCACTAAAGGCGTGGTCTACGGGTTAGGCGCCTACACCCTGTGGGGAAGCTTTCCCCTGTATTTTGCCCTGTTCAAGGGGATCCCTTCCTGGGAGGTGCTGATCCATCGGGTGATCTGGTCCTGCCTGTTTCTGGCCGTGGTCATCTCGATACTCAAGCGCTGGCCGCCGGTGGTGGCGGCACTGCGACAGCCGCGCCGGCTGGGGTATGTGCTGGGTTGTGCCGTGTTTATTGCCCTGAACTGGGGTATCTATATTTATGCCGTGGAAACCCGCCATGTGTTGCAGGCCAGTCTGGGCTATTTCCTGACGCCGTTGGTAAATGTGGCCATGGGGCTGCTGATCCTGGGTGAGCGTATTTCCCGGCTGCAGGCCGCGGCGGTGGGTCTGGCGGCGGTTGCGATTCTCTATCAGCTGTTGCTGCTGGGCGAGCTGCCGTGGATTACGCTGGTACTGGCGTTCAGCTTCGGCACCTATGGCCTGATGCGCAAGAAAGTCGAACTTGATGGCCTTTCCGGTCTGTTTGTTGAAACGCTGTTATTGCTGCCGTTGGGCTTGCTGACCCTGGCCTGGCTGTCATCGCAGGGGCTGTCGCACTTTTCGGACAGCACCTACAGCGCATTGTTACTGGCCTCCAGTGGCGCGGTGACCGCCATCCCGCTGCTGGCTTTTGCCGGGGCTGCGCGCCGTTTGAAGCTTTCTACCGTGGGCTTTCTTATGTACATCAACCCCACGATCCAGTTTCTGATCGCGCTGTATATCTTCCATGAGCCGCTTAGCACCGCCAAACTGGTGAGCTTTGTGATGATCTGGGTGGCGTTGGCAATATACTCGTGGTCGGCCTGGGTGGGCCGATCGAACAGAGAGGCTTCGGCATGAAACAACCCATCAGCGGCTATCACAAAGACGGGGAAAGCCATTGGGTAGCGCAGCTGGCGTGTGGCCATAACCAGCACGTGCGCCATGATCCGCCCTGGGTAAACCGGCCCTGGGTTGTCACGGTGGAAGGCCGGCAATCCATGTTGGGGGTTAAGCTGGATTGCCGGAAATGTGATGACGAAGCGCCTGCGGATGTCCGTCCGGAGAGTCAGGAAGGACCTCAGTCTCCCGATCAGGCCAGGGTTTCCAGATAGGCTTCCAGTTCGTTGGCGAGCCAGCCCACCACGGCGCCTCCTTGCGCCTGCTCTGACTCCAGCGCACTGAACACTTTCCACCAGCGGGCGCTGCGGTGGTGGATGGTTTTCAGCTGTTCCTTGCGCAATGCCTCAGCAATCAGGGGTAAGGGTAAATCCGCCCAGCCAGCGCCATCAATCACCGCATCCCGCATCAGTTCGTATTGGGTAAAGGCGAGGTAGTTGGCGGTTTCCGGGGATTCGGCCACCAGTTGGGCGTCGAGCATGTAGGCCAGGGTGATTTCCGTGTGGCTGACCAGGTCGTCCTGAGTGACCCGTTTCAGCTGACTCAGGGGGTGATCCGGCGCCGCCACGGTGAGCATGCGCACATCAGCCAGTTCCCGAAACCATTGATAACCTTCGTTCAGCAATTCCGGCATCAGGCCATAGGCCACATCCACGGACTGGTTGCGAACCAGCGGCGCCAGTTCCCGGGGCGAGGCAAGGTAAACCGACAGGCTGGTCTGGGGGAAGCGTTGTTTCAGCCGGCGCAGAATGTCCCGCCAGATATCTTCCGGAATGGCATCGTCCCGGGCAATGCGCAGGACCGATTCGGCACCACTCAGGTGGTGCTGGCAGCGAGCCCTGATCTGGCTGGCAACCTGGTCGAATCGCCGGCAGTCGGTCAGGATGGACTGGCCGATGGCCGTCAGGTGCAGTTGATTGCCGCTGCGTTCAAACAGCTCCACCCCCAGTTCATCCTCCAGGGACGCCAGCACGGTACTGACGGTGGTGCGGCTGCGGTTCAGTTCCCGGGCCGCCGCGGCCACGCTGCCGTTGCGCACAACCGAGAGGAAGGTCTTGATCTGTGACGTTTTCATGGTTTGCTCTTTGCGACGGATTTTCCGTCGCTCAGCGACTCACACCTGTTGAATGATGCCGCTAATATGGCAGCAATTCTCAGGAGGTCAAAATGTTTACTTCTCTGGCGCGGGAAAACCTGGCGCTGACATTATCAGCGGTGGGCGCGGGCCTGTTTGCGCTCGCCGGTATTACCTGGGGTCTTTGGGTCGATTCCCTGGTTATTCTCTTCGATGGTGCCTATTCCCTGATCAGCCTCGGGTTGTCGCTCCTGTCACTCTATGCCGCCCGCCTGGTTCGCCGGCCGGCCAATGACGATTACCCATTCGGGATGGGGGCCGTGGAGCCGCTAGTGATCGCTGTGAAAGGTCTGGTGATTGCAGTGGTGTGTATCTTGTCGCTGGTATCGGCGGTGGTGTCGCTGCTTCAGGGCGGCCGTGCCGTGGCGGCGGACATGGCAATGATCTTTGGTGCGGTGAACGTGGTGGGGTGTCTGGCGGTCTGGGCGTATCTACGGTGGTCAAGTCTGCGCAATGGTTCGGGGCTGGTGCAGGCGGAACAGCGCCAGTGGCTGATGGACAGCGCCCTAAGCGCTGCCGTAATGATTGGTTTTGGCGCGGCCTGGCTGCTGGAACGCAGTCATTGGGCGGAGCTGGCCGTGTATGCCGACCCGGTAATGATGCTGGTGATTTCGGTCTACTTTATGACGGTGCCGGTGAAGATGGTTCTGGAGTCAGTTCGGGAGCTGTTGCTGGCGGCACCGAAAGACGATGCACTGGACGACATCCATGAGACCCTGGAAGACCTGGGCCTGAATCCGGAACAGGTCCGGGTGGCCAAGCTCGGCCCGAACCTTCTTCTTGAGGCCCGCATGATCCGGATCTGACCGGGCCTCAGACGTTCAGCCCTCCCATAGCCAGTATTTGCCTGCGGGTATTGGCTTTCTCTTGCTCAAGTTTGCCAGTCAGTGACACCCCGTCGCACTCCGGATGGTCGGCGAGGAATCGCCGGGTCAGCTCGATCTGGACATGCAGATCCTGGAAACGGCCGTACAGATCCTGTCGCTGGCTTAGCTCTTTCCGGAATGGCTTGCTGTACCGGGCATCCAGTTCCAGAAGATAGCGGATACGCTTGAGGTTCTTGCGCAGCTGGTGCAGGGCTTCATCCGGAGCGGTGTGCAGCAGTTCTGCGGTTTTTCGGTTGAACTGCTTCAGGCGCCGGTTTGTCGCGGCCTGGATGTCTTTTTTCCGCAGGTTTGCAGCCAGCTTATGAAAAGATTTGGACTCAATGTAGTCTTGCCAGCGCGACAGGCTTTGCTGGTAGCGTTTCTGGCCAAGGCGTTTGGCCAGTTTGCGCTGTGCTTTAGATGCCCTGAGCCGCGCCCAGTCGGTCAGCGTGGTGCAGAGTTGTGGGTTGTCGTGGCACAGCTCGGGGATATCCTGAAGAAATACGTGCAGATCCCGCAGGGCGCTGGTGGCCCGGGCATGTCGCTTCAGTTCTCGGATATGCTCCTGTAGTTGGCGATCGCCGGTAATCTCGGCCAGGGGTTCGGCAATGGCCCGGCTGCGGCGAAGGGCAATGCGGTACTGGTGCAGAAATTCGTCATCCAGCCCCAGAATGACCCCCGGGGTCAGCAGTTCCAACTGATTGGTCAGCTGCTGCAAAACCTCCGGGAGTGTGTTCTGGTCCAGTTCAGTGGCGCCGGGACTGGCTTTTCGGTTCTTGCGCCGGAATTCGTTGTAACTGAAATCACGAGGCGTCAGGAAGGTTTCCAGTGCACCCTTGTTTTTGTCCACTTTCTTCCAGTGCCTTACCGGCAGCCGGATCTCAAGGATACTGGCGGTTGGCAATTCGAACGGAGCCTGAGGCGCCAGAAAGGCGGCCAGTTCGAGTAATGCCGGGTTGTGGCCAATAAGGGTAATGCGGTTCTGGTTGTTATCCAGATTCTGCAGCCAGCGTAATAGACGCCGGAAGTCGAAGGTGTAAAGCTCGTTTTCGGTGACGACTTGGGCCGGCTGGGCGTCGACGCTGAGTGCGCCTGCCAGCGTTTGCTGGGCTCGCACAGCGGGACTTGCATAAACGGCGCCAGACAGCGCGCCCAGGCATCTCAGTGCCCGCGCGAGCGGCGCAAGCTGGCTTTGGCCTCTGTCATTCAGCGGGCGTTCCTGATCGCAGAGGTTGTCGTCGTTCCAGCTCGATTTGGCGTGGCGGATAAGAAAAAGCCGTTTCATGCATGCTTGCTCATGAGCTGAATATTCAGACCTTAGTCTGACACAGCCTCAAGTCGTTTACATGACGGCCGATAAGTATTTAGACGTATGACCCTAATATGACGGGCTTGTTTACACAAAAACCTGTTCCGGACCTGCGTTTGGTATACAGCTTTTAACAAACTGCAACGGAGTGCGGGCTGCGTTTGTGCATAATCAAAGGATTACAAGAGATGACCCCGGAGCGAAGACCATGACCTTCATGAGCAACCTGACCATCAGAACACGGCTTCTGATTGGAGTGTTGGTGCCTGTACTGATTACGGCTGGAACAATTGCATGGATTACGGCGAACCAGATCCGGGCCAATGGAGAGGCAGAGTTGGAACGCCTCGAGCAGGAACTGTTGGAAGCGCGCAAGGAAGGTTTGAAAAACCTGGTTGAAACCGCGAAATCCGTGGTGCTTGAGGCCAAGTCCACTCCAGGTTTTACGGAGCAGGAGGCGCAGGAAGAGGCGCGAGAGCGGTTGCGGTCAATCAAGTTCGGTCAGAACAACTATGTCTTCGCCTATGATCGCAGCCTGTTCAATCTCGCCTATGCACCGGATCCCTCCAAGGAAGGGCCGACTACCAATCCGAACACCCAAAAGCTGGTTCGCGGGTTGTTCGATGCGACAGGTGATGATGGCTTCATGCCTTATGAGTGGGCGAACCCTGCTACCGGCCAGGTGGAACCGAAAGTCTCCTACTCCACCATCATTCCGGGCTGGGACTGGATGATAGGTTCCGGCGTGTATGTAACCGATGTTCAGAGAGCGGTGGCCGCTGCCCGGCAAGAAATCGATGCAACCATGACGTCTGCTATGGGCTTCATTTTACTGCTGACCATTGTGGTGGTGGTGATTTCGTTGGTAATCGGGTTGGTCATTGGCCGCACCGTGACTGCGCCGCTGAACAAGGTCAGCGACATGATGCGGGAGATTGCCGACGGTGAGGGCGACCTGCGCCAGCGCCTGCCGGAAGATGGTAAAGATGAGCTGGCCGTTCTGGGCCGCCGCTTCAACCACTTCGTCATCAAGATTCAGGACACCATCCGTGAGGTCGGCTCTACCACCGACCAGGTGGCTTCGGCGGCTGAAGAACTCAGCCGGGTGGCGAATGAAACCCGCCAGTCGGTTCAGGAGCAGGGTTCGGAAACCGACCAGATTGCTTCGGCCATCAACGAAATGGCGGCAACGATTCAGCAAATCTCCGGCAATGCCAATGAGGTGGAAGGCGCAGCTTCCGATGCGGACCGCATGGCCAAAGAGGGTGGCGAGACCATTAATAGCGCTCAGGGGGCGGTCAATCAGCTGTCCCAGGAAATGGAAGACACCGCTCGCAGCATCAATGCCCTGGCCGAGAAGTCGAACGATATTCAGCAGGTGCTGGATGTGATTCACGCGGTTACTGAGCAGACCAACCTGCTGGCCCTGAACGCTGCCATTGAGGCAGCCCGGGCCGGCGAGCACGGTCGCGGTTTCTCGGTGGTTGCCGACGAAGTGCGGCAGTTGGCCAAGCGGTCAGCGGAATCGGCTGATCAGATCCGGGAAATGATTGATGGCTTTGTGGCGGAGTCCAAGGCTTCGGTGGAACGTATGAACAACTCCCGCAAGAGCTCGGAGGCGACGGTTGAACGCATCAATCATGCCACCAGTGCACTGAACACCATCGTGACGTCAGTGACCCAGATCCACGATCAGGTGACTCAGATTGCGACCGCCGCTGAACAGCAGAGCCAGGTGGCGGAAGAGATCAACCAGAACGTGGTGCGGATTGTCGACGCGGCCCAGCGCAGCGACACCGGCGTGACCCAGACCAATGAGGCCAGCCACGAACTGGCCCGGTTGGGAGAGAATCTGCGCGAGCTGGTTGGCCAGTTCAAGGTCTGATTACCCTCATAAGAAAGCCGGCCCGCCACATTGGCGCGGTCGGCTTTCGTCGTTATGATGGATCATTCAGGCATATTTGAATCAAAAACTGATAACAATGGAAGCCAACACTATGTCCCTGCGTAAAACCCTGCTGGCGGCGGTCAGCACTCTTGGCCTGCTGGCCAGCCCTTTCGCGGTCTCTGAAGAAACCTTTACCCTGCGTCTCGCGGAAACCTGGGGGCCAAATTCCGGCCTGCTGGGGGATGCGCCCCGAAACATGGCGGCCATGGCCGAGGAAATGTCCGGCGGTCGGCTGAAGATCCGGATTGATTCCTCCAACAAGCACAAGGCCCCTTTCGGTATTTTCGATCTGGTCCGTAACGGCCAGTACGACATGGGCCACACCGCCTCTTATTACTACAAGGGCACCATTCCCAACGCCATGTACTTCACCACCATACCCTTCGGCATGATTGCGCCGGAGATGTATGCCTGGTTCTACCACGACGACGGCATGGAGTTGATGCAGAAGGTATATGAACCCTTCGGGCTGCTGTCCTTCCCGGGTGGCAACACGGCCAATCAGATGGGTGGCTGGTTCCGGAAAGAGATCAAGTCTCTGGAGGACCTGAAAGGCCTGAAAATGCGCACCCCCGGCTTTGCCGGCGAGGTTATGTCGGAAGTGGGCGTGGCGGTCACCAACCTGCCGCCGGGCGAGCTGTATACCGCGCTTGAGCGCAACACCATCGATGCCGTTGAATGGGTTGGCCCAGCGCTGGATCTGCAGATGGGCTTTCACCAGATTGCCAAGTATTACTACTCCGGCTGGCAGGAGCCCAATGCCGAAGTGCAGTTCCTGATCAACAAGAAAACCTGGGATAAGCTGCCGGCTGATCTGCAGGCTATCCTGCGGGTCTCCATGCGTACCGCAGCGTATGACATGTATATCCAGAGCACCCACGAAAGCGGTGTGGCCTGGGAGAAGATGAAGCAGGAATACCCGGATGTGACTCACAAGGTGTTTCCTCCGGAGGTTATTACCGCCCTTCGAGAAACCACCAATCGCCTGTTGGATGAATTTGCCGAGAAAGACGAACTGGCGAATGAAATCATCACCTCACAGCGTGAATACCTCAAGCAGGTGCGCCCCTGGACTAACATTTCGGACAAGGCGTATCTGAACAGTGTCGCGGAGCAGTAAAACCGCTGCGTGACAATCGGGCCTGACAGGGCTGGAAAACAGGAGGGGCGTGGTCAGGGAATATCCGCACGCCCCTTTTTGTTTGCGTCTGTTTCTGGAAAAATACGCCGCTCAAACTTTGGGCAGGGCCGATGAAACAGACACTGCTATCTCTGAGCAATCTCACCAAACAGTTCGACGGCAAAAAAGTGCTGGATTCACTGGATCTGGACATTTTTGACGGCGAGTTCATTACCCTCCTGGGGCCCTCCGGTTGCGGCAAGACCACCTTGTTGCGGATGATGGCGGGTTTCGAGCATCCGGATGACGGCACCATCGCGCTGGGCGATCAGGACCTGACTCACACCCCGCCGGAGCACCGCCCGCTGAACACGGTATTCCAGAACTACGCGCTGTTTCCTCATATGTCGGTCTTCGACAACGTGGCCTATGGCCTGAAAATGGAAAAGCGGCCGAAGCAGGAAATCCGGGAGCGGGTCGAGGATGCCCTGGCCATGGTCCAGCTCGAGGACTTCGCCCGGCGCAAGCCGCATCAGTTGTCTGGCGGCCAGCAGCAACGGGTGGCCATTGCCCGTGCGGTGGTCAAGCGCCCGAAGGTACTGTTGCTGGATGAGCCGTTGTCGGCGCTGGATTACAAATTGCGCCGCACCATGCAGGTTGAGCTCAAACGCCTGCAGCGGGAGCTGGGTATCACCTTTGTGTTTGTCACCCATGATCAGGAAGAAGCCCTGTCCATGTCCGACCGGGTGGTGGTGTTGAAAGACGGCCTGATCCAGCAACTGGGGACGCCGCGGGAAGTCTACGAGCGCCCGGCTAACCTGTTTACCGCCCGTTTTGTCGGTGAAACTAACTTCTTCCCGGGCCGGGTGGACAAAGCCAACGGCGACGACACTATCACCGTGGATGTGTTCGGCCTTAAGCGTACCTTCCGCAAGCCGGATTTCCCGGTCTCCGGTGGCCAGTCCCTGCATGTGCTGTTGCGCCCCGAGGATATCCGTGTACTGGCGCCGGACGATGAGGATGGTGTGGCTGGCAAGATCGTTGAACGTAACTACAAGGGCAGTACCCTGGATTCGGTGATTCATCTTGAGGATGGCACCGAGGTGCTGGCGTCGGAATTCTTCGACGAAGACGACCCTACCTTCGACTATCG